>Ga0209510_1001328_pt1 | contig 28578 bp, 13 predicted proteins | sample BiotimSIPDNA_FD_185749 | JGI IMG/M metagenome (GOLD analysis project Ga0209510, IMG submission 185749) | Anaerobic biogas reactor microbial communites from Washington, USA - Biogas_R1 time_0 SIP DNA (SPAdes) (version 2) | ecosystem: Engineered > Bioreactor > Anaerobic > Unclassified | place...
AGATTCTGTAAATGTTAAATAAAATGAATAGACAATTGGATATAACATTAAAACAACCAATCCAATTAACCACGGACTAATAAATGAAAAGCCTAGTAGCGCTTCTCTTGTGGCTTTTTTCATTTCTCGTTTCTTAAACTTAGATTTAATTCTGCCAACAAAATGCATTAAGTTAGAATCGTACCACCAATCACCAACTTCTTTTAAATTTAAATAAAAGAGGATTGGTGATGCAGCTAACTCAAAGAAGGCTAAATATTGTTTGTTATTTAATCTTAACCACGCTAAGATGAAAATAATAACCAAACCGATGAAGTATAACAAATTTAACACTGACGATTGTTTTTTCTTTAAAACGTTAATTAAGATGAAAATAACTAAGTAAATTAAGACTAATATAAATCTTGATAAATACTTAAAGATTAACTCAAAATAAGTTATACCGGCTTCATAATCAATGGCCAAATAACTCTTAATAGCTAAATATACAATTAAAGGTATTAGAAGGGCATTAATTATTATTGGGGTAATTTTAACTTGATCATTTCTCATAAAATCACCTCATAATTATGTGGTAACACATTGTGTGTACCAATGGTTTTTGCCTTAGTAGTGTAGTTTACGATGATTATTACTCCGTTAGAATATGTGTTTTTAACCACACCAATTTCAAGTACCTCTCGTGAGATGATACTTGCCCCCATGGTGTGTTTTAAGGCGTTATTAATAAAATTATAGTTATTAATAATTTCATCCTTATAATCATTGTAGTAAGTTGAGTAATATTTTGCAGAATCAGTATTTCTCATCTTAAATGTTGGTTCACAAGTCAAAATATAACTTGGATAAATATTGAAATCGACCATTTGAAGTAATCTTTCTCTACCCATCGCATTGAAATTTAAGTAAGGAGTATACTTCGGCATAATTCCTTGTAAAATAATTGGAACTAGTGGAACTAAGTCAGTATAGTATTGATACTGACTATTAGCGATTGGCATATTAAGATAAGCGTCAACATGGCCCCATAAATAACTATTAGGTCTTGATAGTAATAAATTGTCATTTAATTTTGCCAATTCAACATAATGATTCATTGATTCAGTTCGGTCAAGAATTTGTTTGTCATAAATCGAGAATAATTTACTTCCCATTGATTCAGATTGAAGACCAAGATTATATTTATCTAAGAATTTTTGATCGTTTCTAGCTTTCAAAAACGATTGATAAGGTTTTAAATTATAATCAATTCTAGTTCCAGATCCGGTATTAATTTCCTTTTTCATTAGCAGTTTTGAAACATTCTTAGCGACATCGCGAATCTCATTAATGCGTTTAGATTTACCACTTGGATCAACATAATTTTGCGATAAGTAAACTTGGTTTCCATCTTTATGGACTTCTTCAAAAAATTGTTTATAGTCTCCATAATTGCCAAAGAAATTCATGTTAACTAACCCCGATGATACCCCTTCTTTTGAATATCCTAAAAGGGTTGTTTGTTGATTGTGAATTCCTTTTTCTTTTAATTCCTCATAAATTTGACTAACTTCTAAAGCGGTAGTCATCGTAACACGTCGTTTTGAAAATAATGATGGTTCTAAATCACTCATTAAATATGTTATATGAAGAGTGATATCATCTTTTGGTGTTACTTTTTCAACTAAATCGTGATCTAGTAAATATTTTCGATAATCGTTAGCGATTCCAACATAATTGGCGTTATTATGTAAAAATTTATAATTAATTGCGTAATCACTTCCGGTTCTCGCAGGATCAATATAGTCACTACCAGCACCAGCTCTATCGATAATTCGGCGATGTAATTCTCTAAAATAGAATTTAGTTGAAGCGCGGTTATAATTTAAGTTATCGGTATAGAAATCAGCAGTCAAGATTGATTGTTGCGCTCCTTTTGTAATGTGAGCATATAATCCAGACTTGTTAACTTCATGAATAATTCCAAATAATGGAACACTTAAGTTATTATAAAATGTCATCGTATAACCAGCATCATCACCATAAAATCTGCCATTAAAGACTTGCGTTCTTGGTTCATCATGTCTGACTAAGGCTCCAACTCCATCTGGAATTAAAGTATATGCTGGAAAATAGTTTTCTCTAGTTGATCCTAAATAAGGAAATAGTGTCACTGCTGTAACGGTATATTCACCAATTTCTTCTTCGATACTTGCTTGTGGTATTTCAAAGGTTAATTCACCGTTAGTTAATTTAATCTCAACGTTAAATTTAAATTTTAACTTTTTAATATTAACTTCAGCTAATAACATACCATTAATTTTGTTGATTTTAACTTCAACATTGTTTTTCTTATAACTACCAGCTACTAATTCAAATGGCGCTTCTGGTGATTGAATTCCTGGAGCGAATCTAACATCGGCGAAATTGTATAAACCATCAGAAAAAATATTTGATTGTTTTGGGTTGTTAGTTAAAACATAGTCAATCCAAATTCCTGAATTAATTCTTTGACGATTAGCTAAGTTACCTTCTAATTTTCCGTTAAATCCTTGATGTGTTGGTCTTGAACTATAGTAGTGATTAGAAACTTTATCATACACAATAATACTGAATGAATCTTTTTCTAAATAGACTTTAATTTTATCGTCTTCTAATTCTGGATAACTAACAAAATTATATTTAGTTAAATATTCATTATCAGGAACGAATTTCATATTAGCATGATAAAACGCTAGCTTCGCTGGATCAACGGCTTCAGTTTGAGTATAACGAGAACTTTCTAATAGTTTTGTTTCAATATAACCAAAGTTTTCAATAACTTCACCATACTCATTATTTTTAGTAATGGTAATACCTCTGGCAATAATAAAAGTTAGTGAACTAATTAAAATTAATACTAAAAAATAGATTAATCCTTTACGCACGATTAGTCACCTCCTTAATAATGTCTAAGAATAAGTTAATAACTTCACTTAGTAAAATATAAACAATAATGATCATTACTAACATCATTACCGCAGTAAAAATCGAAATAAAGATGTTACCTAAAGTTGGTTTAGTATCATAAAAATGAATTTCTTTAACCATTAATACTAAGTATAAGGCGGTAACACCAATTCCAGCAAATAACAATGTTTGGTAAATAAATCCTTCATTTAACGTTAAAACTTGACTTACTATTGTTACAATTGGAAAAGTAATTGTCATTGGCAATAAGGCGGTAACTGTTCCTTGGAAAACATTTGATAAAGTTCCTTCGCCTTCTCTAATGGAAGAAACTAAATAGTTAGCAATTACCCATAGTCCAATTGGAACAAACACTTTAATTATTTCTTGTAATAAATTAATTTCTGAGATGATTCGGTCATTAAACGTAAACTTAGTAAAGTAAATAAAAATTAAGTAACTAGCAAAGAATAATAGTAACATAATCAAAGCTGTTAAGTTGGATGATTTTTTCTCCCGTTTAATACCATAATAACCATCAGCTGGTTTTTTAAGGACGTAGAAATTATGTTTAATTTCACGATAAGTCTTAAAATAAGATAACTCTTTATTTAAAACTTTAAATGGATACGCCATATATTGAGTAAAACTTACAAAATGATTAACAATCATTAAAACGATAATGCCAATAATGACATAAACAATCCACTCCGCACTACCAAGTAGTGATTTATTTCTTACTTCCCAATACGCATCAGAATACCCTTTTACATCGCGACTTAACTCATAATAAGTCATCGCTTCTTCATAATTACCTTCAGCGTAATAGGCGTCTCCTAAGCCTTTATTAGCGACATCAAATAAGACGTTCATCTTTAAGACTTCTTGCCACGGAACTTTAGAATCTGAATACAATCCTTGTTGGTAATAATCAATCGCCTTATGGACTAAATCAGCGAAAATCGTTGGTGAAAAGATTTGAAGCGTTGAATCTTTACTATCGATGGCATAGAGATTATTTTTAGAATCAACGGCGATTCCTGATGGCGCTTGGAAAAGACCCTTTTGCGCCCCAATATTTTGACCACTAAACATAAAGAGTAATTCACCTTCATTAGTGTACTCATAAATTCTTCCATCTTGTCCAATGGCGAAAATAGTATTATATGGTCCAACAGTAATATCTTCTAAATCATCCTTACCCCAATTTGATTCTGAATAAACTAAGTTGGCGATATTTAATTTTAAATATCCACTTTGACCTTTAGAAATAGTAATCACTAATCCGTTATTATCAATTCCGGCATTATAAACTGGATTAGGTACCATCTTAAACCATTTTCTTCTTGTCTCTTTATCGAATAAGTTTTGTTTAACAATATTTTCAAACGTACTTGGAAACCTATTGCCTCCAAAGAAACCAAAGAATTCACCATCATTTTTAAATTCAGCTAACCCATTAATATTACCCGATAAAACTAAATAAACATTATTACCATTATCAGTAATAATTTTAGTTGGATAAAACGGATCTTCTTCAGTGAAATATGGTGAATTGATTGGTTTTTGATAAACTTCTGTTTTTTCATATTGATGAGTAGTTTGATTGTAGCTGAACTTAACTCCTTGACGTAATCCGTAATCAGCTACATATAAACTACCATCAATTCCAATATGAATTCCTTTTGGTTCTCGTAAGATTCCTTCACCAATAATAAATGTTTGGTCATTTTTTAAATCATAACGAATGACACGTTTATTTCCGGTATCAGCGATAAAGATATTATCATGATCATCAATGAAGATATCTTCTGGATGTTTTAACGTAATTCCTCCTAATAAATTAGTCATTGAGATAGGAATGTACGCATCTTGAGTTGGGACAATACTTTTTCTATTTGATGAATAGGTAAACGTGTTATAAGTAACTCCGTTAGCTTTTGGTTTAACTTGCGGCACTACTAAGAGTAGCATTAGTGCCGTGATTATTAGTAGTATCCGTTTCATTATTTGATACCCGCATGAGCCATTGTATCCATAACTTTAGATTGACTGAAAATAAAGAAGATTAACGCTGGTAAGAATAAAATTAAACTACTAGCTGCCGCCATCCCTTGTCCTGCTACTACGTTAGCTTGTGAAGTAATTGAGGTTAAGAAAAAGGCTAAAGTTCTTTTTGACTCATTGTTAATATAAGTAAAGCTTGTGGCGCTATCAGCCCAATAATTTAAAAACGACATAATTGCTACTGTTGATATTGCCGGTTTAATTATTGGCCTAACAATATGATATAAAATTTGCATTTCCGATGCCCCGTCCACTTTTCCGGCATCGATTAATTCATCTGGAGTTTGATCCATGAATTGTTTAAATAAAAATACACTTACTGGCATCGCAATATTAGGCAAGATATGAACTAAGAAAGAATCAACTAAACCTAATTTTGAAATTACTAAATATCTCGTAATTGCTACGGCACTAGAAACAAACATTAAGGCAATAGTATTAATTTCAAATAATAACTTTTTACCTCTAAATCTTAGTTTCGCTAATGCATATGCGGCAAGTCCAGTAATAATTATCGTGAGTAACACTCCCGTAACTGTCACTAGTAATGAGTTTAAGATATATCTTGATAGTGGAATTGATCCTTGAGAAGCGACACGTCCTAACTCAATAAAGTTATCTAGGGTTGGCTCACGAACAAAAAACCTTGGTGGGAAGGCAAATAATTCGTTTTGCGGTTTAAAAGCGTGGTTGAAAATAAATAGAATTGGTAAAATCATTAATACCGCTAACGGAATTAAAATTAAATAAAACTTAATTTGACTGCGATGGTGATCGTGAGGATCAATTTTAGTACCAAAGAAACTAGCCATAATTTAATCCTCCTTTGTCGCAAGTAATTTTTGAGTGACTTTACTTATTATATACACTAGTAATAATAACGTCACACTAATTGCGGCTGCATAGCCCATTAAATATCTACCGAAACCATAGTCATCAATATGGTTAACAATTAATTGCCCAGCATTTTGCGGTGTTGGGTTTGACCCTGATAAAGCGACCCCAATCGCTCCGGAACTAAAGGTACCAACTACCGACATAATCGCTCCAAAGAGCATTTGCGGCTTCATTTGTGGAATAATAATATGGATAATTTCTTGACCTTTATTTCTAATTCCATCAACGTATGCTGCTTCATATAATGTTTGATCAATATTTAGCATTCCTGATAACATCGCTAAAAATCCAACTCCCATACTACTCCAAAGGGAAACGACAATCATAATTTTCATTAAATATTCTGGAGATTGTAACCACTGGATTGGTTCTAAAATGATCCCAGCATTAAGTAGTAAACTATTCAAATAACCGTTAGCATCTCCCGAGAAAATAATTTTCCACATTGAAGCTAAAGCTACTCCCATTGTTAGTGATGGCGAGTAGAAAATAATTGCTAGTATTGTCCGTGGACGTTTCGGAATTTGCGCGAGTAACCACGCTAGTAAAAACGCTAAGACATATCCGAAAAGTCCAACAATTAACGCAAATTTTAATGTATTAGGGACAACGTTTTGCATAAATACGGTGTCCATCGTAATTAATTCAATATAGTTTCTCACACCAATTACTTCTGGGGCTTCAATAGTATTGAAATAAGTAAATGATAATAGAATTGCCATTATCGTTGGAACGACGATAAATAATGTAAATAAAATCCAATACGGAGTTAGAAACCACGCGGGATGATTCATCTTTTTCATTTCTCTACCTCCGTTAACCATAAGTCAATATTGTATATTGAAGGTACGATATAGTTTTTAACAACTACTCCGTTTTTAACATATCCAAACTCAGCCATCTTATAACTAATTTCACGATTAGAAACCCTAACCGCTTCATCTAAGGCTAGTCTTGGATTATCTCCGTTATATACAATTTCACTCCAGGCATTACTAATACTACGTTCAACCATATAAGTTCCTGGAATTCTTGCTGCTTCGATTCCGTATTTCCATTGTTCAAAGATAACTTCTTTAAACTCTGATGGAATACTTGAAGCCATAAATGCTTGGTTATTAGCGCTATTCCAAAAATATTGTTTACCATAAGTAGTTTCTAATCTAAATTGGAATTCTTTTTGAACTTCAGTGCTCATCCACCATTTTAATAACCTAAATGATTCTTCTGGATATTTAGTATTCGATAAAATAATTGAACTTTGACCACCAATTGGTGCATATCTTAAGATTTCACCCTCACTATTTTTTTGTCCTGGGTGTAAATCCATTTGCCATAATCCATCAAGTTCTACTGCTGCATTTGATAGTAATAAATAAACCGATAAATCAGCAATTCCAATTGGTAATAATCCGTATCTAAAATCGTTATAAAACGAACCAACTCTTTGCGGTAAGTTATATAAAGTAAATAAATCACTCATTAACTTAATGCCTTTAATGGTTTCTTCTGAGTTGATTGCCGTCATCATACCGTCTGGTGTGTAAAGATCTCCTTCAAACTGATAAATAAATGGTAGAGTCGCAACGAATGGTTTTAACCCTTCATACTGAGCTAGTGGTACAAAATAGTTAGCACCATAACTTTGTAAGAGTGGCAAAATAGCAATTACCTCATCCCATGTTTGCGGAATTTCAGTAATGCCTATCGATTCTAAAATATCTCTTCTATAATATGTAACCCAGAAATTTTGCGTTTCAGGAATTCCGTAAACCCCGTCCTCAAACACCATTGGGATAAAGGCTCCCTTGCTCATAGTTGCAACAATTTCTTCAAACCCTTCAAATTGCCTTAAATCAAGTGCAGCATTTCTAATCGCAAATTCATATGGTAGCCAGTGGTTAACCCCAATCGCTAAATCTGGTGATTGGTTAGTTGTGTTAGCTAAAATTAGCCTATTTTCATCTGGCATTTGTGATAGTGTAATTTTTAAATCCCCACTATCATATGTTGAGTCAATCAACATTTGCATAATTTCAATATATTGTCTTGGGTGGTTAACCCAAACCATTAATTCATTTTTTCTTTTTCCTGATACTTCATAAGGATTATTAAAATATGACAGTAATAATTGTTTGAATCCTTCCCAACTACTAACAAAGATATTAGCGAATGGTTTTTTCAATTTGTGTTCATTATAAATAATGGTTTGTTCTAACTCTAAATTACCTCTCATCATCCGTTGCATAAGTCCCCCTAGCAACTGACTAACTGATGAATCCCCATCAGAGAATTGTACCATTCTTGACGGTAATTTATTAATATCTCTTGATAATCTTTCAAGTCTTGCGGCCGCAACTTTCAAATTTGAAATTGCGGTTGGATCACTCTTAAATGAAAGACTAACCAATTCATTATAACTATCTGTAATTCGTGCCGACCACTTTAATAAATCATCTTTAGCATCTGGGAAATAATGTTCAATATCCCAGTCTCTAAACATATCGGTTCCACCAGAAGTATATTTTTTAATAGCTAAACTTAATTCTTGTATTTCTCTCATCGTTAATTTGATAGTTTCAATTAAATTACGATAAGGATAATTTACTACTTCCAAAGTAATTAAGTTCACTCCTTTATTTAAATAAATATACAAATCTTCGCCGTCTTCATTTTGTAAAGTACGATTAATAAATGAGCTTGAAAATGGAAAACTAACTACTTCTAAATCTTTATATGGAACCTTACCATTAATGTAGATTTTTCTAAATGTTGACATATCAGTTAACTCTGCTTGACGATATTTGAAAACTAGTTTATAAAACCCTGCTTCCTCAACTTTCAATTCGTAGTTAACGGCTTGACCACCATTTATCCATGAGTCACCACTAATCGTATTTAAAATTAAATATTGGGTGTTATAATACTTACTTGATGGATCACGCTCAGCTCTTAACCTAATTGAAGCGCTTGTTCGTGAGAGTAGTTCCCGGCTTGATTTTGAAAGATAAGCTTTTGGATAATTGCTTGGATGAAGTGATAAATATTCTTTGTAAGTAATTAGTTTTTCAGCTTTAATAACTCTAATTTCACCAATTAAAACTTTACCGGCGTTATGCTCTATTTTTAAAGTATCTCCAGGCTTTAAATAGAATCCAAAATAACCTGGATGCATGCCGTCATAATCTTTAACTTCAGTTGTTTGCCATTCTTCTTTTTTAATACTTGAAGGTTGGATTTCATTTTTATAACGGTCTTTTGAAAATTCTGTTTTTTCAAAATAGTAAAGTGATGGTAACTTAATAGTTTGAGCTTCAAAGAATGGTGAACGATCATTTACTAAAATTGAAATTTGGTTATCATTGATTTGATCATTTAAATCAAGGTAATCAATTTCAAAATAATAAAGACCCTTTTTAGGGATGTCATAATTAATGGTAATTTTATCATTCTTTTGATCTAATAAACTCAAAACGTTAGTAGGCTTTCTGTAGTTTTTATAAGAATTAAAATATTTGATGTATTTTTCATCTTGACTTAATACAGTGGCTCCTACCATATTACTAGGATCGATTACTGCCTCTACATTGGAGTTTTCGTTTTCATATTTTAAAAAGTAATTCGTATAACTTTCTTTTAAATTTGATTTTTCATACTTAAAAGAAAGCTCGCTTGTTTCAAAATGAGCACTGATGGTTGTCTTTTTAAAAAATGAACTAACTATTAAAGCTAAAAATATAACTATAATTAGTCCAATAACAATTTTCTTAGCACCAATACCTTTAATGAAATCGCGAATCCTTTTGAAAAAATCAGATATCTTTAAATAAAATTCTGTTTTTCTAAGTTTCTTCATAATCCCTCCTACTAATATAGTACTAAGAGGGCCAAAAAGCTTAGCCCTCTTAGCTACTAGAAATATTTAATTATTCTGATGGTGTTTCCTCTGGTGGAGGTAATTCGCCAAATTCAACACCTAATGAAACAAGTTCATTAATCTTCTTATTCCATTCATTAGCAAATGTTGGTACGGCATCGCGTCCTTGTAGATAAAGATTGGCTCTGCTATATGGGTTATCTGCGTTAGCAGTCCATACCCAGAAATCTTTATATCCGGCTAACCATTTGTCTAAGTCTGGTTTTGCATTACCGATACTATTAATGCTATCCATTAATCCTGGAATATATTCATTTCCTTCTTTATCAACCATTAACGCTTTAATACGATTCCAAACTTCTGGATAATTCGCAATTGGCCAACGGTCGATATGAGAAATATCAGTGTTTTCTGCAATTTCAGTTTCTCTTAATCTTTCAGTAATATCCATTCTAGCTTCCCAACCATCTTTACCATAGCTCATCCATTTAGCAAGTAGGTATGCTTCTTCTGGATAGTTAGTTAATGAACTAACTACGGTATAGTCTAAAATTGTTGGTGGAATTAATTCACCATCTTTAGATCCGCGTGGATATGGCCAAAAGCCTAATTGTTGGTTGTTTTGTTTAGCTTGATTAACGGCACCAAAGTTCCATGAACCATCAATTGCCATTGCTTGATAGCCTGTAGCAATAGCCCAACCAATGTCAGCTACGATTTGATCTTGTTTTTCTCTTTCAGGTGATCCTTCAGCATATTCGGGTAGGCGACATACGCCTGGGTTTTTAGTAGCGTCCATTAAGTCAACTGAAGCTTTCATCGCTTCAATCCATGATGGATCATTATAGTTAAATTTGTTAGTGGCATAATCATATGTATCATAGCCCATATTAACATTTTTAATCATTGGCCAAACTTGTTGGAAATCAGGGTTTCCAAACCAAGTTCCTAAACCAAGTCTAAAATTAGCAATGTTATTTAAATCATAACTAGTTACTGCTTTAGCTAATTCAACCATTTCAGAATGAGTCCAGTCTTTAACTGGATAACCTGTGTCTGGATCAATACGATACTTACCTGCTACTGTTTGTAAGTTTAAATTATCAAACATTGTTAGGTTAATAAAGATTCCTTTCATAAATTGAAATGATGGAATTGCATAACGTTTACCATTATAAACTGCTGTTTTAGCAATATTATCATAAACTAATTTTGCATCATCATCAGCATCCCAATATTGGGCCACGTCTAATGTTAACCCGTTAGCAACAACAGTTGGTACGTTATCAATTGCAAACACGTCAGGAAGTGCATCTTGTTGGGCGGCAGTAATTAAGTTTCCAGTAAATTCTGCGCCTGATCCACCAATTTCAGTCCAAGTAACTTTAATGTGTGGATATTTTTCCATAAATGCATCTAATAATTGATAGTTAACTTCAGTACGGTTCCAGTCAGCGTATTGGAGATATACTGTCTTTGGTTTTGATGGTTTATCAATATCATTACCATTTGGTGGTTTAACTTCACCACAAGCAACTAATAAAATCGCAGCAAAAAATACTAATAAAATCGTTGTTATTTTTTTCATATTTTACAACTCCTCTTTATTAATTAAATTCGCGATATAATAAAATTTCTTTGAATAAGAATACTCCGGCTGCATCTCCTTCAGCAATTGGTCCAAAGTCAATTTCAAATTTAACACCGCTTGTTGGAGCGTCAACGCTGAATCTAATCATCACTGTAACATATTTACCTACTTGTTCATTAGTAATTACGATGTCGTATTTATTATCAGGCAATAATGAACGATATCCTTGGCTTGGAACGGTTAAGTTAACTCTTAAGGTTCTAGCAACACTTGCTTTAACTACTAACTTAACTACATAGTCACCGGCGTCTAAACTAATATCTCCTTGATATACGTGAGGGATATATGCTTCTCCACCTAAACCGGTAGTTGTTACTTCTAAGTTTTGTTCAACAGTCATCTTCATTGAACCAAGATCACCACCGCCAGCATTTTCAAAGACAAATCCGTGAGTAGCTTTACCATCACCGTTGTATAGTAATTCTTTAGCTTTATCATTATCTTTTTCTTTAACTGATAAGTTAGAGAATTTAATAACTCTTCCAGCCAATGGATCATCAGCTGTATCAGGATCAAGATCAAAGTTAGGAATTGATGAACCAAATTCAAATTTTGCCATTGCTAATCCTTCATAATCAGCAGGTACAGTAAATTCAATTGAATGAGTTACTTTTTCTGCAGTAACTTCAATTGTTCTTGATGCTTCAGGAAGTAAGTTAACCCATCCTTTAGCTTCACCTTGTGTAATTAAAGGAGTGATGTTGAATACTTCATCACCTTGAACATCAAATTTAAAGATATATGTCTTACCTGCTTCTAATGCAAATAATGGTTGATTGTCATCAGCTGGATTTCTTGTATAAGCAACTTTATCTTGGATAAGTTGTAATGTCCAGTTACCAGCTCCAGCATTAGCTCTCTTCTTAATTACAAGAATAATTTCGCCATCCATAACATACATGTTACCAATGGTTCCATCCCAACTATTAGTAAAGAATCTCCAACCATATGATGGATCTAATTGTGAGTTTACTAAGTATTCTGGTAGATCAGCTTGAACAATCTTAACATCGTCTAATTCCCAAACTGCAGGTTCACCTTTACCAAACATAAAGACTAATTTACCTAGTTTTGGAGTTTGATGACATGTAAAGATATATGAATATTCTTTCCAGGTAGTTTCTGCGCTTGGTGAAATTTTTGCCATAATTGGAACTGGATGTTGTGAATCAAAGCCATCAACTACTTCAAGACCGAAAGTTCTCGCAACTGAAGCTTTTAGCTTAAATGATAATTTATATGTCTTACCAGCAACGATAGGAATTTCTGTTTGATAAACTTGAACAGACCAATCTTGTCCGCCTGTAGCGGTAACATTAGTCTTGAATAATTGATTAGTAGCATCATGTTCAAATGTTACGGCTGTGCCATCCCAATCAGCGAACCAAGTGCCCCAATTTTCAATATTTTCTTTGAATTCACCATTCTTGACTAAGTTATTAGCTAAGAATGTCATTGCTTTAAATGTAAGTGTTGCAATGGCAGTAGCCTCATTACCAGCTTTATCTTTTACCTTAAATTCAATGGTGTATGTACCTTCAACGTCATTGTTAATTACTTCAACAACTTCACCGTTTTGCTTAACAACTGCTTGAACATGATCAAGGTCAATTGGAATTGCGCCATCTCTTTCATCAGTAATTGATTCGATTAACATGTCAAGAGTAACTTCAGCTCCAAGTGGTAATTCTAAATCTCTAACTTTAATTACTGGTGGTTCTTTATCTGGACTTAATGTGACTACTTCAGCTTTAACCTTACGTAACCAAACTGTTGTACAAGTATCATCACCATCAATATTACCGAATTCGAATAACACCCCGCCTCTATGGTTTTCTTGAGGTTGATTCATCATAAATTCGTATTCATAAGTAGCCCATTCAGTACCAATTACTCTAGTAACTAATGCTGTCTTGAAGTTAACGAAATATGGTGCCCCTGATAATAGTTCCCCTACTTGTAAGTTAACTGTCTTAGGTGCTAAAGCTTTAGCTTCAAATGAAATCTTATAAGCTTTACCATTTTCAAATGGAACACCCATTTGAGTAATTCTTGGTTCCCATTTGTCACCAACTGCGGTAATTTCAATTTTAATTCCGTTTTCTCCATCAGGAGTAAATGTTGCTGCTCCGGCGCCTAGATAAGTATCCCAATGTAGCATACCATCAGCAAAGCTAGGGTTAGCGATCATTTCACCTTCTGGTCTTTCTGGAGCTTTAATAGTAATCGTTCTTAATACTTCAATATAGTATTCTGGATCAGTAAGAGTGATGCTGTATTTAACGACCGCATTCATTACCGTTTCAGTATTTAAAGTTCCATCGGCAGCAATTGTCGCATTTGGTGTCGCAATTTTAATTTTATTTGTGTAGTCTGTACCATTACTACCTGTAGCTTTAACGCCTGTTAAAACGTTAAATGGATCACCGGCAGTAACTTCCGCGTTTTCTACACCCGTAAACGTAATGACTAAATCGTCCTCTACTGGTGGTTCTGGTGGTTTTGGTTTGTCACCATTACAAGCCACGAACACTAGTGCTAGTAGTAGCACTCCCAAAATGGTTAAAAATCTTTTCATAAAATCCTCCTTTTTTTACGACTTTTGAAAATAGATATTTATTTCTAGCACATCATTATTTCTGATGCGTTTGGCCCAATAATCATCTAAATAGTTGTTTTTTAGCTTAACTTTCTTTTTATTCTCAATTATTTCTATATCACTTGGCATCTCATTATAAAGAGATTTCCCACTTTTATTAAAGTAATTAATCTTAGTTTCGTAGAATTTAAAGCTTACTTTGCCATCTTTAAATAAACTTTCATGTAAAATTGGTTTTAAGACCATTTTTAATTCTTTATTTTCATAGATAAAAGGCTTTTCTCCTAAGAACATATAAGTATACATACTAAGTAGTTCAGCGGTTGTTCCCGACAGTCTTGAAACAAATCCCCGGCCATGATTTTTCGGATCTGGATTATTTGAAGTAGCAATAAAACTTGAGTTTTCTAAAACACTTCTTCCATATACTTCAGGATCCATAAAACAAACAAAATTATCAAAGATATCTTCGTAATACTCTTCATATAAACCCGCTTTTAATAAACCAAATAAATATTTATAGTTCATATGAATAAAGTTACTTTCACGTTCTAACCAGCCTTTAGTAAACATTCTAATTCTTCCTAAATCATTAGAATGACTTGATAAATCGGCACTTGTTTTATACATTTTTAGTTTACCATCATATATATCTGACGCTTTCACTTTTTTGTATAATTGTTTCGCTTCTTCTTTAGAAATTACCTTTAACGCTCTCGCTGGTGCTTCCAAAAACGGAACAACCACACTACGTTGATATTCTAGTGGCATAATTAATTGTCCGTAATTATTAGCTGGTTTATCTAATATTTGATACTTAGTTATTTCATAAGTTAAATAAGTTGGAATGATTGATTTTAAATTTAAGGCTTTTTCTAATGATTTTTCTAAATCATTTAAAATCATTCTAATAACTTCTTTTATTACTTTCATATCTAAACTTTCTAATTCGAGATTATCAAGTTTAGAGCGATATAATTCAACCGCTTCAATCCTTGCAGCAAACTTATTATCTTTAAGTAAATTATTAATTAGTTCTACTAATGGTTTTAAAACTTTAATCTGATTAATTTTATAAGAGTTAATTACCTTATCAAAGTATCTTGCCAGTCTTAATAACTCTATCATTTCGCCAATTCCTGAACCAAATACTCCCGGCAAACCATTTAAGGCATCATTCCATCCAGGGCGATCAGCTTCATACATAATACCTAGATTTTCACTATCAAGTAGTGAATATTTATTAAGAATTAAAGTTAAAAGTTTACTCGCTAAATTAACTTCTAATGGTTTTCCGTTATGGCTCGCCCATTTATCTACTCCTTCAACCCACCATAAAGCTTCATGTTGCCGAATTTTTCCATCAGGCATTAAATAAGATTTTTCCGCTCTTGGTTTAACTTTAACTGGTGATTGAAAGAACTTATAAGTTTTATCATCAAACAATAACTCTTTTTCTTTATCCGGATAAATTCTTAAATAATTTTCAATTAAATCTAGAACATATGTGAAGTGATCTTGCCAGAAACCTTCACCGTAGTTAATGATGTATTCATAATGAGAATTACTTAAGATTTCTCGTAATTCAAGATATGCCTTCTCATTTGATAATCCTTTACTTAGTAATAGTTCAACTGCTTCTCCAGGTGTAAATAATTGAGGAAGTTTACTTTTATATTCTTGATTACTTCCTTTGTAAGTGAACTTAACCCCTTCAATTGAAAGTGGGTTATAACCATCTGGTTGAATTGTATTACCAAAATATTTAATGTTAAAATCTTTAACATTTTCATAAAAGAAATTGTCATTTCTTCTATTTTGTAATACATCACGATAATTTCCATTACCTTGAGAAAAATATTTTGGTTCTAAAACGAAGAAGTTGTAGTCCCGCTCTGGATCTCCGTGTTTTCTTGAATATAAATGGTAACTCATTTGTCCGTCTTTAGTATTAAACGGATATGGTTTACCTCCTCTTAATAAGTTATCAAGAAGAGTTTGTTTTAGATAAGCATCAAATAATGGGTAATTAGTTTCTACTTCTAACTCTTTTAATACATCTTCAACTAAGTTTTCGTTTTCAACTAATTTTCGATTTAAATAATCTTTATCCATCTTATTTGATAATTTTAAGATGTTTTCTTTATTTGAAGCATACCCAAATACTGAGTTAATAACTAACTTTTTATTTAAATTGCCTTTATAGTAAGAGTATGCACAAGGAACTTGGTTAACCGTTACTTGATTGTTTAAATTATTTAACCCCGAGATAAAACCGTGTGGTATTTGAAATGAAGTATCGTGTTCATATACCATCTTAATATCAGCGACAGTTGTTAAATTTTTCCCTTCCATTTTAGAAATAAAGAAGTTTCCGTCAACCACTTCGCTAATTAAAGCTGAATCATCGGTTGAACCTCTAAGTTTATAAAATGCATAATCAGGTTCAATATCAACATCCATCCAACTTTGAAGTAAATTTGATACCGCTTTATATCCGCCGTAATCAATTCCGCATGGTAAAATTTGAGTTAATCCGTCTAATAATTCTATTTTCCTAGAATCTCCTAAATTTTTAATCTCAACAACTCTAGCCAGTGCGCTTAATGATTCATTAGGTAGTGTAAAATATGTTATTTTAATTTCTATTTTTAACTCGTCGTTTATTTCTTTAATCGTAATCCTATCTTTAAAGATTTGCATTTCTTGGCTTTCTTTAGGTTCATTAAAAAAACTATAAAACTTATTATCAATTTTGATAAACGTCTTAAATCCATTTATTCTTTCATACATATATCCCGTATTAGCCGGGAAAAACTCTTGAATCGCTCCATTTTTATCACGAAAACCGAAAGACATCATTAATTGACCACGATTAGTATAAAACGTCCATAAAGGACGACCAAATAATCCAGCTATTCCTGGAAGAAAGCTAGTAAATGGTTTTTTTATTTGGTAATTTTTAATTGTAATATATTTAACTTCCATTTAAACCTCCATAATCGCATAATTAAGGAAACCGATTTCCGCTGCTTCCTAATTATATTATATAATATAATGGTAGCGTTTTCAATGTTTTTTGGGAATTTTACAATTTCGAAATTATAATAAATATCGATTTATTTTTCTCTTGTTGTTTCTCTTAAAACTAATGAAACCGGTAGTTCGTTAATATCTGGAATCTCATATTCAGAGTCTTCAATCATTCTAATTAAATTGGCTGCTGCTGTTTCTGCCATTAAAGTCGTATCTTGTCTAATTGTGGATAGTTTTGGCGTAGTTAATTTTGCTATATTAATATCATCAAAGCCAATAATTTGAACATCTTCAGGAACTTTAATTCCGTGATCATATAAACATCTTAAAACTCCAACTGCAATATCATCTGATGCGACAATTAATCCTTCTGGAAACACTTTATTTTTCCGAATCATTTCTTCGCAAGCTTCATAGCCGCCATTAAATACAAATGATTTTGACTCACAAATATAATTTTGATTCACATCAATACCTCTTGATTTAAAATAACTGATAAACGCTTCATAACGCATTTTAAATGCCTTTGCATTAAGTGGCCCCGCAATCATTCCAATGCGGTTTAACTTAGATTTATTTATAAAATAATCGAGTGCGATATCAATTCCTTGCTTATTATCGCAAATAAAGGTTTTAACACCTTTCATTAAAATATCGTTTGATACTACTGGAATATTTTTATTAGCTAACTCAATAATTCCGTAATCACTATATCCACCAACAACAATGTAGACTCCGTCTACTTTTTTGTTAATACACCACTCGTAATAACTTAATTTATTCGTACCTAATTGAGTTACAATAAATGAAAGCTCATATCCTAGTTTTTCAACATACTTTTTAAAGTGCTCTAACAAACTTGAAAAAAACGTGTGTTCAAGCCCAATGTTTGTTTCTTCTGAGAAAACAACTCCAATTGTATAAGACCTGGTACTTCTTAACATCCGTGCGCTATTTGCTGGAACATAACCAACTTCTTTAATGTAATCTAAAACTCTTTTTCTAGTTTTAGCACTAACATTTCCTGTATTGTTAATCGCTTTAGAAATTGTCGATGGTGCTAAATTTAACTCTTCAGCAATATCATAAATCGTTTTTTTCACAGTTAATCAATCCTTTCATAAACCTTAACATAATCAATTAGAAATTCTTGTGGGAAGATCAAATCATCAATCTCGCCACCCCAGTTGCCGCCAATCGCTAAATTTAATATTAAAAAATATGGTGGTTCGAATGGCCATCCTAATTTGGTTGTATCACGATTATCTTCACCTTTGGTGAAAGTTACATATTCTTTATCATCAACAAAAAACTTAATATAATTAGGTTCCCAAATCATTTTATATACCGAAAACCTTTCGGTTACCCCAGGAATAGTTTCGAAATATGTTTGCTGAGTTTTAATAACGTGGTTATATAATTTTGAATGAAGTGAAAAATGAACTTCCTCATGATTTCGTCCAATGTTTTCCATAATATCAATCTCACCGCAAAGCGGCCAGCGGACTCCATTGCGAATTGATTCCGCTAACATCCAAATTGCTGGCCAAGTTCCCTTCCCCTTAGGAAGTTTTGCCTTTACTTCAACCATTCCATAACCAATTGATTTTTTACCATATGAGGTAATCTTGGCGCTTGTATATTTACGATGCTTGTAATTTTCTTGATGTGCGACAATATGTAAAATTGAATCTTTGCAATATAGATTTTTTTCTCTTGGAGTATAATATTGATCCTCGTTATTTCCAAAACCAGTTCCGGCGTGTTCAACGTTCCAAATCTTAGGATTAACCGGACCATCTATATTAAAATCATCTTCCCACACTAATTTATATTTCATTTCTATTCTCCCATATCGTTTTTATTTGTTTCTTTTGTTCGTCTTTAATATATATACGATTTGAATTATCATAACTTGTTGATTCTTCTTCAATAATTAAAAGTTTAGCGTCCTTAGATAAAACGTGGGTATGATAAACGCCTTTTTTTATGTTACAAATTTCGTTTTTTCTTAATTTATACCCAACAATTTTTTCATCTTCAAGAATATAAATAACCGCTTCTCCTGCTAGTAATACGAAAACTTCATCGGTTAAATTATGACACTCCATATAATTTATATTTTCTGGTTCTAATTCTTCAATATAATTTAAAACTGCAATTCGCCATGAATTATAGTGAAACAATTTTTTATAACCATGGTCATCGTAATGATAAAATTCAATTCCTTTCATTTTAAATACACCTCAATTTTTTTATTAACTTGAGTGATTCTACCGATGACATGTTTTCCATCAACTTGAATTCTTTCAACTTTATAATCTGGAAAACTTAAATTATGAGGATTATTAATAATTACTTCAACTAAATTACCAAATAAAACAGTTTTAATTGATGCTTTTCCGTTAATAAAATCACTATTTAACATTTGTGGTCTAATTTGCAACTTACCTTCAACCATCTTTAAACCAAAGACTTGTTCTTTTAATAATTTTAAAAGCCAAGTTGCCGAACCGGTTAAATAAAAATATTTTCCGCATCCTCGTTCAGTAAAGTATTCAGGAATTCCTAGTGGAACTCTTGAACTTTCTTGCATCGCTAAGTCCACTATCCCATACATTGCCTCGCTTGCCTCAGTGATTAATTTGTAATTATATAATCCATATGAATGCATTAATGCCATATGAGAAAAGACCGCTCCATTTTCTTTATGGTTATAACTAAAGCCATAAGCTCTTCCCATGTTCATTTTAATTTCATGATAATTTTCATTTAGATGATATCCGCCTAAACTGGCGTTATAAAGCCTTTCTTTAGTAGCTAAAGCGATATTATTGGCTCTTGCTTTAGATACTGTCATATTTAAAAGTGCCATTGCTTGCCCTGTTAAACTAACTGTCTCGTTATCTAAATAGTTTCCATCATTATCAATATAACTTTGGAGTGCGCCGTTATCCATAACAGCTTTTTCTTTAATGTTATTAGTTAAAAAATCAATATGTTTTTCAATCTTTTCAATTAATTTTGCTGTTGAAAAAGATTCTTTTTCACCTTTAAAATTACTGACTTTATCAAAAAATTCATTTAATTTTTTATAACTACCTCTTAAAATTAAATTTCCTAAATCTTTAAACAATACTACTTTTTCATATCGTTTTAAATATTTATTAAGTATCTTTAAATTATTAATATAAAAATGAGTGAAGGCGATAGTCTCACCTAACTTGTTAGCCATATCTAGGCCATCGTTCCAATCAGCATCTTCTAATCTAACAAAGCCGTTTTTACCTAAGTTAAAGGAAAAAACGATATTTTGTAATAATAGATGTTCTAAAATAGTTCCCTTGTATACTTTTCCGTTTACTTTTAATTTATTGCTTTGATCATAATTATTTTTAGTCTTTTTTGTTAAATGAGTAAATTGATCATCAAAATAACTAACTTCTTCATTTAATATCTCATAGTCATTAAAGTAATTTATATAATCATTAATTGACAAAAGTGGCCATACTGCATGATCGCTCCAAACTCTAGTAATATTATTTCGATCAGCTTTAAATTCTCCGAGTTTATCGCCAATAATAGTCGCATTTGACCCGTCAATTCTAACTCCTTTAAAGTTATTAATTAATAAGTTTTTAACTTGAGGGTCAAAATTAATAATCATAAATAATAAATCTTGAAATAAATCTCTCCACCCTCTACCGCCTTTACCATAGTCATGATGTGGTAAATAAGAGTTTCCAAAGGTTCTTCTTAAATAGGGTTGAACTTCAATGAAATTTAAAAATTGTGATGTAGCTTCATCTCTTAATCTAAACTGCATTTGATTAAAGTAGTTTTCATGCTTTTCTTTTGTTTCATTAAATAATTTATTAAATACATCTTGATTTAAATTAGAAACATCAAAAATGTTATCATCATCACTAATACCAAATGCCATATAAAAAGTAATTTCTTCTTCTGGATTTAAAGTAATTTCCTTATAACTAACTCCGCCTAATGTTTCATAACCACTTATTTTATCGCCAGCTTGATATTTTTTATTTAAACCTTGAGGATGTAACATCGTTCCACCATCAATAAAATCATCATAAAGTGGATAATATCCATCAATTTTTAATTTATTACTATTAGTTAAAAAATAATATCTTTTATCATTTAAAATATGACCACGTTCATCAAAAGATAACGTTGGCTTTAATAAAACTCCACCTTCAATAACTTTACCTCTATTTAAAAGCGAGGTTACATGTCTGTGATCGAAAAGATTATCCAAACTACGCCCATACAACATTGGCGCCGTAATAACCTTTAATTTTTGTACCTCGCTTGTAATATTTTGATATTTAATTTCGCTTAATTCAACATTATCCTCATGAGGGATAAATGTTTTTATTTTAATTATATGTTTTTTATTTTGTCTTTCAACTAGTTGATAAATCGAACCGTAAGTTACTAAAACTTGATCTTTTTGTTGATAAATTCCTTTACCAGATAAATAATAATGGTTATTATCAACCAACATGATTACATGTCGTCCTAACGATTCATAAAGACCAATTTCACTAATTGGTTCGGTAACATAATGGTTATAATTTAATTTGATATCACCTAATAGATTAGGGGTTATCGTTGATTTAAATCCATTAGCATTAAAAAGAGGGAAATAATACCCATAATTTTTATCAAGAGTAATATGTTTATAAATCATATATAATCCTCCTTTTTTTGAAATCGATTTCCTAATTGTTGCAAATAAAAAATTATAATAATTTCATATAAGTTTCATTCTTTTGGGTCTTTTCTATGTTTATTTTTTTGAAATAGAAAAACCCAACAACTACCGCTAGTGCTGTTAAGAAACCAAATGTTACATATACTATATTTAAATAATTTTTATCTTTTTGTAATAATTCAGTTATTTCTTGTGAGGTAAACCCTTTGACGTAACTAGTTTCTAAATCTTCGCTTGAAGTTTTAATATCAAGGGTTATGTTTTTATCTAAAATATTATTGCCATTATAATCAGTTAAATTAATTGTCATATTTCCTGATTCTACTGGAAAACTATAATAGTAAAAGTTATTTTTGGTTAACCCAAAACTAATTGGATAATTCCCATAATAATCTAAATCATTAGAACTAATTGTTTTTTCATCATTAATTAATAAAGCCCTTGTTTTATCATTTTCATCATTTGCTTTTTTAGCATGTTCTATTTCAGTTAACGGTGTAAGAATGATTAAATACTTAGTAATAACAGGTTCAAGTTTATCCACAGTTAAATAAAAATCAACTTTGTACTCAGGAAGAGTAAGTGATTCCTGTTTTTGATAGTACAAAGTTTGATATCTAATAAAATTATCAAACTCTCCTCGATTAGCTTCAGCTACCAAATCATAATAAACTTCATTAGTACGTTTACTTATTTGTCCATGCATGACGAAAAAAGTAATTATTACTATAAGAAATGCTGCAGCTACGACGAAAAATGATTTTTTAATCATAATTACTCCTTTATATCTATATTCTACTGCAAAACTTTAGAAAAGACAAGGCCTTTTTAGGGGCCTTGTCTTCAAAAAATTTCTTACTCAGCAGCCACTACGGTTACTATTCGTGTATAAACTCTTTCGTTTCCTTTAGAGTCTTTAATCTTATAAGTAAGTGTATAGACACCAATTGTGTTAGTATCAACTGTTCCGTCAACAACGATATCGCCTTTAACTACTGATAAATCATGATAGTCATGAACATTTACTCCTGCAAGTGGATCGAATGCTTGTCCAACTTTAATTTCAACATCTTTGATTCCTGAAATTGTTGGAGCAAGTACGTCTTCACGATAACCAATTAATTCAAAGAAGACATCGTCAATATAGAATGTTGCTGGAACACTTGTTTCATCAATGTAACCTAAGAAGAAAGCTACCTTAGCATTAGTAAAGCTGGCTCCAACAGGTCTCATTGTTATTGAGTATTCAACCCATTCGGTTGTAATATCAACAATTGCATAGTCTCTTAAATTAGTTCCAGCTTCTAAACTTAAGCGGATGCTTCTAGCAACACTAGCTTTCATCTTGAAGTTGAAACGATAAATTCCATCAGCAATGATTGTCTTGTTTTGTTGATAGAATTGGACTCCGTGAGGAACTGTACCTGGGTTTGTGACATCGATTGTCGCCACACCATCGACACCGCCAGGAATACTTACTGTAAAGGTTCCGGCTCCGTGCCAGCCCCATGCAGTTGTCGCTGGTTGCGTCATTGGTTCAGTTTGTTCAACTGAGAAATCACCATTAGCAATTGGTACCTCGACAAATTCAAAGTCTGCGCCTTCAATAACTTTAATTGTACGAGTATATGTTCCTACATTACCGCTAGCGTCAGTTACTTTGTAAGTAAGTGGATAAGAACCAAGAGTAGTTATATCAAAGTTTCCTTCAACAACTACATCAGCAAGAGTTAATGTTGTATCCGCGTTGTCCCAAACTTTTAATCCTTCTTTTTCAGTGAAATAACCGTTTTGTTCGACCGTAATATCATGAGCACCAAAGATAATTGGTGCGATATCATCATATACCGCTTCAATTGTCTTAATTTCTAAGTCATCAATATAAACTGTAGTTGGAATACTTGATCCATCTAATTTACCTAAGTAGAATCCTAACTTAACATTATTGTAAGTTGGTTTTTCGTGTTTGTAAATTACTTTATAAGTTACCCAATCAGTAGTTAGTAACACTTCTTGGAAATATGAGAATGCTGGACCAGGAGTTTGGTTTTCAAAAGCGAATCTCATCGTTCTTGGATCTAATGCTTTCGCTCTAAAGGTAATTTCATAAATTGAACCTTCATCTAGAATCTTGTTTTGTTGATAGAATTGAACTCCGTACCATTCAATCCAAGAATCTTGAACTTCAATAACCGCCATTCCACCTTCGATCTTAACATTAAATTTACCACTACCATGCCAGCCCCAACCAGTTTCGGCTCTTTGTGGAACTGGTACTAATTGGTCAATATCAAAGTTAGCATTCTTAATATCAAGTCTTGATGGTAATAATCCACCAGGAACAATAACTTTTCTAACTGTTTCTAAGACGTTTCCAGCTCTGTCAGTTAATTTTAATACAAAGTCATATTCACCAGGTTCGGTTATGTCAAAATCTGCTGGAGGAGTTACAACAACTTTAGAGATATCAACATAAATGTCTGATTGGTCTAAAGCAGCTAATCCAGCTAATGGATCGACCTCTATTGCTCCTAATTCAATTTCAAGTGGTTTGTTATTTAGGATAACTGGTAAATCAGTATCAAAAGCGTGGCCAATTAATTCAACTTTAACATCATCAATTGTGAAGGTTGATGCTTGTGAATTTTCGTTAGCTTTACCTAAGAAGAATCCTAATTTAGCGTTCTTAAATCCGCCACCTGGGTTAGTCATATAAACTGTATAAAGTTTTTCAGTTGCTTCTACGTTAATAATCTTGAACCATTTAACAATTGTTCCAGATTCTAAACTTAAGCGAATGGCTGTCGCTTTAGTTGAATTCATCTTGAATGTTAATTTATAAATACCATATGCTTCAACATGGCGATTTTGTTGATAGAATTGAACTGCGTGCGCAACATTACCAATATTAGTAACATCAATTGTAGCCGCACCATCAACACCACCAGGAATACTTACGGTAAAGACTCCGCCACTATTGTAGCCAACATGCCAGCCCCAGCCAGTTTCTGCTGGTTGTCCAACTGGACCTTCTTGGGCAACTGAGAAATCACCATTAACAAGTCCAAAGGTATTTTCATATAAATCTGTTGGTTCAACAACTTTAACTTTTCTTAAGTAAGTTTGAGAATTTCCAGCTTTATCAGTAACTTTATACTCAACATCATAAACACCGACAACACCAAAATTAACTTCGCTAGTAACTAGAACGTTAGCTTCCCAAGTTAAATCTTTATCGTGGTTATCATAAATTTCAACACCAACTTGTGGATCAAAAGGAACACCCTTAGCAATTGTGGTATCGCCAACATTGAATAATTGAGGTTTAGTTGCATCAACAAATTCTTCGATTGTAACGATTTCAATATCATCTAAGTAAACGCTAGCACCATCAACTGCTTCTTTACCTACCATACCTAAGAAGAAAGCGAATTTACCATTAGTAAATGAAGCTTTTTCATGGTGATAAATAATAGTATACTCAGCCCACTCAGTAGTAAGCATGAAAATTTCATCATATTGTCTATTAGTGCCTGATTCTAAAGCAAACATAATTTGTCTTGGAACGTCAGCTTTAGCTCTGAAAGTAATCTTATAAATTGAACCTTGGTCAACTACTTTATTTTGTTGATAGAATTGAACTCCGTGAACGACGTTACCTGGTTTAATAACTTCAATTGTAGCACAGCCGTCAGCACCACCTGGAATACTTACGTTAAATTGAGCGCCACTATTCCAGCCTGCATGCCAACCCCAACCAGTTTCTGCTGGTTGTCCAACTGGTGCAGTTTGCTCAATTGAGAAATCAGCGTTCTTAATGTCAATTCTTGATGGTAATAGACCACCTAATACTTTTACTTCTCTAGTAATTTCAGTATAATTTCCAGCTCTGTCAGTTACTTTTACGATAAATTCATAATCTCCAGGAATAGTTTCGTTAAATCCTGCTGGAGGAGTTACCACCGCTGTTTCTGCTGAAACATACATATCTGACATATCATAGATAGTTAATCCTGAAGTAGCATCAACTTGTAATCCGACACCAACTTCTAGTGGAACATTACCTAAAATAATTGGAAGATCAGTATCCCATAGGTGACCAACTAATTCAACTTTAACATCATCAAGTGTGAATTTAGAAGGTTTTGAATTTTCTGAGGCTTTACCTAAGAAAAATCCTAGTTTGCCGTTTTTAAATCCGCGACCTGGGTTAGTCATATAGAATACATATTCTTTTTCAGCTACTTGTACATCAATTACTTGATACCATTTAACATTAGTACCTTCTTCTAAGCTTAAACGAATTGCTGTAGCTTCGGTTGCGCTTAACTTAAAGCTTAACTTATAAATACCAGCAGCTTCAACATGTCTATTTTGTTGGAAGAATTGGATTGAGTGTGGAAGAGTACCGATTGCAGTAACATCAATTACCGCTTTTCCATTTTCTCCACCAGCAATTGCAACTGTAGCGGCTCCGCCATCACGAGTCTTCCAACTCCAACCAGTACCCGCTTCAGGAGAAGGTGGTTCACCTTTAGGTTGTTCTTGAGCTTCACTAAAGTCCCCATTAACAAGTCCAAATGTATTAGCATATAATCCACTAGCTTCTACTACCTTAACATTTCTTGTATAAGAGTTAGAATTGCCAGCATTATCAGTAATTTTATATTCTAATTCATATTCGCCAACAATTGAAACTTTTACTTCACCGGTAATAACTACGTTATCTTCCCAAGTTAAGGCTTTATCATAGTTATCATATAATTGAACTCCGGCTTTTGGATCAAATGCGACATCTTTAAGAATTACTACATCATTCATTCCAAACATTTGTGGATCAGTTTCATCTTTAAATTCAGCAACAGTTTCAACAGTAATATCATCTAAATAAACTTTAGTTGGAACTGAATTGTCGCCAACTAATCCCATAAAGAAGGCAAATTTACCGTTAGTAAATGAAGCTTTTTCGTGTTTATAAATGATAGTGTATTCTTCCCAACTATCAGTAATATTAATAATTTCATCATATTGTCTATTAGTGCCCGCTTCTAAAGCAAACATAATTGGTCTAGGTGTATCGGCTTTAGCTCTGAATTTAATTTCATAAATAAATCCGTTATCAACGATACGATTTTGTTGATAGAATTGAACACCCCAAGCTACTGTACCTAAGGCAGTAATATCAATTGTAGCGCAGCCATCAGATCCACCAGGGATACTAACGCTAAATGTTCCAGCACCATGCCAGCCCCATCCAGTTGTTGCTGGTTGTGGAATTGCTGCTTCTTGAGCTTCAGAAAAATCACCATTAATAATTACTAGATTCGATGGAATTAAGTCTGAAGTAACAGTAATAACTCTGGTTACTTCGGTAGTATTTCCAGTCTTATCTGATACACTATAAACTAATGTATATGTTCCTGGTTTAGTTACGTCAACTGTTCCTTCAACATTAATATCATCAACTGTTAAATCATCAACATCATCACTTACCGTTACCCCATCAAGTGGACTAAATGGTACGTTAACATTAATGGTCTTATCTTCAACTCCTTTTAATACTGGTGGTGTTACGTCTGGACCAGTATCAACTTCAACAAACTTAAAGTTATCAAAATAAACAGTTGAAACTGGCTCATCACCAGTAAAGGCTGTCATATTACCAATACCAATAATAAACTTACCGTTAGTCAGAGTTGGTAGGGTTACTTTAAATTCATGACTGAATGATTTTAATGTTGGTTCAACTTTGAAAATGAAGTCCATATAAGTAGTATATGGTTCTCCGTTAGTTTCAATTTTGATTCTAACATTTCTAGCAACAGTGGCTTTAGCATCAAAAGTTAAAATATAAGTTTTACCTTTAGTAACGGTTAAACCTGCTTGATAAACTTGACTTGAATACCAATCAGTTCCGTTTGCAGTTACATTATATTTTAACATTCCTTCTTCAATTGAAATTGTTGAAGCTCCGCCATTGCCAGTCCAATGTCCCCAAGTTCCTTCTAGAGGTTGAGAGAAATTGTTGTTAACAAGGAATAAATCACATTCTTGTTTTTCAACAACATAAACCATTCTCCTTTTAATTGCTTCGTTTCCGGCAGCATCTTTTACTTTATATGTTAGTTCATATTCACCGACAGTATTAATGTCGACTGTACCAACAATTTCAATTTTATTAGTAATATTACCATCAACGTTATCGCTTGCCGTTACTCCTTCTCTTGGATCAAATTGATCACCTTGGAAAATAGTAACGTCAGCTACCCCCATAATAATTGGTTTAACTGTGTCGCCTGCCGCAGCTGCTTTAACGGTAACTTTAAATTTTAATGTTTCGCTTTTATCTTTGTATGTTAAAGTCGCGGTTAAAGTTACTTCGGTATCGGCGCTAGGTCTTACGACTTTCCCGCTGTTAGAGATAACTGCATCATTACTTGATTCCCAAGTAATGGTTACTTCTCCAACCGATGAAGGCAATTGAAGGTCACCCGTTACATTGATTAGGGTGTCACTTCCCGAAAATCCGATCTCTAAGCTATCAAGAGCATTTCTAAGAGTTTGATCCTCTTCTTGACAACCAACAAGACCGACAACTCCTAAAACAAATAGTAATAGAGTTGTTAGTATAATTTTAAATCGTCTACTCATTTTTCTCCTTGTATACTCTAAATAGTAAATTATAGTAAATCGAGTATACATTTCCTTTCTTAAGATTTTCTACTATAATTTATATATGGTACTGTGGATTTGATGCATTTTAATGTAGCTTTGACTACCGAAAG
>Ga0209510_1001342_pt1 | contig 28401 bp, 27 predicted proteins | sample BiotimSIPDNA_FD_185749 | JGI IMG/M metagenome (GOLD analysis project Ga0209510, IMG submission 185749) | Anaerobic biogas reactor microbial communites from Washington, USA - Biogas_R1 time_0 SIP DNA (SPAdes) (version 2) | ecosystem: Engineered > Bioreactor > Anaerobic > Unclassified | place...
AAGTTATAGCATTGGCTAAAAAGTTTAACAAGCAATTTGGTATCAAAGCACTTTTCTTTGACTACATTAAAATTCCCTCATCACAAGCAAACTTTAGACAACAACAAGAATATCAGGCGTTAGGTTATTTCACATCAGGGTTAAAAGAATTGGCTGGCATACTCAAAATACCTATTTTTACAGCGTGTCAAGCTAATCGTTCTGATTTGAACACTTCTAATCCTGATGCTACCAACATCGGTGGCTCTTACAGAATACTGCAACTCGCCTCTAAGCTTATGTTCCTCGTTAACAAATCTGAAGAACAAATAGCTAAAGATGGTTTTCAAAACGGAAACCAACAACTTATCATTAAATATCAACGCAATGCCGCCTCCGATTGTTCACCTATTAATATCATCTTTGACAAGCCTATTATACGTCAAACCGAAGTTTAATTTATCAGGAAGGAGATAACATAATACATGCAAAAATACGAAATCCGACTTAATCTTAAACCCACTATTCACGATAAATGTATGCAATATCATTGGCAAATTCTACTCATCAATGATGATGGTGTTTTTACTATTAAAGATGGCTGGAACCAATGTATAACAATCGCAATGCTTGACGCAGCCAGCGCAGCCACAATTTTAAACATTAGTTGGTGATAATATGAACGCCACCACCTATATCAATCAAAACCTGGATGTTGAAAAACTCTTGCGACACTATGATTTTCAAAACATCAGTGTTAGCGATGATTTAATACGGTCTTGTTGTAAATTACACGGCGGTAACAATCCTACCGCATTTGTAATCAACAAAAATAATGGCCTTTGGTTTTGTCACACAGGTGATTGTGGTGGTGGCGATATATTTACCCTAATTGAACGATTAGAAGGTTTTTCTAAACAAGATTTTCCTAAAACCGTTCGCTGGGTTGCCTCCTTCTTTGGTTTAAATATTGATGGCTTATCTGTTTATAGCAAACACCCTGATTATTTAAAAGAGCTTCAGAAATTCATTTCCATCGCTAAAAAAAACCAACATAAAGAATTACCTGAATTTTCTCTTAAAGAAGAAGTGAAGCAAGTTACCAAATATAACAACTTTCTTCCAGAAACCCTGGATTATTTCAATCTAGGCTATGTAGCCTCTGTACAACTTACTAAAAAGAGCGGTGATGTGTACACACTTTATAACCGCCTAGTATTTCCCGTTATTTTTAACGGCATTCAGGTTGGTGTGTCCCTAAGAAGAGTCAACAACAATGACTTTCCTAAGTGGTCACATCAACCTGCCAATATTAACTTTGGAAATTTTTTATACAACTATGACAATGTTAAAACTGCAAATGAAATTATCATTTGCGAAGGTATTACTGATGTTTGGGCTTTTCACGAATGTAATCTTCCAGCAGTCGCAACATTTGGTTCTCACATCACGAATGAACAATACAGGCTATTGCTCCAAACATGTGCTAATTTAACTTTTTCCTTTGATGGTGATGAAGCAGGCCAATTAACTACTTCAAAAGCAATCAATATGTTTAAGTTCAAAGCCAATATCAGCACTATTACTTTTAATACAAATGAAGACCCAGCATCAATACCTAGAAAGGAATTGATTAAGCTATTTGAAAACAGAAATAAACTCTTTCATTAATGACAATGGTTCTCGCATAGATTATGGTACTTGTGTACGAGAAGACCGAACTGGTAAAGGCAGATATGATTTAATTTCTCCATTTGCTATAGAGCGACTGGCTAAATGGTATGAATTAGGTGCTATCAAATACGCCCCCAGAAATTGGGAAGGCGGTATGCCAATTAGTATTTGCCTTGACAGCTTATTAAGACATGCCTTTAAATATTTAGCTGGTAAAAATGATGAAGACCATCTTGCTGCTATCGCATGGAATGCTTTCGCCATAATGCACTATGAAATGCTTATGCCCGAATTGCAAGATATACCAACAAGAACACAAGAAAAGGAGTAAAAAATATGCTTTGGTTAATTAAAGAAAATGCTTCTCATCAGATTATGTCATGCAATATTCATAACGCAAACAATACTTTTGAGTTATGGATAACAAGACCTAATGACAAAAATCTGAAAATTGCTGAAAGCACTAAGCAAGAAGATGTAGCAATTATCAAAGAAGCCATTGATTATGCTATTGAAAACAGCATACCTGCTTTGAGATTGTAAAGATGTTTTCCCATCTTCACGTTCACTCAGAATACAGCGTTCTTGATGGGGCATGTAAAGTAGAAGAATTACTACTTACAGCAAAAGATTATGGTCAACCAGCTATTTGTATCACAGACCACGGCTCCACCTCATCATGGTGGCAAGCACAACAACTTGGTGAAAAAATTGGTATCAAAACATTACTTGGTACAGAGTTTTATTATGAACGCGAGAATGACGGTAAAAACGGTCATTTAATAGCAATTGCCAAATCCAACAAAGGCATTGAAAACATCTTCAAACTTCAAGAATTTGCTTACGTACAGAATTTTAGCTATAAGCCTAGAATCAACTTTGATGCGCTATCAAAACATTCTGAAGGACTTATAGTTACCTCTGCATGTATTGCAAGTACATTCAGTCAATATCTCTTGTCAGGTTGCTTCCTAGACGCTCTAGAATGGGCTAGGAAGTTCAAGCATCTATTCAGCGATGATTTCTACCTTGAAGTACAAGCTAACACCCTACAAGAGCAATTAGAGGTCAATAAACTGACAATGAAGATTGCTCATCAACTAGGTGTTAAAGTTATTGCTTCTAACGATGTGCATTATATTCACCAACAAGATTCTTTTGCACATGAAGTACTTCTAGCTATGCAAACAAATAAAAAACTTAATGACGAAAAACGTTTCAGCTTTTCTACCCAAGACTTCTGGTTAAAAACCAAAGATGAAATGTTTTCATCATTACCTGGCCTTACATCTGATGAGAAGATTGATGCTATAAACAATACAATGGAGATTGTTAATAAATGCGATGCTTCATTAAAACGTGATAAATATTTACCCAAATATTATAATATCCCCCATGATAAAACAGAACGTAATCTATTAGCCGAAAAAATTATGGAAGGTGCTAAACTTAAAGGCTTTTCTACCAATAATGATTACATGCTTGATGTGCAACATGAATTAGATGTTATTGATAGAAATGGTTATAGTGGCTATTTCTTAATTGTCCAGGATTATGTTACAACTGCAAGAAATAATGGTATCGTTGTTGGTGATGGTAGAGGTAGTGGTGCTGGTAGTAAAGTTGCTTATTTAACTGATATTACTCGCATCGAACCCAGCCAGTATGATTTGTTGTTTGAACGCTTTATGGCTGATGGGAGAGAGCCAGATTCATTAGAGTCGAGTGATATGGAAACATATCATGTTAAGTCCTGTGAACGCCTAGTAAGCGGTGTGCATCAATTGATGTGCTAACGAGGAAATCCAGAACGGACAATCTCGTGCCAAGCTTGACGGATTATGTACATCTACCTTATAATATATATAAGGAAGGTGATAATGATGGAAATTAAACAGATTGAAAATCTTGAAAATTACTTTGTAAGTGAAAATGGTGATGTTTTCAAAAAACTTAAACCTTGGAATAATAGTGGTTATCTATATGTAAAATTAAATGGTAAACATTATGGAGTACATCGTTTAGTAGCAAGTTGTTTTTGTGAAAAAAATATTGATGATACTGATGTAAATCATATCAATGGTAATAAACACGATAATAACAAAAACAACTTAGAATGGTGTACTAAAAAAGAAAACATTAATCATGGTCAATTTGTATTAGGTATTTCTCCAATTCATAATTGCATTGAATGTAGTTTATTTTACAAAGATGAATTGATTGGAAAATACCCAACTACAAAAAAAGCAATAGAAGTTGCAAAATTAATGGGTGCTAAGCCTGCAGCTTTACAAAAATATAAAATTCAAGGTGATTTTAAAATCTGTCAAGAAGGTGTAACGACTATCCCATAGGGGAGTAGGGTGGAGATTACTACCACTCGAAGCGCAGGACACCCTAACGTAAAGTCGAGGGTGAAGAAATAGTCTGTGCCTGTAGGAATACAGGAATAACATGTTTGACGTTGATTTCTCTAATCAAGATGCTGTTTTTGCAGATTTGCAATCTAAATATGGTATTGAAAATGTTGCCCGTATTATAGCTTTTGGTACACTAACCCCTAAAGCTTGTTGTAGAAAAGTACTAAGTACTTTTGAACACGATTTGACAACTATTAATACTATTAGTAAACTAATAGCCGACTCTCCCTCCATGAATGATGCCTATCAAACTTCACCAGAGCTTCTCTCATATAAAAAGAAATTTCCATTAGAATTTCAAACTATTGAGAGACTCGAAGGACTCATCAGTCATGAATCCCAACATGCTGGTGGCGTTCTCATTTACCCAAACCTTTCTTCTATCCTCCCAATCAAAACCAAAGCTGATGATAGAAACAAACGTATAGTAGCTTTTGATAAGTATATGTTAGAAGATATTGGTCACTTTAAATTTGATATACTTGGACTTGAAACACTACCAGTTATCAAACGCTGTTTAGACTCTATCAAAGAATCTACAGGTAAAACTATTGATTTATATGCTATTGATTTTAATGATTCTAATGTTTATGAAACATTATGTAGTGGTAACGTATCTGGTATTTTCCAATTATCAAATCAAGCCCAAAAAGTAATTGAACAACAACCCAAGGATTTTAAAGATTTAATTGCAATAAATGCTTTGATTAGACCAGGTACAGGAGATTGGGAAGAGTATATTGCTAGACGCAAAGGTAAAGAATGGAATGTTCATCCACTACGCTTACCATATCTTAAAGAAACAGAAGGACTTATAACCTATCAAGAACAATTTCTTCTTGATGCGAAAATACTAGCTGGGTGGGACATTGCATTTGCTGATAAGAAAATTCGCAAAAACAAATCCATCGCTACCGATGATAATTTGATGAATAAATTTTACAAAGATTGTGTGGCGAACGGAATTGACATTAAAGATGCTTTTCAAGTATGGTCTGAAATATGTGATGCCGTGGCTGGTGGTTATAGTTTTAATAAAAGTCATTCGGCTTCTTATGCAGTAATTTCTTATCAAACTGCATGGCTTAAAACCTACTATCCGGCACACTTTTACGCATCACTAATGAGTAGTGAAAAAACTGATGGAGATGGTCAAGGTGAAATTGCAAAATATATTACAGAATGTAAACAATTGGGGATTAAAATACTACCGCCTAATATCAATGATAGCAACGATAATTTTACTATTGTGGATAACAATATTAATTATCGTATCACCACTATTAAACACGTTGGAGAAAGTGCTATTAACGCTATTCAGTCTTTACGCCCTATACGTGGATTTGACGATTTTTTGGAACGTAAAGAGCGACGTTTTCTAAAGAAAAACGTTGTTATAAATCTTATCAAAGCTGGTTGTTTTGACTTTGATAATCCCAATCGCGCTGAATTGCTTTGGCATTTCCTAATGTCTGAAAGAACAAAAACTCAAATCAATGAAGATTACCAAATTGATAAATTTGATTGGAACGATAGTATAAAGGCTCAGTGGGAAAAAGAAGTACTTGGTATGTATCTTTCTTCTCACCCTATGGAAAAGTATGGCTTTAAACCATTTGATTCTTTTCCTGATGGGAGTTACGTCTTACAAGGCGGCATCGTTAACGATATTAAAATCTTCAATGATAAGAATAATCGCGAAATGGCATTTGTCTCTCTTAATACTCTATTCGGAAATTTACGACTAATCATCTTTGCCTCTCATTGGAGCGACCCACTTGTTAAAAATCTTATCAAACTTGATAACGTTATTATGGTTAAAGGTCGCCGTAGTGGTGACTCTTTACTCCTTAATAACATTGAATTACTAAAATAATTAGGAGGTTTTATCTACATGTTTTTTAATAACACAGAAAATAAACTAATAAAAATTAGAATCATTACTGATAACGCATTAAGTATGTTTAATAAAATCCTTAATGATTTGGAAACTGCCAATGATAAACTGTCAAACATTATCCATGAAGAATCCGATAAAGTAACATTACACAACATCAATATTAATGAAGCCGAATGTCAAATTAGAGAAAATTTTCATATCATAAACAAGTTAAAGGTATTCTTGCATGAAGATTAGTTTTATAAAGGTCACAAACACATGGAGAGATGTTGCCGATGCAGCTAGAACAACTATAGGTAAAGATGCAGGTGAAGGAGAGCCATCATCTAATTGGAAGCGCAGAATGCTTTTGGCAGAACATTCTCCCATCAGAAAAATTCATGTTAACTGGAAATGGGTTGATTTGTTGTGGTGGGTTCAAACACATTTTACACGACATAAATTTGGTGTAGAATGGTTTGTACAAACCAGCAGAACCGATAGAACTGGCATTGACAGAAATACCTTATCTCAATCTTCCCTGGTTAATGTTGAAGGCCAAGCCAATGCACAAGCAATCATCAATATATCAAGAAAAAGATTGTGTTCTAAAGCAAGTCCTGAAACAAGACAAGCATGGATTGTTTTTTTAAATAGCCTTAAAGAATTAGAGCCTGAATTAGTTTCTATTTGCGTACCTGACTGTGTTTATCGTGGCTGGTGTTACGAATATGATTCATGCAAATTTCATTTAACTGATGGTTATCAAATGATTCTTAAAACTTATCGTTTCAACATTAATGAAAAATAGCCACAAATTCTTTGCCAACAAAGATTGCAAATATTACCCCTGCCATCCCTCTTATTCATGCCATTCATTAAAAGATAATTTTAATTGCCTTTTCTGTTTCTGCCCTCTTTACAGCCACAATAATTGTGGTGGCAATTATATTATCTTATCGAATGGCATTAAAGATTGTTCTAATTGCTTACTACCACACAATCCTAATTCATACAAATATATTATCAACAAAATGAGGTCTTATAATGCAATGTAATAATTGTTTTCTGCATATAGAAGATGCAAGAAAAGAAACCAAATGCTCTGTTTGTAATTCTCCACTTCACATAGCTTGCTCTATCAAAGAAGATAGTAAATATTATTGTGATATGTGCTTTACTCTTAAACAAGAAGAAAAACCTACTATTTCCTTTGATATTCCAGACGTTATCAGACGCTCCTACATTGAAACCTACAAATCATGTCCATACAAATTCTATCTCTCTGTAATCAAAGGTATTACCGACGGGAACGAAACCATCTACAATCGTTTAGGCACTGATATGCACGAGCTATTTGAAAAAGCCTGTCACAACCCCGATTACACCAAGGATAATATGACATCTGATTTAAACGCTTCATGGAGCAATTACGAATCTCTTTTTGAAAATACCGAACAAGAACAAAAGATGTTGCAACGAAGTAAATCTTGTATTAACAATTTTTATAATATTCTCCCTACACTTCCTGATAAGCCTTTATCCACCGAAGAAACTATTATTTTTGATATAGGTGATGATTTACCCAAAGTCAGTACCACACCAGACAGAATAGATTTAATTAATGATGAGTTGGAATTATCTGATTGGAAAACTGGTCAAACAATGGTCGGTAAAAAGCTTTCCAGCGATTTACAAGTACCATTATATATTTACGGTGTACAACAAAAATATGGCATGCCAGTACGCAAATTCACTTTCTATTATCTCCAAGATGGCAAAACAAGAGTTTTTGAAAGACAAAAAGATGGAAGTTACATTTGCACAATTAGAAAGCGTATTTATAAAATTGTACCATTAGACGCTATACGGGAAGTACAATCAATTTTTTCTCAAATCAAAAAGGGTAATTTTAATATTCCCACCAATAAGTCTATATACTATACGTGCAAAATCTGCCACCTATCTAAAACCGGCAACTGCAAAGGTGCTGATATTCAATCATGGGAGTTGTTGCAACATTAGAAAGGATTATCTATGCATGATTTAATACAAGAATATGACAAACCATTTATGCAAGAACTTTTTGATTTTATTTTCATTCAAAAACACATTGATAATAGTCAATTCAGGGATTTCTTAATCAAATATAAAATTATCAAACCTTCTACCAGGCAAATCTATGCTCATCATTATCGCTATAATTTTATGCATATATACGCTAAAAATGGCAAAGGCACAGTTGTTTTTGAAGTTGTTATAGATGATGAAGAGCTTCCCATATTAATAAAACAACTATCATAAAGAAAGGAGTTTTAAAACACCTTAAAATACTTTAACAAAACAATACTTAATGCAATTATTATCAACAGAATTTTTATCAACCTATCCAAATATGCCTGAGCATATGAACGAACTTGGTCAATTTGTTTTCTATCGCACATACTCACGTTGGCTGCCACAGCTCAACCGCAGAGAAACTTGGAAAGAAGCTGTTGCTAGGGCTGTTAATTACAACGTATCTATTACTATTGACCAATTCGTAAATAACAACATTAAACCACCAATGACCGAAATAATTAAAGAAGCTGAAATGCTATTTGATAACATCTTTAATCTTCGTCAGTTCTTATCTGGTCGCACTCACTGGGTTGGTGGTGCTGAAAGCAAAGTTGCTGATAAATTCCCACTTGCAAACTTTAATTGTGCATTCATTGATATTACTAAGTGGGACGACCTATGTGATATGTTTTATCTTCTTCTAATCGGCACAGGTTGTGGTTTTAAATGTACTAAAGAAAACGCTTCTAAACTTGCAGCAGTTAGAACCGATTGGAACCTCATCCACTCAGAGTTTAACCCCTTACCACCTGAAGAAAGAATTGAATTTACCAAAGCAAACGTCATGGAAAATGGCTATGCCAAAATCTATATAGGTGATAGCAAAGAGGGTAAATTACCCAGCCCTCTATAAACTTGGTGAACCTGTAATAACAGGGTGTGTATCGAAAGATATGCTAACGAGGAACGACAGAATCTCGTGCCAAGCCACATTTGCCTTAGTATCACCTTTGTGTTAGAACAAATGTGAGGTGATACTAAATGATATGGAAAAATATTATATAAAAATTTCATATGGAAGTTTGCAAATGAGGAAGGTGTATCGACTATCGAAAGGATAAATAATTAGGTGACTAATTATTGAATAACCGAGTAGAGTACATTGATTTGAAATAATCAATGGAAGTGCCAAGCATTGCGTAACTAACACATACGCATAATGAAATAGTCAGCGTCAGCGTGGGTAGAAGCTTTACGTTATTTTTTAACACTTATTACTGATGTGGAATTTTCTCACATCAAAACAATTAAACTCTCATATAATTCAATCCGTCCCCAAGGTGAAAGACTTAAAACCTTTGGTGGTACTGCAAGTGGCCATGAATCACTTAAAGATATGTTCATTGGTATTGAAAAAGTTTTAAAAGGTACAATGGACTCTGCTATCGAACCTATCAAAGATGGTCATGTACGTCCCATCCACATACTCGACATTGGCAATCTGATTGGAAACAATGTTGTTGTAGGAGGTGTGCGTCGTACCGCAGAAATATTTCTATGTGATGCTGATGATTGGGAATGTATTTTTGCCAAATATGGTATTAATGGAATTTGGGACGAAGTAAAACATGCTGAAATCATTATGGCTATAGGTGAAATGTTTGGAACTGCACCCAATTGGCTCATCGATATGGACATTAACAATCCCAACATTCGCCCTCTTTATCACCGCAGAATGTCCAATAACTCCATTGCTTTTACTGAAAAACCTACACAAGAGTTTCTCGATTTAGTATTTAAAATTATGCAAACAGAAGGTGAGCCTGGCTTTATTAACCTTGAAGCTGCAAGAAAACGTAGACCCAACTGCAAAGGCGTTAACCCGTGTGCCGAAATTCTTCTTGATAGTTATGGTGTTTGTAATCTTACAACAGTAAATGTAACACAGTTCATTAATGAAATTATTGACCCTGAAACCAACGAAGTAACTTATGAACTTGATTTGCCTGGCTTATGCATAGCACAAGCACTTTCAACACGTGCTGGTATTAGAATGACTTGTCTTGATTTGGAATTGACAAAATGGGACAAAATTCATAAACGTGACAGACTCATCGGTACTTCCTTAACTGGTTGGAAAGATGCTATGGATATACTTGGTTACGATGAAGATGAAGAAATACAACTTCTTAATATCCTTTATTCTGTAGTAAATGATGAAGCTACACGTTATAGCTACATTCTTCGCACACCAATACCATTATTAACTACCACCATAAAGCCAGAAGGAACACTGTCTCAAGTTGCTGGTGGCGTATCAAGCGGATTGCATGTTTCACATTCTCCCTACTACATCAGACGTATCCGCATTAATGCAAATGACCCATTAGTAAAAGTAGCACAAGAGTTAAATTGGACTATCAATCCTGAAGTGGGTACTCCTGGTGATACATTTGAAGAACAAATGCAGAACGCCAGAACACTTGTTATTGATTTTCCCATCAAATCAGGTGCTAAAAGAACTCGCAATGAACAAAACGTCGAGGAACAATTTGATAATTATTTCAATTTCCAAACATACTACACTTCCCACAACTCATCAAATACAATATCAGTTAGACCTGATGAATGGGATATTGCTAAAGATATTGTTTGGGAAAATTGGGATGACTTCATAGGTGTTTCCTTCTTGGCTTATGATGGTGGTTCTTATCCGCTTTCACCTTATGAAGAAATCACTGAAGAAGAATATCACACCCTCAAATCAAAGATAAAGCCTTTTAATCCAGACTTGCTATTAAAATATGAACACGAAGAAAGCCTTGCTACTGAAGATGGTATAGAATCGTGTGAAAGTGGGGTATGTCCAGTTCGATGATTAGTATTCTTATTTCCGACAACACAATTAAAATTGAAGGTCACGCTGATTATGATGAATACGGCAAAGACATTGTGTGTGCTTCCGTATCCACTATCCTCCAAGTAGCACAACTTGGACTTATACAACTCGCTAATCAATACCCTGAATATATTAATTTAACAGAGGTTTAAAGGAGGTCGTTAATTGACTAAACAAAGAGGTTTTGAAATAGTATCAGAAAATCACCGTACTGCTTTTAATGTTCTAACTGATGAGAAGAAAAAGAAATACACTTTCCCAGTAGACATCAAACTCCCTACACGTGCCGATGCAAAGTCAGCAGGATATGACTTTTATGCACCTAAAGATGTTCAAATACTTCCAGGTCATAGTGTAGTAATATTCACCGATGTGAAGGCTTACATGCAACCTGATGAAGTTTTGGAAATCTTCATCCGTTCTTCACTAGCTATTAAAAATGGCTTAAAACTAACCAACAGCGTAGGCATCATAGATAGTAGCTACTATAGCAACCCTGATAATGATGGTAACATTGGCATTGCCATTACTAACACATCAGGAACAGCATTTACTATCAATGCTGGTGATAGAATTGCACAAGGTATATTTACAAAATATCTTGTTGCTGATGAGGATACAACTCTCAGCGATGAAAGAACTGGCGGTTTTGGTAGTTCGGGTAAATAATAAAGAAAGCCCCTTAATTGGGGCTTTTTTTACCTTCCTATTTTCTTTACAAATGCAAGCTAATTTTACGGCTTTTTCTCCTTATGAGATAATATTATACATAAGGAGGTAATGTTTATTGTAACACCACATCACAAAAACGATTTATATCGTGACAAACCACTCTATCCCACCAAAAGACTTAAAATGTCCTTACCTCTCCCCCCAAGCGTCAACCATATGTATCATAACACTCGTAACGGTGGAAAACGCCTAACAAGTAAAGCGGAAAAGTACATAAGAGAAAGTAGAGCATTAATTAACGTGGCAATGGAAGAACAAAATTGGGTTAAACAAAAACAATCAACATGGTTTTATATTGACCTAGTATTCTTCTTTCCCGATAGACGCATCAGAGATAGCCACAACATGCTTAAACTCTTACTTGATGTGATGGAAGGCATAATATACGAAAACGATTATTACGTATGCCCTCGTATCCAATCAGTCGAATATGACAAAGCAAATCCAAGGGTGGAGATACGCATAATTCCACAATCAAAAAGCGAAAGAACAAGGGCATTACAATTAATTAAATAAAAAAAAGATAACCCCTCATTACGAGGGGGTTTTTTATTTCTGCTATACTTATTCATCTTCTCTCTTATGATTTGTTATTATACCATAAAGTATAGCTCCTACGGCAATAACATTAACCAATGCCTCAACAATTTGGCTCTGAAGTTCTTCACCAATATCTACGCCAAATATCAATTGAGCAACGATAGCAATAGTTGCTACTATAGGTGTGATAATTGTTTTATACATACTATACCACCATCCTTTCTTTTTCTTCCAACCTGGTTATCCTAGCTTCGATTTGTTCCATTCTCATATCAATCTTTAATAGGGTTTCACTGACTTCTTTAAGACTACCAGCAAACAAAGTTAGATTGGTTGTTATGGCTTCCATGTTTTTAACCAAGTAGTACAACAAATAAAAGAACCCTGCACCAAGTACTGTCTTTTCTGCTAATTCAACCAATATACTCTCCACACAACCACCCCTTCCTAATTAGCCATTGAATTTAGCTTTCTTACGATAGCCTCGTCGTAATATGTTTGATAATACCCTTCGCCCCCTGGCTCGGCATATCCAGGTACTGACCATATTCCTTTGTTAATATCAAATGCTTCTTTTTCTGCGTTCCTATATTTGTCCAATCTATTTTTACTCTTATAAATATAACCTACTTTTGCCAATCCCTCTTTGAGTAATTCCTCGTTAAAATCAACTCCATCAACCTCTACATAGCCAAGTACTCTATCATAATTATCAACTTTCTCCACATCAAAAACAATTTTAGTATCCTTGCCCAACAAACTTTTCTTAGTATACTCACTAGCTCTCATCGCTAATGGCTGCTCTATAACACCACCCTTAACTGATTCAGGTGTATCAACTAATAACATGCGTACTGTTTTTACCTCATCACCAATCTTAACATTAAATGTATCACCATCAATTACTTTAACTACTTCACCCAATGCATATTCTTTATTTCTTTCCCCAACATGCATCGTTTCAAACAACGACCAGATATACTTCTTAGCAGTTCCACTCTTGGCCAGTTGCTCTTGTTCTAGCTCTACAGCCTTCTTGTGATATGCTATAGCTTGTTTTTCAGTAGGTGGTGTGTACTTTTCTTTTTCCTCATCACTTAACCTTTCATATTTTGCTTGCGATATGGGTCTTAAAGCACCAGTGTATTCGTCAGCCTTCATAGGTCTTGACGACATAACTTTATCACCTACAGTATCAACTGCTTTACTAAATGAATCTTCAAACCCTTCTACAAGCCCCTTATATACCGAACCCAATACATCACCAACAGTTACCTTGCCAGCAAGTTCTATTTGAGCTTGCGGATTATCATACTTCTTACGCAACTCATCCAACTTCATCGCCTTATAAGCATCATAATCATATGATAAGAATTTAAGCCCTGTAGTAGCGTTCAGAGCGTGCAATGCGAGGTCTGTACCACTCTTTTGTACAAACCCACGACCAACGTTATATAAAGCCATATTGTTAAATACATGCTTTACCCTATTTAACTGGCTTTCATCTTCACCAACAATGGGAGATTCAAAGAAGGCATTATAATTCATAGCCTGTTCAATCGGAACCCGTATCATCGGATTCACTTGATTAAACATACCAATCATTGATGGGACAAAGTTAAAGGGGTCAGGTATCCTTCCCAAATCCATAAATGGCAAGTTGGGATTCCACATTACAACTTCTTCTCTACCATGAGGATTCTTTACTGTAAATGGTGTTTGCACCCAATCTTTAGCAAACTCATTAACAAATGCCCGATTGATTTGGTCTTCCTCATTGTTCATACCTTCAACGCCATGCATAATTTTTGATATATAATAAAACTTCTTCGGGTCTTCAAGCATCATTTCTAGTTGATATGGTGCATTTTTACGCAACCAGGTGTAGTAAGGTATGATACGCCTCATTACGTTTCTTTCAAATGCAGTTATATCTGAATAATCGAACAAAGCTTTAATACTTGATTCGGCTGCTTCTTCTGGTGTTTTACCGTTACGTAAGCAAGCTACAAAATTTAATAACTTATCCTGTCCCTCTATACCACTACCTATTTCAGCACCCTTCTTGTACCATACAAAATTCTTCGCATCAGTTGGGTCATATTTAGGATTAATATATTTGCCAAGCAAACCTCTGCTAAATCCAGTACCCAAATCCTGCAAGAAAAACGTATTATCAAGAACCCCATATTGCATAGCTAAATGATACAAATCACTCCATAACGTTTGAGTACCATTAATATCAATGGTAAGGTCTTTTATCGCATCAGCATTGCTTTTACGCATATAGTACATGGTTTTAGCTGATGCTATTTGTAATTCAGGGTCTACAGCGTCTTTGCCGATGAGAAGCCAGTTATTAAAAGTGTTTGAAAGTTTATTTCTTGCATGAAAGGCAGGAATCACAGTAGTTTGATTAAGTTTAATAAGATGCAACACTTTATCCCACAAAACCAACATTGCATGATTATCTTTTAATATCTGTATCTTACGCATACGATTGGCCTTTTCAACAATGGCCTCATTCACTTGTTTGATTTGAAGTGGTACAGAAGTAATCTTATCTAATTTGTTATAAACAGCATTCATACGTAATGCATCGAGTTCATCAAGGTTGTTAAATGTTTTTTGTAAAAACTCTCGCAAATCTTCTGAACCCCAACACAAATCCATTTCTTGTTTTATCCTATCTAAATAACCAGGTGGTATTTTTGGCGTAAATGAATGCGAAAGATAATCACTTTTCGCTATACTTATTACAGAACGCTTAATCGTTTCTAAATAGCTATCTACTGCATAATCATAGGTACGCTGCATAGCTTTTATTTGCTCATCAGTCATTTCTATTAGTGGCGTAGCTATATCCTCTATACTTGCTTTTACTTCACCTGATTTGATATTAAACTCTAAATAATGTTCAAACATTTTTGCACGTTTTTCCATAGGATAATTTTCTTTAGTATATTTTTCAGCAATAGCGGATAATTTTTCGCCGAATAATTTTTTTTCTGCAAACTTAAATTCTTCTCTACTAACTATGTTTAATTCTGATATTTCACGGGCAACTTGTTGTCTAATACTTTCGATAAGTTCTGGGTTACTTAAATACCTATTCACATCGTCAGATATCTCAGTCTTAACGTGTAAATTACTCATATGTTTCAAAGTATCTTTCAACATGCCAAAGTTCATTACAGGCTTATAGCCTTCTTTTAATATCCCATCAGGTGGCAAATCATAACCAAACATATCCAACATATTACGCATATACTTATCGTCATACATCAATTCATTATGTTTAAGACCACGTACTAAGAAAATATCACTAATAGTTTCAGAGAAAACATTTCTACCTTTTAACTCATCAGCCCAAAACTCATTTATTTCCTCTATGGTAGGTTTGGCAATAAACTCATCTTCGCTTTTGCGAATCACCATTGTTCTTGATTTGGCATAAGGGTTAAAAGAACGCTTTCCATAACCATAATTTTGCCCAAACCCCTTAACGCCTTCTTTTGGCAAATCAGCAAATAACCTTTCACCATCTGGTGTTGCAATATGAGGAAGATAATCAAGCATATGTGCATATAGTTGTTTTTGACGCAACTTACCTATAGTTACTTCTTCCCTACCCCAATCTATCATTTGAGAACGGAGGAAGTTAGCTAACTCACGAACCTTCTCGCTTACTTCTACGTTATCATTTAAAACAACCTCAACAACGTCCATCTTATCCTTCAAAACAGCCCTATCAACACGCCTGTCGCCAAGTTTTGTACGCCAATAAGTATCAAATATTTCGTTTGAATTAAGCGCATTTGTTGCATCTTCTATTTCTTTAGCTAACTTATCAAGATTTTTAAACTCTGCCCTGTTGAGACTTTCTTCAAACTGAAATACTTTTGCCTCGTGTTCTTCGATTTCTTGAGCAATTTTAGCACTACGTTCTTCAAATTCCCGTTCTAGCTTGGCAACTTTATCTAAGCGCCTTTGAGTATATGCTTTGAGGTTGGTTTGCAACATATGTATTTCTTTTTCTTTATCGGCAATTTGCTTTTCTATTGCTTCTATCGCTGATTTTTGTACATTAGTTTTTTCAACACCTTGCTTTTCAAAGTGTCGTAATGTAGCCTTTCGATTAGCTAACACACGATTAGCTTCTTTTATCTCATCAGTAATCCTCTTATAATTCGCATCTTCAGCCGACTTCATTACAGAATACATTTCTTTAGTAAACTTTGCTTCTTTCTCTAAAGCCCTGTATTCCTGCAATAACTCATCAGAACGATTAATAGTCTTCTTAGTTATTTCTGATGAGACAACTAACTCATTTATCGTCTTCGGTGCAGTACGATTATAGATATTTACAACATCTTCTGGATTGAAATATATCTTCCGTCCAAACGCATCAACAGCATGATAAAGTACCTCACCACGCTTAGTTAACTCATAGTCTATTACTTGAACAGTGAGTAGTGGAGAGGCTGATTGTTTGCCACCCAACTTCACATCAACAGTATCACTGGAACAAACTTCATCGATGATTTGCTTTAAACGCCTTTCTTCTTCACGTTTTAACACTTGCCTGGCAAGAGCATCTGTTACTTGTTTATTGATTGCCTCTTGTACAATAGGCTTCGAGTTATAATTCTTTATAGCCAAACCAATTACAACTTCTTGCATATCTCCACGTTCAGCCAAACTTAACCAATCAAGTGTTTTTGTTTTTTCACCAAACTCATCAGTCCACTTAGTGTTGATTAATATTTTTTCTACTTCATCAATGATTTTATGAAACATGATGTTGTGACCACGGCCAAAATTTTTAACACCTAGTTTCATATAATGTTCAATTAAATAATTATATATCTCATCCCGTTCGTAAGCGGTTAATTTAGCGTTATAGACTTCTCCATAGCGCTTCTTCCCTTCTTTTTCTACTATCTCCTCCATGATGCGAGTATAATCTTCAGGGTTAGGATTTATGGTTTGATATTTCTCAAAAGCTTTTTTAGTCTTTTTACCTTCTATAATAGGTAAAACATCTTCCAACAACATTCTATTAGAATATTCACGCATTATTGGTTCCATTTCACTTATACTTTTTCCACCCAACACCTGTATCCAATAATCGCGCTTTGCTTTAAGTGCCTCCAAATCATTAAGTGTTTTTTGTTGTCTTGCAGTTACCTTGCCAGTTTTTCTAATCACATCAAGAACCTGCTTCAACGGCTCATAATAGGCTTCGTGCCAAAGCTTATAACCTAATTGTCCAGCAATAAAATTATCCATAAAGCTAGCAGTACCATCAAACCACTTTCTATTATCATCTATAAATTTAAGCATATCTTCATTCGATACACCATCTTTCATTAATTTAATCAATGTTTCGATGTGACGGTCATAAGTAGAGTATGTAATTAAATCATCCACACCGCCAAGATGCTGCGAAAGTTGTTTACAAAATGCATATTTATCAAACTTCACAAAATCATATAACTCTTGTTTTTGAGCATAAGTAATTTTACCTGAATTTATTATGTCGTCCAGGCGTTCCTTAGCTACTTTATCAAACAAATCTTTGTTTTCTTCGATGTGCTTTACAAGTTCTTCTTTACTTACCTTTTCTTCTACCATCTTAAAAAACTTACTTAATTGTTTTCTTTGTGTAGCTAAATTTTGTGAAACTTCATAAGCATCTATGATGGGTTTGTGTATATTTGTTTTCAACGCCTTAATTTCACTCTTTATTTCACTCATTCGCTTATAAAGTGATTGCAAATCAGCATCTTCTTGTTCTCCCAGCTCTTTTATAGCCTTTGAGATTTTTTCTCCTTCTGTAGTAAGCTCTGCGAGGCGTTTCTCACTCTCTTTGACCATTATGTCTAAAACAGACTTACTCTCGTCTGCGGAGCTTACAGAGGCCTTAGAAGTGATTTCAGCTTTTTGACCCTTTAACTTCTCTATTTCTTCACTAATTAACTTAATATATTCCCTTTTTGTCTTCTCATCGCTGATTTGCTTCAAATCTATAGCTAATAATTCATCACGAACTTCATCTTCAAGTTTTGCAAGATTTTCTACCGCAGCATCTTTTAATTCTTCACTATGCTTTTTAGCATTTTCAAGATATTCTCGTTGACTTTTTAGCCTCTCCAATCTTTCAACATCTTTTTGAGTCTTAACAGCCAGCTTAGCATATCTACGTTGCCCAAACTTAGTATCAAGATAATTAAACATATCAGTTACATAACGCCACTTACTAGGGTCTTGCATTATCGCTAAAAGCTCTGCATTTTCAGCAGGAGTTAAATCTGCAAACTTCTTAGCATATTCTCTGATTAGCCAATCTTGAGTTACCTTATCGCCATACAATCCCCTAACAACATCTATGTATCTTACAAAATCATAAAAACCTTCAGGGTCAGTTTTAGAAAGTTTATATAAAGGTGCAACAGTGGAAAACTTTTCACCTAGCTTGCCACCATAATATCTATTTCGTATCACTGAGGTTATAACTGAGGTTATAGGTGCTAATGTCTTATCACCAAACTTCTGCGTACTTTCAGCTTTTGCTAAAGTATATACTTTAGCATTAGGAAATAACTTTTCTCCAAATAATCCATTCTTTAAACTCCAAGTTAAATCACGTGTTTCTGGTTGGATACCAATAACTTTATTAAATTCCTTAGAAAGAATTTCAGCAGCCTTTCTTACTTCTTCAACATTGGTATAAGTCTGATTTGATTTAAAATTATTATGTAGAATTACCCTTGTTGCATCTTGGACAGATAACCCCTTAGTTATATCAACGCCAAACTCTTCAGCAAACTTTCTAATAGCACCAGCGTGGGTCAGTTTCATCCCAACTTTGCCAGTACCTTTAACAACTCCACTAAGACCACCACTAAGATAAGTTAATGGGTCAAGTAATATATCTAAAGCTAATCCCACAGCACCCTTAGCTATTTTGCCCCCAATACTTTGTGGCTTCCATCCACCTGATTCGAGTACATCTGAAAAGGTTATCTCGCCTTTTTCATAACCTTTACCAAAAGGATTGGCAGCCCTCAACCCACTACCTATACCAGATAGTACACCAGTACCCTCTATACCGCCCTTAACACCACCAGCGATAGAATAGTTAAACACCATTAACGTATCAAGTATTCTATCAAGTGCGCTTCGCTTATCGTTTATAGGTAGATAATTATTCCTATGTGCTTGAACTAGGTTTTTAACTGCAACATCGGAAACTTTAGGTAGTGATTGAGATTTAAGATATGGGTTTGATAAGCCATCATTGTAGTATTTATCTAAGTTATAATATCGATTGAGATTATAATAGTCCTGCAAATTTTTCGCCATAATAGCTCCACCTTATTTATCTTTTCCTAGAAGTTTTAAAGCCCTATTATAAGCATCTAATTGTTTATCATACTCTGTCTTTTCTTTCTCATACTGCTTCATTTGCAAAAGATATGCCGGATTAAATATTGACCATTCTGGTTTTTTAGGTGCTACAGGCTTACCTGCTTTATATATTGCAGTTGCATCTTCCACATCGGCCTTGGTATTTAGAGTATTTATATATTCTTGTCTTTTTCTGCCTTGAGTTTGCTTCCACTCTGCCTCATCAACAGCTTGTGCAAGGCTTACATCTTTAGGTAGTTTTTTTGGGTCAATACCTAACTTATCAGCTTTACGCAATAATGTCTGCATATATGTATCAACAGTGCTACCACTACCGCCACCAGAACCACTCATACCAGCCAACGACACATCGTAACCAAATTTGATTTGCAACAATTGTTTTTGTCTTTCAAACTCTACAGCAGCTTGTTCCATAGATATTTCCCCAGCTTTAACCATCTGTTCTAACTGCAACTGATGCTGATACATAGCCATTTCAAACTGATGCCGCCTAGTTATTTCGGCCTCTTGCATAGCTATGGCATTTTGCCGTTCACCTTGATACAAGTCAAATAGTTGATTGCCAGTATTAAGTTTTGCCGCACCATATGCGCCAAGAACACCAGCATCAAATTCCGAATTAGCCCTGGCAATATCTAAATTCTTCTGTTTCATTATTGCATTTACTCTATCTCTCACATCAGCAATACGTTTTTGATAATCTGATTGAGCAGCTTGAGTTAATTCGCCTTTTCTAGCATCATCACCCTGCATAAGCCCAACAGCTTGCTGAGAATTCTGAATACCCATTTCTTGCAAATATAATAATGTTTTCTGCGAATTAAGATAATACTGTTCTTCGATGAGCTTCTTTTGTTCATTAAATTGCATTTCAGCTTCACGGACAGAAATTTTTCCCTCAGCTACTTGCTCTTCATAAACCTTTTCTAATTCAGCAATTTCCCTATCTCTATTCTTGGTTAACATAGCTAATTGCTGTTGAACATATGCCTCTTCATTTTGCTTTAAAAGCCCTTCCATACGAGTCATGTATTCACTATCTTGATAATTACCACTTACAAATTCACCAGGCATGTTGGTTTTATTAGAAAAAGTGTTAGGTATGCCGTCAACCTTAACACCACCATTATCGGTCATTTGATAGATGCCATCGGCAGTATTTATATAACTCCCAACAGGAGGCTTACTCCCATCAGCAAGGGCTGTTCTACCATTAACTATATAACCAACAACCTGACTCCCATCAGGAAGTGTTATAGTAGTTTGTGTACCTTGTGCAGCAATATTATTAGTTCCATCAACGGTTGGCGCATTTGAACCAATCACAGGCACTCTGCCATACGCAAATTCATTTGAATATTGACTCATCAAGTTAGGAATATTATTTATATCGCCGTATTTACCCATCCACATTTCCATTAAATCATCTCTACTCAAAGTGGTGTTGGGATTGTTTTTTATATAATTATCAGCTAATTGACCAAGCTGGCTATAATCTAAAAATCCAGGAGAACCAGGTTCGGTTGATGTGAGGTAGCGCTGTTCGTATCCAGGATTATTTATATCATTTACAACATGATTAGGATTAACAATTGCATTACGTGCTGAATCGCTAAAATCAGTATAACCACCACTACCAGTACCAGTATTACCGATTTTTTCACCATATTGATTCCATATATCGCCACTGTTAGGGTTGGTTTTACCAGCAACATAATCTCGATAAGAGGACATAGCACTACTAACTTGGTCGGCCGTTGGTTTACTTCCTTGTGCCGCCTGAGTATCTCTATACCATTGGCTCATATCGGTTACAGGGGCAGTATAACTACCGCCGCCGCCACTTCTATTTACTCCGCTTAACACCGAAGCTGTCTCAGCAGTCGTTAGTTGCCTGCCTTTTTGATTTGCCGCCGCTACAACAGCCTTTGCACCTGCTGTATCTGTAGAGCTACTCATTATTATTCACCCCCAAAAATAGTCGATACTCATCTGCGCCAATACCTTTTGCATCTAATATAAAAAGAAATTTATCACGAAACATTTCATAATATTTCACATCATATAGCTTACCATCATGTAATCTTACTTCTTGAGTAAATGTGCCAATAACGCGACCTCCATACTTTTCACATAAGCGGTCATATAATTGCTCAACTGGATTACCAACTATAACATTAAACACAATTCTTTTAATACCATATTGTTTAAAAAGCAACTCAATGACAAAGCGAAACATATCAGCTGCAAATTCAGGTTCATATTCAGGTGTAAACCTCATAGTTGCAACATTATAGGCTGTCATAGTATTTTGATTAAGCATACATTCAAAATAACCTAATACATTACCACACACCCCAACGCTTACATATTGCAATTTCCAATTATCATCTTGTTCTAAAGGTATAAAATAACTACGATTAGAACCATTCCAATAAAAACGATATTTTTCATTCAACAAAGTCGATTGATAACGTTCTTGCAATTGTGGAGCATATTGTATTGCAAGTGCCAAGGCCAATTATTTCACCATCCTATTATTCAACTCTTTTGCCGTGTTAATAATTAACACATCGAGATATTTAACCACTTCAGTGGCCTTCAGCCAATAATCAGGCGAATTTATAATTTTATTTTTAACCATTATTGCTAGTGCTTGGTCAATATTCATTTTGTCACCATCCTTCAAATCATTGAGCAGTTTATTCCAAGGAAACTTTGACCCTGGGTCATTTGGACGATTAACGCTATCTATTCTGTAATGCCCTATAATATGATTGTTATCGATAGGAATGTTGTGTTTTTCAATCAACATTTGATGTAATCTCAGCGTTGCCCAATATTGTTCTACAGTAAGACTATCACCAACTAAAGCTTCGTGTTCAATACCAATAGTATAATAATTAGGATTTGCCCCATCATACAAAGCCCAATTAGGCTTGTTGACAAACCCTGCATGCCAAGCAGTATCCTCATCTTTTACTAATTGATATATTTCACCTTTACGTGTTACAAGATAATGTGAACTTGCTTTGGCTTGTGGATTACAAAGCCAAGAGAGGCAACCAGGCATTAAACCTGCGGTGATGTGATTGACAATTGCTATGATTTCTTTACCTTTGCGACCTTTATAATGATTAAATGAAGGATTTTGCTTTATTAACACATCATCACCACCTATTGATATTTGTTATTTACTTCTGTATTAGAAGTTCCACCACCAATTACTACTGCTTTACCCATGCAGTTATTGGAGGAAATGAGGTTGTAGTTATTGTCTGTGCCAGATAATAGAATTGTGTATTGGTCTATTGTGTAATCTCCTGTAGTTCCTGTTCCACGAATACAAGTATTTCCTGTGATTGTGTTGTTGTTACTTGAGGAGACTAAGTAGATGCCAGAGCCATTATTGTTGCAAGTGTTGCCTGTGACTGTGTTGTTACTTGAGGAGGATAAGTAGATGCCATGGTTACTGTTATTGTTGCAAGTGTTGCTTGTGACTGTGTTGTTGTTGCTTAAATTATATAAATAAATACCAAAATTATTATTGTTACAAGTGTTGCTGGTGACAGTGTTGTTGTTGTTTGAGGCGGATAAGTGGATGCCAAAACTATTATATTTACAAGTGTTGCCGGTGACAGCGTTGTCGCTTGAGTTGTATAAGTAGATGCCAGAGCCATTATTGTTGCAAGTGTTACCTGTGATAGCGTTATTGCTACTGGAAAATAACCTAATGCCATAGTTACTGTTATTGTTGCAGATGTTGCCTGTGACTGTGTTGTTACTTGAGGAGGATAAGTAGATGCCATGGTTACTGTTATTGTTACAAGTGTTGCTGGTGACAGTGTTGTTGTTGTTTGAGGAGGATAAGTGGATGCCAAAACTATTATATTTACAAGTGTTGCCGGTGACAGCGTTGTCGCTTGAGTTGTATAAGTAGATGCCAAAGCCATTATTGTTGCAAGTGTTGCTTGTGACTGTGTTGTTGCTTGAGTTGTATAAGTAGATGCCACAGCCATTATTGTCGGTATAGTTTCCATCTATTTGCAGATTAGCAATCTTGCAGCCGCTTCTGCTAGTTAGCGTTATTACCCCCTCTGTTACAGGGGAGTCAAACATCCTCTTGAGTATAGTGGCATTGCCATTTCCTCTGATGCTTACATTATCTTTAGTGACATTAATCTTTGCGGTAATATTGTAAGTTCCATCTAAGATTACAATCTCGCCACCAGTTGCAGGTAAAGCGATTATTGCAGCGTTTATTTCTACATCGTCTGCTGTACCATCACAAAGGTAATCACAGTCAGCAGAAGTCCAGCCTGATGTTGATGTTCCTATGACAAATCTTGCAGTTGTAGCAACGTCAAATGCCAATTTAGCGGCAGTTAAACTCGCATCAGGAATAGTGCCAAGAACAAAATCTGCGGCAAGACCATCCACATATGATTTGTCTGCCTTAGTATTAGCAATTACTATTGCATTATCAACTTTTGCCTCAATTTCAGGTAATACAATTACGGCGTTTGTATTTTCATTAGTAACATTAACAATTTCATTAACCTTATTAACTACTTCCATATTGTTTTGGTCAAATTCTTCAGGGTCTATAATTTGTCCTAGTATAAAATTAGGATAAGATATGATTAATGGAGTGATGTCAGCCAATTACCCTCACCTCTTTCCCCTTAATTCATAATCACCATTAACTTGATATATTTTCATTCGCTGGTCTATATCGTCTATATTTAATTTCTTCCAATCATAATTAGTATAAAGATATAATTCATCTGTAGAAGTTACTTTAATAAGTAGTCCCTCTTTTTTACCCAACATTATTTCTAAATCTTCCACATTTTCAACTTCACCACTTATATAATATCCATTAGTAATTTTGAAACTTATATTTCTTCCTCTTTGCCCAATAGTTAATGGTAAGGTTTCAGCTATATTTCGATTTATAAACCTATCACCAAACACGGATTTACCCCAAATAGACAATTGTTGCTTAACTAATGCGCCACCCCTCACATCAGAGTAATCTATCTCATAAAGAATATTGATGTCAGAGTTTTTATCACTAAACACATATGCAACCATGAAGAAATCCCTGAACTGCTTAAATGTATTTGGCTCATCCATGTCAAATCGTTTACTATGCCAAAAAGCCTGATAAGGTTGACCAAAATCCAGATATGTATTATCTGGGTGTTTTACGATGCGACCACTATCACTACCCCAAATCAACTCGCCGTTAAGTTTATAAAACGACCTGGCATTAAGCCCTGTCCACATAGTCCATGCTTTTTGATTAAATGAATAAATCATAACCTTATCTTTTATAGATAAGTACCACATATCATCATAAAATATTGAACAAGCTTCAGCTATATCTGATTTGCTAAGGCTTATTGGCTCTTTGAATAAGTCTAACTGTTGACTAATATTAGTTGTTATGAGGCTTTTTGAATCATATTTAGAAGTGATTAATCCATAAGCATTCCCATCGCTACCCAAAAAGAATAGATAATTATTTACCACATCAACAGCTTTATGATTTGCAAATCCAGTATGTGTATTAAGTTTTTGAAGCTTAAACACAGGAACGCCAAGACCAGGGTTATTACTATTGCCATAAATGATATACATATCGTTCTGCCTACCAACAACAACGCCATCATCATATACGTGAAGCCCTATAACTTTATCTGAATTTGGAGGTAATTGCATAGGCAACGCAGTAGGATAGTAGAAGGAGTTGTTTATGTCTGATATGAAGATATTATCATCATCTTTATTATTACCAGACAAGAACAATCTGCCATTATGTGATACAACATATTTTATATTTTCAGGTACTTTACAAGCACCTTTGTAAGTATCCTTAAATTCATTTTCGCAAGGTTCATAACAAATTGTTTTAGCAGTATAATTATACTTTGTAACACCCTTGATATGACTTGTATCAAGCCTTGTATGACCATCAGCAGGACTTACAATCTCCATAACAACATAATCATCTACAGCAGTACCTTCAACTACAACATAAGGCGAAGATGATTCTTGTGGAAACTTGCCATAAACGTATAATTTGCCCCCATCAGCAAATATATATTTGTTTTGATAATTTACACCACACATTTCACCGGATAAAGTGGCAACTTCATCGTTGCCTACGTACATCTTTTTATTAGTTGCACGAATTAATTTATCAGTATCCTTATACGGTCTATACTCATCAATAAACAACACATCAGTAGAAGGTTCTTCAGAGGGTTCTTCAGGATTTTCTGGCGGCTCTGGTATATAACTGATGTCTAAATCATCATAATACTCTTGACCTTTTCTCTTTTCCATCAACGTATCATCGCAAAACATCATATTGAGAAGATTTCTTGCTTCATTATCATTCAACTGATTTGATGCATTATTTAAACCACCAGAAAAATCTTTAAGAGAAAAATTATATACTTTATTAGGAGGTGGGATTACTTTTTGTATAAAAGCCATTAACCCCACACTCCTTCATCACGGTCAATATAATGTGTACCATAATACGGCTTCAAATCAACATAATCAGTAGGTATATCTGCAACTATTTCATCACCAGTTACAGGGTCGATTATAACAATCTCGCCACTTTCAATAAGCCCCTTCATTTCCTCTAATTTTATCTCAAACTCATTCATCAAAGTAGTAGCCTGATAATGCCTTTCATCTTGGCTAAAACACCTGGCAGCGGCATAAACAGCAAGAAGGTGTTGATATGCTTCAGGAATTAGTGCAGGTTCAGCAGATGGAGTTAATAAATACGGGATGCTTTTGAATTGAGGTATAACTTGTTTAAACCTATTAATACCCTCATTTATAAAATCTACAATATCTATTTCACGAAATATTGAATTAGAAAAGTCTCGTGTTAAAGAACGTACACGCAATACTAACTTAACTCGTTGCAATTCATCACCCCCACACTAATCAATAGTCTTTTTCTTCTTTCTTGTTTTTGGCTTCTCCACTACTTCTTCTACTACCTTATTATTTGTAACAGCCATGTTATTTTGCTCAGCGTAAACTTTTAAAAAGCTACTCATCATATCGATAAGAATGTTTAAGCGAAGATTTATATTATACAAATACCTCTCATTAACATTCATAGGTTCATCTAAATTTTTCATTTATTTCACCCTTTATATCAATCTCAATTTGGATATGTCATGGGATACTTTGCAGGATATGTTATCGGTAGGATTTTGCGAGATGTAGGAGAGGGTTGTGGTTGTACATATTCTGCACACCAAATCCAATCTGCTACAGTAAAACTATCAAAAGAAGTACGACTATTTCTATTCGCTAATATCTTTGATAATTGAATAGGAATTTCAATATAGATTGGTTCTGATGGTGTTGGGGGAATAGGTTCATAATTGCCTTGTATTGGTAATATATTAGTTGTTTGTGTCCATAATTGCCCTACTAATATATTGCTTTGTGGTGGATATATATTATTAATATAAACTAATTCTGATGGTGTTGGGGGATTCTGTCCCATATCTATGTCGGGATAACCTAATCCATTATTCCCCAACACCAACCATAAATTACGGTCTAATGTGATACAGTCCAACCGTACATACGCCATCTACCTCACCACCTAAGATACAACAGGGTCAGAGAACCACACATTTTTAATATGGTCACGACTGACCAGCACTACATCAATTACACCATCAAAAGTAGGAGTAACTGATACCGACAATTCCTGCCATGTATTTGCACCTGCCGAATGAGTTGCTGTTTGTGTAGTTATATCTTTATGTTGTAATCTTATTTGTGGTTCTTTTCCACTTGCTGCGCCATCATGTCGTACTTGATATTTTACGGTTACTTCCGTATTCTTCTTTACGGGTAATTTTTGTATCTTTTCACCATGACCTTCAAACTTTATGCTGGGCGCGTTAGTTTGATAAGTAGCAGAGTCTAATACTAATGATGCAACATCTAAAGCACCTTGTAAGACTGAGCCATGTAGCGTTTTGCCTTCAACATCCGAAGGCACACTATCCGGCAGAAAATGTCCTATTACTGTTGGTGTAGTTGAATTTGAACCATAAAGAACACTAGAGGTTGCTCCTTCATTAGCAGTAATGCGGAACCTCCATGTACTTGCCGAAGTAGTTAAACTATTATCACCATCGTTTGCTGATGTATCCCATTCAAAGTAATTATATCCTTCACCCGTAGTTGTTAAGTCTGCTATTGCTATGGTTTTAGATTTTTGAGTTACCCATGTGTCAATTATATATTTTTGCAATTCAGCGGTAATATTTCCCGATGCCCCCAGAGAAACAAATCTAAACTGTACACCGATACTCCTGCCTGCTTCTGAAGGAGTAAAGGCATACAACCGTTCCTCCTGTAGATTCATGCTTGAACCAGCACCAATGTTAACATTATGCGGGTAACCGTATCTATCCATGCCAAACAAATAGCTAAACTTAGGTGTACTTGCCGATATGTCGGGTAGTATATGCTTACTTTTAGGAACATTTTTTGGATTGTTGAGTTCGTACAAAGTTTTACAGTTATACTGTGTGCCGCCGTTGAAACCGCTACTTCCACCAATCACAGTACAGTTATACTGTGTGCTGTTGCTGAAACAGTAAAATCCACCAATCGCAGTACAGTTGTACTGTGTGCCGCCGTTGAAACCGCTACTTCCACCAATCACAGTACAGTTATACTGTGTACTGGAGTTGAAACCGTAATTTCCACCAATCGCAGTA
>Ga0209510_1001347_pt1 | contig 28292 bp, 23 predicted proteins | sample BiotimSIPDNA_FD_185749 | JGI IMG/M metagenome (GOLD analysis project Ga0209510, IMG submission 185749) | Anaerobic biogas reactor microbial communites from Washington, USA - Biogas_R1 time_0 SIP DNA (SPAdes) (version 2) | ecosystem: Engineered > Bioreactor > Anaerobic > Unclassified | place...
AAAGTCTTTTTGAGGACACACAAAGTCTTTTTGAGGACACACAAAGTCTTTTTGAGGACACACAAAGTCTTTTTGAGGACACACAAAGTCTTTTTGAGGGCATCCAAAGTCTTTTTGAGGACACACAAAGTCTTTTTGAGGACACACAAAGTCTTTTTGAGGACACACAAAGTCTTTTCGAGGACACACAAAGTCTTTTCGAGGACACACAAAGTCTTTTCGATGGCGCACAAAGTTTTTTCGATGGCGCACAAAGTCTTTTCGAGGACACACAAAGTCTTTTCGATGGCGCACAAAAGTTTTTTTGAAGGTGCCTTCTATTTCGGCAGATTCAGCCTCATGCCCCAGAGTTACCTTTTTGCCCTTTCAAAAAATTACCTCCGGGGATAATACAATACCGGCCTCCATCAATCGAATTCAAAGGAAAGTATAGGGGTATGGCTAAATATTTGTTTGTGTTTTTTTATTAACAGTATTATATTAGTACACTATTTTTTTCGATACGGAATTATTCTGTATCGGGATAATATTCGGGCTAGTAACTCAGTGGTAGAGTATCGCCCTTTTAAGGCGAGAGTCGAAGGTTCGAATCCTTCCTAGCTCATCCCCGATTTTTTCTCCTGCCCCCCAATTTCACCTTAAGAGAAATTTTTATGAGTATAAAGAAAATATCCGATATCTGGTCTTCATTTTCTTTTTCCCAAATAGATAAATATCTGACCGATAAGCCTCGCTGTGCTCTTTTTTCTGGCATGGCAGGTTCAGCCGATGCTTTTCTAATTAGTGATCTGTTTTTCAAGTCCCAGAAAACCATCATGGTTTTCACAGAAAACAGCAAAAAAGCTGAGACTCTTGTGGAAGAATGCCGCTCTTTTCTGGGCGATGAGCAGGTAATCTCCTTTCCCTCCAGAGATGCTATTCCTTATAATATGAAATCCGGTTTTGGACCTACTGTGGAATCACGGTTCCGGGTACTTTCCAATCTTTTGGATGGCAACCAAAAAGTAATAGTGGCTCCCTACCCTGCTCTTCACCAGAAAATCCTTCCCAGAAAAGCACTGTTCAGCAAGGTTATTCGGCTTCAGGTTGGTGATGAGTTATCCATTGCTAATCTTGCCTTGTGGCTTAATGAGATTGGATTTCACCGGGAAACCCATGTCTCTGATATAGGAACTTACAGTATCCGAGGTGGTATTGTTGATGTATACCCATTTTTAACAGAAAATCCTCTGAGAATAGAGTTCTGGGGTGATTTTGTAGATTCTATAAGGGAATTCGATGTTTTTACTCAAAAATCTTTGAATTCCTGCAATAAAGCAGAGATATTTCCGGTTAAAGAGTTTACTTTCAGTGACTCTCAAATAGAAGCAGCTCTTAAAAACATGGAAGAGTTCTGCAAAGAGAAGCAGTTGGACCAGATGGTGGTCCATAAATTGGAACATCAGTGGAAAAGTGTAGGCGATCTGGAAGGTGTAGAATGGTTTATTCACTGGTTTGATCAACCTTACTCTTCGATTCTGGATTATTTGCCCTCCGATACTGTTATTGTCTGGGATGATATTATAGAAGTTAAGAGAAGGCTCGATCAGTCGCGTCAGAATTACCAAAGGCATCTTGAACGAGTTCCCGAAGTTTTTCAAGGAGTTGTGTCCTACCCCGAGAAACTGCTTCATGATGATGAATCTATAGAACAGGATTTAAACACCTTTGATTTACTTTTCATTGAAACCCTGGAAACTCCCTGGGATACCGTAAATTACAGGGTCTCTTTTTCTGAACAGCCACAACTTCCTCGTGAACTCGATGTTCTTGCCCAAGACCTTAGAAATCATCACAATGAAGGCCTCAGATGTATTCTTATATGTCCTAATCTGGGACATGCTGAAAGAATGGAAGAGTTAATTGGGGAGAGCTGCCCTTTTCTTGAGATTGTCATCGGTTTTCTGCTGCATGGCTTTATTCACAGAGAGGGAGACTTCCTTCTTTATAGTGAATCACAGATCATAAACCGGGTTATTCGTCCTGTTAAAGTAAAAAAGCAAAAAAGTGGCATTCCCATTACCGGATATGATGCACTTACACCTGGGGATTTCGTTGTTCATGAAGATCATGGAATTGCCAGATTCATAGGAATCGAAAGGGTTAAGACCGGCGATACCCAGAATGACTGCATGGTTCTTATCTATGCCGATCATGCCAAAGTCTACGTTCCGGTGGAAGATTTTCATAAAGTGCAGAAATATGTGGGCAAAGACACCGTGGAACCTGCGCTCTCAAAAATCGGCACTTCTGCATGGGAGCGGTTGAAAACCCGGACTCGTGAGTCACTTAAGGAGATGGCTCAGGAGCTGATAGAACTTTATGCCAAAAGACAGTTTCTGGAAGGTATCTCTTTTCAGAAGGATAACATGTGGCAGAAAGAGTTTGAGGATTCCTTTATCTATGAAGAAACAGCCGATCAGCTTAAAGCCATTCAGGAAATAAAGGAAGATATGGAGTCTTCCAAACCCATGGACCGGCTTATCTGTGGAGATGTGGGTTTCGGAAAAACCGAAGTAGCCATGAGAGCTGCTTTCAAGGCGGTTATGTCTGGTTATCAGGTTGCAGTTCTTGCCCCTACCACTATCCTTGCTGCACAACACTATAGCACTTTCAGCGAGAGGATGTCCGATTTTCCGGTAAAGATCGCCCCTCTGAGCAGATTCTTAAAACCTTCCGAACAAAAACCTATTATAGAAAAAGTGAAAGAAGGAAAGATTGATATACTTATCGGTACGCATAGAATTCTCTCCGAAGATATTGATTTTAAAAATCTTGGGTTGTTAATAATCGATGAAGAGCAGCGTTTCGGTGTAAATCACAAGGAAAAACTGCGACAGATGCGCTACAAGGTGGATACCTTATCACTTACCGCAACGCCTATTCCCAGAACATTACACATGTCTTTGATTGGTGCGCGAGATCTTTCTATTATCAACACTCCACCCAGAAACCGTCTGCCCATTGAGACAAAAGTGGCGCAATACCATGATGAGTTGGTTAAAAAAGCTATTGAATATGAACTTCAAAGGGGTGGACAGATATACTTTGTTAACAATCGCATAAAGAATCTGGATGCAGTTCAGGACAGGCTGGAACAGATCGTACCTAAAGCGCGTATCATTGCAGCTCATGGGCAAATGGATGAAAAGCAGCTCGAGCTGATAATGAAAGAATTTGTGGCTGGTCGTTATGATGTACTTCTTTCGACAGTTATAATAGAAAATGGTCTGGACATACCCAACGTCAACACCATTATTGTAAACCGATCAGACACACTGGGTTTATCTCAGCTTTACCAGTTGCGGGGAAGAGTCGGTCGCTCCTCCGAGCAGGCTTATGCCTATTTTCTCACCCCCCCATTTAACCAGGTCAATGAAGTATCGCTTAAAAGACTCCGGGCTTTGGAGCAGTACACCGATCTGGGATCAGGATTTCAGATAGCCATGCGTGATATGGAAATAAGGGGTGCTGGTAATATATTGGGAACAAGGCAGCATGGATTCATAGCTGCAGTGGGTTTTGAGCTCTATTGCAGACTTCTGCAGGATGCTGTTGCGGAGATAAAGGGAGAGAAAATTGAATCCAGGGCTATCGATGTTAAGCTGGAGATTCCATTGGAGGCATATATACCAACAGAATACGTGTCGGATGGGCCAACCCGTATTTCTCTTTATCAGGAGCTTTCGGCAGTTTCGACTCCGGAAAATGTCGATGAAATTCAAGTTAGCATACACGATCGGTTTGGTCCTCTTCCCGAGAGTGTAAATTCATTGATACTTCTGATGAAAATTAAACTCCTGGCTCGCAGAGCTGGTTGCAACAGAGTCGCTATTAATAAAAACGGTGAACTGGTGCTGTCTTTCCAGGGAGAGCAGCAACAGATAAAAGATAACATTCAACGGGTGTTTCGGTCTTCCAGGAGGGATTTTCAGGTTCAATATGAAGAACCAATTTCTCTTCGCACCAAACTTGCTGCTATTGGTAAAAAAGAGATGGCCCTTGAGGCAATCGGTATTTTAGAAAGTATTGAAACTGATGATGGAATCGGCGACGAGAAGGAGCTTGAAACAGGGGATAAATTTAAGAGTGAAAAGCATTGAAAATAGCTTTTAAAAAGACCATCATGTATCTTTTTCAAAACCAGATTTCATCTTTTATTAAGAAATTTCTGCCTTTAAAAATCACCGTCTTTGTGCTTTGAAAGGTATCTATGTTGAAAATAAAGGCTAAATATTTGATTAATCCAGCCGTATTTGTACTCTCAGTTTTCTTTTCCGGTTGCCAGGAAAAAAGCTCCAGCCCTGTAATCGTTCGAATAGGTAAGTCTGTTCTTACAGTTGAAGATCTTTATAAGAGTATTCCACCTGAATATGCAGACAGGATTTCTCCAGAACAAAACGTTAATTATGTCAAACAGTGGATTCAAACCGAACTATTATATCGTGAAGCATTGCGATTAAAATATGACAAAGAGCCTCATATTCAGGAAAGGCTTGAGAAAATGAAGAAGGATCTTCTGGCGGCAGAAGTCATTAACAGGTCTTCCAAGCACTTCAGCAATTCTATTGAACAGACCAGTATCACCGACTATTATACCCAGAATCAGAATAAATTCATCAGAGATAAAGATATGGTTATATATCTGGAGATTGTAGTGGAAGATCTGAAGACCGCTTATTTGATAAAACAAAATGCCAATCTCCATAATTTCTCCGAATATGCAGAAAAATACTCCAAGATTCCCTTTTCTGATACACTCAATGTCACACCAGTTCCGGTTGACGATGTTCCTGCTGATCTGAAAAGTGCCATTCAAGCCACCATGCCCGGAAACATTTCCAATCCAATAAAAAGCGGGATCGGTTATCATCTGTTATTGATCATTGAAAAGCTTCCCAAAGGAAGCATCTGCAGGGAAGAAGAGGTTCGGGAGGAGATCTTGACTATTCTGTCGGCAAAAAAGCAGAAAGAGAATATAGAGAAGATGATTTCATCCTTACGTCTTAAAAATGATATGGAATATAACATGAATCTTATTACTGGAAATAATTCTGATAGTCTGATCAATAATCAATGAGGAGTACCCCAATAATGCCGATTATCTTTTTATCAGCTTTGATGTTTGTCTTTTTCAGCTCAACGGCCTTTACCCAGGAGCGTCTTGACGGCGTCGTTGCTGTCATCGGAAATGAAATTATTTTGCAATCTGAACTGGATGCTTACAGTCTCTTGAGAATGGAGGGTATGGGAATAAACAGGGATAGCTCTGATATTTCACAACTCAGAAAGAATTTCCTTGATGAACTTATTGACGGCAAAGTTTTACTTGCTTATGCAAAAAAAGATACCACTTTAAATGTTACAGAACCCGAAGTTGATCAGATGCTTAATAATCATATCTCCATGCTATTAAAGCAAAACAATCTAACTTTGGAGCAACTTGATGCTGAACTTCAACGGCAGCAGGGACTTACTCTCAATAAATTCAAGTCTCAAGCCCGTAAAGCCATTAAAGAACAGCTCTACAAACAGAAAATCCAGCAATCCTACCTCTCTTCCATCAAGGTCAGCCGCAAAGATGTAGAATCTTTTTATAAACAATATGCCGACAGCCTTCCCAAGGCAGGTGAGAGTGTCCTTTTATCCAAAATTTCCATGAAAGTTGCTTCCTCCAATTCAAAGAGGCAAGCAGCCTACGATAAAATCAAAACAGTAAAACAAAAACTGGACAAGGGTGAAGATTTCGCCGAACTGGCAAAAAAATATTCTGAAAGCCCTGAAGGCGCAAATGGTGGTGATCTGGGTTTTGTTGCCAAAGGCTCTCTCAATGAGCTAGCATTTGAGGAAAAAGCCTTCAATCTGGCTCAAGGTCAGATCAGTGAACCTTTCGAGACCCGTCTTGGTTTTCACATAATAAACGTACTGGGAAAACAAGATCAGAAAGTTCATATCCGTCAGATATTTGTGAAGATCGAACCTGATGAGCAGCAGATTAAACATGCTAATTCCACCCTTGATTCTCTAAGAATCAATTGCAAGACCAAAGACGATTTCTCCAAAGCAGTTCATAAATTCAGCTCTGATTTAGAAAGCAAGAACCGCAACGGTTCTATTGGTTGGATCTCCCTTTTGGATCTTCCTGCGGCTGTAAGGATAGCAGTTGACACACTTCCTCCCGGATCCTTAACCAGAATTGTAAATGAAGAAAACATGTATTCCATCTACCGTATCGACGACCGGGTCAAACAACGTGCCTTGAATCTGGAAAATGATTATGGAATTCTTTCCGAGAAGGCTAGAGATATCATGGCTCAGAAAAAGCTTATAGACCTGGTATCACAATGGAAGCAGGAACTTTTTATTGACATCAGGCTTTAGCTTCAGGTAAAGGTCTTGAAACGTGGAATATCAGGCACTGGCACCATTATATGACCGGATGATGAATCATGTGGAATATGATGAATGGGCTTTTCTTATAAAAAAAATACTGAAAAAATACTGTTCTGCTGCCAAGCCTTCTGTTCTGGAACTTGGTGGTGGTACTGCACTGCTGGCTCAATATCTTGAAAAACTTAATGTTTCTTATTTCGGCTCCGATTTGAGCTTCTCTATGTGTCAGCAGGCTCATAAAAAATCTTTTCCCTTTTTCTGTTGTGATTGTCGTCATATTGCAGTAAAGAAAAAATTTGATCTCATTATATTTCTTTATGATGGGATAAATTATCTGCAGAATCTGCAGGACTATTCGCAGCTTTTTAATGAAGTTCACTACTGCCTTCAAGATAACGGGTTATTTTTGTTTGATATCACCACAGAAGCCAATTCTTTGAAACATTTCTATGACTTCTTTGATTTCGAGGATTTTGATGATTCCTACTACGTACGTCATAGCTACTATGATCCTGAATGTTGCATCCAGTTTAATGATTTCACCATATTCCAGAGATTTAAAAACAGTGATTTATTTCAGAAATTCAAAGAACTGCATATTCAGAAGGTTTTCCCTGTTAGGTCAATTGAGGAGCAAATTCCTACGTCCAAATTTAAAATAATAGGCATCTGGGATGATTTTTCTTTCAGGAAGTGTTCTGCAAAATCTGAACGTATCCATTTTTTAATTAAAAAAACAGGATAGCTATGATTCAGTTTTCTCATGTGAGTAAAAGATTCGACAGCAGTTATGAAGCCTTGAAAGATATCTCCTTTTTTATCGACAAAGGTGAATTTGTCTTTCTTACCGGAGCCAGCGGAGCCGGCAAAACTACTTTGCTTAAACATATATATATGGAAGAGTTTCCCAGTTCCGGTGAAGTCTTTGTTTGTGATTATGATTCCAAATACATCAAGCAATCACAGATACCATATTTAAGAAGAAAACTGGGTGTAGTATTTCAGGACTTTCGATTATTAAATGACAGAAACATTTTTGAGAATGTTGCTTTCTCATTAAGAGTAATTGGTAAGAAAGAAAGAGACATCAAAAAAAAAGTATTTGAAGTCCTCTCTTTAACCGGTTTGATTCATAAGTGTTTCCATTTTCCTAATCAACTTTCTGGCGGCGAACAACAGAGGGTCTGTATTTCAAGGGCTATAGTCAACGATCCCTGGGTTCTTTTAGCTGATGAACCTACTGGTAATCTGGATCTGGCAGTATCCAAAGAGATTTTTTCTTTGTTACAAACCATTAATAGCTGGGGTACTACAGTTATTATGTCAACACATGATTTAAATCTTATCGAACCTTATCATTACAGGCGTCTTGTCCTCTCCAGTGGCTCACTAATCAGTGGTGGGGACGCATCGGTTAAACCTAAATTCTCCGGGAGTTTCCTATGATTATTGTTACAGGGTGTGCCGGGTTCATCGGTTATCACCTCTGCAAAAATCTTCTTGCCCAAAAGCACAAAATCATCGGTATAGACAGTGTTAATGAATATTATGACCCTGAACTTAAGAAATCCAGGCTTGCGCAGCTTTTATCAACACCTGATTTTTCTTTCCATAAAATCGATATTTGCGATTTCGAGTCCATGGAGAAGATTTTTGAAAGTTCAAACCCCGAAATAGTTTGCCATCTGGCTGCTCAGGCTGGTGTAAGGTATTCTATCACTCATCCTTTCGCCTACCAAAAATCCAATAATGAGGGTTTTTTAAACATTTTAGAGCTTTCAAGAAGATATAAAGTTAAAAACTTTGTGTATGCTTCATCTTCCTCGGTGTACGGGAAAAACAGCAAACTACCTTTCTCAGAGGATGATCCTGTCGATCAACCTATCTCTCTTTATGCTGCTACCAAAAGATCAAATGAATTGACCGCTTTCTGTTACAGCCATCTCTATAAGCTTAATACTTCGGGCCTGAGATTTTTCACTGTTTATGGACCCTGGGGCAGACCGGATATGGCTTTGTTTATTTTCACAAAGGCCATCATCGAAAACCGGCCGATCGAAATTTTTAATAATGGAAAAATGATGAGGAATTTTACCTATATAGACGATATAGTTGATGGTATTGTCAGAGTAATTAACAATCCTAAACCTTTTGAGATATACAATATCGGCAATGATAGAGCTGAGAATCTTCTCGACTTCATAGCTGAAATTGAGAGTTGCATTGGCAAAAAAGCTATTCGAAATTACCAACCCATGCAGATGGGAGATGTCCCTTCTACTGTAGCAGATATCAGAAAAATCCAGTCCCTGGGATATCAACCGAAAACCAATATCGATATAGGTATTAGAAATTTTGTTAACTGGTACCGCGATTATTACCGGGTTTGATAGTATTCTATCTCGACTTACGGCAAAACCTGAGAGTATATTTACCTTCTACTTTAGATTAAATTCATTCAAAGGAGTTGTATGTACAATCCGAAGATTTGTGTTGTTGGATTGGGATATGTAGGTTTACCCCTGGCCATAGAGTTGGCTAAGTATTTTGATGTTACCGGTTTCGACATTAATGAGAGCAGAATAAATACCCTGATTTCGGGTTTTGATCCTACAGGTGAAACCGATACCCAAGCACTCAAATCTTCTTCTTTAAATTATTCTTCTGACCCGTCAGTGATAAAAAATGCCGATTTTATAATAGTCGCTGTTCCTACACCTATCGATGAACACAAGGCTCCAGATTTGACTCCTCTTTACCGTTCATCCGAAACGGTTGGTAAAAATCTTAAGAAAGGTGCAATTGTAGTTTATGAGTCAACTGTATATCCAGGAGTAACAGAAGAGGAATGCGTTCCGGTACTTGAGCGATTTTCAGGAATGAAGTGGAAACAAGATTTTTTTGTGGGATACTCCCCTGAAAGGATAAATCCGGGTGACAAAGTACATACAGTTTCAAAAATTACCAAAATTGTCTCGGGTGATTGTGCAGAAACTCTGGAAAAAGTTGCACATGTGTACGGTTCCGCTGTAAAGGCTGGTGTTTACAAAGCTTCCTGCATCAAAGTCGCAGAAGCTGCCAAAGTGATTGAAAACACCCAAAGAGACATTAACATAGCATTAATGAATGAGCTGAAAATAATTTTCGACAAAATGAACATTTCTACCAAAGAGGTTTTACAGGCAGCTTCTACTAAATGGAACTTTCTTCCTTTTGAACCGGGCCTGGTTGGAGGACACTGTATCGGCGTTGACCCTTATTATTTGGCTTACAAAGCAGAAGAAATCGGACATCACCCACAGATAATCATGGCCGGGAGACGTATTAATGATGCCATGGGCAGATATTTTGCCCGGGAACTGATCAAGAAAATGATTCACAAAAAAATCACCATCATGAATGCTGATGTGCTTATTCTGGGTATTACCTTTAAAGAGAATGTCCCTGATATTAGAAATTCCAAAGTGATCGATATCATTAAGGAACTCAAAGACTTTGGAATTAATATCCAAGTTTGGGATCCTGTAGCAAACCCTGAAGAAGTAAAAAAGGAATATGGAATAGACCTTGTGGAAAATGTTCAAAATAAAACCTTTGATTCTATCGTTTTGGCAGTAAAGCACAAACAGTTTCTTTCCATGAGTAGAGATGATTTTGGCAAGTTATTATCATCTGATGGCTTGTTTTATGATATTAAAGAGGTCCTATAGGATGAATTCGAAGAGTTTCTTTCTTCTTTTCTTTTTTTCTGCAGTTTTTCTTGTTTCCGGCCAGACCAAGTCAAATGCAGATCTGCATTTGCTTAATAAACTTGGCCGCAGTCTTTCAAAAGACAAGATTGAATATTCAGACGATGTCAGCCGTTTATTGAACAAATATAAGACCGAAAAAGATACAGCCGAGATCGATTCTGTTGACAGCCTTTCAACAGCCGATTCAACTGATTCCATCAAAACTTATGATCTTTCGGTATACCAGAAACTCATTACTGGTGAAAATATCAATCCTGACAGCATGCTTAAGGATATCAATATCTTTGGCTACGAACTTTTTAATAAGCTGCAGCCCTCCACATTTACCCCAACCGATAATGCTTCGGTTCCTGCCGATTATCCCATCAGTGCTGGTGATGAAATCAATCTGTTACTCTGGGGAAGAATAAATGAGGAATACAATTTGAAAGTCTCCAGGGACGGGACCATTAATATCCCAAGAATAGGACCCGTTACAGTTGCCAATCACACTTTTGATAACATGAAAAAGAATATCACCGACAGGATCGATAAAATTGGGGGTGTCAATTCAACTATATCCATGGGTAAATTACGGACTATCGGTGTATATATCGTGGGGGAAGTAAAAACTCCAGGTTTTTATACGGTCAGTGCCCTATCTAATGTTACTAATGCCTTGTTTTACGCAGGCGGGCCAACTCATAACGGTTCATTGCGGAATGTTCAGTTGAAACGAAACGGTAAAGTCATATCCACAATCGACTTTTACGACTTTCTTTTATCAGGAAATGATCAAAGCAACCTCAGGCTTCAATCCGGAGATGTTATTATCGTTCCTTTAATTAAAGAGATGGCAGCAGTTGTGGGCAATGTCAGAAGAAGCGCTTTGTATGAATTAAAAGGAAAAACAAATCTGCAAGAAATAATTGAAATCGCAGGAGGAATTACTCCTGCGGCCTGGGTAAACAGAATTCAAATCGAACGTTTCTTTAACAATAGTAGAAAAATTGTACTGGATATCGATTCTATAAATCAGAAACCTTCACAATTTGAAATCAAAGATGGTGATATAATTAAGATATATCCGGTTTTAGAAAAAGATAAAAATGCGGTGTACCTCAGTGGAAACGTTTTACGACCTGGGAAGTATGAGTTCCGCGATGGAATGAGGATTACCGATATTATCCCCGATTATCACTGTTTACTTCCGGAAACCTATTTCGAATATGCCATCATATTACGACAGGAGCCACCCTCGTTTTTAAACCGAATCATAACCTTTGATCTTAAACAGATACTGGAAAACCCAGATTCTCAACAGAACATTTTACTGCAGGAAAGAGATCAGATTGTTATCTATAACAAAGATTTCTTTGAGCCGGATCGCTCCGTTTCTGTCGAGGGTGCGGTAACGAAAGAAGGAAAATATAAGTTACTCAACAATATGAAAATACGCGACCTGATTCTTCAGGCCGGTGGACTAAGTGATGATGCCAGTCCCGTCCGGGGTGAACTGTATAGAAGAATCTCCAGAAATAATGAAATTATATCCACTGAAAAATTAGATTTTTCCATTGAAAATGCAATGAAAGATGATCCACAGCACAATCTTCTCCTTCAAAAATCCGATCGGGTTTTTATCAGAAGCAAAAAAGGCTGGGAAAATGAAAGGAAAGTAACCCTGTCCGGACAGTTTGTTTACCCTGGTACTTATGTGCTCTTCGAAAAAGAAACTCTGGGTGATCTTATAAAAAGAGCAGGGGGTTTTAAAGATGATGCTTCTCTGGCAGCAGCAGTTTTTACCCGAAAATCCGTTGGTGAACTGCAAAAGAACTATGCCCAGGAATATTCCAAACAAATCGAAATGGATATACTTAATTTATCCACAGATGCCACCACAAAGCTGGATCCTGAACTGGTTAAACAGATAACCAATCAACAGTTATCATTAACCAAAAAGAGTGATGAGAAAATTGTTAGTGGAAGAGTAATCATAGATCTGAGTAATGAAAGTAATTACAGTGATTTTCTTCTGGAAGATGGTGATAAATTGCATGTACCCAGGACTCCCAATACTGTTTCTGTTGTGGGCGAGGTTTTTAATCCTTCGACTTTTAAATTTGAAAAGCATAACAGAAAAGTATCAGATGTAATTGAAACTGCAGGTGGCATGAAGAAAAATGCTGATAAGAAACGTGTATACATTATTAAAGCCAATGGCAAGATTGTGACTAATAAAAGCATTAAAATACTTTCCAGTAATCTGGAACCTGGAGATGCTGTGGTAGTCCCACAAAAAATTAAATACTCAAAAGGATTTGGTGAATCAATCAAAGTCGTTTTCGAAACCCTTGGAGCACTTACTACTGTTATTACTCTGATAGTTGCTTTGAAATCTTTATGATATTTCTTAAGCTGCAATAATAATATAAAAATGATTCAGATTAACAAATTGTAGGTCGCCAAAAGTCTTGTGTTTGTGATTTTCACATTACTGCAAATCATATGTTTTAGAAAGAGCCACCGAAAACGGTAATTTGATTAGAAAAAGCAATATCCTGAACATAGTTGAAACCGACACGGCACATAGCTTTTGATCAGGTGTAATTAAGGTTATTTATGAAGCTTTTACATATTATTCAAGGTAGTGTGGGCGGAACTCTTGAATATTTGAAGCTCTTGATTCCAAGGCTTAAAAATTTAGGCTATGAAAATAAAGTAATCTGCCAAAATGAAATCTGTGAAGAACTGAACACACTCAGCATTGAAACTTACAAAATTGAGATGAGTAGAGAAATATCTATTAAAGATGATTTAATCTCATTGATGAAAATTTTGAAAGTTCTAAAATCATACAGACCAGACATCTGTTATCTTCATAGTTCCAAAGCTGGAGCACTTGGCAGACTTGCCTGTTTTCTTACCAGAACCAAATGTGTATATAATCCCCATGGCTGGTCTTTCGCAATGCAAACCGGTTATATAAATAAATTGTTTTATGCTTTCATAGAAAAATCATTATCTTTTCTCTGCAGCAGGATTATTTTGATTTCTGATGCAGAACTGTCAATTGCTAAAAATTATCATATTGCACCAGAGAACAAACTTATTACCATTTACAACGGCATAGACATCGATAAATTTTCTGAAGCATTAGCAGTAGACCGCAAAACAATTTTAAATTCAAACGGAAAAAACATTGTAATTGGTATGGTTGGCAGGCTTACAGAGCAGAAAGATCCGTTGATGTTTGTAAAAATTTCAGCGGAAATTTTGAAAGTAATTAAGAATGCAAAGTTTATTCTGGTTGGAGATGGTAATCTGCGTGAAAAGACTTTGAGTCTGGCAAAAGAACTAGGTGTATCTGACAATTTGATTTTGACCGGGTGGGTAAAAGACCCTGAATCCTATATAAAAGCTTTTGATGTTGCTGTGCTGACCTCCAGATGGGAAGGTTTTGGTCTGGTATTGGCTGAATATATGGCTGCAGGTAAGCCAATTGTTGCTTCAAATATTGATGGAATTCCTTATGTGATTACCGATAAATTTGATGGTTTGTTGGCTACTCCAGGAGATGTCAATGATTTCGTTACCAAGATTCTTTCACTTATTAACAACAAAGAGTTATCGGAACAGCTCACACAAAACGCAAAAAACACTGTTAGAACAAAATTCTCTGTTGATAGAGTCATACTCGAACATGCACAATTGTTCAATAAAATATCGAATGATAAACTGCTTTAACTATTGATTCATTATGAAAGTAAGCGCATCATTTCAGAAATCCACTTTGGCATCACCTCTTGTTTCTTTAATTATTCCTGTTAGAAATCTTGAAAAACTCCTCGAACGGTGCATTCAATCGATCCTGAATCAAAGCTATTGCAATTATGAAATAATTGCAGTAGAAAACGGTTCTATTGATTCATCATGGGAAATTCTTCTTGCCATGTCCAAAACTGATGATCGTATCAGACCATTTCAACTGACTGACTCTGTAGGAGTTTCTGCAGCAAGAAATTTTGGTTTGGAAAAAATCAATGGAGAGTATGTTTGCTTTATAGATGGCGATGATTATCTATATCCTGATTTCATTAGCCTTATGATTGAACCCTTAATTAGTGATCAAGTTGATTTTACGATCTGTGATATTACCTACGATGGAAAGAAAAAAGGAAGCAGATCTTTTCCTAAAAGAAGGATTGATTTTGGTATCGATTTCAAACTTGGATTAAGACTAGGTGGAGGCTCTGCTTGGGCCAAACTTTTCAAAAGAGATTTGATTGGTTCTACAAGATTTCCAGACCTTTCTATAGGTGAAGACAGCCTTTTTATGCTGGAAGTTTATTCTAAAAAACCAATCCTTCAGTATGTTCCCTATATCGGATATTGCTACTATCAAAATCCTAATTCTGCCACCCATGATCCAACAGAAGCCAAAATTGATTCTAATTTTATTGCTCTGCAACAAGGTAAAAGCATTTTACAAAAAAATGGAGTTTGGCAAATAGCTGAAAATTATTGGAAATCAAGGGCAAAAACCAACTCCATCGAGCGTTTTCAACAGATTAAAAGTCTTAATCTTAAAAAATACTGGAAAAACCAATTTATCTCTTTTTTAAAAAGTGATTTTTTCGAAAAGAGTTTAATCATGCAAATGACCATAGTTGCAATTAAAATCTCACCTATATTTCTATTGGAAATTGTTTTCCTAATGCGCGCTAAAATATTTAACGTTGCACGTTTCCTTGTTAATATAAAAAACAATACTATAAGAAGCTTAAAAGACAGATTTGATTAACTTTTCCAATTTTTCTTTTCCATATTGCGCGTCAAAAGGATTTTTAACTCTTTTTATACTCATGTTACGTATAGCTTCAGCAATACTTGCATAATCTTTAAATTCAAACAGGTTTTCATCTGGAAGAATATACTTATTTACTTTCATATTGTATGCAATACAAAGACAATTTGCTTCCAAAGCTTCCAATAACACCATTGGCATCATTTCATAATTATTCCATGAGGGAAAAAAGAAAAAATGTACTCCATTTAAAATCGAAATAACATCATTTTGAAAGCCGCAATAAAAAACAGCTTTCTCCAAAAAAGTTTTATTACTTTCGTGAAATCGTTGTACTTCTTCTCTTTCCGGACCATCACCGATGTATAAATAACAGTATTCTTTTGTACCAAGCACTTTAGCAAGCTCTAACAGATGCACTGAGTTTTTCCCTTTTTTCATACCCCCGGCAAAAGCAACTATATTTCTTCCTTCTGACCATGATCTTATCTTTTCTTTTAAACTGTTTTCCTTAATCATTTCATGATTTATATAATTATTTATATAGTAAACCTTATCACTAAAAATTTTCTCAGCGATATTTTTCTCTGCAGGAGTAATAAGCACTGCTTTCTTTATAAACACACTAAGAAACGTGAAAATTATTTTGGTTAATCTGGTATATTGAAAATGTCTTACATAGATGATATTTACTTTATTCAAAAAAAATATCTTTAACAAACAACATACAAATATTGTTTTGGTTGTATGGCAAAAAAATAAATATCCCGATTTCCTTATTTTTATTAAAAGATGAAAAAACATAATCAGGTGGTTTTTAAATAAATAAACATTCCTTTCAGATTTCCTTTCCGGATCCATTATAGCATAAACAAATGAAATTATACCTTTCATTTCATTTAAGGTATCCTGGTAGGCTAAAGCAACCCGCTCTGCGCCCCCATAGCGAAACCGGTCTAAAAGATGAATACAAATCAAGTTACCTTCCATGATTAATTATTTTCAACCACCAATTGCTGTTTATTTTTATAGCTTTTAAAAATCGGACCTAAGATAATTGTCGCTGATAACAAAAACCACTGGCTATGATATTCAATAAACCCAAAAGTAACACACAGTACAAAATTTATTATCCATAAAAATATTGCTTCTCTTTGCCATTTAAGAAGATGCTTTTTTTTATGTTGATATGATATAAAAATTATAATTAATGCAGCAAAACAAAAAATGATCCAAGCTATTCCGAAGTCCGCTAAATACCTGAAAATAAAGGATTGTATATTTGATCTTTCCCTTGTTGTCTCAAATGTTAATCCCCACTTAGGAAGATAATCATAAACTACATGCTTTTCAATCGTAAAACCTACTCCTAAGGGATTATCCATAAACATGTTTATTGCTCCAACAATGGATCCGATTCGGGTAGAAGAAGAAACATCTGTATTACTCTTGAACAGGAATACACGATTAACAATGCGATAATATGTTTCATAATAGGATACCAAAACATATACAAATCCTGCACAAACTATCAGTATAAAAAGAAGCTTTTTTAGCGTTAGTTTTTTTCTGAAAAAAATAAAAAAAACAATTATCAAATCTATTGAAACCATTATATAAGAAGTTGTGGAAAATGAAAATATCAAACATCCAAAAGAAAGCAAAATCACAATAAAATCACAAATTCTTCCTAATGAATAACACCCGTTTAAATAACGGCATAATAGAAATGGAAACACATACAACAGAAAAAAAGTAGATAAAATAGATGGTTCATGAAACGTACCTTTAACTCTGAATTCCAGTAAAGCATTTGACTTTATATGAGAAAACCCGGTCCAACTTCCCTCTATATATTTATATAAAAATGAAGAATAATATTCTAAAAAGACATTTTTTATTCCTAATATAAGAAAAATTTGTATTATGGAAACAATAATAACAATCGCAACAGGAATCATATAAAAAAGAAAAAGCCTTTTCTGCCCTACCCTATTTATTGTATAATGAATACCACAGAGCGGAATCAGTATAAATGCAAATAACTCTATTGCCAGTTTTATTGAAGATATTATTCCATTGATTTCGAACTTTAATGATGCTAATGCCACACTAATCCAATTACATGTCATAAAGAGCAGAGCTATAAAAATGATTAACTTTGCTTTCTTAACAGCGTCTTTACGTAAAGTACATATGCAGAGCATACCTAAAAAAAAGAAATATATCTTTGAAAGATCCATAAACTGAATCTTATTAAGAAAAACATTAGGAAAAGCACAAAAAGGTATCAATAAGAAGGGGAATATATAAAGCCAATCTTTAGATACACTAAAAAAGGATTTACGTTGAAAAGAACTATCATTAGAAATGCTGTACATCACACTATTCTACCGACCATCTTTTTTGCAGACCCTGAACCACTCTGCACATGTCTAAAACTTTATTGGCAGCATTTTTAGGGAGCATTTTATAGAACGACAATTTCAGAATAAGTTTTGTTATGGTAACTAACCAGTGCACAAACGGGGGATTAATTTCCAAGTCCTTATTTATTCTGCAAATTTCCTTATACATATTCCAAAAGTTATTCAATGTTGCCGATAATCCGCCATATAAAACCTTGCTTACATCAACAGGGCAGTAATATGGCTCTTTCCTTTTAAGACTTCTCAATAAAAATTCAGTATCACCAGCTATTAAATAATTTGTATTGAAAGGTTCTGCCCTGGTAAACATCGATTTGTGTTGAAAAACTGTTGCGTGATCTGGGAGTTCTGGTCTGAAAAATACCCACTTCCCTTTCATTTCAGACCAGGACCGCTCTTTTTTCTCAATTACAACACTTTTTTCCTTGCTGACAAAAATTGCATTTCCAAAAACAAGTTCATGCTCAGGAAAAGCTCTTGAAAGATAAGGCGCAATTTGATCCAGAGCTTTATTCGAAGCAAATTCATCTCCTGCGCCCAAAAAAATCACCCAATCGCCCTGAATGTACCTTAATGCTTTATTCCAAGCATCATAGATTCCCTTATCTTTTTCACTGAACCAGAAATCTATGCAATCTTCATTCTGTTTTAAGAGCTCTATTGTTCCGTCTTTCGAATCACCATCTGCAATAATCAATTGCACGTATGGATATGACTGCTCTCGAATAGAACGAATTGTCTGTGGAAGGAATTTCTCTACATTGTATGTAGCTATAATGATAGTTATTATTGGAAAACCATCAGTCCTCAATGATTGCCAGTTTTTTCTGGCCCCACCGGATTTTTCAGAGATATTAAATGCAGTATTATTCATAAAACTTAGAGTAAATCATATTATTTGAATTTTTCTGATAAAACGGGCTGGATTTCCAGCCCATACCTCATTTGGAGGTATATTTTTAGTAACTACACTTCCTGCACCAACAACAGAGCATTCTTCAATTGTGACTCCTTTTAATATGATACTATGAGCCCCAATAAATACATTGTCTTTTATATTAACGGGTTTAACAACAACTTCAGTTTCAGCTTCATTCAATCTACGCTTTCTGTGATCCAAACTGTGAAAATCAGTATCGTAGATTTTACATCCCCCTCCAATAAAAACATTGTCTCCTATTCTAATTTCATTACGTGCGTAAATACAAGAATTAGATATACCTGTATTATTCCCTATTATTAATTTAGCTCCTTCAGTACAGATCAAAATAGTTTTATTATCTCCACCAATAGGATTAGATTTCATGTCTGAATTTATTACTACATTCTCTCCAAATTGCATGGTTCCTTTGTTTTTAATAAAAACACGCCCATTGATTTTTGGAAAAATAGGGTATTCAATCCTATTAATTTTGAACGACAATAGGTTTATTAAATAGTTGATCTTCTTAATAATCAGAACTACTATTTTGTTGATTAGTTTAAGGGAGTTTATTAAAACTACAGTCATATTATCTATGGATAAATTGAGCAAAAGGACATCTAGTCTCCAAGTCCTTCTTTAAGAGATTCTAAATACGATTTTGAATATTTCAAGTCAGGTTCTAAATGATTTCCTTCTCCCCATTCATTCCAGGACTTAATAAATATAATTGGAGTAGTCAATTTACCTGCTTTTAAATAAGTCTTTATTTTAATCAAAAAGTTTTTAAAATGTAATGGTGAACTTTTTAGAATGAGTCCATATTTTCCACTTCTAGGTGTATGATCAAAATTTGGAATTACACATGGTAAAGCTTCCTTTAAAGTAACAACATTCAATACCTCTTTTTGATAATCAGAATAATTAATTAGAATTGGAATATTAAAAAATTTCCGAATTATCTGCTTAATAAACTTTTTGGTTTTATTCATCTCAACTACATCTTTGATAGCATCATAAACTACATGATCATAACCAAGTTTGTATATATAATCTATTTTATTCTGATAAAATGTAAACCCTATGAAAACGATTCCTTTTAATCTGTTTAATCGAGCCTCCTCACGCCATATTTTTACATAATCAATTTCTTTTGGAATAGATTCTGGCTCCCATATCAAAAATATTGGTTTACCATCTATTTTCAAATATCGGTTATCTAAAAATGCCTTTAAAACAAATTTAAAATGATCTTTACAATCCTGAACACCTGGATATTTTTGTTCTATTAATAGTTTGTCAAATTTACCCTCATTCGACCATGTTTTTATTTTCCAGGAATGGTTAGCCCATCCCAAGCAAAAAGGAAAATCTGGCCTTCCACTTTCCAGAACCTCATTGAAAGGTCTTTCCAGAAGCTGTTTTCCATTTCCAAACCAGTAATGCCAATAGCAGAATCCATCTATACCATATTGTCTCGCCATTTCTGCCTGTTGTTCACGGGTTTCAGGAACCCTTAAATCATAGTAACCGAGATCTGCAGGTACATGTGGTTGATAATGTCCTGGGAACAAAGGCTTTGCTTTTCCAACATTAGTCCATTCTGTAAAACCCTTTCCCCACCATTGGTCGTTTTCGGGAATAGGATGAAACTGGGGAAGGTAAAATGCAATTGTCGCTGGATGATTAAAATCTATTTTTAATTCTGCCATTATAAGATTTTCCCCAATAATTCATCAATGTTCTTTTCAGTCACCTGTTCGTACCAATATTTGATATTTGGAATAATCTTGTCAGGATTTATTTTTGAATAATCTATTTTCAGTAGCTTTTTAATAATTTTTTCTTCAAATCTGTAACGGATTATCTTCGCAGGATTTCCTCCTACAATAGCATAGGGTGGAACATCCTTTGTCACTACGCTTCCAGCAGCTACGACAGCACCTTGTCCGATAGTTACGCCAGATAAAATTAAACTGTTGGCACCAACCCAGACATCATCTTTGATAACGATAGAACCTTTGCTCCGAGCCTCTCTTATTTCCAAACCCAATTTGTGTTTGAAAGGAAAATTTGAAATATTTTCCGGGCGATGCTCACCACCTAATATCAGTTTTACCCCTGGAGCAAGTGAACAGTAATGTCCAATTTCTACTTTAGTATCATCATTACTGTAATCAGTAAGATCTATTGTACCATAAGTAATATTCCCTACGCTGACTTTTTCAAGCCTGAATATGTTAGCTGGATATGTTTCGTTATGCTGATTTCTTCGCCTGTATTCTCTAATGAATAATTTAAATTTTATTCTTTTGGTTAAAAAATTAAATGCCATAAAATACCCGGTACCTTGTTTCAACACTGCTATCCAAATAAACAAACATTTTATCCTTGATATAATAATGTTTGTATGCTTTATAAATTATTCTAGATAAAACATATTACTTTGAAAACTGAGTCTTTAAATATTTCAAATTAACCTTTATAAATTAGCTTTTTAATGTATCTCTCTATTCTTAAATATTTAGTCGCCAGATTTAGTGGTAATATTTCAATTGGAAAATCAAATAGCCAATAAAATAAAAATGAGGAGAAAGATTCTCTTAATTCTTTACCTGATGAGTTAAATTTGAACCGTTCACCTTTTTGCCTCATCTTTATTATTAAATATGGGAAAAATTCAATAAGCATTTTATTTATAATAAGGTCTTTTTTTGGTTTATCTAAAAAAGTATTAAGTATTTTCATCAAATTTCTTCCAAACACAGTGAAAAGATTATATCCACCACTGTTTTCAGGTTCGACACCAATCAAGGCTGTTTCAATAAATAAGTTCTTTTCAGCATTTAAAGCAGCATGCAGTATTAATGGAACTTGTGGAAGGTTCAATCCCAGATAAAAAGAAAAATCAATTTCTTTCACATATTTTCTGTTTACTATGTTCGATGATATAAAGGTTACCCAATACGTTACTTTAGATATAAAAGTATTAATTGAACAGCATTTATAACTAATATTTTCAGATATCCTGTAATCTTTTGAATAAGCATTTGGTTTTAAGTGAACAACCCCATAACTACCTTCTCTTATAAATTGAAGGATCAAATCTATTGCTCCATCGTATAGGATATCATCATCACCCAAAACCAGCACATATTCACCCAATGCTAACTTGTAACACTTAATTACATTTAATTCTCCACCATAATTTTCTGAATTCCTTATATATTTTATGGGCATACCATCATCTATGAAATTTTTTACTATTGCCTGTGTCAAATCTGAAGAGCAGTTGTCAGATACAATAATTTCCAGAGGCATTTCTTTTCCATTGATTTGTAAATATAATGATCTTAAATTCCTTTCTAAATACTCTGCCCGGTTATAAGTGGGTATAGCAATAGTCAAAAGATATTTATGCGATTTTAATGTGCCACTCATATTTTTTTTTCAGAAAGATTAAATATGCCCAAAAACTAATACCAATATTTATTAAAAAATATCCTACAGTCATTCCGATTAAACCATGATTCTTCCCTAATATGATTGCGGATAAAAGGCACAATATCCCACATGTGATTGATAGCCCCAGGTATGGCTCCCTTTTATGACACCTTAAATATACACTTAAACATCCGACTATATGACTCATCAAAAATGATCCCGCCATGCAAATAAGTGGTATATGGGTTAGAAACCTGTCTGCAATTTGCAATCCGAAAACTTTAAACCCATTTATTACCCCAATGAACAAAGTCAATCCTGATACATTCACAATAGTGGATTGAACAAAAGTTTTATTAAATAATTTATCTAATTCAATGTAATTTTTTTTAGCAATCATTCCTGAAAAAAGAGGTACTTTTGTGTTAATCCAGCTTGTAGATAATGTCAATACGCCATTCAACACTGCTAAGGTCATACCCATTTTCCCTGCGACTTCTGCTCCTTGGGTGGCAAATAAGACAGGATTAAAGATTTGAAATATAAAGTATCCACTTACCCAACTAACTGAAATTTTCCACTGATACGGAAAAATTTCTTCTTTATAATTAACAAGATCGCTTTTTAAACTATCCCAGATTGGACGAATTATCGGCTTATATCGATTTATCAAAATTACGACAATCAGACTCAGCGAAAGAAACCTGTTGCAAAAATCTGAGTTTTTCGATTCTTTTAACCATTCCTAATCCTTGTACAAAGGACATCAGAGGGTTTATCATAAAAGCAACAGAGTTCGACAATACAATTATTATCCAGGGAATTTTCCAGTTGATATCCGGATTGCTATTAAATTTCTTAAAAAAGAAATAACCAGTTATTTGCAAAACAAATAAAAGTATTGCTGCTGCAATTGTATACCATTTTATACAAAAGCGTAACAGCGATGATAATCTGGAAAGATTTTTTTCTTCACCTTGCAGCTTTCCTTCAGACCATTCTAAGAAAGCAGCTTCATGAGCTACATACTGAGTTATTATTCCATTTAAACCCATTTCAAAGAAAATTTGAAGAGCCAGTATACTTGTAAAGGTATAATAAAATCCTTGTTCTTCAATCGAAAGACTTTTTGAAACTAGGAAAATTGATATAAAACCGCTAAAGGCCTGAAACCCTCTCGCAAGTACAGAATAAAATACTGCTCCATCAACACCAATTTTTTGTAGTAATTTTTTAAAATGTCCAATCAATTATTCCTCATCAACTTATAAGACCCATTCTTTTATTATTGATTTATGTTTTTCAACATGCAGAAAGATGAAATTGGTATCCGTTGTACTTTCATCCATCAAATAGAACTCTCTTAATCTCTCATTTTGTAAAATGAAACATTTATAACCAATTATTTTTAATAATTCGATTATTTCATTGGGATGATAATTAAACTTTAAAGACCACTTTCTTAACATTTCCGTAAAAATAACAGGTGTATCTTTTCTGATAGTTTCGAGCCCACCTTTTAATACAAATAACTCAGCTCCTTCTACATCAATTTTAATAAAATCTACATTAATATTTTTCTTTTGAATAAAAGTATCAATTTTTTGTACTAACGATTTTACGACAACAACATCTGGATTTTCTGTCAGATTAACCATACTGGAATTACCGGAACCTTCTGGATAAAAATAGAATTCAACTTCTTTATCCTCGTCTGAAAACCCAATATTATACAAATTTTCTGTACTGATATTATTTAATAAACAATTTTCTTTAAGTATAGTAAACGTTTTCGGAATTGGCTCAAATGTGTAAACTATTAAACCTGGTTTTTCCTTCTTAAGATTAATAGTATACCATCCAACATTTCCCCCGATATCAAACATTACTGATTCAGGATTAATGACCTTCTTCAAAAAATCTAATGCTTCCCTTTCATAATAAGAAAAATTCAATATTTCAATTGGAATAATTCTTTTATCCGGATATTGAGCAATCAGTTTAATAGAATCCTTTCTGGTCGTTAAAATTACTCTGTTATCAGAAATTTCTATTTTTTGTATATCAGTATTTTTAATAAATTCGGAATAATCAAATAAAACTTCATGTATATTATACATTTGATCAATATACGCTGATTTTTCAATTTGATTCTGAATAAATGCATTTTTGATATCCTGCAATTTCATCCTAAATAGCTCCTCACAGTACGGTAAAAACCTTCTTTAATGGAATATTTTCTTTGCCAGCCAATATTTTTAATTTTTGAAACATCTGGAGATTGAAATTTTATTGGACTTTCCAAATAATTGTTATCATTATTTCTCGGAACAAACTTTACTTTTAAATGTTTTTCAGGAAACAGATTTACCAAAATATTAGCTAATTCAAAAATGGATATTTCTTCTTCGCCAGCAACATTATATGCCTGCCTGATTTCACCTTTTAAAAGGACAAGAAAAAAGCCTATGGTTGCATCTGAAATATAACAAAACACCCTTTTGGTAGACCCGTCGCTTTTCAATGTGATATCCCTCGAGTTAATTATATCAAAAACGAAATCTGCAAAAACTCTTCCATCATCTTCACGCATCAGGGGACCATAGGTGTGGAAAGGTCGAACAATTTTTACTGGTATTCCAAACTGGTAGCTCCAACAATTACACATATTCTCAGCCATGCGCTTGCTTTCTGCATAGCAACTTCTGATATTTGTGGGATCCAGGTAACCATAATCATTTTCACCTATCCTGCGTTTAAAATTTGGTAGTTGCCCATAAACTTCTCCACTGCTGAACAGAAGAAAGCTTTCCACTGTATTATTTTTTGCAAATTCCAATAGTATCTTTGTACCAATAATGTTAGCATTTAATGTTCCCACAGGATCAATACCATAATATTTAGGGCTGGCTTGACTTGCCGCATGAACTACGAAATGAACAGGCTCATTATAAGCAATCGGATTGCAAACGTCCTGGTTCAATAATATTAGATCATCTCTGTTTTCGTAACACCTGAAACGATTTCTGGCTTTTTCCTTATTCCTTACTATTCCTACTATTTTAACAGGCGGTCCCAACTTTTTTGAATTCAGATACAAAAGAGTTTCTACAAGGTATGATGGCAATAATCCACTTGCACCTGAAATTAAGATTGTCTTGCCAAAAAAAGATTCCCATGGCAATTCAGAACTAAGTATATATTGTAAATCTTCTTCAATTACTGGGTTTATCATTTCTGCCACTCTGTTTAACTATTTATTCTTCTATCTTCTTTAAACCACTCTATTGAACGAAAAAGCGCTTCATCCAAACTTACAGTCAATCTTAATTGAAGATCTTTTTCGGCTAATGATGTATCTGGAATTAATCTGCTGATTTTATTGGAAACCGGCGCGATATTAGACTGAATGTCTATCTTATCAGAAAAAAATGATGCTATTTTTTGAGCTAATTGCATTAATTTAATCTCTTCTGTGCTGCCCATATTATATACAAAACCGTTTTTCCCTCTTAGAAGTATATTCAAAACCCAGTTTACCATATCACTGGGATACATATAACTTCTAACCGTCGAACCATCCCCTAATATTCTTATCGGCCCTTTGTTCAATGCGTCGGAAAGAAAATTATTTATAGCCCAGGGTCTGTCCAATGATTGATAAGGACCAATAAAGGCAAACGGTCGAATTGTAACTATTTCCATACGATATTGAGTCCTGTATATACTACATAGCACCTCTGACATTCTTTTACCTTCAGCATATGCTGACATAGCTAAATTTATATCCGGTCCACTGTAGAATTTCTCGGGAATTCTTGTTATTTCCTCTGGCTGATTGCCATAGATAGACGCAGAGCTGATATTGACAATTCTTCTGAGGTCCTGAAGTCTGGAAGCACTGTCCAGTAATGAAGCAGTTCCATTTACTATCGTCCGAACCACCCTTAAAGGGTCATTTGCATTCAGTCGGTTATCAGGTGAACCTGCTGCATGAATTATATAGTTAATTTGATCAGGCAGTTCATAAATAACAGATACATCACTTGAAATCAGAGTAACATCTTTTCGCTTTGCGATATGAGGAAGAATGTTTATTAACTGATGTGCATTTCTAGCCATTAGAAAAAGTTTAATATCCAAAGAGAAAGAATCGTTTAAAAAGGTAATAACCTCAGTTATCCAGGTCCCCATAAATCCGGTTCCACCTGTAATAAGCAATGAAGAATCTCTCAGGTCTTCCGCAAATTTACACAACTCCGGAAATATTTCTTCACAATCCCTATTTATAATTCTTTTTTGTTTATCGGTTAGCATCAAAGCACCTTTTTGATAATTCTGCTGCAACTTCCACTATTATGTCTTCCTGACCTGCAACGATTTTTCTTCTCCCTAATTCAAAAAACACATCTCGTGGATCAACACCAAACTCTTTAGACACTCTATCCACATGAATTGCAAATCCCGAAAATACACCAGACAAACCACTAACGATGCTAGTTGGCTTTATTGTGGGTAAGGTATTCAATAGATTTTTTTCTGCAATTTCTGAAGCGTCTAAAATTTTGTATAAATCTATTCCTGTTTCATATCCCATTTTTCCAAGTACAGCAACTAAAACCTCCAGTTGTGCATTCCCTGCTCCTGCCCCAAATCCTTTTATTGTACCATCCAATAAAAGTGCTCCAGCCTCAACAGCAGCAATAGAATTAGCAATAGCCAAACCCAAATTGTTATGTGCATGGAAACCGACTGGAATAGTGATTTTATTTACTATAGCACCAATTTTTTCTTTAACATCAGATGGAAAATAAGACCCTGCAGAATCCATAAGTATAACACCATCTGCACCATATGATTCCATTTTCATACATTCTTCAACCAAAATATCTGCTGTCGCCATATGACTCATCATCAATACCCCATACACCACTTTTCCTTTGTTCTTTGCAAAATCTATATGGCGTGCGGTAATATCTGCTTCTGTACAATGCGATGCCACCCTTACCACATCAATTAAGGAGATCAAAGGTGAAAGGTCTTTCTTAATTGTAGCAAAACCGGGAATAACATGAACTCCCAATTTGCTTTTGGTCAGATGTTGCTTGACTACTTGTAACATTTCAAGATCAGAAAAAAGACTTTCACCAACCTGCAATGACGACGCACCCAGGCCGTTACCATGACCAACCTCCACGATGGGTATTCCGGCTTTATCTGCTGCTGAAGCATAAACTGATAACTGTTCCAGTGTCAACTGATGTTTTACTGCATGTGATCCATCCCGCAAAGTAGGATCACTTATGAGAATCCGCTTCATCTTTTCTCCAGTTCTGTGATGCTTCTTGCGTACTCTTCAGCCATTGCTATAGCAGCACAATTGATTATATCCAGATTACCCGCATATCTGGGAAGAAAATCACCTAGACCCTGAACTTTTACCATGGTAATTATTCGCCCATTCTCCAGGGTTGGAGAAATAATCAACTGATATCCAGGCACATACTCTTGAATAACCTTAACCATCTTTTCAACCTCGTCTGTTATTGCAGCCATATCAGGATATTTTATTTTGGCAAAAACAGTAGTCTGCATGTCGATACAAGGTTGAGCTGGATTTAAATTCAGAATGGCTTTCACCTTTTTGCTTTTAGAAAACCATGCATTTCCCTCTTCTGTAGTATGAATGTATTCATCCAAATTTGCTCTGGTTGCCGGACCTGCGCTTCTGGAAGCGATACTTGATACTACTTCTATATATTCAATATCTTGATGGATTTTTGCTATTGCGTATGATATAGGTATGGATGCCTGGCCTCCGCAGGTAACCATGTTTACATTACTATATTGTAAACAATCTTTAAGATTTACAGCAGGAACACACATTTTTCCCACATGACTGGGAGTCATATCTATTACAAACTTATTCATACTCTTCAAAACAGGTGCATGTATCTGGTGATCCTGTGCAGATGTGGCATCAAATACTATATCACATATTGAGGGATCACTTTTTATAGCCTCAATTCCTTTATCTGATATTTTAACCCCCATACTTATCGCTTTTTTTATCCCTGGGGAGTCGCATCTCCTCCCTATAAAACAACTACATTCTAATAAAGGAGACCGCTGGATTTTAACCAATAAATCAGTACCTATGTTTCCACTGCCTAAAATTGCAACTCTTGTTTTCTTCAAGTGTGAGCCTTTGACATTAGCTGCTAAATTTTTTCGCCTGTTCATACTCTTCGCGTGGAAGAAAAGGGTACATATCATCAAAAGGCATCGAAACCATCTTGCCATCTGGAAGTTGCTTGGAAGCTACTCTTGGTATTAACATCTGATTAGAAGGTGTTATTACCTCGCATATTAAGCATTCTTTATGATTTATTACTTCTGTAATTATTTGATCAAAGTTTTTAATGTTATCCAGTCTGAAGTATTTAATACCAAAAGCATTTGCTATTTTTGACATATCAGGAATAGTCACTCCGGTTTTCGGACTTTCACCTATAAAATGCCCACTG
>Ga0209510_1001349_pt1 | contig 28285 bp, 22 predicted proteins | sample BiotimSIPDNA_FD_185749 | JGI IMG/M metagenome (GOLD analysis project Ga0209510, IMG submission 185749) | Anaerobic biogas reactor microbial communites from Washington, USA - Biogas_R1 time_0 SIP DNA (SPAdes) (version 2) | ecosystem: Engineered > Bioreactor > Anaerobic > Unclassified | place...
CTGGTATGCGCCAGGCTCAGACATATGGAACAGTCTGAATGGGGCCAAAAAACGTATCTTAACATGCAACATTTGGAGGATTACCAACCAAGTGATTCCTGAATGTGCGAAAAATACTTGACACTACCCGAACAACCCAATCGGTTATCGACAGTCTCGTAATCAGCAACAGCATGTTCTATCGTTGGCGGGAGAAATACAATAAAACCTGTGAACCGACTGAAGAGGCAAGACAGAGTCTCATTGAATGTATTGAGGTTCTGTCAAGCATTTTTGCACATTTAGGACCCCCTTAGTTGGTAATCCTCCAAATGCTACACATTAAGATACGTTTTCTGCCTCCATTCAGACTAGTCCACGTGTCTGAGGCTGTCACACACCAGCATCAGTGCTGAGCGACAAAAATATCTTAAGAATGCCTATCGGGAGTTACTCATCCGTGCTCGACAAGGTATAGTTATTGTCGTGCCAAATGGAGACACCTAGGACCCTACCCGAAAAGTTGAGCGTTATGACCCGGTCCATGAATATCTGAAGGATATCGGTATTCAAGAAATATGGTCAGCAAAGGATGATTCCCAGAAACTCAAATTGCTAATTTTAACCAAGCATCTAAGGCTTTTTGATCGGTTTCGAGTTTAGCAGAATTTAGAGCATTTTCCCAATGAAATTTTGCTAATTCCGTATTACTTTTTGCCAACTCCAAGCTTCCAAGGACCATACTTTTTAGGGTTTGGTTCTTAGAGACCGCCATAAGTTTATTTGCGAAGTTGTCGCGCATCTCGACGTTGCCGATTGCTAAGCCTGAGGATACCGCACAAGACAATGCGCATTCTTCAACTGTAAGGTGTCGACCCGGAATCGGAGATGGGTCAGCTATCATTGAACCATTAATCCAAAAGGTAACCCGCAATGTCGCTTCTTCCTGAGTAAATTCGGAGTTTAGTACCTTTTCTATCTCCAATAACGCACTACTAAAATCACCTTCTAGATTGTTAATATAAGCAATATTACACCTGGCTAATTCTCTAAAAAGGGTCGAAATTGATTCGTTTGCAACAACTCTTAAAACTTCTAAGGCGCTGGAATAGTCACCCTCACCAATTAAAATATATCCAAGATTGTTAGCAACTCGCGGATTTTCAGGATGAAAATCCATTAATTGATAATGAACCGAGAGAGCAGGGTCAGTCAGACCTTGTAAATAAAATCTTGTTCCGATATTAATAAGGTGTTCAAAGTCTTTCTCGTTTGTTTTTCTTAAGTAAGGCTGGATGCCTTTCCAAGCTTCTTTACTTCGACCCATCTGGTGAAGCACTTTATACTTGTGAGGTCTTAGCTTATTTCTTAACTTATGTGTAGGTGCTGATCGAAGAATATCGAGGGCTTCTTTTGGCTGTTTATTATTCAGAAGATAGTCGACAGGAAAGATGTAAAAAATTTCAAAATCAGGATACTCCTCTTGCGCCAATTTTGATTCCAGAAGAACTTTATCGGAGTTATTAAGCTTAATTTGTGTTACTATGCGGAAAATTCGTAGTAACATCAAATCACCTGTTTCATCTTTTTTTCCGAGGTTATTAATTAAATCAATTGCCGTGTCAGACGATCTGAAAAAGCTTTCATATTCCTCTGTTTTTAATAAAATACCACTCTTTGTGGTCCAGTTTTCAGGTTTTGTAGGATTGATGGCAATAGCGCGCTCAATCGCTTCCAGAGCTTTTTTGTTTTCACCTAATCCATCATAGGAACGCGCTAAGAACCTCCATCCGCGTTCAAATTGAGGATCTACTTCTACAGCCTTGCGTAGTAATATTGAGGCACTTTCGAAGTCGTCTTGTTTAAAAAACTCCTCTGCTAGTTGAGAAAGGCTGTCAGTGTTACTAGCTGTTTCGATAAAGAAGGAGACAAGTTCTTGGGCTTTCTCCAGATTGCAAATTTCCAATAAATGGCGGGCGTACCTATATCCAATCTCAGGGTTTTCGGTATTCTCCCAGATTTGTTGCAATGTTTGCTGTAATTGGTCCTTTTTGCCAGGGAGGGTAGAGTAACATTCAATTAATCCATCCAAGGTTAACAGGTCATTAGGGCTTTTCATTCGATGACTTTCAAGGTATGGGACAGCCTCGACGCATCTACCTTGTGATAAAAGAAATAACCCTAGCCCTTGTAGTGCTTCACCATTGTTTGGTTCCAGGAGGAAAGCTTCTCGAAAATACTTTTCCGATTGTTCATAATTTTTTGTTGCCTGTGACAGAGCTCCTAAAAGAACATACGCTTGGGTATTTTTGGAATCTTCATTAATCGCTAATTGGAGTACTTCAATCGCCTTCTGATCATACCCCGCTTGCCGAAGAAGGATCGCAGACCTAACTAGCATTGAGGTTTTACTCTCTGTTTGTGGCATTATGACCTCAAATCGTATGGATTACTGATATCTCTGAGAATATTGCTCTCTAATGAACGAAGGTTTTTTTTATCGTGGAGTGTGTCCTGGGTCAGTTTTGAAGAGGCTGGCTGATTGATGGAACGGATAATATCACTGATTTGATTCTGTTTATCTATCATAGATGAATATTTACTTCCAACCTCAACCATCACAACAAGCAGTCTGCAAAAAGAAGTAATTAGAGGACTATGTTCTTGATGTGGCATTAAACAATTGAGTAAAGACCTCGTTTTTTCTGTAAATTGGCTTCCAGAGGGGTTATCTAATTCACTAAAAATTTCTTCCAAATTCCTATCTAGCCAGCGGGAAAAGGTCTGCTCATCCACCTTTAGTTCGGAGGTGCCTGCATATATGCCAGTTAATATACCCTCCATGGCGCTAAACAAGCCAGAAGTATGTTCAACCCCGCTTTCATTTTCTGTAGCATTGTTAGCACTGGTTTCACCAACAGCCTCTGCCAAAGTTGTGCCAATCCACTGGTTTAAACTGACACCTTCAAAAGTGGAAATCTCGCTGATTTTTCTGTGGAGCGATTTTGCAACACGAACAATAAATTTTCCACTAAATTCTTCATCAGGACGAGGCTCGGGGATTACCGAGCCTTTATCCAATTCAACTTCAAGCCAACCCTTCATCGCATCTTCGATCATAGCCATAGCTTCATCTGTAGTGTCGCCCTGGCTCATACAACCAGGGAGTTCCTTAATACGAATAAACCATCCACCCTCAGGTTCAGGAATCAACTCCCTTGTATAGGGAAGTCCCAAATAATATTCAAGATTTTTTTCCATTTCAAACCTACTTTTAAATACTGTCTTCCAAGATGTCACCGATTTCCGTCAATACCTGTCGAAGCAAGTAACTCTTTACAGGTGTTTTGCGTGGAACAGTCAATGAATTACAATTCGGTTTTGTATATATTGCGTGACTTCCATTGGTTCTACCTAACGTGTACCCACAAGCTAAGAGCACTTTATGTAATTCCTCAAAACGAAGATCTTTCGGCAAATCGAGGAATCGCTGAAATAGCTTTTCCTTTCTACTCACAATAACGCTCCCATAGTATCACATATAGTATCACATGTCAATATTATATATATTCAATACTTCCTAAAGTTCCAACTACCAATAAGGTGGTAATTCTAATTAGCTTATTAGGGAAATATACCCCACATTATTTCAGTAAAGACAATCAATCTACAAGCCTCTTTCTCCTCTCTGATAGGGGATGCCGAGGGCGGAGGGGGAGCCGATGCGTTTTTTGCGGGCGGCTGAGCTGCCCCAGACGAGGGCGATGATGGTGAGGATATAGGGTGCCATCTGCAGGAAGAAAACCAGGTTGGTATTAAAGAAGAATGGGTTGGCAAGACCAAATATCATCCGGGGTCCCTGCAGGTCGAGCGTGAAACGGCGAAGGACGCCAAACAAGTAGCCCCCCAGGGCGGCGCGCCAGGGGTTCCAGTGGGCGAAAATGACCAGGGCGACAGCGATCCAGCCCTGACCGTTGACGGTGAGGTTAGAGTACCAGCCGGGGGCGATGGCGACGCTGATTGTTGCGCCAGCCAAGCCGGCAAAGCAGCCGCCGATGAAGGTGTAAAGGTAGCGGGTGCGGTAAATGTTGACGCCAAGGGTGTCAGCGGCGGCGGGGTTTTCACCGACAGCGCGCAGGTGCAGCCCGGGGCGGGTTTTGTTGATGTAATACCAGGTGAGCGGCACAAGCAGGTAGCCAAAATAGACCAACAGGTTGTGGTTGGTGAAAGCGACCGGACCGAGATAGGGGATTTGCGAGAGCAGGGGGATGCTGGCGCGGGGGATGACCGGGGCGACCTGACCGGTGAGCCCGTCGCCGAGGACGAGGGCGAGACCGGTGCCGAGGAAGGTGAGCGAAAGACCGCTGACGGTTTGATCGGCTTGAAAATGGATGGTGACGACGGCATGGGCGAGGCTGAGCAAACCTCCTGCGATGACCGCGGCGAACAGACCGAGCCAGACGTTACCAGTCTGGAGGGCAATTTTGAAGCCTGCCATGGCGCCGACGAGCATCATCCCTTCGACGCCGAGGTTTTGGATGCCCGAGCGTTCTGTGAGGATCTCGCCAATGGAGGCGATGAGCAAAACGGTGCCGGTGGAAAGACCAGAGCGGAAGATTTCGATCCAATTCATTGGGCGGTCTCCTGTGTGGGTCGAACCCATTTGATTTCGTATTTAAGGAGGACATCACTGCTAATTACGAGGAAAAGGGTGATGCCCTGGATGAGGAAAGAGATGCCCGAGGGCTGAATTTCGCGGCTGGCGACGAGGAGCGCGCCAAAGAGGATCGAGACGACGATCACGGCGAAGGGGTTGAGCTTGGCGAGCCAGGCAACGATGACACCAGAGAAGCCGTAGGAGGTAGAGATGCGCTCTTGCAGGCGATGGACGACGCCAGAGACCTCGGTCATGCCGGCGAGCCCGGCGAGGGCGCCAGAGACCATGAAAACCAGGATGGTGTTGCGGGTGATGTCGATGCCGGCATAGCGGGCGGCTTTGGGGTTGTCGCCGATCAGGGTGATTTTGTAGCCCCATTTGCTGCGATAGATGATCTGATAGATGATGATGGCAGCGATGATCCCAAAGAAGATGCCTGCGTGGGCGGTCATGCCAGAGAAGGCGGGCACTTTGGCGGCATAATCAGCGAGGCGTGGCAGCCAGGCACTGCGTGGGAAGGTTTTGGTCATCTGAAAACCGGCTTCTGACCAGGCGCCGAAGATCCAGTAATTGTTCCAGAGCACGGCGATATAGTTGAGCATAAGGGTGATGATGACTTCGTTAATGTTCAGTTTGGCTTTGAGGATGCCGGGGATGAGACCATAGAGCGCGCCGCCAGCCATGCCGAGCACCATCATAAGCGAGATGATCGCCCAACGGGGGGTGGTGTCGAGGTTGACGAGCGGAACCATGACGACAGCGCTAGCCATAAAAGCGCCAACGAAGAACTGACCTTCGGCGCCAATGTTCCAGAGCCTCATTTTGAAGGCGAGCGCGCAGCCCAGACCGATGAGCAGGAGCGGGGTGGCTTTGACGATCACGTCAGAGAAGGCGCCCCACGAGCCGAAGGAGGCTTTGAAGAAGTAGGAATAAACCTTGAAGGGATTTGCGCCGGTGGCGGCGAGGATGATGCCCGAGATGATGAACGCGAGTAAAACCGCGGCGACAGAGGTGACGACAGGGAGCCATTTGGGCGTGTCTTCGTGGCGTTTAAGGAAAACAGGGTAGGGGATTTTCACTCTTCACCTCTCTTTTCAAATTTTTCGCCCAAAATTTTGCGCAAAATGCGTTCTTTTTCGGAAATTCCCGCATAGGGGTCTTGTTCTTCGGGGACGTCTGCGGAGGGGCTGTCATCTGAGGGTTCTTCTCCTTCTTCTGCGGAGGGAGGCAAGCCCCCTGTTAGCGGTTCTTCTGAAGCATCGTAATCACGGACATGGTCAAGGACTTCATCGAAGCTTGAGGGCGCGGAGGAAGACGAGCGCTCGCCAAAGGTCTCCTCTTTGTAAACCGCGCCAAGGTCCCTGGTGGTTTCCTGGTCGGGATGGAGATCCTGCGGAAGGGTGCCGGTCATCATCAGACCGATATTGGTGATATCGAACTGGTCGCTGCAGAGCAAACCGACGAGGCGCCCTTCGTACATGACGGCGATGCGGTCAGAGAGAGCAAGCAGTTCGTCGAGGTCTTCTGAAACCAGCAAAATGGAGGTGCCCAGTTCGCGCTGGCGCAGAAGGAGCTGGCGAACGCCTTCGATGGCGCCGATATCGAGCCCGCGGGTGGGCTGCATGGCGACGATCAGGTGGGGCGTGCTGGAGAGCTCGCGGGCGAGGATCAGTTTTTGGAGGTTGCCGCCGGAAAGTTTGCGTGCCTGGGTTTGCACGCTGGGTGCCTGGATGTCGTACTCCTCTTTGAGACTGTCGGCAAGGGCATTGGCTGCGAGGTAATCGAGCTGCCATTTTTGGCTGATGGGCTCCTGGTCGTAGCGTTTCATAATGATGTTGCTGGTGAGCGAGAGGTTGGGGGCAGAGCCTACGCCGATGCGGTCTTCGGGGATGTGAGCGAGCCCCTGGCTAATGGAAAAGCCTGGTGGTTTGTTGGCGATATTTTTGCCATCGAGCCAGATTTTGCCGGTGCATTCGCGCAGACCGGTGATCACCTCGACCAGCTCGCTCTGACCGTTGCCGGCGATGCCAGCGATGCCGAGGATTTCACCTTCGTGCAGAGAGAGGTCAATGTTACGCAGGGCTGAGAGGTTTTTGTTGTTGAGCGCGGAGACGTCCTCGAGGCGGAGAACCTCGCGACCGGGGTCCTGCTCACATTTATGCAGATTGAAAATCACTTCGCGACCGACCATCAGGGAGGCAAGGCTCTCAAGGGTGAAATCGTGCAGGTCAACGCGTTCGGCGGTGGCGCGACCACGACGCAGGACGGTGAGTTTGTCGGCGACCTGCTTGACCTCGGCGAGCTTGTGGCTGATGAAGGCGATTGCTTTGCCTTGGGCAGCCATGCCCTTGAGGGTGGCGATCAGCTCATCGGCTTCCTGGGGAGCGAGCACAGCGGTGGGCTCATCCATAATAAGGATGTCGGCGCCGCGATAGAGAATTTTGAGGATCTCTACGCGCTGCTGCTCGCCGACCGAAAGCTGCCAGATTTTGGCGGTGGGGTCGATATGGATGCCATATTGTTCTGCCAGTTCGCTGATTTCCTGGTCATATTTTTTGAGGTTAAGGGTGAAGCGCGGGGTGTCGAGCCCGATGAGGATGTTTTCGGTTACGGTTTGATTTTCGACCAGCATAAAATGCTGGTGTACCATACCAATGCCGTGGGCGATGGCATCTTTGGGTGAATTGAAGCTGACATTCTTGCCGTGGATGCGGATTTCGCCGGACTGAGGTTTGTAGAGACCGATGAGCGTGTTCATGAGGGTGCTTTTGCCGGCACCGTTTTCTCCGAGAAGCGCATGGATTTCACCAGGGTAGATGGTGAAGTTGACACGGTCGTTTGCTAAGACACCGGGAAAACGCAGGGTTATTTCCTGCATTTCCACGGCGGGAACTGCATTTGGGGTTTCTGTAAATGTCATGAGTTCATCTTTTATGTGAGAGATGGCTCTGCAGAGCCATCTCTCTGAAAGTTTTAGCTCAGGCTAAGGGCAGGCTAAGGGAGTTCGGCAGTAATGTTTTCATTCCACCAATACATACCCACACCACCGAAACAGGGGTCGGTATCGCTTATGGCAAAGCAGTCGAGATCGACCTGGCGCAGGCTTTCGCCTTCGCCCAATACCAGGTTGCCCTGGTTGTCAGTGATCGGACCGGTGAAGAGGGCAAAGCGGTCTTTTTCGCCGGAGAGGAACAGAGCCAGTTCGTCGTGGATCATCTGCAGGTCTTCTGCGGGAAGGTCTGCGACGCCGGGCATATATTCTTCACCTTCCATGAAACCGAGCAAACCCATACCGCCTTCATAAGTATCGAAGTAGATGGCTTCACCAGCAAAGGTGCCGTTCATGGATTTTTCGATCTCTATCTTATAGAGAGGACCCCAATCCCAATACATGCTGCTGAGGCAGGCATCGTGGGTACAGTTGTGCCTGTAGTCATAGGTGATGCCCCATTTGCCTTCAGGCGCGGCAATGGCAGGGGCGGGGGTATCAGCACCGGTCATGACCACCTGTGCGCCGGCATCGAAGAGCGATTTGGCGCCTTCTTGTTCGATTGTCGGATCGTGCCAGGTGTGGATAAAGCGCACGTCAATGGTGCATTCGGGGCAGGTTTTTGCGACACCGAGTGCAAAGCCATTGCCAAGGCGCAGCTCTTCTGGGATGGGGAAGGTTGCCATGTAACCGACCTTGGTGTTGCCATCAGCTTTGGTGCGGGAGCCAGCGAGCATGCCAGCCAGGTATTTAATATTTTCCATGGCGCCCATCAGGTTGCCAAAGTTGGTTCCATTAAATTTGTAACCGGAAACATGCACAAAATCTTTGTCCGGAAATTCGCTGGCGACGGTTTCGGTAGCGTCCATGAAACCGAAAGAGGTTGTGAAGACCATGTCAAAACCTTTTCGGGCGAGGGAGCGCGTGACCTGCTCGGAATCGACACCTTCAGCGACATTTTCGACGTAGGCGGTGTGGACGCCTGGGACGTTCTCCTGCACCCAGCGGCGACCTTCGTCATGAGATTGTGACCAGCCGCCGTCGTCGTGTGGACCGACATAAACGAAAGCGACATTAAAGCAGCCTTCGATCGGGGCGGGAACCTGGTAGGCACCTTCAGCTTCCAGGGCAGATTCGGCTTTACAGTCGACTTCGCCTACGGGAACTTCTTCAGGTGGAGTGGCAGGTTGGCAGGCTGAAAGAGCCAGGGCAGCAACCATAAACAAACTTACGAATAACAATACCTTTCTTCTCATCATTCTCCTTTTTGGCTGATTGGTTTGACGGAGCTTTATTATTATCTGAAATAAGCCCAGTCTGAAGGAAATTAATTTTACACTAATTTGGAAAAGCTAGGGAGAATTTGGTGGCAAATTTGGGGGGGAATCAAGGAGCAGGAAACAGGCAAAACCTTACCACCCCTCTATACTGCTTGCGTCCCGCTTGCGGGAGCGGGCGGCAGGGGTGAGAGGGGCTGCAGAGTGTTTGTCTAATGATGCTGTTGTTTAACGAATACGATCATCCTACAATAAAGATTCATTAAGAGAAAGGGATACCTAATGAAAACCAGAAGAAACTTGATGTTGTTTGTGGGTTTGCTGGCGTTTTTCGTTTTGAGCGCCTGTGCCACAACCGCAACTGAGACGATTCCACCCGCTGTCGATACGATTCCACCTGCTGTCGATACGATTCCACCTGCTGTCAATACGAATGTTGTTGTCACCGAGGCACCAGAAGTAACAGATTTGAGCAGCTTTACTGACCAGGAAATGATGGATTTTATCGAGGGTAAGAGCCGGGGGAACCACACAATCGAGTTTATCCTTGATCATGACTTCACCCGCGAAGAATGGTCTGTGACCATAGACCGGATGATCAGCTATGGTGCCGATATCGACCCGATTGAGAAGGAAGCGATCATTGAGTGGTTGTTGAATCGGTAGGGCAGGGACCTGGAAACAGGGAGGCGTTAAGCCGCAGGAGCAGGGCGAAAATTGCAAGCGACGCTTGGTGAAATGAACGCCAATTAACCGTTGGGCGGGCTTATGGCAATTAGCTATGAGCCAAACAGCCCATACCACCAATCGGGAACGTGGAAGAGGCGCATATCAAAGCGGTAGGCGAGGATTAGGACAACCGCGAGCATGAGCGCGCCAAAGGCGATGATCGCCCAATCCCACCAACGAAACTGAAGTTTGTAGAGCCAGGTGCGTTTGCGCAGACCGAAACCACGCAGGTCCATCGCGTTGGCGATGTCTTCGCTGGAAACGATGGCGTTCATGGTGACCGGGATCAACAGCGGTGCCACCTGCCTGATCTTCTGGACGATATTGCCCTTGCCAGCATCGAGCTCAAACCCACGCGCGCGCTGGGCATCGAGCGTGACCTGAAAGTTGCGCGCCAGGGTGGGCATGAAACGGAACGAAAGCTCCATGGTATAGGCGAGACGGTCGGGCATTCCCAGTTTGCTGAAGGTGACACCGTAGGCGCGGGAGTCCATGGTATAGGGGATCATGATAAAGACCATCGAGATAGAGAGCAGGCGCATCAGCTGGGAAACCGCGAACCACAGTCGTTCGATTGTGAGCCCCAGGTTGAGTTGCCGCCCGAATATCGAAACGCCATTGGGCCAAACCAGTTGACCGCCGGGCGGAACCACGCCGCCAGCGCCGCCGCCGGTGATGATGGTGTTGATCACAATCATGGTGAAGAGCATGATCGAGATCATCAGCCAGCCGAAGCGGGTGTCTTTCCAGGTGAGCCTGCCGAGGCTATACCAGGTGATCGAGATAATAAAAACCGCGAAGAGGATGTTGGGGTTCCAGGTGGTGGTGGCGGCAAACAGCACAGCAAACGAGAAGATAAAACGAGCACGCGGATCAATATGATCCATCGGGCTGTTTCTGTAGCGATAATTCCAGGCGACCAGCATAAGCCAAGATCGAGGGCGGTCCGCGAAAGATCGTGGAAGATCTCTGCTACAGACCGCCCTCCAAAATCCTTATCGACCGCTGCGTTGAACGATGGCAGCGTAGGCGATCATCAGGATGGGCAGCAAGATCAGCCCCCAGATGATGTTGGTAATGAAAGCAGGCAGAAAGTTGGCGACGATCGCGGTGTTGATATCCGCGCCAGAAACCCACATTTCAGAGATCGCGGCGAGAGCCATGCCCAGGGCTGTGCCGAGGACGACTGAGAGCTCTGCCCTCAGGATGGACTTTTGCTCGTTATATTTAAAGATCATGGCAGAGAACAGACCAGGGATGAGACCCATGATGCCGTTTCCGATATCCCACCAGACCCAAAAGCCATAGCCACTGAGCATGTCTGACAGGATGTTGCCGACGAAACCGGTGATGAAACCGACGATCGGACCGAAGGCAATACCGAAGAACATTGGGATTACGACTGCCGGACGAACGCCGACATTCCCCGCGCCGGGGATTTGCCAGATGTTGAATGCCCAGGTAACGACAGCATAGAGCGCGGCGCCGATAGCGGCGTAGACGACCTGGTTGGTGCCAAATTGCCAAATATTCTTTTTCTTACCAGTTGTGACAGTTTTTTCCATTTAATACCTCCGAGTAAATTATGAAATAAATTGACTGAGCGCTTCAGCGCGCATATATTGGCCAGTCTTCGGCCATAATTGCTGATTTAATTTTAGCAAAGAAGTTGGCAATAAACGCCATTGTTTAAACATTTCTTCATCCTGAAAAATCTGATGCGGGTGCCCGTCGGCTACAATCGTGCCGCCATATAAGACCACCACGCGGTTGGCATAAATAAGTGCCAGGTCGAGGTCGTGGGTGATGAAAACGATGGCATCAAAACCGGGGGTTTGCAGGATGGTATCCATGAATGCTTGATAATTCCAATAATCCTGCCCGGCGGTGGGTTCGTCCATCATCAAAACGCGTGAGCGCATGGAGAGCACCGAGGCAATCGAGACCCGTTTTTGCTGTCCAAAAGAGAGCGCCAGGGGCGGCGTGGGCAATTCTTCTTCCAGGTGAACGGTTTCGATCGCCCAGTCAACGTTTTCTTCAACCTGCTGCGGGCTAAAACCGAGATTATTGGGACCATAAGCCAGTTCTTCGCGTACGGAAGCGGCGAAGAGCATCTGGCTGGGGCTCTGGAATACGTAGCCAATGGTTTTGGCAGCGGTGGCAACGGTCGATTTACGGGAGTCAACCCCTTCGAGCAGCACCTTGCCGCTGGTCGGTTTGAGCAGACCGAGGGCATGTTTGACAGTCGTGGTTTTGCCGGAGCCGTTGTGACCGAGGATGGCGATCACCTCACCGGCGCGGATGTCGAGATTGATGCCGTGCAAAACTTCGGGCAGGTCGTCTTTATATTTAAAATGGACGTCCTTGAAAGAAACCAGCGGTTCGGAAAGCGGGTCAATCTCTGGCACGGTCCAGTTGAAAGCGGGGACCGGAAAGCTGCTGGCACGGCGAGCGATCACCGGTGCGGGCAGTTTGATGCGGCTGTAGTCGACCGCGTTCAGTAAACCGGCGATATCGCCGTTGTAAATGATCTCACCGTCGTCCATATAGAGCACTTTTTCCGGATTGATCGCGAGGACATCTTCGACGCGGTGTTCGACGATCATGACCGAGAGCCCCTCGTTGGCAAGTTCGCGGAAAGCGAGCAAGGCTTCGCGTGCCGAGGCGGGGTCCAGGCTGGCAAGCGGTTCATCGAGCAGGAGGATGTTCGGTTCCATCGCTAAAACACCGGCGAGGGCTACTTTTTGTTTCTCACCGCCGGAAGTGGAGAAGGTTTCTTTGTCTTTGAGGTGCAGAATGTGCAGGCGCTCGAGTGCTTTGTAAGCTTTGGGGAGCATTTCTTCGCGCAACATGCCCTGTGATTCAAGTCCGAAACAGACTTCGTTGAGCACATAGGTGCCCAAAATCTGGCGTTCAGGGTCCTGCAAGAGCGTGCCGACGTGTTTGGAGATGTCGGAAAGCCCGACACCTTCGGTGGACTGACCGTGAATGAGTATCTCTCCAGTCATGTCGCCGTGATAAGAGTGGGGAATCAGACCGTTAATGCAGCGCATCAGGGTGGTTTTGCCACAGCCGGAAGAGCCGGCGAGCAGCATGACCTGCCCGGGTTCAAGTGAGAGGTTGATGTTTTTGATCGCTGGGCTGCTGCGCGTGTGATATTGGAAGGTGAGATCCTTGACCACAAGGGGGAGCGGCTGGTGCTCAGTCATGGAAGCGTACCTCAACCGGCTCATCTAGCTGGATGTTATAGGCGCGGGCAGCGCTGCCGTTAACAACGGCAATTTCGACGAACCCTTCGCTGTCGGTGACCGCTACGAGGTCGCCAGGTTGGCGATGACCATAGGAGGGGACGATGCCTTTGATGGTCTCGCCTTTAATTTTTAAGCTGGTTTTGTTCAGGTCGGGCACCTGCGAGACCGGCAGGTTGGTGGAGCAGTTGCCGAAAACATCAATGACGATGATGTTGGCGTTGTAGCCCTGCCCGGTTTTGGTTGGTTTGGGCAGAGGCGTGCGGACGGGGTCGGTGATGATTGTGCCGAGATCCTGAATGGGAACGCCGCGTGAGAGGTGTGCGCCTGTGGGGGCGAAAATGTCGCGACCGTGGAAGGTGGTGTAGACCGTGGGCAGCCAGAATTCGGGCTTGTCGAGGTGTACGATGGTGACCGGTTTGCCGGCGGATTCGGCGTCTTCGAGCATGGGGGTGATCAGACCGTTGTCAGGCAGAACGAAGAATTGGTCACCCAGCTGTGCGGCGATCGGTCGGCGGGAGGTGCCAACGCCGGGGTCAACCACGGCAATGTGGACGGTGCCAGCGGGAAAGTAGGGGATGGCGCGCCAGAGGGCGATCGAGCCGGAGCGGACGTCTTGCGCGGGGATTTCGTGGGTAATGTCGACGATTTGGGCGTGGGGGTTGATGTTGTAGATAACGCCTTTCATCGTGCCGGTAAAGCCGTTGAGGTTTCCAAAGTCGGTGGTGATGGAGATGAGGTTCATGGGAGTAAGTTTACTTGATTTTGATGGCAGGGAACAGGAAATAGGGAATAGGGAACAGGAAATAGGGAATAGGGAACAGGAAATAGGGAATAGGGAATAGGGAATAGGGAATAGTAGTGTTGAGGCCTGCCTCAACATAAATGGCATTCCGATGCAAAGATAACAGAACAGGCGAGCCAGTTCCCTACAAAATACGCAGATTGCCGCGAGACAGCCATGTATTGCACCTCCAATCCGCCGAACTGTGTGTGATGATTAATATCGGCGGATTGGAAGCACGACAAGATTCTTGTTGGTCAAAGTTTCCGGTGCTTCCAATCACGCCCTACGTGACCGCAATCGGAACAAGCGGAGCCAGCCCTCAATAAGGGATTTATTCGTGTTTTTGAAGGGTTGAGGCAGGCCTCAACCTCGAGAAGATTGCGAGATGAGGTTGAGGAACAGGCAGGCCAGTTCCCTACAAGGCTACATGAGCGGAACAAGCAGGTCCAGTTCACTGCTTTGGGCATGATAATTTTCGCAGGAAAAACCTATTCGCCAAACAGACCGCAGGGCGTGATGCTGCGTCTTTTTGCGAGATGGTGGGTTACGTATGCCGGCATTCGTGGCTATAATCATTCATGTAAGCGATAATCTCTATTGAGGTGCCTATGACCGGGAAAATATATGGCAGTATTGAGGGCGGGGGGACGAAGTTTGTCTGCGCGGTGATTGACGAGGAAAATCAGATCCTCGTGGAGGCTCGCGTGGCGACTACCACGCCGGAAGTGACCCTGGAGTCGTGTTTGGAGTTTTTCAGGCGACAAGAGCACCTGCTGGGGAGGCTGACTGCGCTGGGGATCGCCTGTTTTGGTCCGCTGGACGCGCGCCGCAGCTCTCCCACATATGGGCACATTTTGGAAACACCGAAAGCGGGGTGGGCGAATACGGATGTAGCCAGTTTTTTTGCCAATGGGCTTGGCATCCCAGTCGGGTTTGACACCGATGTGAACGCTGCCGTGCTGGCGGAGTCGCTCTGGGGAGCCGGAAAGGGCTTAACCAACCTGGTTTATTACACGATTGGAACCGGTATTGGCGCCGGCGCGATCGTGAATGGCGGGCTGGTGCACGGTCTGGGACACCCTGAAATGGGGCATGTGTACCTGCCGCGCGCCGCCGGAGATGAGGCATTTATGGGCGTGTGCCCGTTTCATGGCGGTTGTTTTGAAGGGTTGGCAAGCGGACCGTCAATGGCAGCCAGGTGGGGCGAGCCGGCAGAGTCGCTGACCGCGGAGCACCCGGGTTGGGAGCTGGAGGCGGGTTATATTGCCATGGCTATGGTTGGGGTTATCTGTACGCTCTCGCCACAGCGGATTATTTTGGGCGGCGGGGTGATGGGCACGGATTTTTTGTTTCCGATGATTCGGCAGAAGACGATTGAATATTTGGGTGGTTATATCCGAGCGAAAGCGATTTTGGAGGGGCTTGAAGCGTATATCGTGCCGCCAGGCTTGGGCGGAAGATCTGGGATTCTGGGGGGCAAGGCGCTGGCGCAGCGGGCAGTGAAGAGGAAATAGGAAATAGGGAAGAGGATGCGGCTGGGTTTTGTCATTCTGAACGAAGTGAAGAATCCTGCCCATCCGACCGACAAGATCCTTCGCTGCGCTCAGGATGACAAGCAAGGAGCGGGAAAAGATGGCTTCGCACGGCGGATTGGAAGCACGACAAGATTCTCGTTGGTCAAAGTTTCCGGTGCTTCCAATCACGCCCTACAAGACCACATGATAGGAACAGGCAGTCCAGTTTCCTACTCACCCCCCTGCCCCCCTCTCAAGAGGGGGTGGTAATGTTGACGACCTATAAGGCGGGGGTGGTAAATTTTGTGTCCTCTGTATAGGAACAGGCAGGACCAGTTCCCTACAAAGTGTTGTCCATGTTTATGGGGTTTGTAGGGTTGAGGCCTGCCTCAACCTCGAAACAATGGCGAGATTGACCGTTAATAAGAAGGATTCGAATGGGAGACTTCGATCTCCTTCACGCATACAAAACGGGGCACCTTCAACGCGGTGGGGTTGCGGCGACCATAACTGCTGGAGACATTGTAAGCGACCTGTTTTTCACTCAACCACTGCACGCGCTCGCCGAAGTAATCGGTGAGCTTTTGGGTCAGACGCACGTTGAAGGGCACCTGCACGCTGCCATCCTTCTTCAAATAAAGCGCGCCAAAGCGGCTTGAGCCGGTGACCATGCCCTGGCTGGGGTTGACCACGTTCATGTAGTGGATATAAGGCACATAAAGGATGTCTTCATCGCGTTTCATCTCGAGAAGATCCTTTAGCGTGGCGACAGGCTGCGCGCCGGCGCCCATCACCAGGCTGGGACGGCTGACATCATGCCCGGTCGCGGTTTTGCTGAACTCATCGGCAGAGTCCTGGGACCACATGAAAGCCTTGAACCGACCTTCAGCGATCAGTGGGAAGGGCTTCCTTTGGATGCCAAAGCGGTCAGCTTCCTGGGCATAGATTTCAACCTCGCGGGGGTCATCAGTCAGATCAATTTGCTCTGAAAAGAGTAGTTTATCCTGATCTTCTTCCTTCAAAAAGGAATAACCCTGCATGAGGGCGTTGCCGGTCATGCCGTAACTGGTCATGATCTGGGTCAGCTCAGCGGTGGCGGCCGGTCCGAGCACGACAGTATACTTGCCGACCGGCAGTTGGATGGCTTCGTCGTCCTGGTAGTGCTGCACCAGCAGGGCTAAATCCGCGTGCAGGCTTTCCGGGTCAAGGTCACTCTTCTTTTGGGCGCTCTGCTCGGCGTTGACTTCCCACTTGAGGCTCTCGGAAGACAAAACGGCGGTCACCTGCGCGTCGGTGGCACGGAAAAACTGGGTGTGCTCGGTTGCGGTGCTTATCTGGGCTGTTGTGGTGGTGCCGCTGGCGAAGATTCCGCTCAATTTGATGTCATCACTCTCAAGCCCTTCACCGAGCGTATTGAAATAAGCCAGGCGTTCTTCGTTGCTCAAGGCGGCGAGGGCGGGGTCATAGGAGCGCTCGTCGAAAACGTCGCGCTCATAGACCGGAAAAGTGGGGTCGTAAGTGAGATCCTGGGCGTGGGGCAGCATTGCTGCGAGGACATCGAGCCCATTCTCCATGCTGGCAAAATCGGCGGGGTCGACGATCATGCTGTAGCTTGCCAATTTCCGACCATCAAAGGCAATGAAATCGAGTGAAATTAGGTGCTCGTTGGTGTTCAGCGAAATGGCAGAGTTGGCGAAGCGCATCAGGTAGCTGTCTTCTTCGTGGTAGCTGATCAGCGCTTGCAGGTCGCGATCGAGGGCGGCTTGGCGCAATTGTTGTAATAAATTAATGACTTTGTTGCTCATCTTACTCTCCTACCTGGACGTTATCAAAACGGCAGACCGGGACGCCATGCCCCAGCTGCATAACTTGGTTGGGGGCACCCTTGCCGCAATTATCGACGAAATGGACTTGCCAGGTGCTTTCATCGCCCACGGCGCTGAGCGAGTTGTAGAAGGGCAGGGTCTCGCCGCGATAGGTCGGGTTTTTGACCACCTGCTTCTTCTTGCCGTTTTCAACCAGCCAACCGATGTCGCAAGCAAAGTGGAACTGCTCGCGGTTGGAACCGATCGACCAGCTTTTGTCGCCGTCCAGAACCAATCCATATTCGGTGTTGGCGATGATATCTTCGAGGGTGCCATCGTTACCCGGGTCGATGTTGATGTTGGTCATGCGTTCGATTGGTACGCGGTAGAAAGAAGTTGCGCGGTTTGCGCCGCTGGAGCCGTCGAAAATCTGTCTGCGGGCTTTGGCGTTGGCTTCTTCGACCATCTGGCGACCGGTGATGGCGCCGACCAGGATGCCCTTGTCGATCAGCAGGTTGTCCTGCGCGGGGACGCCATCGTCATCAAAGCCGAAAGAGCCGGGGCTGTTAGGTACGAGGGCGTTGGCACGGGCGGTCAGTTTTTCTGAGCCATAGCGCAGGCTGCCGAAATCTTCGAGGCGCACGAAGGAACCGCCGGCGAAAGAGAGCTCGTAACCGAGTATGCGGTCGAGCTCCAGTGGGTGACCGATGGTCTCGTGGACCTGCAGGAACATGATGCCATTGAGCAGAATCACGGACATCTTGCCGTTGGGGGCGTCATCGGCGACCAGGAGCTGGTTGAGCTCGCTGACGAGGCGGTCGGCATTTGTGAGGAAATCACCGTCGTCGAGGCTTTCCCAGCCGCGGGTGGGGGCTGTGCGACCGGGCAGGTAGGTGCGGCGCTGCATGCCGCCGTCTTTGTCGATGCCCATCACACGGATCGAGGGGAAGACTTCGATGATGTTCTTCTCGATCTCGGAGCCTTCGGTGTCCATAAAAATGATCTGCTTGCGGACGAATTCGAGCATGCTGATGCGCTGGACGACGCCGGGTTGGTTGAGGGCGTCATCCATTTTTTTGAGGAAGGCGACTTTGTCGTCAAGACCGACGGTGAAGGGGTCGATGCGGTTGGGGCTGGTGAAACTGTCGGTGATGGCTTCTTTTTCCGCCAGGCGGATGGGGAAGGTGACGCGTTCGGAGGCGATGCGGGCGTTGTCGAAGGCTTTGTCGAAGATTGCATCCGGGTTGGCGAGGTCAGAGGAAGCCGAGAAACCCCAGGCACCGTTGTAGAGCACGCGTACGCCCAGCCCGCTTTGGCTGGAGGCGCTGTTTTCTTTGAGGTTGCCGTTCCACATGAAGAGGAAGTTGCTGTCCTCTTGTGGATACCAGCGGGCGTCGACGTAATGCGCGCCCCTGGCGTGTAGTTGGTCGAGTTGTTTACGAATTGTTTCTTTCACAAGTAATCTCCTTTGTGTAAACCTGGGTTGATTATAGTGTTATTGAGAAGAATAGGGGGTTTTTTGTGCAAAACGAAAAGGAGTCTGGCGATTTAGCTTCAAGATGGGAAATGCCAGTTTTGCTCGCTGGGCTGACAATGCCATCGGTCCCTCGTTTTTTTTTACACATTATTCCTTTTTTGCATTTTATGACATTTGTCATAAACAAACAAGCAGCTGGTCATCAAACTGGTTACTTCCGCCACTTGACATTGTTTTCTCTTTTCCATACCATATTTTGGAGGTTGTTATGCCTATTACTATTAAAACTGAAAACATCCACAAAAAATATGCCGGACAGAAAACGAAGGTTGCCCTCGATTCAATCGATCTCCAAATCGGAACCGGAAAACTTTTTGGATTGGTTGGCTCAGATGGAGCCGGAAAAACCACGCTGCTGCGCATTTTGTCAACTGTCATGGTCCAGACCTCCGGGCTGGCTTCCATCGCCGGCTTCGACACCCGCAAAGATGCCGAAAAAATTCGCCAGATTATCGGTTATATGCCCCAGGAGTTCAGCCAATATGGCGATCTGAGCCTTGAAGAAAACCTTGCCTTCTTTGCTGAGATTCAACGGGTTCCCAAGGCAAAGGTGAAAGAGAGCATCGACCGCACGCTTGAATTTACCCATCTCACTCCGTTTCGAGATCGGGCTGCCGGAAAACTATCCGGTGGAATGAAAAAGAAGCTTGCCTTGGGCTGCGCGTTAATCCATGCTCCCCAAGTATTGATTTTGGATGAGCCTTCAACCGGGGTCGACCCTGTCAGCCGCGGTGAGTTTTGGACGATTCTTTCGGGTGTGGTTAAAGATGGCGTGACCGTGCTGGTGAGCACACCATATATGGATGAAGCCCAACGCTGCAATGAGGTGGGGATGCTTCACGAGGGCAAATTGCTCAGCGTCGGTACCCCCGACGAAATTACTAATTCTCTGCCTTTTGAGACCATTGAAGTAAAAGCCAAACCTCGCAAACAAATGCGCGAAGTGGTAGAGCAAACATCCGGCATACTCAGCTGGCATCCGGTCGGCGACCGTCTGCGCATCAACACCGTCAATCACAATGCTCAACAAGTGCTCGATGACCTTGAAAAAGGTTTTATCCAGGCTGATCTTCATATTTCGTTTTTGCGCTCCGTTAATAAAACCATGGAAGACGCGTTTGTTAGCATGGTCAGCCAGGAAGGTCAAACTGAATGAGTGTTACGAAAAATGCTGTCGATGTCAAAGGTCTCGTAAAGAAATTTGGCAAGTTTACCGCGGTAGATCATATCGATTTTTACATCCCCGAAGGTGAAATTTTTGGTCTGCTGGGTCCCAACGGTGCCGGCAAATCGACCACGATCCGGATGTTGTGCGGGCTCTTGCTGCTGGACGGAGGATCGGCTTCGGTTTTGGGATATGATGTGCACAAAGATTCTGAAGAAATCAAAAACCGCATCGGCTATATGTCTCAGAAATTCTCTCTCTACAACGACCTGACGATTTTGGAAAACCTTGATTTCTATGCCTCGATTTACGGTCTCTATAATCCCAAAAAGCGGAAAGAGCGTATTGATTCACTGCTGGAGATGAGCGGGTTGACCGATCTGCGCAAGGAGAGGACTAAATCGCTCTCCGGAGCCTGGCGTCAGCGCCTCGCGCTTGCCTGTGCGATTATTCATGACCCGAAAATGGTCTTTTTAGATGAGGCTACTGCAGGCGTAGACCCGGTTTCGCGCCGAAATTTCTGGGACCTGATCTACAAACTCGCCGGCGAAGGCGTCAGTGTGCTCTCGACCACCCATTATATGGACGAGGCAGACTATTGCAACACGATTGGGATGATGTACCAGGGAAAAATTGTGGCGCTTGCCAGCCCGGACACCATCAAAAACAACCTGCCGGGTGTCCTGCTGCAGGTGGACTGTGACCAGCCAGTAGTCGCTTTTCAAGTGCTCAGCGGCAAGCCCGACATCATCAACCAATCTCTACAGGGTGTTTTGCTCCACGTTACCGTGGACAGTCAGGACCATATCGACACGGTTGACCGCTACCTCACAGACACAGGCATCAGCCTGCGAAGCATCGAAGTTATTCAACCCTCATTAGAGGATGCGTTCACTTCGTTAGTACAAACCAGCCGCGAGAGCACCAGCGGATAGAAAGTCAGGAGACTCAAATGCAACGACTTTGGTCAATTATGAAAAAGGAACTGCGCCATATCTGGCGGGATCCGCTCACCCTGGCGCTTATTTTGGCTCTGCCAGCCGCCCTGCTGATCTTATTGGGTTATGGTATTACCGGTGATTCAAAAGGGGTAACACTGGGCGTTGCCGATCAAAGTATGACTGACGCAAGCCGAAGTTATATTCAACGTTTCGTCAGCAGCGATGATTTTAAACAAACCCTCACTGCAAGCAACGCCGAGGAACTAAAACATGCCATTGATCTCGACGAGATTGACGTGGGCATCATTATCCCCCACGATTTTGGCGACAAGATCGCTTCTGGTGAAACCACGCGCGTCATCATCCTGGTAGATGGCTCCACAACACCCACTGATGCCACGGCTGCCGAGCTCAAGCTGACTTCAATCAGCGAAATGGCTGCCCAGAGCTTGCTGGCGGAGGGACTGGTGAAGATGGGTTTTGCCAGCCAGATCCAGATTCCTATCGAAACAAGCGTACAAATGCTCTACAACCCCAATGCAGACACAAAGCTCTACTTGATCCCGGGTTTGATACCAATCATTCTTCAGGTGCAAACCATCCTGCTGGCAGCGCTATCGATTGTCAGGGAGCGCGAGCAAGGCACGATGGAGCAGCTTATTGTGACCCCGATTAAAGCCTGGGAGTTGATGCTCGGAAAAATTTTCCCCTATCTGGTTGTTTGCAGCCTCAACCTGTTCCTGATGCTTTGGATGGGCGAAAAGATGTTTGGCGTTCACATTCAGGGCAGTTATTGGGATTTAATCTGGCTCAGTGTCATTTTCATCCTCGGTTCCCTGGGAATGGGCGTATTGATCTCAAACATCTCAAAGTCACAGATGCAGGCGGTTTATATCGCCGTATTTGTCGTCATCATCCCAGCCATCATCCTGACCGGTTTAATGTTCTCGCGGGAGAATATGCCCGCTTTCACCTATTGGTACAGCGAGCTGCTGCCCGTGACCCACTACCTCGAAATCACGCGCGGCATCATCGTCAGAGGTGTCAGCGCACAAACACTGCTGCATACTTCTACCATTCCGCTGGTTGGCTTGAGCGTTTTTTACTTCTTTGCTTCAGTCTTCAGCTTCCGTAAACACATTTAGGAGTTAATAAAAATGAAACGTCGTCTTACCTTATCTGCTGCTTTCATCCTTGTGCTCACCCTTTTGCTTAGTGGCTGCACCGGTGAAGTCGCCGAAACCAAAACTGCTTCCGGGACGCTTTCGGCGTTGACAGTCGGTGTTGTGCCCGAACTGAGCGGCAAAGTGCTCTCTGTGCAAGCTGAAGAGAGTAACCATGTGGAGCAGGGAGCAATCCTGATAACCCTGGATGACGAGCTTTTGCTTGCTCAATATGAACAAACCGATGCCGCCCGCCAGGCTGCTGAAGCAACTGTGACGGCTGCCGAACAACAGCTCGCCTATGCCAACGCGCAGTATGAGCTTGCATTGCAAGCCGCCCGCGCCCAGGACATCGAAAACCGCCAGGCTGAATGGTCTGAAACCGGCGAAGAGGATTTTCGTCCGACGTGGTATTTTGAGAAAGAAGAAAACATCGTTGCCGCCCAAACCGCGCTGGATAACGCTAAAAACAACTTGGAAACTCGCCAGTCTGCCCTCGAAAAGATTCTCAATGACCTTGGTAACAAGAGCTTTATCGATCTCGAAAAGAAGCTCAACACTGCCCAGACCAAGCTGACAATCAGCAATGCCACACTCCAGAAGGCTATTGCCAATAACGATGAAACCCTGGTTGATGCCGCCCAGAGTGCTGCTGACCTGGCACAATCTGAATTTGACACTGCCCTCAAACAATATAACGACGCCCTGACAACCACCACCGCACAAAACGTCACCGAAGCGCGCGCCCAGGTGGCAGCTGCGCAGTCCAGCTACGATTTCGCCCTGGATTCTCTGATGGCTCTGCAAACAGGCGAACAGTCACAGCAGGTCAAGGTAGCCGAAACCGGCGTGGGACAGGCGGAGGCTGCACTTGAACAGGCAAAGGCAAACCTCACCCAGGCAGAAGCTGCCCTGAAGTTAATGGATTTGCAGTTGGAACGCACCCAGGTCACCGCCCCTATCACAGGCACGATCCTCACCCGCAGTGTGGAAGTTGGCGATATCGCCGCTGCCGGCGGAACATTGATGACGATCGCCCGCCTGGAAGAACTGGAACTGGTCGTGTTTGTGCCGGAAACCTGGTATGGTCAGATTACACTGGGCAGTCAGGTCAGTATCAAAGTCGATTCTTTTCAGAGCGAAACCTTCAAGGGTGAAGTTATCAAAATTTCTGATCAGGCTGAGTTTACTCCCCGCAACGTTCAGACCGCGGATGGTCGCGCAACCACAGTATATGCGATTACAATCCGGGTGCCCAATTCAGCTTTGCGGCTCAAACCCGGCATGCCTGTAGATGTAGAGTTCAATTAACTTTTCAACGAACCAGGAGCTTTAAAACTCCTGGTTTGTTTTACCTCTTTTCTATCGGACGGCTAGTTAACCGTCCGATTGTTGATTCTGTAAACCTGCCTGCGGCGGGAATTTACGCCTTGCCAGTTCTCTCACCCCCCGGTTTCGCCGTCCCCCTCTTTAGAGGGGGTGGTGATGTTCAGGCTCTGCGCCTGAGATTGCTTCGCTGCGCTCAGGATGACAAGACCACATGATAGGAACAGGCAGGCCAGTTCCCTACTCACCCCCCTGCCCCCCTCTAAAGAGGGGGTGGTAAGGTTGTATATTCTAAAGAGAGGGTAGCAAGTTAAGCCGAGCAGGCTGACTCGGTACGGACGAAAATGACGCCTGGGTGGAACTTTTGTTTGGGGCAGAGCGTTATAATAACGTTGAGTAAAACAATGCAAACCGCGGCGTGTGTTCTTACAATACTAAAACCAACAGGGCGCGCGGTGCGGGTTGCTACAACAAAAACAAAGGAACGCCCGGCGCAGCGTTCCTTATAAGGCTGCCGATGAAAATCTTTAAAAGACCAGAGAAAGACTCCCGGGAAACCAGGGAAAGAAAACCGCGGAAAGGCTATCTAACATGGCTTTTTCAAATGTTCTACAAACCGCGGGCAACGCTTATGAAAGTGACTGCTGAAGACACGTCGAACAAACTGACCCCGATGGTGTTTATCAGTCTCATGGTGATAATCGCGGTGCTGATTGCGGCGCCGGTCAAAACCCAGCAGCTGCAAATGGGCGCCACACTGCCAGACGACTTCCAATATTGGTCCGAGCAGCAGCAGCAGCAATATTTGCAAGCCCAGGAAAATCAAACCTCCCCAATTTTTATGATCGTCTTCCCAGCCCTGCAGGGCATTATCGGTTACCTGTTTTTCAGCCTGCTGATGGCGAGCATTCTGTACCTGGTGCTCACCCTGGCAGGCAGCCGCGCGCCGCGCCTGAAGATTGGCAACCTGGTTGCTTGGGCGATGGTGCCGTTTGGGCTGCGTGAACTGGTCAAGTTTATTGTGGTCGGCTCGAGCAGAAAACTGATCGAAAACCCGGGTCTTTCCAACCTGGTCGACGCGGAGGCAGCCGGTTTCAGTGCTTATCTTCGCGGTGTTTTGGGAAGCATCGATATTTACTGGCTGGTATTCGTGATTTTTCTGATCATTGGTGCCATCCATTTAACCAACCTGAAAAAAGGAAAAGCGATTACGCATACCATCATCGCGGTTTTGATCATGCTGGCGCTGCAAGGGATTCCCAGCCTGCTGGTCAGCTTGTTGGGTGGGCTGGAAGCCGGCGGCGCGGGATTCTACTTTTAAAGGAAAGGCAGTATGGCTGATAATTTTGTGCAAACGATTGATTTGCGAAAAACCTACCAGATGGGCGAAACCGCGGTACACGCTCTGGATGGGCTTGATTTAAGCATTCCGAGCGGGTCTTTCACCGTGATCATGGGTCCCAGCGGTTCGGGCAAGAGCACCTTGCTCTACCTGGTCGGTGGGCTGGATTGGCCGACGTCGGGTGAGATCCTGGTCGACAACGATGAAATCGGCAAAATGGACGAGAACTCGCTGGCGGATTACCGGCGCAACAAAGTTGGGTTTATCTTTCAGAGCTTCAACCTGATTGCCAACCTGAGCGCGGAAGCAAACGTGGCGTTTCCGCTGCGATTCGCGGGCATGAAGAAAAAGAATCGCATCGAGCGGGCAGAAGACCTGATGGAAAAAGTCGGGTTGAAAGACCGCATCGGTCACAAACCAACCGAGCTATCAGGCGGGCAGCAGCAGCGTGTGGCGGTCGCCAGGGCGCTGGTGAACGATCCGCCGCTGATTTTGGCAGATGAGCCGACGGGCAACCTGGACTCTACCAGCGGGCAGGTGATTATGAGCATGCTGGACGAGTTACGCAAAGCGGGCAAGACTGTGATGGTGGCAAGCCACGACCCGCGCATGTTGACCCTCGCCACCCACCGGGTTTTCCTGATGGATGGGCGCATGGTCGATGAAAAGCAATATCTGGAATCAATTTCAATCAGTTCATAGAGGTACATAATGAAACGAAACATACAAATTCTTTTGGTTTTTTCGCTGGTTTTATCGGTGGCACTGCTGCCGGTTTTGTCCCATTCAGCAGACGCGCAGTGGGTGGACCCGCCGGCTGGAAATCTGCCTACGCCTGTGCCCTGGAACTATGTGCCGGAAAATCCGGCTGTTAACCCGCCGGGGTGGGTGCCGGAAAACATTGTGCAGCAGGTGACCGAACGCCCGATGTTGTATGTGGTTAATTATGAAACCGGCGAGGGCAAGAAGAGTGTTAATCCCTACGGTACATTTAATTTGAAATTTGTTCTCGGAAACAATGGAAAAGCACATGCACGAAACATCATTCTGACTTTCAGCAGCCAGGATTTTGACCCGTTGGATGGCAGCGTTATCAACCATTGGGAGGTCGACGCCCAAAATGCTGATAACGTTGAAATGAACCACAAATTTAAGGTCAACGATATGTCGACCTGGAAATATTCTGGCATTATCACTGCGGCAGCTTCCTACATGGATCCGGACGGCAATACCTATTCTGAGGTCTTCACCTTCACGATCACAATCAACCAATCTGGCACCGGGCAGGTGACAGCAACTGCAACCCCGGCGGTGAGCGCGAGGGCGCAAATGGTGGTCAATGGTTACGACACTGATGTCGACCCATTGCAGCCAGGCTCAACTTTCAAGCTGACGCTGGATGTGCGCAATGCCGGCAGCGAGCTGGCGCGCAACGTCTCGTTGGTTTATGGCGGTTCGACCATCACGACCAACCCTGAAGGCACACCCGAAGCGGGCGGAGGCGTCAGCGGTGGTGCCGGCGACGTCTCTGTTTTTGCTCCAATCGGACAGTCTAACGTGGTTTTATTAGGTGACATCGCCGCTGGAAGCAGCCTCAGCCCCGACCAGGAATTTGTGGTCAATGTGACTGCCCAGCCGGGGGCTTACCCGCTGAAACTCTCCTTTGTTTATACGGACGCCAAGGGCAACCGCGTGATTGACGATCAAATCATTACCCTGCTCGTTTTTTCGCTTCCACAGCTGGAGGTCTCGTTCTATATGCCGGTGGAAGGCATGTTTTATGTCGGGCAAATGAGCACGCTGCCAATCCAGATCACCAACCTTTCGCGTAAATCGGCGGTGCTGGGCAACGCGGTGGTAACCTCGGATGCCGGTGATGTGACCAATAACTCAGTTTTGGTCGGAACGCTCGACCCGGGCGGTTATTTTACGCTCGACCCGATGTTCATCCCCTTTCAGGAGGGCACTGTCACGATCAACCTGGAAATTCGCTATACTGATGATTTCAACCAGCTTCGCACTTACAACAGCCAGCTGCAGGTGGAGGTGATGCCCGAAATACCGATGCCGGAGCCTTACCCGCTGCTTGATGAGAACGGCAACCCGGTTTTGGATGAAAATGGCAACCCGATCATGATTGACCCAATGAACCCCGAACCGTTCCCACCGACCGGTCCGGTCGAGGAGCCAGGATTTTTTGCCAAAATCTGGAACGCGATCAAAGGCTTTTTCGGATTCGGCACCGGTGATGATTTCGGCGACCCTACCATGTTTGATGACTCGGGCAATTTTGGCGGCGGCTTTTAACCCGCCTGCGTTGAAACACGCCTTAATCGGATTTGAAAGGTAACTATGCGCTTAGTAGATTTGATCAGCCTGATCATAGATAACCTGAAGCGGCGCAAAGGGCGCGTCGTTCTGACTGCCATTGGTGTGATCATCGGTACCGCCGCGGTGGTGACCCTGATCTCGTTGGGCGCGGGCTTGAAAGAAAGCGCCACCAGCCAGTTATGGGGGATCAGCGATCTCAGCAACGTCCAGGTGTATCCCGGTTATCCGGATATGATGGGCAGCAGCATGATGGAAATCACTGAAAACGACATCAAGAAGATAACCCCCGAGGTTATCGCGCAATTTGAGGCGATGCCGGGGGTGGAGCGCGTGATCATCAAACAGTACATCAATGCTGGTATTGAAATCTCGCTCGACCGGTTGTCTGCCTGGGGCTCGATCATGGGAGTCAACCTGGACGACCTGGCTGATATGGGCGTCGCTGCGCAGCAAGGCATAACCGCTGTAAACGAAAAGGGGACCGTGGTGGTGGGATCGTCGATTAAAAACAACTTTTTCGACCCGAACCAACGCCCGGGCGACTCCCCGCTGGAACCCCCGGATTTGATGGGCAAGACCTTGAAGGTCGATTTTGTCAAATGGAACAGTGACGGCACTGAATCAAGGAAATCGATGCGCCTGCTGGTGGTTGGCGTGTTGGCAGAAACCCGGGGTGAAGCAGATTACAACATGTATATGAACTGGGACGATGTCAATCAGTTGAATGACTGGGTGGCTGGCAAACGGGTGGATTATAGCAAGCAAGGCTATAACAACGTCACCGTCCAAGGCACCAGCCCGGAGGTTGTGATTGACCTGGCTCAGCAAATCACCGATATGGGTTTCCAGGCATATACACCGCAGACGCAGGTCCAGAGCATTAACAGCTTTTTCACGATTATGCAGGTGGTTTTTGGCGGGGTGGGGGCGATCGCGCTGCTGGTTGCAGCGATTGGGATTGCCAACACCATGGCGATGGCAATTTTGGAGCGCACGCGTGAGATTGGGATTATGAAGGCGATTGGCGCGACCAATAACAATATTTTGAGCATCTTCCTCGGAGAAGCTGCTGGGATTGGATTTTTGGGCGGAATCGGAGGTTTCTTGCTGGGCTGGGCGATTTGTGGGCTGATTAACCTGCTGGCAGGCTCTTATCTGGCGTCGGAAAGCGGCGGGGGGACGACACTGGCGACATCGATTCCGGTCTGGCTGCCGTTGTTTAGTATTGTGTTTGCCACGATTGTGGGGCTGATCTCGGGGCTCTACCCGGCGTTGTCAGCGGCTACGCTCGTACCGGTGAACGCGTTGAAGTATGAATAGAAGGGAATAGGGAATAGGAAACAGGGAATAGGGAATAGGGAATAGGTTGGGTCTTTGATAAAATTTCGGACAAGATGACAAGAGACAAAAGTCATGGAGGACGAAATGGAAAAGCGAAAGCAGTACAGTGAAGAATACAAAAAGCGAGCGGTGAAAATGAGTCATGATCCAAATC
>Ga0209510_1001355_pt1 | contig 28217 bp, 33 predicted proteins | sample BiotimSIPDNA_FD_185749 | JGI IMG/M metagenome (GOLD analysis project Ga0209510, IMG submission 185749) | Anaerobic biogas reactor microbial communites from Washington, USA - Biogas_R1 time_0 SIP DNA (SPAdes) (version 2) | ecosystem: Engineered > Bioreactor > Anaerobic > Unclassified | place...
AGACCGTGCTGGCGGATGCGGGATACTGCAGCAAACAGAATGTGGAGTACTGCGTGGAACGGGGAATCGAACCGCTGATCTCCCTCGGAAGGGAGCAGCACAACATTCCGCTACTTGAAAGATGCGGGGGAAGCGTCGAAACGTCGGGAACGACGGAAGAAACGGAGAGTCGCCCGGATTCGCAGTTTACCGTGCGGAATGAAGAAGAAGCAAATCCGATCGCGATAAGTTGCGGACCGACTGTGGACATCTCGATGGACCGCATGAAGGTCAAGCTGAAAACGCCCGAGGGAAGAGCGGAATACGGGAAACGCAAGAGCGTGGTCGAACCTGTCTTCGGAATCATCAAGGAAGTGTTGAAATTGAGACAGTTTCTCCTTCGAGGAATGAAGAAGGCGAAGGGAGAATGGACGCTGGCGTGCATGGCGTACAATTTGAAGAGAATGCACATAATGCAGACGTCGTAGGAGGAAAAACGCCCCGGAAGGCGGGAATTCACCCCACGGAGCGCTGAAAACGGTGCTTTCGTATCCGGACATCGAAAAATCCGGAGTCGATGGCGCTTATGATACGGAGTTTTGGAGCCCAGTCCGACAGACTCCTAGCAGACAAATTGCATTACAGCGGAAACTACCTCTGCACGGTCTTCAAAAAAAACACGGGTGTCTCCATCATCGACTACCTGAATTTTGTCCGTATCCGGCAGGCCGTCATCTTCTTTGCATTTTACGGGCTTGATGTCTTTACCGTCTACGAGAGTACGGGGTTCCGTAATTCCAGTTATTTCAGCAGGTCTTTCAAGTCTCTTGTGAGCATTTCCCCGCGGGATTTTCGTCGCGCTTTTTCCGTGGGAACGCGCAGGGAAGTCTTGGATTGTTTTACGCAAGAACCGATCCTGAACTATCATCTCTGTTCCATGAAGGAGGCTTTCCTGTCCCTGAAGAACACGGGACAAAAGGCAATGAACTTGCTTCAGAAATAGAATTCGATTGCAAGAAAAGCGGCGACTACAGAATAAATAAAATATTCCCCGGAACTTAATGGTGAAGGTGTTGATTAAAGGACTCCGCTCCGCTTTCTTCATGACTGGACGAAGCGAGGCCCAAAACTTCGGCAGGAGCGTTTTTCAAATGAAGAGAAGAGCCGTCAAACGTGTAAATGATGTGTTTTCGTGTTTTCATACTCCACGTTCATAAAGATGCCCCTTTCTTTATGATGACGTTCTCTTATTGTCAGATAAAATCAAGCGCACCCTCAAAATCAAATCATCTTTCCGATTTTAAGGGTGCGCTTCGTTCTCTCACAGTTAGAGGAGTTTTTCCATTAAACTAAAAAAGGTCCTCTCTCTGCATTAGACAACTAAAAGATTCTCGTATGGCTTGTCGTTCCATGGTATGCCATTTCCTTAAGCATTGTGAGGATTGCCTGGTCGCTTTCGAGGGAAATTCCATCCACATGGAGACTTAATGTGGTATAACTACCGTCTTGAGCTCCCCCTTTTACTGCCGCATCGAGCATTCTGTATTCTGTTACGGAGTCATGGAGCAATTTTTCGTTTTTCAGTAAAACAGCCAGCATGGCACAGATCCCATAAGCACCCCAGTTAGAAACCGCAGCCGAGACAAGAATGTCAGCGGATGCTACAGTAGTAACCCCTGTGCCGCAAGGGCAATTACATTTTGCGCCCCATGGCTGTATTTCACATACGGCATCATAGATCTTGCCGAAACCGATTTCGTTTCCCCCATCTCCTATGCCGATTACAGGTATGCCTTTCTGCATCGCAAGATCAGTGAGCTCTGAAACGTTAGCCATTATGTCAGGTGAACGTCCCTTGCCGGTAATGCTATGATATACGCCGCTTTTTGCAGGGCCTGCTTTTTCAACAGTGATGATAACCTTAGGATTATGCTCTTCAAGAAGTTTTTCCGCCATTTCTTTTCCGGCTTGTTTTCCTAAAGGGTAATCGTAGGCCATTGCCAAGCCTGTTCTTTGAAGGAAAAGCTCTTTATCAGCTATCATCAGGCCTGCCGCTTCCGTGCAGAGACGTGTTGAGGGCATGCTCCGCTCTTCACCGATAAGTATCGGTTTTGCACCAAAGGCAAGATCCAGAGTCCTTGCCAGAGCTGCCGCACCAAGTGGACCATCTGTCTCTCCATGTGGGAGAGCGACTGGATCGCCAGCACCTGTAGCAATAATCACATTGTCTCCGGCCTTAAGATTGTCAACAAGGCATTGTGCTGCAAGAAATGTCAAAGGATCTCTCTGTGCCTTACGGGCCGCTTCATACAAGGGGTAGGTAACCCCCCTGGGAATGCTCCCGCTCAGCTTTCGCATTTCTGTGTTGATAAGACGATCGATGTATTCTGCGACAATCTTCGGCATAATCTCTACCTCAATCCTTCGGGATCAGATGTTCAGGCACATCTACACCGATTTCCCTGTAGTATTTTATTGCCCCGGGATGAAGAGGTGCAGTGGAATGAGCAATATTTTGAGGCAGAATTTCTTTACTGGCGTTGGCCATAGCTGCATCGATATCAGTCTTATTCTCAAAAATCGCTTTCGTTATCTTGTAGGCGGTCTCTTCGGAAACGCTCTTATCAGCTACAAGGAAATTCCAAAAAACAAAAGTATTTACGTCTTTCTCCTGACCACGGTATGTCCCGGCTGGTATAAGCCCTTTTCCAAAATACGGATATTTTTCAACTACTTTTCCAACATCTTCCGTGCTCATGTCGATGACAGTCATGTCGTGATTTGATGCCAAATCCATAAAGATTGCAGTGGGAAGGCCCATAACAGCAAGAACACAGTCAAGACGTCCGTCCTTCATAAGATCGATGGCGTTTCCAGTCTGTAAATAAATCTTATCACCTGGTTCAAGGCCGAGAACTTCAATACAGGCCTTCATGACAGCATCTGGAGTTCCGCCGGGCATAGTCATGTGGACTCGTTTGCCGTTGAGATCACGAATCGTCTTTATTTCCGGAGAAAGGGTTACCATTTCAAAATAACTTGAATGGGTAGGCAAAAGAACTCGAGCCCTGTTGAATTCTCTTCCGTCGGCCCAAGAGAGTCCGTGACGTCCCTCGTATAGGACAGCCGCCGAGCAAAGTGCAATTTTCATCTGGTCTGTTTCAATCATCTGGAGATTTGAAGCAGGGCCATTTGTAGCTTCAGGAGTTGCATGCACGCCTGGAACTTTTTCGCTGATGAGATTCGAAAGCGCGGAAGACATAATATAGAACGATCCGCCAAGTGTACTGCTTCCTATTGAATAATTTTCTTCAGCAGCAAAAGAGGGAGCCCCCAAAAACGCAAAAAGCACAAAAACCAAAACAAGCAATTTCTTAACCATTTCTTTTTCCTCCTTTACATTATTAGTTTTCTTTCACTTCCGGGTGTTTACGAAATATCAAGGCGCAAGGTTTTAGGCATAAGTGTATCGATTACCTCGTGCCCCCTTTCGGTTACTATTAGCGTAAGGTTTCTTTACAAAGGCATAATCATAAATCACAACAAAAAACTGAGCCAACCTACACTAAAACGTCGCTTTTTCAAGAAAAAGGCGGCGTTTTTTTCGTGGCCCGGTTTGGGAAAGGAGTGGTGCTGACTTAATACTAAAACGAAAGGGGGAATATTTTAGCTGGCCGGGCCGGGAGGTCTGGCCTTTTTTCATCTCACGAAAAAGGAGGTTAGCCAATGGCAGATGAAAAAGTAAACATGAGCCCGGAGGAAAGGAAAACCCCGGAAGCTCCGGCCCCGTCCGGGCCGGGCGATCCGCCCGCGCCGGAACACACCGAGGGGCCCGCTGTCCCTGGTGGGGATCAGGCGGCCCCCGCTCATGTGGGGCCCGCCACGCCAGAGCAGTCTGTTATCCCCGGTATGGGTGAGGACGCTCCCGCGCCGTCCGGCAAGGTAATCAACCTTTCGGACATCCAGGCCGCTGATAAGGGTAGCAAGGAGGCTTCTGCTCCCGCCCCGGACAAGAAAGCGCCGGAGGCGGATAAGCCGCCGAAGCGCCGGGGCCGCCCGCCGAAAGAGCAGGCCGGGCCGACTGCGGAGAAAAAAGCGAAAACGGCGGAGCCCCGCACAGGCCGCCCGTCTAAGGTTGACAAGGCGGCCCGTGAGGAGGCTCCGCCCTCTGTTCGGGACAAAGTGTCCAGAGGTAAGAAAGCCGACAAGGGCAAGGAAACGGGCTCCGGCGGTGCGCCAGCGTCTAAATCCGCTCAGACGGTAAAGCCGGGCAAGGCCGCTCCCGTCAAGGAGGCGGCAGTCCCGCCGCCGGAGATCAAGCTACCGCCTACGCCGGAGGTGCCGCCCCGCCCGGTGGAAGAGGGAAAAATCGTCTATCTGAAAATGTCGGAGCTTCATCCGTTCCACACGTTCCGGGAGCATCCCTACAAGGTGCAGGACGATAAGGCGATGGACGATCTGGTGGGGACGATCAAGGAACACGGCATTATGACCCCCGCCACTGTCCGCCCGGAAAAGGACGGCAAGGGCTATGAGATTATCGCGGGCCACCGCCGCCATCATGGTGGTGAACGGGCCGGACTGGAGGAAATGCCCTGTATTGTCCGCGAGATGACTGACCTTGAAGCTGTCCGGGAAATGCGTAACAGCAACAAACAGCGCGGCGATCCCCTCCCCAGCGAGCTGGCAAAGCTCCTGGATTTGGAGGTGGAGGCCATCAAGCGACAGGGGGCCCGCCCGAAGAATGAGAAAGAGGCCGAGGCCCTGGGTAAGCTCTCGGTGGAGATCGTGGGTAAGGAACACGACATGAACTATAAAAAGGTCATGCGGTATATCCGCCTGAACTCCCTGGTGCCGGAGCTTCTGGACAAGGTGGACGCAAAGCAGATGGGCTTTATGCCTGCGGTGGAGATCTCGTATATCAGGCCGGAAAACCAGCGGCTGATTGCCGTTTCCATTGACGGGGAGCAGTCCTCCCCATCGGTGGCCCAGGCAAAGCGGCTCCACGAGCTGGACAAGGAGGGCAAGCTCAACGGCGATGTGATTGACGGTATTCTGAGTGAAGAGAAAAAGGAGGATCGCGGTGTGATTATTTCGACTGCTGAACTGTCTAAGTATTTCGGCAAGGAGGTCACTCCTGCCAAAATGAAGGAGCAGATCATGGCCCTGCTGGACGAGTGGAAAGAGAAACAGCCGCCCGAACTGGCAAAGCCGGACAAGAAAAAGGACTTGGAGAAGTAACCCGGCCCCGCTTCTGGACACTTTGTCCAGAGGTAAGCGCCCCGCGCTTGGGATGGGCTCTGTGGTGATATATCCCCCGTCGCCGCCTATATTCCTGCACAGCCGGGAGTGGGCCGTCAAGGGTGCAACGCACCGCCGCTTGCGGCGGCCTGCCCTTGACGGTCTGCCCCGGCTGTGCTACTTCCAGCGGCTCGGCGGGGGCATATATCCTCCAGAGCCGCCCCCTTTCCCTGGATAGGGAAAGGGCGGGGGGATAGGGTCGAACTACCTATTATAAATATCGGAGGTGTTGAAGATGAAACGATCCCTTGCTTATATTACTGCCGCATGGCGCGGCGATCCTGCGGTGGACATGGAGCAGGCGGCGCATTACTGCCGCGTGGTCTACGATGCGGGCTATTCCCCCATCTGCCCCATGCTCTATCTGCCGCTGTTTCTCAATGACGCGGTACCGGAGGAGCACAAGAACGGCATCGACATGGGCCGTGACCTGCTCCGGCGCTCCCGTGTGCTGGTGGTGTGCGGCCATACGATCACCGAGTCCATGAAAAATGATATTGCCGTGGCCCAGCGGCTGGGGATCACCGCCACCACCCTTGAGGGCATCCTCACCGTCAAGGGCCAGGGCCGCCGCTGATATGGCGTCCCTGTTTGAAGCCTACATCACCAACCTGGGGAAATACAACGAGGGCGAGCTGGTTGGTGAAACCTTGAAATTCCCCACTACCACGGAGGAGGTGCAGGCGCTCCTAAAACACATCGGCGTGGACGGGGTGCGGTACGAGGAATTTTTCATCACCAGCTTTGACGGTGATGTGCTGGGGCTCTATGACTACTTAGGCGAATATGAGAACCCGGACGAACTCAACCATCTGGCCTGCCTGCTTTCCGAGCTGGATCAAGGCGACTTGGAAAAGTTTGAGGCGGTCATTGACAGCGGCGAACATACTTCCAGCGTGGCTGACCTGATCAACCTCACACAAAACCTGGATTGCTTCGAGTTTTATCCCGGTGTGGAGGACGATGAAACCCTGGGCCGCATCTATGTGGAGGACATGGAGGCCATTGACATTCCCGATCACCTGCTCCCTTACTTCGACTATGAAGCATACGGGCGGGACGTGCGGATCAACGAGGACGGCCACTTTGCCCCCGGCGGCTATGTGCTGAACAACGGCGGGAAATTCATCGAGCACTACCACGGGATCGAGGACATTCCCGCCGAGCACAAGGTTTTCGCGTTCCCGCAGCTCTCGGTGCGGGAGCAGATGGCGGCCTACAAAGAAATTATTGACGGCTCCTCCCTGGAGGGCTATCGGAAGATCGCCAAAAAGGAGCATGAGGAGCGATAGCGGCACTTCTGGACACTTTGTCCAGAGGTGCTTTTTCACGGAAAGGAGGGATACGGCTGATTGACGAGGACGTTTCCAGACGTACCATAGCAGTTTCCATCAAGGCGACAAAGCTCACGGGCCGGGTGCTGGCCCAGGCGTGTCTGGCGGTGGGCCGGAAGATCAAGAAAGCGCACCGTGCCCGCCAGACACCCCACGGCAAACAGACGGTGCGCCAGCTCATGGGCCACGGGGCCGCCACGAACAGCATCGAGGTGGAGTCCCCAAAGGACTTTGACCGGGTGGCCCGGAAATGGAATGTGGACTATGCCTTTTATAAGACCGGGCCGGACAAATACCTGCTGTTTTTCAAAAGCGGGCAGGCCGATGCCATCACCGCTTGTTTTTCGGAATATTCCCGGCGCGTGATGAAGCGTTCCAAGTCCCGGCGCGTCCCGATCCGGGAACAGCTCAAACGGGCCGCCGCTGAACTGGCCCGCCAGCCGTCCCACAAGAAAGAACGTGCAAGGGAGGCGGTGCATGAGGACAGATAGTATTAAGAAATATGTGATACCCAACATCCCGTACCTGTTTATCCTGTGGGCCTGCCTAAAGCTGGGGACGGCCTACCGCCTGGCTCCCGGAGTGGACTTTGCTCACAAGCTGATGGGCCTGGGCCAGAGCATCGGCCCGGCCTTTGCCGACTTTGCGCCGGGGCTCCATCCCCTTGACTGGCTCATCGGCATTGTGGGCGCGGTGGGCTTCCGCCTGCTGATCTATATGAAAAGCAAGAACGCAAAGAAATTCAGGCGGGATGAAGAATACGGATCGGCCCGCTGGGGCACCGAAAAAGACATCAAGCCCTTTGTCGATCCGAAGTTTGAAAACAACGTCATTTTGACAAAGACGGAGTTTCTCACCATGAACACCCGGCCTAAAAACCCGGCCAACGCCCGCAACCTCAATGCCTGCATCATCGGCTCATCCGGGTCGGGCAAAACCCGCTTCTGGCTCACGCCCCAGCTACTCCAGGCGCACAGCTCCTATGTGTGCGTCGATCCCAAAGGCGGGGTGCTCTCCCAGGTGGGTGCTTTCCTGCAACGCCGGGGCTATAAGGTCAAAGTGTTCAACAGCATTGATTTTTCAAAATCCATGCACTACAATCCGCTGTCCTACATCCACAATGAGGCGGACATCCTAAAATTCGTGGACACCCTCATAGCGAACACCAAAGGCGAGGGCAAGGAGGGCGATCCGTTCTGGACAAAGGCAGAAACGCTCCTTTATTGTGCGTTGATTGCCTATATCATTTTCGAGGCTCCTGCCGAGGATCGGAATATCAATACCCTGGTGGACATGATTTCCGGCATGGACGTGAAAGAGGATGACGAGTCCTATATGAACGCGGTGGACTATATGTTCAAGGGCCTGGGAAAGCGCAAGCCGGATTGCTTTGCCGTGAAGCAGTACAAGAAATATAAGCTGGCCAGCGGCAAGACCGCAAAATCAATCCTGATTTCCTGCGGCTCCCGGCTGGCCCCCTTTGACATCCCCCAGCTCCGGGAGATCATGTCTTATGACGAGCTGGAGCTTGACCGCATCGGGGATCGGAAAACGGCGGTTTTCTTCACCATTTCCGACACCACCCCGACTTATAACTTCATTGTAGCCCTGGCCTTTTCGCAGATGTTCAATCTTCTGTGTGAACGGGCGGACAATGTTCACGGGGGCCGCCTGCCCCATCATGTGCGGGTGCTGTGGGACGAGGCTGCCAACACGGGGCAGGTGCCCTCGCTGGAGAAACTTGTCGCCGTGATCCGTTCCCGCGAGGTGAGTCTGTGCCTGTTCTACCAGCAGTACGCGCAGTGCAAGGCCATATACAAGGACAACGCGGAAACGATCCTGGGAAACATGGACAGCGTGATCTTCCTGGGCGGGCGGGAAAGCTCCACCATCAAGGAAATATCCGAGAACTGGCTGGGAAAGGCCACGATCTCCATGCAGACCGAGGGCCGTTCCCGTGGGCAGTCGGAAAGCTACAACCAGAACACCCAGCGGCTGGGCCGGGAGCTGATGACCCCCAGCGAGCTGGCTACCATGCCGGGCGACAAGTGCATTTTGCAGTTACGGGGCCTGCCCCCGTTCTTTTCGTCCAAATACGATTTGAAACAGCACCCGAACTACAAGTACACGGCTGAGGCCGATAAAAAGAAAAACGCCTTTGACCTGGATAAGCTCATCAACCGCCGCAGGCGGCCTGGGCTTTCCGAGGCTTGTGAGGTGTACGAGGTAGACGCATCGGACACGGGGCCCGTAAGCGAGGACGAGGACATCCTCAATTACGACGATGTGGACGATCCAGATGCCTATGTATAAATCACTTCTGGACAAAGTGTCCAGAGGTCGCAACCTGCCGCCAGAAATGGCGGCTTTTTTCATGGCCGGGGAAAACCCGGAGAAATGGAGGCTATATGCAGTTCTTTTCTTCCGCTATTGATACTTTGCAGACCCTTGTTGTGGCTCTCGGCGCTGGTTTGGGCGTGTGGGGCGTTGTCAATCTCCTGGAGGGCTACGGCTCGGACAACCCTGGCTCCAAAAGCCAGGGCATGAAGCAGCTCATGGCGGGCGGCGGCATCATTCTGCTGGGCACCACCCTGATCCCTCTGCTGTCTGGCCTGTTTTAAGGTAAGGGCCTATGGATTTTCTCACCGACTGGCTCACAGACTGGCTCAAAGAGCTGTTGATTGGCGGGATCATGGGGAACCTGGAGGGGCTCTTTGATTACGTCAATACCCAAGTCGGAGAGATCGCGGTACAGGTGGGGACTACCCCGGCGGCGTGGAACGCCGGGGTATTTTCCCTCATCCGCCAGCTTTCCGAAACGGTGATTTTACCGATTGCCGGGCTGGTACTGACCTTTGTTGCCACCTATGAGCTCATTCAGATGCTTTTGGAAAAAAACAATATGCACGAGTTTGACGTGGCGAATATCTACAAATGGATGTTCAAAACGGCTTGTGCCATCTTCATTCTCTCGAATACCTTTGATATTGTGATGGCCGTCTTTGACGTGTCGCAGACGGTGATTGCCCAGGCCGGAGGGCTCATCCAGGGCTCCACGGACATCACGCCGGATATGATCACGGAGCTGGAAACCACCCTGGAGGGGATGGACTTAGGGCCGCTTCTCGGCCTGTGGCTCCAGTCCTCCATTATCGGCGTAACCATGTGGGCGCTGGGCATCGTCATCTTTGTCCTGGTCTACGGGAGGATGCTGGAAATCTATTTGCTCACCAGTTTGGCCCCGATCCCTATGGCGACAATCTCCCACCGGGAGGTGGGCCAGATCGGGCAGAACTATCTGCGCTCCCTGTTTGCCGTGGGCTTCCAGGGGATGCTCATTCTGGTGTGCGTTGCAATCTATGCGGTGCTGATCCAGGGGATTGCCACGGGCGGAGATCCCATCGGGGCAATCTGGGGCACCGTGGGCTATACGGTTTTGCTCTGCTTCATGCTGTTCAAAACCGGGACGATAGCGCGCAGCATCTTTAGCGCGCACTAAGGAGGTTTGATTTTATGGCGAATATGCAGACGGCGGCACAAGGGGCCCCCGTTATGGACGAGGCGGCGATGGCGGAAATGCGCCGCCTGATTTTTGAAGCGCCCATCCAGGAGCTGGCGGACGCCCAGGGCATTTCCATTGACGAGGCCGTACAGCTCCGGGTGGAGAAAAACCTGGAGGCCGCCGAGGTGCCTATCGAGGTGTCGGTGCGGCCCATTGAGCCCCAGGGCAAGCTGATTGGCTTTGCCAGCGTGAATATCGGCGGCATCGTGATTGACGATTTTAAGGTAGTCAACGGGAAAAACGGGATCTTCCTGGGGGAGCCCAGCAAACCCGATCCCACAACCCGGACGGGCTACCGCTCCACGGCGCGGGTGACAAACCGGGCCTTGCAGGAGCGACTGAGTGCGGCGGCGGCAGACGGCTACAACATGGCCGTGGAAAAGCTGATTGCCCGCGCCGAGGCCCTGCGTCCAAAGCCGATCCGGGAGCAGATGGCAAACGCGGCAAAGGAGGCCGCAAAGGAAAACGCCACCCGGCCCGCCCCGGCAAAGGGCAAGGAGGCCAGGGATGACCGATAAGGGCACCTCTGGACAAAGTGTCCAGAAGTCCCCGGAACTCACGGAGGGGCTGTTCCTCATGGACGGCATCGAGGGCCTGCGCTCCCTGCCCCGCCATTCCGTGGATATGCTCTTGACCGATCCGCCCTACGGCACTACCCGGAACTTTTGGGATGTGCCCCTGCCGCTCCCGGAGCTGTGGGAGGCGGTGAAATGGGCGGTCAAGCCGGACGGCGCGATCCTGTTCTTTGCTCAGTGCCCCTATGACAAGGTGCTGGGGGCATCCAACCTGTCCATGCTCCGCTATGAGTGGGTGTGGTATAAAAGCCGATGCACAGGTTTCCTCAACGCGAGGCGGGCCCCGTTAAAAAAGACGGAGAACATCCTGGTATTCTATCAGAAGCTCCCTCTCTACAACCCGCAGTTTGAACAGGGCAAGCCCTATAAGAGGAGCTTGACAAACAACGGGGACAGCCCCAACTATGGAAAATTCGTCCGCACCACAGGCGGCTCGGAGGACGGTCTGCGCTTTCCGGGGAATGTGCTCACGTTCCCCACCGTCCAGCGCACCGTCCACCCCACGCAGAAGCCGGTGGCCCTGTGCGAGTATTTCATCAAGACCTACACCCGGCCCGGCGAGCTGGTGGCGGACATCTGCGCGGGCTCCGGCACAACGGCGGTGGCCGCCCTCAACACGGGCCGCCGCTTCCTCTGTTTTGAAACCGTCCCGGCCTACTATGCCGCCGCCAGTGAACGCATCCGCGTGGCGGGCGCGGCGGTGGAGGCCGGGGAGAAAGGAGTTTGACTATCGGACAATATTCTGTGATCTACGCCGATCCCCCCTGGCGGTATTCTGCAAAGAATGTTCAGGGGGCGGCGGAAAAGCATTACCCCACAATGGGGATTGACGAGTTATGCATGCTCCCGGTGGCGGATCTGGCGGCCCCGGACAGCGTGCTTTTTTTGTGGGCTACGTTCCCGCAGCTTGCGGAGGCCCTGCGGCTGATCAAGGCGTGGGGCTTCACTTACAAGAGCGTTGCTTTCGTCTGGCTGAAGAAAAACCGCAAGTCCGAGGGCTGGTTCTATGGCCTGGGCTTCTGGACGCGGGGCAACGCGGAGGTCTGCCTGCTGGCAACGCGGGGACACCCAAAGCGGCAGGCGGCCAATATCCACCAGTTTATCATTTCCCCCATCCAGGAGCACAGCCGCAAGCCGGAGGAGGCCCGTGAAAAGATCGTGGCCCTCATGGGCGATGTGCCCAGGGTGGAACTGTTCGCCCGGCAGTCCCCGCCCGGCTGGGACGTGTGGGGGAACGAGGTGGAAAGCACCATCCCGGACTTCTGGACAAAGTGTCCAGAGGTGGCCGGGCCGGAAAGGAGTGATTGAAATTCCCTATGTAAATGTCCCCAACGACTTATCCAAAATCAAGACCAAACTTGCCTTTAACCTGACAAAGCGCCAGCTTGTGTGCTTCGGGATCGCGGCGGCGGTGGGCATCCCGTCCTACCTGCTGGCCCGGAGCACTATCGGCAACACGGGAGCCATGTTCCTGATGATGGGAGTGGCGCTCCCGGCGTTCCTGCTGGCGATGTATGAAAAAGACGGGCTCCCCTTTGAAAAGGTGGTGCGGAACGTCCTGCGGGCAAAGTTCCTGCGGCCTGGGGTGAGGCCCTACCAGACGGAAAATATCTATGCCCCGTTCACCCAGCGGGGCGCTGTGAGAAAGGAGGATGCGATTGCAGAACGCAAAAAGCCCAAAGCGCGGCCCCGGAAAGGCCGCTAAACGGAAAGCGGCGCTCTCCGCCCAGCAGACGATCCCCTATCTGGTAATGCACCCGGACGGGGTGTGCCAGCTCCCCGGCGGGCTCTACACAAAGACGGTGGAATATGAGGACATCAATTATTCCGTGGCAAGCACCGAGGATCAGACGGCGATTTTTGGCGGGTGGAGCTCGTTCCTCAACTACTTCGACAGCTCCCTGCCGTTCCAGCTCTCCTTTATCAACCGCCGCTCCCGTTCCCGGAGCAAGTACAAGGTAAACATTCCTCCGGCCCAGGATGACTATGACAGCATCCGGGCGGAGTTCACGGGAATGTTAAAAAGCCAGATCGCCAAAAGCAACAACGGCATCGAGCGGTCAAAATACATCACGTTCGGCCTGCCCGCCGAGGGGATCGCGGAAGCCCGCCCCCGCCTGGAACGGGTGGAGGCCGACGTGACAGGCAACCTCAAACGGCTGGGCGTTCCCTCTGTCCCGATGGACGGGCAGGCGCGGCTGGCTCTGCTTCACGGCCAGATGCACCCCGGCAACCGGGAGCCGTTCCGCTTCTCCTGGCAGGACATCCCCAAAACCGGGCTTGGCACAAAGGACTATATCGCGCCGGACAGCTTCGACTTCCGGCAGTCCCGGACGTTCCGCATCGGCCAATACTGGGGCGCGGCGTCCTACTTGCAGATTTTGGCGTCCGAGCTCTCTGACAAGCTCCTGGCGGAGATCCTGGAGCTGGATGCGGAAATGACGGTTACGCTCCATATTCAGACGGTGGATCAGCTCAAGGCCATTAAGACCATCAAGGGCAAGCTCTCCGACATCGGCAAAATGAAGGTGGAGGAACAGCGCAAGGCGGTGCGGGCCGGGTACGATCCCGACATCCTGCCCCCTGACCTGATTACATTCAGCAAGGACGCGGCAGAGCTCCTGGCCGATCTGCAGTCCCGCAACGAGCGGATGTTCCTCTTGACGTTCACGGTGATCAATATCGCGCCCACCCGCCAGCGGCTGGAAAACGATGTGTTCACAGTGGGCGGCATCGCGCAGAAATACAACTGCGCTTTGAAGCGGCTGGACTGGCAACAGGAACAGGGCTTTGTGTCCTCTCTGGCCCTGGGCTATAACGAGGTAGAAATCCAGCGGGGCATGACTACCAGCTCCACGGCAATCTTTATCCCCTTTATGACCAGGGAGCTGCGGATGGCCGGGCCGTCCCTCTACTACGGCATGAACGCTCTTTCCCACAACGTCATCATGGCAGATCGGAAAAAGCTGAAATCGGCCAACGGCCTTTATCTCGGCTCCACGGGCTCCGGCAAGAGCTTCGCCGCAAAGCGTGAGATCATCAACGTGTTTCTTGCCATCCCCAAAGACCGCATTATCATTGTCGATCCGATGGGGGAATATGCCCCGCTGGTGCGTAGGCTGGGCGGCCAGGTGGTGGAAATCGCCCCCGGCTCCCCCAGCCATATCAACCCGATGGACATCCAGCTTGATCTGGACGATGACGAAAGCCCGCTTTCCATGAAAGCGGATTTTTTGTTGTCCCTGTGCGAGCTGGTGGTGGGCGGCAAGGATGGCCTGCAACCCATCGAAAAGACGGTGATTGACCGCTGTGTGCGGCTCATTTACCGGGACATGGCCCTGGGCCTGGGGGACGGCAAGCCGCCTTTGCTCCAGGACTTGTACGAGGAGCTTCTGAAACAGCCGGAGCCGGAGGCCCGCCGGGTGGCAACCGCCCTGGAGCTCTACTGTACGGGCTCCCTTAACCTGTTCAACCACCAGACCAACGTAAAACTGACGGCGCATATTGTCTGCATCGTTCTCAAAGGGCTGGGAGAAAACCTCCGCAAGATCGCCATGCACGTTACCAACGACTTTGTAACGTCGGCGGTCAATGTGAATTTCCACAACGGCGTTTCTACCTGGTGCTACTTTGACGAGTTCCACATCCTGCTCAGGGACGCGCTCACCGCCAGCTACTTTGTGGCCGTGTGGAAGATGCTCCGCAAAAAAGGCTGCGTACCCTCGGCTTTAACGCAGAACGTCAAAGACCTTTTGGCCAGCCGGGAGATCGAGGCCATTCTGGACAACACCGACTTTATGATCCTGTTGTCCCAGGCCCAAAGTGACCGGGCGATTTTGGCAAAACAGCTCGGCATTTCCGAGCATCAGCTCTCCTATATCACCCATTCCAATTCCGGCGAGGGCCTGCTGTTCTATGGCGATGTGACTATTCCCTTTGTGGATCGGTTCCCCAAAGGCGAGATCTATAATCTGCTCACCACCCGCCCGGAGGACTTGAAGAATGAAGCGAAAACTGAATAAACCCCAACAGGAGCCCAGGGAGCGCCCCGGCTCCTGGGAGGAGCCCGCCGATCCCGGCGGTGCTTCTTCCGGGGCCGGGACAGAGGGCACTTCTGGACAAAGTGTCCACAAGTCAAAGTTCCGGCAGAAAAGTAAACAGGAACAGGCCGCCGCTTCTAAGCTCCGCATGGAAAAGCGGGGCGACAAGCTGGTGGCGGCCAAAGGCAAGCTGGCAAAGCAGAAGCCCCCGAAAAAGCCCGGCCCCGTCCGGCGGGTGGGCCGCGCCGCTGGCGGCACCGTTCACGGCTTTGTGCATGGGAAGATTTACGAAAACGAGCAGGAAAATGTGGGCATCGAGGGGGCCCACCGCTCCGAGCTGGTGGGCGAGGCCCTGGGCCGTAAAGGGGTACGGTTTGCTAAAAAGACGCTCCGGGAACACCCGGCAAAGGCCGTCCAGCGGGCCGAGTCCAAATATGTCAAGGCCACAGCGGACTATCATTTCCGCATGGCCGCCCAGGAGCACCCGGAAATGTCCGGCAACCCGGTTTCCCGGATGTGGCGCAAGCGCCGCTTGAAAAAGCAGTACCAGAAGCGGGCGCGGGAGGCGGTCAAGACCGGGGCGGCAGGCGCGGCGAAAAAGACCGCCGCCGCCACGGAAAAGGCCGGGGCAAAAGTGGCGGGCTTTGTGAAGCGGCATCCCGTGGGGGTGCTGCTGGCCCTGGCCTGCGTGCTCCTGCTCTTTATGATGCAGTCCTGTTCGTCCTCCCTGGTGACGCTTGGCAACGCCGGGGCTGGCGCGGTGGGCGCGACTACCTACCCATCCCAGGACGAGGAAATGCTGGCGGCGGAGGCGGCTTATGTGGGAATGGAGGCGGAGCTTGCAGACTACCTGGACAGCTACGAAAGCACCCACGACTATGACGAGTACCACTTCGACTTGGACAGCATTGAGCACGATCCCTATGTGCTGATCTCCATCCTGTCGGTGCTCCATGAGGGGGCATGGACGCTGGATCAGGTGCAGGGGACGCTGGAAACCCTCTTTGACCGCCAGTACATTCTCACCGAGGATGTGGTGGTTGAGGTGCGCTACCGGACGGACAGCGAGGGCAACTCCTACGATGTGGAAGTCCCCTACAATTACTACATCTGTTATGTGACGCTGGAAAACCGCAACCTGTCCCACCTGCCCCTGGAAATGATGAACGAGGAGCAGATGTCCCGGTACTCCCTCTATATGTCCACCCTGGGGAACCGGCCTGACCTGTTCCCGGAGTCGGCCTATGTGGGGAAATACGTTACCAACCCGCCCGCCGGATATGACGTGCCGGGGGAATATCTGGACGATGAAACCTTTGCGGCTATGCTCACCGAGGCGGAGAAATACCTGGGCTATCCCTATGTGTGGGGAGGGAGTTCCCCGGCCACGTCCTTTGACTGCTCCGGCTTCGTGTCCTGGGTCATCAATCACAGCGGCTGGAATGTGGGCCGCCTGGGGGCCCAGGGGCTCTATAACATCTGCACCCCTACCAGCAGTCCAAAGCCCGGCGATCTGGTGTTCTTTGTCGGCACCTATGACACGGCGGGCGTGTCCCACTGTGGCATCTATGTGGGGGACGGGATGATGATCCACTGTGGAGATCCCATCCAATACGCAAACTTAAATACAAGCTACTGGCAATCTCATTTCTACGCCTACGGGCGTTTACCCTGACAAGGAGGTTATGTATGGCGGTAAGCAAAAGCCAGAAAATCCAGGCCGAGATTGATAAGGTCAAGGCCAAAATCAGCGAACAGCAGGCCCGGCTCAAGGAGCTGGAAAAGAACAAGCAGGAGGCCGAAAACAGCGAGATCGTGGACATCGTGCGGGGCATGAGCATTTCCCTGGAGGAGCTCCCCCTGGTGCTCCAGCGGCTCCGGGACGGCACTTCTGGACAAAGTGTCCAGAAGTCCGAGGACGGCGGAAAGGAGGAAAATTGAAGATGAAACGCTTTCGGGTGATGGCGGCGGCGCTGTGTGCCGCCGTTCTTTTATGCGGATTTAGCGTCCCGGCCTATGCCTATGCGGACGGCGGCGAAGGCGCGGACTATGGCGATCCCACTATGACCGAGGAAACCCCGGCCCCGGAGCCGGAGCCCACCATCGAACCGGGCGAGGGCTTTTCGGAGGAGGGCAACCTTGTGACCCGTGATCTGCTCTATGACGAGCACACCAACAAGCAGTTTATCACGGTGCAGACGGCGGGCGGGAACACCTTTTACATTGTCATTGACTATGACAAGCCCGTGGACGAGGAGGGCGAGCAGTATGAAACCTACTTCTTCAGCGTGGTAGACGAGGCCGATCTGCTGGCCGCAGCCGAGGCCGCCGGGGTGGAGCAGGCGGTCTGCTCCTGCTCGGAAAAATGCGCGGCGGGTGCCGTGAATACGGAGTGCGCGGTCTGCTCAGTCAATATGGAAAAATGCGTGGGCGTGGAGCCGGAGCCCGTGGAAACCGAGGAACCTGTCCCGGAGGAGGCCGAGCCGGAAACGGGCGGCAATACGGGGATGCTCCTGGCGGTGCTGGCCGTGGCCTTAGTGGGCGGCGGTGCGGCGTTCTATTTCAAGGTACTGCGCCCCAAACAGCAGAAAGCCGCCGAGCCCCAGGAGGACTATGGCGACGAGCTCCCGGACTATGACGGGCCGGACGGCTACGGGGACGAGGACGATGACGGCCCGCCCTGGGACGAGGAGGATGATAACGGAGAGGAGGCGGACAAATGAGGTTTACCGACAGCCCCTTTGAAAAAATGATGAAGCAGAAGCCCCACCCCCAGGCCCCGTCTGCCCCGAAAGCGCCCAGGGGCTCCCGGTGCTCCGGGTGCCCCTACTGGCGGGGCATCGGCTGTGTGTCCTGCTACCGGGAGCTCATGCGGGCCCCGGCTGGCGGGAGGTGACGGCTTGGCCCGTGAACTGACACGCGAGGAAAAACGGGCGATCCGCGCCCTGGTAACAAAGTGGTGCGCCAACTATGACAAGGAATACGGGTGCCTGCCCCTGGAGTGCGAGTGCTATATGTTCGGCAAATGCTGGACAGGTGCTTACTGCCGCTACTTCCGGGAGGCCGTCCTGCCCCTTGATCCGGCGCTGGAGGCCGCCCTCTTGACTGAGGGGCCCAGGCCGGAGTTTAAGCCCTGTCCCATCTGCGGCGGGGCTGTCCCCGCTGATGGGCGCATGGCCTACTGCTCCGAGTCCTGCGCCCGGATTGCCCTGCGGCGGCAAAAGCGGGATTATATGCGGAAAAAGCGGAGGTGATGTGTGGAAAATTAGGCCCCGGAAATCCCGCTTGCATCAAGGCTTTCCGGGGCCGCTTTTGGGGTAGTCCGTATCTTTCTATGGCTTACCCCTGCTTTGTTAAAATGCTTTCCACATCTATCCCCGCCGCTTCTGGACACTTTGTCCAGAGGTAACGGCCTATTTTTCATTGATCCAGGAGGTGCTGTATATGGAACGAAACGCCGGATATGAAATCAAACGGCTTTTACTTTACGACGATAACACGGGTTTTGCCCTGGGGGAAAATCTGCGGGCCCCCGATCCCTATGTGACCTGGAAAGTCACCGAGGAACAGGGCCGCCGTTCTTTTGATTGGGGGCACTACTTTACAACAGAACGGGCGGCGGTCAAAGATTTTCTGAAACGGGCGGCTGACTATGAAAAAGACAACTCTGTTTCCCTGGTATCGGAAGGCCCCCAGCCGGACAGCTTCAAATACTATTCCACACAACGGCCCATTGACATCGGCACGTTCCCAAAGGGCGGCGGCAACGATCCCATCCGTTTCCAGAACTATGATAAACGGCTCCCAGTGGAGGGCGGCGCGTTCCTGGCCTGGGGCGAGCTGGAATATGGAAAACAGTTGACGGAGGATGAAATGTTCTGCTATGAACTCCAGCCATCGCGGGACAACCCGGATGTGTGGCGGCGCATGGATGCGCTGGCTCAGACGGTGGGGCCGTGGGAAGATATGCGTCAATTCCCGGAGGGACGCAGACTTACAGAATGGAGCTCCGAGGCGGGTGCCTATGTACCAAAAGCAAAGGCTACCGTGGAGAAGCTGGTGGAATGTACGGAAAGCATCCGAGTACAAAGGGTGCTTCTGGCTGGTGATAAACAGCCCTCAATCCGCGACCAGCTCAAGACCGCCCAACGGGAGGCCCAGGAACACCGGGCCCCGGACGGCCCCAAAAAGAAAGCCCCTGACCGGGGCGACAGATAGGAGGAAGATTATGGACAAGAAGCGTGAACAGGATTTTGCCAACCAGGAAGCCCTGCGGCTCTCCGGGGTATTCAATACGCCGATCCCCGCCCAGCCCCCGGAACGGGAAAAGGCGCTGGACAAGGTAAAGGAGCCGCCCCGCATCTGCCGGAGCCTGGAACGGGAGGAACGGTGACAAAGAAACGCCGCCGCCCTATCCATCTCCATGTAATGGTGTCTGAGGAGGAGCTGGCGCTGATCCGGGAGCGCATGGCCGAGGCAGGCATCCGCAATATGGGGGCCTATATGCGGAAAATGGCCCTCAATGGGTATGTGCTCCATGTTGACCTGTCGCCTGTCCAGGAGCTGGTGTCGCTCCAGCGGCGGTGCTCCAACAATCTAAACCAGGTGGCGATCCAGGCGAATACCTACGGCGGCATTTACCCGGAGGAGATTACGGCTCTGCAACGGGACTATGAAAAGCTGTGGCGGCCCCTTTCCGATCTGCTGGAAAAGCTCTCCGCCATCGTGCGGCTCTGACCTGCCGGGGAGCGGTTCTGCCGTTCCCCGGCTATCTCGACTTCTGGACATTTTGTCCAGAGGTGGGGATAGCCGAGGCATCCTTGTTGGCCCCCTCCCGCAGAGTTATAATATACATATAGAGGCGAACAACGAACTTTTGTAGGAGGTATGAACCATGCGGATAATCTTAAAAATCATCGCGGCTCCGTTTGTCCTGGCCCTGATCCTCATTGTGGCGGTGCTTACGTTCCTGTCCTGCGTGGCGGGGGCGGTGTGCATTGTGGCTTGTGTGGGCCTGTCCCTGCTGGCGATCCTCTGCCTGCTGGCCGGGCAGACAGTAGGCTGCATCGCCATGTTTGTGCTGGCGTTCCTGGTTTCCCCCTTTGGGCTCCCGGCCCTGGGCGGCTGGCTGGTGGAGCGCCTGCATGGAGTGAAGTATGCGGCGATGGACTTTATGGCGAGCTGATACTTATGGACAAAGTGTCCAGAGGTGCCGGGCGGCGGGTGGAGTAGACCGCCGCCCGCTTTTTCTGCTGGGAAAGGAGGTGCGGCTATCGCTACAACTTACATCCGGCCCTACAAGGTGGCGGCGGGAAAAACGGCTGTCCAGACGATGGAGGATCGGTTAGCCTACGGGCTCAATCCGAAAAAGCTGGGGGCCGTGTCTGCCTACCTCTGCGATCCGGCGTCGGCCCCGGCTGAGTTTCTTCTGACAAAGAGCCAGTACCAGGCGGAAACGGGCCGGGCCGTGGAGCGCGGGGCCCTGTTCTTTCAGATCCGGCAGGCGTTCCCGCCTGGTGAGGTCACGCCGGAGGAGGCAAACAAAATCGGCTATGAAACGGCCATGCGCTGGACAAAGGGCAAGTACCAGTTCTTTGTCTGTACCCACATCGACAAAGGGCACGTTCATAATCACATTTACTACAACTCCACGGCCCAGGACTGCTCCCGGAAGTTTCATAACTTCATTGGCTCCAGCTTTGCGGTGCGGCGGCTCTCTGACCGGGTGTGCATCGAGCATGAGCTGTCCGTCATTCAAAATCCGAAACAGCACAGCAAGGGCCGCTTTCTCCACTATGGCCAGTGGATCGGGGAAAAACCGCCCTCTGCACAACAGCGGGTGCGGCTGGCCATCGTGGAGGCCCTGGGGCGAAGGCCCGCTGACTTCCCGACGTTCCTGCGGCTTATGGAGGAGTCCGGCTTTCAAGTGAAGCATGGGCGGGGCGGCGCGATCTCGTTCCTGGCCCCTGGGCAGGACAAGTACACCCGTCTGCGGGCATCCACCCTGGGCCCTGGTTTCGATCCGGATGACATCCGGGCGGTGATTGCCGGGGAGCGGCCCATCCCGGAGCTTCCCCAGGACAGCCCGGCCCCGGCCCGGCGCGTCAATCTGATTATCGACATTAGGGAGCGCATGGCCCAGGGCAAGGGGCCCGGCTATGAGCGGTGGGCCAAAGTTTACAACCTCAAACAGATGGCCGCCGCGCTCCAGTACCTCCGGGAACACGATCTAATGGATTATGACGCGCTGGCCGCCAGCACAGAGGCGGCTGTGGATCGCGCCCACAAGCTGGCCGGGGAGCTGCGGGACACAGAGGCGGCCCTCTCTAAAACTTCTGAGCTCATGGGGGCGGTGGTACAATATGCAAAGACGCGCCCTGTGTTCGATAGCTACAAAGCGGCCCGGTATTCTAAAAAGTACCTGGCCCAGCACGAGGCGGAGCTGGCCGACTACCGGGCGGCCAAAGCTACTATGAGCGATCTTTTGGGCGGGGCGAAGCTCCCGAAAATGGACGCGCTGAAAAAGGAGCGCCGGGAGCTCTCCGAAAAGAGAAAGGCCCTTTATGCGGAATACCGCAAGGCCCAGGCGGAAATGCGGCAGGCCGTGGCGGTCAAGGCGAACATTGACCATCTGCTCGGCCATACGGATGGGCGTGAAAATAAGGCCCAGGAGCGATAGCTCCGGGCCGCAGACAACCAGGGACTTCTGGACAAAGTGTCCAGAAGTCCGGCGGGTTTGGGGAGCTCCCCAACAAGCATTTTCACGGGCCTGCGGCCTGTGAAAATTTCGGAGTGTGGCCACACCCGAATTGCTTGCCAAAACGTACAAGCCCCGAAAATAGAACAAAACGCTATTGACCGAATCGGTTATTTATGATACAGTGTTTATGGATAACCGATTCGGTTATTTACAGGAGGGGGATAATGGTGGAAAAATTTTTAGCACTTTCACAAGAGAAACAGGCAACGATCCGCAATGCGGCACTTGCCTGCTTCGCAAAGCATGGATATGAAAAAGCGTCTATCCATGATATTGCGGTAATGGCAGGTATCTCAAAAGCGTCTGTCTTTCAGTATTTTGGAAATAAGCAGGCTCTTTATCAGTATTTGCTCGACTACTGCATAGCCCAAATGAAGCAGGCCTATGATGCAAGCACACTGGATTTGAACACAGACTTTTTTGATCGTGTATGGGAAGCCAGTGTTATGAAAGTTGAGAACTTGAAAAAGTACCCGCATATTGCATCGTTTATCGCAAGCGCAGCAGCAGAATCAATACCGGAATTAAAAGATGCTTTATTTTCTGCGACAAGCGAAAAGTTTGTAGAGACGCTGGTCTTGCATGAGGAAGATTGCAAGAAATTCAAGCGTCCAGAGGATGCGCTGTTGGTGTTTCGGATGTTTATGATGCTTGCACAGGGCATGGCAGTTCAGTTGGAGAACGGATCAGATTATGACGGTATTATGAAAGAGTTTGAAAAAATCTTAAAAATGCTGAAATACAATTTTTACAAGGAGGAATATCTGCCATGAATGAACCAGTGATTGTTTTAAATGAACTTACAAAAAGTTATGGAAGACATCGAGGGGTTGAGGGCATCAGCTTTTCCGTTTGTCAGGGCGAGATTTTCGGCTTTATCGGCCCGAATGGCGCTGGGAAGTCTACGACTATCCGCGCCTTGATGGGCCTGTTGAAGCCTACCAGCGGAAGTGCATCCATCTTCGGGCTGGATTGCAGTCAGGAGCCTGCCCGTATCGCAAAGGATGTGGGGTATCTCCCCAGCGAAAACTGCTATTACAACAATATGAAAGTGAGAGAAATGCTCCTCTACACGGCGGAACTATATGGCGTGGACGGTCACCGCCGAATGGAAGAATTAGCGGGGCGGTTTAATTTGGATTTGTCCAGGCGAATCGGTGATCTATCTTTAGGAAACAAGAAAAAAGTAGGTATCGTGTCGGCTTTGCTCCCATCTCCAAAGTTGCTTATCATGGACGAGCCTACCAGCGGTCTTGACCCGCTGATTCAGCAGACCTTTTATGACTTGCTGAAAGAAGAAAATGAACATGGTACAACTATTTTCCTGTCCTCTCATGTTTTGAGTGAGGTGCAACGGCTCTGTGACCGGGTAGCTATCCTCCGGGAGGGGAAATTGGTCGGCGTTCAATCTATGAAAACCTTGCGGGAGAACGGCTATAAGAAAATCTCCTTGACTGCTAAAAGTGCTATTCCAGAGGACTTCTTCTCTATCCCCGGCACAGCTAATTTTGAGCAGGACAAGGCAGGAACTTCTGTATCCTTTATGTTCAACGGAAGCTCTATGACAATCATGGAAAAGCTCCATCAGTTGGAACTGGAGGACATTTTGATTGAGGAACCGTCATTGGAAGAAATATTTCTCCATTACTACGAATAAGGAGGGCCGCTATGTTGATTTTTCGATTTGAATGGAAACGAACACGAAATTATATTCTGATTTGGGCTGCCGCCCTTGCGGTATGTATTTTTTCCATGACACCCGTTTATTATGACATGATTGAAACTGCGGGGACTCTGCCATCAGGCTTTACACAGGGAGGCTTTTGGGAAACGCTTGATGTTTCTCTGACGCTGTTGATGGAGCCGCTGGGGATGTATTCGTTCCTTACAGGCTTTTTTATGATTGCCGGCGGAGTCTTCGGAATGCACCTTGGTCTGTCGTTACATACAGGAGAATGTACGGAAAACACAGCGGAATATTTATATACAAAACCCTGTGGACGGCAGATGATCTTCAAGGGGAAAATGTTGTGTGCGCTTGTTGGGGTATGTGTGACAGGAATTTCTTATCTACTGGCTTCATTTTTGACGATGATGCTGTTTCGCCCTGGATTTCCTGTGGGAGAATTCCTGTTGGTGGTAGGCTCCTTTGTCCTCCTTACGCTTTTTTTCGCACTGCTGGGATTGATGGTCGGAATATTCCATCCCAATAATCGTTCCCCGCTTTTAACGGCTGGGCTGGTCGTGTTTGTGGAATATTGCATTACCTCTTTTTCAAGGACTGTCAGCATCCGGGCAATCGGCTTTTTATCGCCCTTTTCCTTTTTCAGTCCGTCAGAAATTCACGATGCAGGGGCTTATTCTTGGGACTATATGCTCTGGTATCTGCTCCTGTTGTTTGCTTTTATCATTTTGGCTTACAAGAAAATCTTGAAACGGGATATCGCATTGGCGGTGTAAAGGGGGGAAACGAATGAATGCGTTGATAAAAAACGAATTTCGTTTGACAAGAAAAATGCTGCTGATTTGGATGGGGATCGTTTTGGTCTTATGTGGCTTCGCTTACTTTGAATATCTGTCTTTAAAAGACAGCCTGGGTGAACTAACTGGTCTGATTTCAGATTTCCCGAAAATCTTGATAGCCATGTTTGGAGTTAGCGGTGACCTAACCTCTGCTTTGGGCTGGTACGGCTGTATTTATTACTGGGTTACGATGCTGACAAACAGCTATGCGGTCTATCTTGGCGTGTCTTGCGTGGCAAAAGAACGAGCGCAAGGGACTGCGGAATATTTATTTACAAAGCCAGTGAGTCGTAACACGGTTATTTGTGGAAAAGTAGTCGCCAGTATATGTAATTTGTTTGTACTTGCGGCATTTAGTGGACTGTGTAATTATTTTACCGCTATTTTGCCATTGGGAGGTTTGGAGCAAAGAGAGGCGGCTCTAACTACCACAATAGGGTTGTTTTTAACAGAGCTGACCTTGTTTGCAATTACGCTTTTGATCTCCGGTCTGGCGAAATCCTACAAAGGGGCTGTACGGCTGGGAACGGGAATATTATTAGCTTTTTATGGTATCAGCATAGCCGCTGAATATCTTGAAGTTCCAGCAATGTACTATTTAACGCCGTTAAAATACTTTGATGTTTACACGGTGGCAGCAGGAGGAATCTATATTTCATTCTTCCTGTTGGCTATGATAATTGTGATTGGTTCTGTTGTCGCAGCTCAAAAAATTTGGACGGCCAGAGAGATTTGAACAAACTATATGGATAGCTACAAATGGCTATTATGCCCTGTCTGCAACAGTAAAACTCGTATCAAATTGCGGCTGGATACGGAATTAAAAAACTTCCCTTTGTTTTGCCCTAAATGCAGACAGGAAACTCTAATTACTGTAGAAAAATTTGAAATTTTAGTTATCACAGAGCCAGACGCGCAGACGCAGAGCCGATAACCCGCAAAAAAGAATGTGGTTATCGGCTCTTTCTATTTGAAAGATACGGCAACCGATTAAGGAGGTATTGCTGTGTCTTTCTGTTCTGCCCGCCCCCCTAATTTATCAAAAAAAGCCAGGGCCCCGGACAAGGATATTTTAACCGTGGTTGCGAAAATTGTTACAATGTAAGTAAATATATCGATTTATGCGCTTGTGCGGCTTTATGTCGTGCAGGCGCATTTTGCTGTCCGTACTTCGAGACAAAGTGTCCCAAGGTACGGAGCGGCTCTCCTGGGTGCCGCTCTCCACCAGCCCTCCATTTCGTTTCCTATCAACCCGACCAAAACGAAATGGAGGACAAGTTATGACTACCATCAATCTGAAAGATTTTTATTACTGGTACATACAGGATCAGTTTATCGAAGTCACCGAGGAAGTGGCCGAGGCGCTCCGGGCCAGCGTCCGCTATGAAGCGGCCTACCAGCGGCGGCTCACCCGGCACAAAGCGCAGTATTCCCTGGACTGTGAGGACGGGATCGAATACTCCGCCTGCCTGCATGAGCCCACGCCCCAGGAAGTCCTGGAACTCAAGGAGCGGTTTATCCGGCTGTGGAACGCGCTCAATTCCCTGCCGGAGATCCAGGGCCGCCGGATCGACGCTCACATCATTCTTGGCATAAGCATCAAAGCGATTGCTGAGGCTGATGGTGTGCATGAGGAGTCCGTCCGCCAGTCTATCAAGCGGGGCCTGGAACGCATGAAAAAAACTTTTTGATTTTTGCTGTTTCCCCACTTGGAATTGATGTAAAAATGTCTTGGTTATTAGAGAGGGAAATATAAACCTCTCCGCAACGGAACGGCGGCGGCCCTGAGCATAGCGCGGGGAGCCGGGCGGCGGGTGCGCGGTGACTTCTCTCCACGGAGAACGAGCGACAAACACCAGCGCCGCAGGTGGGCCGGGCCAACCCACGGCCACGATCCGCCAGTGGACAGGCTGGCCGCCTGTCCCTCCGGGCCGCCGTTCCCCGTTGCGTGGGGATGCCGCGCCGAGTATGGTTGTCTTTGAACAGGTCAAGGAAACGGGCGCGGCACTCCCTAATTTATCAAGAAAGAGGGGGAACGCTCTATGAATTATGATCCAGAACTGGCGGCTTTGCTCTCCCAGCCGTGGAGCAACGATGCCTGCCGGGGGTACGTCATCGCCGCGATGGAGCGGTGCGGCTTTAAGCCGTCCGACATTGAACAGGTGATGGTCGAGCTTTACGAGGTATTCGACTATACCACTTTGCAGGAGGCCGAGGCTTACTACGAACGGAGCCCCTACTAACTTCCAGACACTTTGTCCAGAGGTACATATCCGGCCAAAGGCCAGCACTTTCCCGGTGCTGGCCTTTGCCATGTTTCAAGACATTCTTTGATTGTATGGGAGGGATTTTATGCAGGCACAGGTCAAATATGAAAGTGAAATCAAAACTGCTTTACTCGGAGATCGCACGATCACCGTCAAAAATCTCACCCCCGTTTTTTCCCCGCAGGAACAGGACAAGCGCAACCGCGAGATCGAGCGGCGGCTGTTTGACGTGTTCCGCAAATATGCCGGGCGGGGGTAGGCCAGAGTCATCCTTGTAGTAAGGGGGCGGCAGAGGTACAATATAATTGTAGGTTGGCTCCCGTTTAACGGAAGGGAGCTAATTATGGATAGTAGAATAGATGCAATTTACGGGCGGCAGTCGATTGACAAAAAAGACAGTATCAGCATTGAAAGTCAGTTTGAATTTTGCCGCTATGAGCTTAAAGGCGGTGAGGGTAAGGAATACAAAGACAAGGGCTACTCTGGAAAGAACATTGAGCGTCCCGACTTCCAGCGGCTTCTGCAGGACATCCGGCTGGGCCTGATTAAGCGGGTGATCGTCTACAAGCTGGATCGGATTAGCCGTTCCATCGTGGACTTTGCAAAGCTCATGGAACTGTTCAAGCAGTATGATGTGGAGTTTGTGTCTTGTACAGAAAAGTTTGACACTTCCACGCCGATGGGCCGGGCGATGCTCAATATCTGCATTGTCTTTGCCCAGCTTGAACGTGAAAGCATCCAGATGCGTGTGCAGGACGCTTTCTATTCCCGGTGTACCAAAGGCTACTATATGCGGGGCCGGACGCCATACGGTTTTGATACCGAGCCCATCGTCATGGACGGGATCAAGACAAAGAAGCTGGTGGAAAATGCGGAAATGGATTTTGCCGAGTTGATGTATCAAATGTATGCGGAGCCGGGCAATTCCTACGGCGACATATCCCGGTACTTTGCCGAGAACGACATCAAGGTTTATGACAAGTCCCTAAAGCGTGGGTTTATTGCTCAACTGCTGAGAAACCCCGTCTACGTCCAGGCCGATATGGACATCTACGAATACTTCAAGGCCCAGGGCGTAAAAATCGAAAGTCCCCCGGAAATGTTCACAGGGGACAATAGCTGTTATCTATATCAAGGGCGCGAGGGCGAGGAGCCGATCCTCGTGATTGCTCCCCACCAGGGGCGCATCCCCTCCCAGCTCTGGCTGACCGTTCAGCGCAAGCTCTCACAAAACACCACATTCCAGAATGGCCGGAAATGCCATAACACATGGCTGGCCGGGAAAATCAAGTGTGGACGTTGCGGCTATGCCCTGGCAAGTCTGAACGCCAGAAATGGTGTCACCTACCTGCGGTGCAAACAACGGGCAGACAATAAGAGCTGCGAGGGAGCCGGTACGCTGACCGCGCAAAGCATGGAGGTGTTTGTTTACGGCGAGATGGTTAAGAAGATGCGGAAATTCCACACGCTGAAAGGCGGCAAGGAACAAAGCTATAATCCGAAGCTGACCGCCGCCCGTGTCGCCCTTGCAAAGACGGAAAGCGAGATCGAGAAACTTCTGGACACTTTGTCCGGCGCTAATCCGCTTCTCCTGCAATACGCAAACACCCGCATTGAGGAACTGGATGCGGAACGGCAGAAACAGCTCCGGCTGGTCGCAGACCTCACCGCTAATTCTGTTTCCGCTTCACAGATTGATAGCATTACGGGCTATCTTGATGATTGGGAGTCCGTGAGCTTTGACGATAAGCGCAAGGTGGTTGATATACTTATATCACAGATTGACGCTACCAGTGAGAGTGTTACAATCCACTGGAAAATCTAAAACCTTTTCACTTGGCATTATGCCCTTGTAAAAAATAGTTACATGAACAGA
>Ga0209510_1001360_pt1 | contig 28138 bp, 26 predicted proteins | sample BiotimSIPDNA_FD_185749 | JGI IMG/M metagenome (GOLD analysis project Ga0209510, IMG submission 185749) | Anaerobic biogas reactor microbial communites from Washington, USA - Biogas_R1 time_0 SIP DNA (SPAdes) (version 2) | ecosystem: Engineered > Bioreactor > Anaerobic > Unclassified | place...
AGGCTTTACTACGTATAATGGTGATGCTAGTAGTATGTATGGTATCAATTCGGGAATTCCTAAGACTATGGTTTTAACTATTTTAGAGTTTTTATCAAAAGAAGTATATTTAGATTTAGAAAAAGTAATTTATGAAGTCTCACAAGCGAAACCATCACCAGAGTTATTAAAAAATCAAGTTACGGAAAATGTTTTAGGCAGATATGATATAAATGATTTTATTTTGTATCATTTTATTAAAAACGATTGGGGACGCCCTGAATTGTTAAAAGCTTTGCCAGAAGTTTTCAAAATTGATCTTGATGAAGCCAAGGTATATATTAATCGGTTTTTAAGACGATTTTATCAAAACCAATTTAAACGTAACGTCCTTCCTGAAGGACCTAACGTTTTAGATATTTCACTAAATTCACGCGATGGATTTAGGTTAGCAGGAGATAATGAAGTTGACTATTAAGAAAAAGAAAGTAATGCTCGGGTTATCTGGCGGTGTGGACTCTGCGGTAGCCTTATATAAACTCATTGAAGATGGCTATGATGTTATAGCCGTTTTTATGCGGAATTGGGATTCGGCATTAAATCGTGATATTTTAGGAAATCCTACTGCTGATGATGAGATTTGCCCGCAAGAAAAAGATTATCAAGATGCTAAAAAAGTCGCGGATAAACTCGGAGTTGAACTTTTAAGAGTTGATTTTGTTAAAGAGTATTGGGACCGAGTATTTACTTATTTTTTAAATGAATATAAATTAAACCGAACCCCAAATCCGGATGTTTTATGTAATAACGAAATTAAATTTAAAGCATTTTTAGATTATGCAATGTTAAAAGATGTTGATTATATTGCCATGGGTCATTACGCAAGAGTTGACCGTTCAAGTGGTCGTGCTAAATTACTTCGCGGAATTGATCAAAATAAAGACCAATCTTATTTTTTATCACAATTAACTAATGAGCAACTATCAAAAGTCATATTTCCAGTAGGAGATCTTAATAAAGACGAAGTAAGAAATATTGCTAGAAAACTTGATTTAGCAGTTAAAGATAAAAAAGATTCGACTGGAATCTGTTTTATCGGGGAAAGAGATTTTAATAAATTTTTAGCTAATTATTTGCCAGCTAAACCGGGGTTAATGACTAGATTAGACGGAACAGTTATCGGTAAACATTACGGACTGATGAATTATACTATTGGCCAAAGAAAAGGGTTAGGGATTGGAACGATTGACGGACTTGATGGTCCGTGGTTTGTCGTTGGTAAAGAGTTAGGAACTAACACTTTATTAGTGGAAAATAAAGATAATTTAGATTATTTAAAATCTGATAAAGCGATTATTACTAATTATGTTTGGCGAGCTAGCAAACGTGATGGTAAATATACGGCTAAATTTAGATATCGTCAAAAAGATGTCCCAGTTGAAGTTAAATTTTTGAATGATAAAGAGTTTGTTGTTACCTATAATAATGTCTCAGCGGTAACTCCGGGGCAAGTGTGTGCCATTTATGATGGTGATGAATGTGTTGGCTCAGGTTTTATTAATGAAGTTTTTTATCAAGGTGAAAGAAGAAGATATTCATGACATTAATTCCAGAACACCAAAAACTAAAGGGGCATATAACGAGATATCGTTTCCATAATGAAGATAATAGTTATTCAATTGCGACCCTTAAAACTGAAGATGATCGAAAAGTGACAATCGTTGGTTATTTTCCTAAAGTAACAAGCGATTTATTATATGAACTTGAAGGAAATTGGATTGAACATCCGACCTACGGCGAACAATTTGAAGTTCTCGCTTTTAGACGCGCTAAAGTCGCGTCTTTTCAAGGTTTAGTAAATTACTTATCAAGTGATTACTTTCCTGGAATTGGCCCGAAAACAGCTGAAAAAATCGTTAATCATTTAGGTGATGATGCGATTGAAAAAATTTTAGAAGACAAAATGGTTTTGCGTGAAGTTGGGTTAAATGCAATTAGAATTGAACGTTTTTATCAACAACTGTTAGAAAATCAATCACTTGAAGGGGTGACGATTGATTTATTTGAATTAGATATTAAAGGGGCAACCGCGATGAAGTTAATTACGACTTACGGATTAAAAGCGGCAACAATTGCTAAAACTAATCCGTTTAGGTTAATTGATGAAGTTCAAGGCATTGGTTTTATTCGAGCTGATGAGATTAGAGAAAAAGTCGGGATTCCAGAAGATGACCCAAGAAGAATTAAAGCTGCCATTATTTATTCGATTAGAGAATATGGTGAACGAAATGGTGATACTTATGCCACCGAAGAACAAGTCTTTGATTATGCCAAACAGTTTTTAAAAATTGATCTTGATTTTGATCCATTTGTTAAAGAATTAATTAGAGAGAAAAAGTTAGTTTTAGAAGATCACAGGTATTATCTCGCTCCCGCATATTATGCTGAAGTCGGAGTGGCTCGGAAAATACTTGAATTAAATATGTCATCTCGACCAAAACTAGAAGAAGCGATTATTGATCAAAGTATTAATAAAATTGAAAAACTAATTGGAATTACATATACTGATATTCAAAAAGAAGCGATTAAAGTCTCCGTTAACAACGAAGTTACCGTAATTACTGGTGGGCCAGGCACCGGTAAAACGACTATCATCGATGGTTTAATGCAAGTATATAGTGATATTAATGGAATTACTGCAAGTTATATGCCAGAACACATTAAAGTAATGGCTCCTACCGGAAGAGCTGCAAAAAGAATGCGAGAAATTTTAGATTTTAAGGCGACTACCATTCATAAAGGATTAGGTATGGGTTATGATGGCATCTTTACTTATGATGAAAACAACTTGTTTTCTGAAAACTTAATTATCATTGACGAAGCTTCAATGATTGATATCTTTTTAGCTAATTCACTATTGAAGGCAATTAAGAATAATGCTAAAGTGGTTATTGTGGGTGATGTGGATCAATTACCTAGTGTTGGACCGGGACTATTTTTAAAAGATTTAATTGATTCAGGATCTTGTGCGGTTGTTAGACTTGATGAAATCCATAGGCAAGCTAGGGGTTCTAATATCGTTAAGATTGCCAATAAAGTTAACAAACAAACTATAGGTTATGAAGATTTAGTTTCTGATAGTGATACCTATATTTATAAAATTAATCGAAGTGAGTTGAAACGATTAGTTTTAAGATTAGTCCAAGGAGCGATTGATCAAGGATATTCATTAATTGAAGATATTCAAATTTTAATTCCGCAATATAAAGGTGATTTTGGAATTGATATGGTAAATGAAATTATCCAAGAAATGTATATTGAAAATAAAGAGATCCATGTCAAACATGGTGATGTTAATTATTATGTTGGCGATAAAGTGATTCAACTAGAAAATGACGCCCTAAAGGACGTGATGAATGGTGATATTGGAGTAGTTAGCGGGATCGTTTTTGATAGTAAAGATAAGCCGACAATATATGTTAATTTTGACGGAAGAGATTTATCTTATGCTAAGTCAGATTTAGATCAAATCAACTTAGCTTACGCCATTTCGATTCATAAATCTCAAGGTTCAGAATATCCAATAGTAATTATTCCAATCGTCAAAAACTATATTCATATGTTGCGTAAAGAATTGCTATATACAGCGATTACCCGCGCAAAAGCGTATTTGTTTTTAATGGGTGATGTTGATTTGATGATCTACGCTTCTAATCGAGAAACGGCGAAAAGACAATCTACACTAATGATGAGATTATCAAGTGAAATTGAGGATAAAAAAGAAGAGGTTGATGACATCAACCCCTATGATTTTATGTAATAAATATTTATATTTTAAACTCCATATAAATGGGATGATGATCTGAAAGATGCATCCCTTTTATTTTGCTTTCAATGATTTTAACATTTTGATGTTTTATATAATTATTTACAAATATGTAGTCTATCTTTGTATTAATTTTACCCGAACCAAAATGATGAAAAGTAACTGGGATATGAGTAGTTATATCAGTTAAGTGTTTATATATAATTTTGATTGGTTCATCGTCAGGATTACTATTAAAATCGCCAACTAGGATAACAGGTTCATCCATATTAGCGTAATTTAAAATTTGTTTACTAGATAATATTCTAGCTTGTGTTCCTTGATGATCAAAATGTGTGTTATATACATTTAATATTTTGTTATCTTTGGTTTTAAGTTTGACACTTGTGATAATTCTTGGGAATTGAGATTGATCAACAGCATATCTAGATTTAGGTATATCAGGGGTATCAGAGAGCCATAAAGTTTTAGTTTCAATAAGTTCAAATTTATCTTTTTTAAAGAAAATTAAATTGGATTCGTTTGATCTTTTGCTACCGCGAAATTTACCACAATATTCGTAATTTCTTAAATGAAATAAAAGTCTTATTAACATCTTTCTAGTTAGTTCTTGAATACAAATAATGTCAATATTTTCTTCTATAAAAAACTTCTTTATTGCTGGAAGCCTTTTTTTAAATCTGTTTTTTCCATCAGTTGGAAGATCAATTCTAATGTTAAATGTAACCAATTTATAAACCATAATATATTCCTTTTTAAATTTATATGTTCTACTGAGAAAATTATATCCCATTTTAAAAAAATAGTCTATTCCAAAAAACAAAATAAAAAAACCGTTAAGGTTTTCTTATTCTTTATAAAGCTCTTGAATTATTGGTCTTAAGTTTTTATAATCAATGAAATCAACTTTAGTGTTATAAGTATTAACAAAATCATTAGTTTCTGGAGATCTTTCAGATTTTGGTGTTTTCTTCGCTTTAAGGTAAAGTAATTTCATCATGATTTTGTGTTTAAGAGATAAGTTCTTATAATCTATACCGCCCCTTAAATGGTAGAAGTGGGCTGATTCGAATAATTCTTCTGAGATTTGTTTTTGGATGCCAAGATGAATGTTTTTAATGTTTTCAAGATTATTAGGATCAGATAAACCAACAGTAGCGATGATAATCTTTTTTCTATTAATATCTTTAATCTTTTTAAAAGTTTTTTCCAACCCTAACACGCCAACAGCGTATAGGGCGCCAATATAAATAATAGTTTCATAAATATTGATATTTTGGACATATTTAAAATTTTTAATTTCAATATTAGTTAATTCACCTAATCTTTTGGCGTATTTTCTAGCGGCTCCGTATTTTGAACCATAAATAATAACGTTCATCTTTTACCCCCATAATCTCTATTATCTACAAGATAATGATAACACATAATAAAATGCGAATAAATTCGCAAAAGTAAAAAGGTGGTAAATTTTGTTTATTTGATAATTCTTAGTTAAGAGATTATTTACGTTTGTTTGTTAAAATATCAAGAAGTTCTTTATAAGATAGGCTACCTGCAGCAATAGAATAAGCTATTTCTTGAATTTCTTCATTGCTAAATTTAATGTATATACCGTTTACTTCTAAAAAGGTTAACATAATATAAAAACCGATTCTTTTATTTCCATCTACAAAAGGATGGTTTGAGATTAAACCATATCCTAATTTTGCTGCTTTTTCAAGTTTGGATGGAAATAGTTCATTTCCATCAAATGTTTGATAGGGGGCTTCAATGGCGGATTCCAATAAAGTTTCATCTCTAATCCCAAAAACACCACCGGTGGATTCTATTATGTATTTGTACAAAAGAAGTACATTTTCCTTATTAAATTTGATCATTTTGCCAACTCTTTAAAAGCTTCAATATGCCTGTTTAAAATTCTTTTAGCGACGATTTCGATTTTTTCATCATCACTTAATTCGAAATATTGATCAATGTCCATTAAAATGTATTTGGGTTTATTGTTTTTGAAAATTAAAGCAATCCCTTGTTCATCAGCTGTTTTTGAAGCTTTTGAAAAATTTTGATTTGCTTCGGTCATGGTAATGATTTGGCTAGTTTTAAACATCATAAAAAATCACCTCTAATTAAATTATACATAAATAATAGGATAAATTAAACCTATAAACTAAAAATTATCTAAAAACATGTTTATTAAAGTGTAGTAATTTTTTCAGTTGTCTTTATTTTGGGGACAACTGATTTTAAATTTCTAGATTTATTTATCTTTATCAGAAAACTCGATTTATTATAAACAACCAAATGAAAACGATCATTTCTGACACAAGAGAAATTTTATTAAGTTTTAATCTTGAAAGGTTTTAAAAAATTTATTTTTTCGATTCATAAAAAGTTCTTTTCAATAAAATTATGCCACAATAATAAGATGGTATAAGTGACGAAATTAAAGAGAATGAGATATATAAATATATTTATTTTTGACTTTAATGTGATTAATATGGTATTGTCTTAACTGAATGGGGTGGTTATATATGTTAGGGGCAATTATTGGTGATATTGTTGGCTCAAGATTTGAACGGAATAATAATAAAAGCAAACATTTTGAGTTTTTTAATGACAAATGTGTTTTTACTGATGATACAGTAATGAGTCTTGCAATAGCAAAGGCACTTCTAAATACAAGAGATGATTATAGTGATTTAGGTTATTTATCAATTAAATATATGCGAGAAATGGCAAGAAAATATCCAAACGCAGGTTATGGGATGAGATTTATTCAGTGGATGCTTTTTGATAATCCAAAACCATATAATAGTTTTGGGAACGGCGCAGCTATGAGAGTTAGTTCGGTTGGTTTTTTTGCTAATTCACTTGAAGAAACGATTTTACTTTCTAAAATAGTAACCGAGGTAACTCATAATCACCCAGAAGGTATTAAAGGAGCAGAAGCGACTGCTGTCGCAGTTTTTTTGGCAAAAAGTGGTTATAGTATTCCTGAGATTAGAGATCATATTGACAAGCATTATTATAAATTAGATTTCAAATTAGATGATATTAGGGAATCATATAAAATAAATGTAACTTGTCAAGGAACTGTTCCCCAAGCAATAACGGCATTTTTAGAATCTACTAGTTTTGAAGATGCAATTAGAAATGCAATTTCTATTGGTGGCGATAGTGATACAATCGCTGCAATTACAGGCGGAATAGCCGAAGCTTATTATGGAATACCAAGTAAAATTCGAGAACAAGCATTAAAATATCTTGATGAAACTTTATTAACAATATTAATTGATTTTGAAAATAAATATTAGTCACATATTAAAATAAAGGGAAAATTCCCTTTATTTTTAATTTAAAAGCATAGGTACAGACTTATTAGTGTCAATAAAGTACTATGCCATTTATGTTAAAATTGGTGGAGATGAGGGGATTTGAACCCCTGTACGAAGCACATAAGAGATTACTTTCTACAAGTTTATAGTATTTAGTTTATTTTGCTAAGTTTATTAAATACTCAAAATAAAGATTAGCTAGCTAATTAAAGTTCGTTAGTTTTTATTAGCATCCAAACTAATATATCTTACTTAAATGTGCCGCCCTAGAAAACGCAAGAAATTTTCTAGTTTGGTTTTTGCTTTTTCTTAAGCAAATGCTAAATTTTGGTTTCCGGTTATTATAACCTCGACGTTTTTACTTGCGCAACCAAGACTTGCTTATAATAACTTATCATACCCCGGCGAATCCATAAACATCCCCATGCCTTAATACTTTATAATTTATGATATCAAAAGTCAAGGGAATTTTATTAAATTATGTTTTAATTTCAAAAAACATGTAAATAAAGACTATTTTAACTAATATAAATAGTTAAAGATGTCTTAAAATGATAAAATAACATTAGTTATCAAAGAGGTGATTAGATGATTAAAGGAATTATTTTTGATTTAGACGGAACATTACTTAATACAATTGAAGATATTAATAATGCCTTAAATCTAATTTTGGAAAATAATGGTTTTCCCAAAAGAACAATTAAGCAAACTAAATTAAGTTTAGGAAGTGGTTCGTTTCACTTAATAAGGACTTCACTTCCGAAAAGTGTTAATCAAGCAACTTTTTTAAAAATACATGCTGAATATCAACGATATTATCAAAATAATAATGATATTTTAACTAGACCTTATGATGGTATTATAGATGCTATAAAAGAATTAAGAGCTAATGGATATAAATTAGCGGTGGTTTCTAATAAAGATGATCATGATGTGAAGCTATTAAACCAAAACAAGTTTCAAGGTTTAATTGATATTGCCATTGGAGCAAGAAAAGAAAAACCAGTTAAACCAGATCCGTATTTAGTTAGGCTAGCATTAGATGAAATGAAATTAACTGCTGATGAAGTAGTTTATGTTGGGGATAGCGATATTGATATTTTAACAGCGAAAAATGCAAATATTCCGATGATTACTGTAACTTGGGGATTTAGAGATTTAGAGACTTTAGAAAGATGTCAGGCGACTAATATTATTGATAATCCCGAAGATATTATAAAGAAGGTGAAGTTAATCAATGATCAAATTAATAAACGTTAGTAAATACTATAAAACTGAAGCGGGAGTTTCAGTTGGACTGGTTAAAGCCAATTTAGAATTTAATGTTGGTGAGTTTGTCGCCGTAGTTGGTGAATCCGGATCGGGTAAGACAACTCTTTTAAACGTAATTTCTGGACTTGATACATATGAAGATGGTGAAATGTATCTTTTTGGTGAGCCAACTAGTCATTATGAAATTGAAGATTTAGAGAAATACCGGTCAACTTATGTTGGATTTGTCTTCCAAAATTACAATATTATTGATTCTTATACTGTAACTCAAAATATCGTCTTAGCATTGGAGTTACAAGGTTATCCAAAAGAAAAAATTAAATCAAGAGCACTTGAATTAATTGAGCGTGTTGGATTAACTCATCGTAAAAATCATAAAGCAGCTAAATTATCAGGTGGGGAAAAACAAAGAGTAGTAATCGCTAGAGCTCTTGCCAAAGATTGCCCAATTATTGTTGCTGATGAGCCAACTGGCAACTTAGATTCTAAATCAGGTGCTGAAGTCATGAAATTACTTGATGAAGTCTCAAAAGATAAATTAGTGATTGTGGTGTCACATAATTATGAAGAAGTTAAACCTTATGCGACTAGAAGAGTTAAAATTCATGATGGACAAATTGTTGAAGACATTAAAATTAAACATGTGCCTCAAGTAGAGGACATTGTTAAACCCGAAATTAAAGAATTTACTACGAAACAAACCTTTAAATGGAGTTTAATGGATTTGTTTTCAAGACCGAAAAGATTTATCTTTTTATTTATTACACAACTAGCGGTAATGTTACTTTTCTCATTAACTTATGCTGGAGGACAGGCGATAGTAAATGAAATTGATAATTTAAATACCGATATGTGGTTTAGTCGCAATATGTATACTGAAAATCGAATTGGTGTGCAGCGCCATGACGGGGCCCCAATTTCAGAAGCAGAACTAAATTCGTTTAAGTCAAACCCAAATGTGGTTAGTGTTGCTAAGAGTAATATGTTATTCTTTGATTCGAATAATTCCCTTAGACTAGCGCCACTTGATGGCGAAAATCGTAGTGTTGGTATTAGTGGAGTTAGTCATAATACGATTTTCTCTAAAGGAAAAGGCGAACTTATCAGCGGTAAACCAGCGCAAGCAGTAAATGAAGTTATCTTATCAAGTGACCTTAGAGCTTTATTTAAAGTTAATGAAGAAATTTATTTAATGGTTCCCGGTCAAACATGGGATGCGGCTAATGAAAAAATTAAAATTAAAGTTACTGGTTTTTCTAAAGATAAAAAAGGTATTTTATATTTAGATGAAAGATTTGGAACACCAAACAATTTAGGATTTAAATTCTTCGTTAATGAAGTGGCTAAAAATTCTAACCTTTATATTAATGGTACTCCTAATAAATTATCATATACGAATTACGAAAGTGTTGAGCCAGTTGATTTTTTGATTCCTTCTCCTCTTGTAGATAATGCAACAGTATTAGAAGTAAAGGATCAAAATAAATCATATTATAATTTATCCTTAGCAGATACTAAGTATGTTTCAAATAATGATGTTTATGAGATTAGTATTACTTATAATAAGTTATCTGAAATTGCTGAAACAGTTTATAACGACCAATATGAAATTGCTTTAATTGTTAATGATAAAATTGATGCAGATTTAGTTATCTCCAGTTTAGATAAAACAGTTTATCAAATTAGAACTTTTTCACCAACAGAAGGTGACGGTATATTATTATTAAAACAAATTGTTTCGGTAATTATCTTTGGTGGTGCGTTATTAAATTTACTATTTTTATATGCAATTTTAGGATTAGTAATTCGAAATAGTATGAACGCTAGAAAGAAAGACTTTGCCATCTTTAGATCAATAGGTACAAATGAAAAAACTATTGGTCAATTAGTGATATTCCAACAAATATTAATTAGTTTGTTTGCCTATATTGGATTAATGACTATTGTAACTATTTTAAACATTTTTGTTCCAGCTAGTTTCATTGATTTTAGAATGATTGGATGGCACCATTACCTCATCTTATTTATCCTATTTATGTTGTTCTCGATCTGGTTAGGCTTTAGGTTTAATAAACGTATCTTTAAGATCACGGTCATTAAGAATTTACAAATTGAGGAGGTGATCTAAGATGATTAAACTAAAAAACGTTTATAAATCATTTAATAAAGGTCGCTCCAATGAAGTAAAGGCGGTAAACGACGTTACTATCGCATTTCCTGCTAAGGGGATTGTTACTCTCTTTGGGCACTCGGGAAGCGGAAAAACAACGATTTTGAATATTGTGGGCGGTTTAGACAAACCAACTAGTGGTGAAATTTTATTTGAAGGTCGTAAGATTTATGATTTCGATAATATAAGATCTAAACGGATTGGATATGTCTTCCAAAACTACAATTTATTTAATAATTTATCAGTCTTTGATAATGTTGCTTTTGTTCTAAAAATGTTAGGGGTAAATGATGATAAGTTTATTAAAGAAAGAGTAGAATATACCCTAGATTTAGTTAATATGTTACCATTTAAACGCAAGAAAGCTAACGAGCTTTCAGGTGGTCAACAACAACGCGTGGCAATAGCTAGAGCCCTAGTTAAAAATCCTGATTTTATTATTGCTGATGAGCCAACTGGAAATATTGACTCTAAAAATAAAATTGAAGTGATGAACATTTTAAGAAAAATTAGTGAGTATAAATTAGTCATTTTAGTTACTCACGAAGAATCAATTGCTAAATATTATAGTGATCGAATTATCACTTTAGTAGATGGTAAGATTACTAGTGATGAAGAAAATAAATCAGGTGTCACTGATGAGTTTGTTAGAGATAACGAAATTTATTTATCGGAATTAGAAACTAAAGAAAAAATTGAAAATGAAAACTTATATATTGAATATTTTGGTGATAATAAAAACAAATTAAATGTTTCTCTTATTTTCCAAGATGGAACTTTATATATCAAGTCAAGTGAAAATGTTAGAGTTGATTTACTTAATGAAAATAGTCGAGTCAAAATTTTCGATGAAAAAGTTGAATCTAAACCAGAAGATTTAAGTCAAACGGACTTTGAATATCAAGATTTATCAATTGATGAAAATAAACTTGGTAAACGTCAATTATTTTCCCTTAAAAATAATATAAGAGTTGCGTTTTCAAAACTATTTAATCAATCATTTAGAGGGAAACTTTTATTTTTAGCGCTATTAATTTCTGGAGCATTAATTGCAATCGGGGCGATTAGAATTGGTAATTTATTTACTGTTGGAATTCAAGAAGAATATTTATCTGATAAAGATATGTATTTGATTGGTGATAGTGAAAGTAATAAACCAATAACGATTGAAGGCGAAAACAATTTATTTTTACTAAGAGAGGGCTATTATTCAAATACTGAAATTCAATTATTTTCTGTTGGTAATAGACTAAGTTATTCAGTAGCCTCAGTTAGATTTGTTCCTGCTGATCAAATTAAAGCTGATGAATTATTACATGGAAAACTTCCAGAAAATGATAATGAAATCGTAATTACTAAAAGTATTGCCGAAACTTTAACTAGAAGTAAAGAAGAAATGGGAATTTACGATATTAAAGCTTTGATTGGCAAACAAGTTAATGCATATGGAAACAAAAAATTTACGATATCAGGAATTTCAAAACGCATCTCGTCATTAGTTTTTTCAACTCGAGTAGTAGCTAATGCAATTACGGCATCAACCGTTTTTGAACAATCAACATATAATTATATAACACCGCTTGAATTTCAAGAATATACGCTAACTTACGGAGTAATGCCAACAGTATTTAATGAAAATGTGATTGAAGTTTTAGTCATTCAAGATTATCTTGGAATAGAAAATCCTGATACTTATGTTTTTGCTCCAGAAACATACAATGTTGAGTTTAATATACCGGGCAGAAAAACATCTGTCCCTTTAACATTTAGGGTCGTTGGAGCAGTTAAGGTAGATTCATTAAGTAAATATCAGTTTATGGCTCCACTGGAATTAATGGCTAATTTTAATGAGACATTTCAAAATAAGGGAGAAGCTAAAGAATTATTTACGACCGATAAAGCATTAATCGAAAGATTAAGTAATAAATATGAAGTTAAAAATTCAAGAGATATACAAATAAAACAGCAATTAGATGAAAAAACGATCAATTTAGCCGGAACTCTTACTTTTAGTTTCGTAATTTTCTTACTATCGGCATTGGGTTATTTCTTTATTAATAAGTCTGAGATGTTAAGACATATCTATCAAATCAATGTTTATCGTAGTTTAGGAGTCAAACGATTTGAAATTGTTAAAATTTTTATTGTCGATATTATCGTTTTAACTACCTTAACGTCGCTAATTGGTTATTTAATTAGCGTTGGAATTTTCATAAGAATTGCGGCTAGCACCATCGGTACACTAGCTATGATTAAGCCGCATTATCCAACCTTATTACTAGGAGTGGTCTTAGTTTATGCAATCAATATTTTAGCCGGAATCATTCCAGTTTTAACTCTTTTAAGAAAGAGTCCAGCTGAAATAATGAGAACCTATGACTTTTAATTAAACTAAAAAAACACTAATTGTAAAGGCTAAACACTTTCATATTCTCTATAGAGTGTTTAGTCTTTTTTTATGATATAATTAATATGGTGAATAAATTGATTAAATTTGAAGTTTTACATGTATGTAAACAAAGTGGAGCAAGATTAGGAAAATTAACAACGCCATCCGGCGTTTTTGAAACTCCAATTTTTATGCCAGTTGGAACAAAAGGAACGGTGAAAACATTAAATCCAACGGAGATTTCTGAAGTTTCCGAAGGATTAATTTTATCAAATACATATCATTTATGGTTAGAGCCCGGAGTTGACGTAATTAAAGCTCATAATGGGGTTAAAAATATGATGCGCTGGAATGGGGCAATGTTAACTGATAGTGGTGGTTTTCAAGTTTTTTCTCTATCTGGGCTTCGTAAAATTGAAGAAGAAGGAGTATATTTTAAACATCATAAAAGTGGTGAAGAATTATTTTTATCTCCTGAGCTTTCAATTGAAATTCAAGAGGCGATTGGTGCAGATATTATTATGTCATTTGATGAATGTCCGCCAGCAAAAGCGAGTTATGAATATCAAAAAAACTCTTTAGAAAGAACCTTAAGATGGGCTAAAAGAGGAAAAGATCATTTAAAAACCAATCAAGCATTATTTGGAATTGTTCAAGGTGGACTGTATGAAGATTTAAGGCGTCATTCAGCTGAAGAATTAATCAAAATTGGCTTTGATGGTTATTCAATTGGCGGTTTATCTGTTGGTGAACCAAAAGAGGAAATGCACCGGATTACTAAGTTTTTAAATGATATCTTGCCATTTGATAAACCAAGATATTTAATGGGCGTTGGCTCTCCTGAAGATTTAGTTGAAGGAGTTATTAGAGGAATTGACATGTTTGACTGTGTATTGCCGACTAGAAACGCAAGACACGGGATGGTTTTATCAACAACCGGTAAATACAACATTAAAAAATTAGAATACAAATTTGATATGTCATCACTTGATCCAAATATCGAAAGTCCAATTTCTAAATATACAAAAAGTTATGTGAGACACTTATTTAGAGAAAGTGAAATTCTTGCATCAAGAATTATTACATATCAAAATTTACTTTACATTAAACATTTAATGGCTGAAATTAGAAAAGCCATTAAAGAAGATAGACTTCTTGATTTTCGCAAAGATTTCTATAAAAATACTAATTATTAACAAATTTTCATTTAATATTTTATTTTATTAATAAAATATAGTAAACTATATTAACGTAGGAGTGGTAGAATATGACATTTCGAGATTACGAGAATGATTTTGAAGATAATAACTTTGAAGAGTCACTAAAACCTAATATTAAGGTGGTTGGTGTCGGTGGTGGTGGAGGGAACGCAGTTAATAGGATGATCGAAAACGATGTTAAGGGTGTATCATATGTCGCAATTAACACTGATCAACAAGACTTGCTGTATTCTCACGCTCAAGAAAGAATCGTAATTGGTAAACGATTAACTAAAGGTCTAGGTGCAGGACAAAAACCAGAAATTGGTCGTGACGCAGCTTTAGAGTCAGAAGAACAAATTAAAAAAGTCTTATCAGGCGCTGATATGATTTTTATCACGGCCGGAATGGGTGGGGGCACCGGAACTGGTGCGGCACCAGTAGTTTCTAGAATCGCTAAAGAATTAGGAGCACTGACTGTTGGAATTGTAACCAAACCTTTCCAAATAGAAGGGCCAACAAGAATGAAAAATGCGATTAAAGGAATTGAAGAAATGCGTCCATATATTGACACCTTAATCGTAATTCCAAATGACCGACTATTAAAAATTTCAGATACGAGTACTCGTCTTTTAGACGCTTTTAGAGAATCAGATAATATTTTGCGTCAAGGGGTTCAAGGAATTGCTGAATTAATTGCTGTTCCGGGAATGATTAATGTTGACTTTGCTGATGTTAGAACCGTTATGGAAAATAAAGGCACGGCATTAATGGGAATTGGAATTTCTAGTGGTAACACAAGGGCTGTTGAAGCAACTAGAAAAGCAATTTATTCAGATATTTTAGATGTTAGTATCGACGGAGCTACTGATGCGATTGTTAATATTTCCGCAAGTACCGATTTAACGGTCTTTGAAATGGAAGCCGTTTTAACGGAAATTAGAAATGCCACTTCACATGAAATTAATATTATTTGGGGTACGACGATTAACCGTGACTTAGAAGATGAATTAGTTGTAACTGTAGTTGCTACTGGATTAGAACTGCGTACCAAAGAAGAAGATTCGGATTTAGCAAGAGCAGTTTTAGAGCAAATGAAATGGTCACAAAATGAAAACACACATGAAGCCAATGAAATACCTACACCACAAATTAAAAGAGAACCTCCAAAAGAAGAAAAATCTTCAAAGAGTAAAGGAAGTTCTAAATTACCTTCTTGGATCAAGGGGAATAAATAAGGCTTAGGCCTTTTTTATTTAGTGATAATATGTTAAGAGCAGGAATTGTAGGAATGCCTAATGTTGGCAAATCGACTCTTTTTAACGCCATTACTAAAAGTAATGTTGTTGCTGAAAACTATCCATTTGCAACAATTGATCCGAATGTTGGCGTAGTATTAGTTGATGACCCAAGATTAGAAGTGCTTCATAAAATACATCAAAAAAGTAAAATTGTACCAACCGCTTTTCAATTTATTGATATTGCGGGATTAGTTAAAGGAGCTTCGAAAGGAGAAGGACTTGGTAACCAATTTTTATCAAACATCAGAGAAGTTGACGCGATTTGTCAAGTTGTCAGATGTTTTTTAGACGATGATATTATTCACGTTGAAGGAGAAGTAAATCCAATTAGAGATATTGAGACCATTACAATGGAACTAGCTTTAGCTGATCTTGAGATCATTGACCGTAGGCTTCCGAAACTTGAAAAGCGAGTTCAGTTAAAAGAAGATGACGCAATATTAGAATTTGGTGTGTTATCTAAAATTAAAAAATCGTTAGAAGAGTTAACCGATCCGAAAAATATCGAATTAACTAATCAAGAAAGAAAAGCAATTAAAAACTTTAATTTTTTAACTTTAAAACCAATCATCTTTTTAGCGAATATCGCTGATGATGATATTGGCAATTTAGATAATAATAAAATGTATCAAGACTTAAAGAATTATTTAAAACAATACAACCACGTCTTGATTCCAGTCTCGATTAAACTAGAAAGCGAGATTGCGAGTTTATCTAAAGAAGAACAAGTAGATTTCTTACACGAATATGGCTTAGAAAGGCCAACTTTAGATGAAATCATATCAAAGACTTATGACTTATTAGGGTTAAAAACATTCTTCACTATGGGTGATGATGAGACAAGAGCGTGGCCGTTTAAAAATGGGATGACGGCACCGCAATGTGCGGGCACGATCCATACTGATTTTCAAAAAGGTTTTATCCGTGCCGAAACAGTTTCATATGATGATTTAGTTGCAGCCGGAACTTATCAAAGAGCTAAAGAATTAGGTAAAGTTAGACTTGAAGGAAAAGAATATTTGCCAAAAGACGGCGATATTATGTTCTTTAGATTCAATGTTTAAATAATATATGATAAAATATATAATGATATATCACTAAATTGGAGGCGAAAATATGTGTTTTAAAAAACTATTTCGTAGAAACAAAAAAGAAGTTCTTTCGGAAGACATCTTTATCCCTGAAACTAAATCTTTAGTTTCTTTTATTCAATTTAAAGATGCAACCGATGAAACATTAACTAAAATTGCTGAAGAAATTAGAAAAGGAATTCCTCATATTTTAAATTTTGAATTACTTGAAATTGATGAAGCTAATAAAGCGATGGCCTTTTTATCAGGGGTCGTTTTCGCAATTGATGGTGAAATTTATATATTTAGAAATGGTCAACATTATATGTTTGCTGATAAACATGTTTATGAAGACGGGACGATGGAAGAATTAATTAAAGAGATAGAAGGTTATTGATGATGAAAAAAGACTACAAGGACACACTATTATTACCCAAAACTGATTTTCCTATGCGCGGTAATCTAGGTGTTAAAGAAAAAGCGATTCAAGCGTTTTGGGATGAAATAAATTTATATGAAAAAGTATTAAAGAAAAACGAAGGAAAACCGGAATTTATTTTTCATGATGGTCCTCCATATGCTAATGGTGATATTCATGCTGGTACAGCTTTAAATAAAGTATTAAAAGATTTTATTATTAGATATAAAACAATGTCGGGGATGTATGTTGATTACGTTCCTGGTTGGGACACACATGGACTTCCAATTGAAGTTGCGGTAACAAGACAAGGTGTTGACCGCAAGAAAATGGGGAAAGTCGAATTTAGAGAAAAATGTGCTACTTTTGCCCACGAACAAGTTGCTCGTCAACGTGATCAATTTATGCGTTTAGGTATTTTAGGACGTTGGTTTAATCCGTATTTAACCTTAACTCCAGATTATGAAGCTAGACAAATTAGATTATTTGCTAAAATGGTTGAGCGCGGTTTAATTTATCGCGGATTAAAACCAATTTATTGGTCACCATCAAGTGAATCAGCTTTGGCTGAAGCTGAAATTGAATATCATGAAGTTACATCTGATTCAATTTATGTTTCGTTTGATTTAGTCAATCAAAAAGGCGATTTAAAAGATGCTAAAATAATTATTTGGACAACGACTCCTTGGACATTGCCAGCTAACTTAGCAACTTCAGTTCATCCACGATTAGAATACGTTTTAATTGCTACAAACGGCAATAAATATATCGTTGCTAAAGCAAGATTAAAAGATTTAACTGAAATTTTATCATTTGAAAATGTTAAAGTTTTAAAAACATATTGGGGCGAAGAATTAGAAAATTTAGAATATGTTCATCCAATTTATGGTAGAACTTCCCCTATTATTTTAGGTGAACACGTTACTGCCGATGATGGTACCGGATTAGTCCATACAGCTCCAGGGCATGGTGCTGATGACTATATCGTTGGTCAAAAATATAATTTAGATATTTTATCACCAGTTAATCCTGAAGGCTATTTAACTGAAGAAGCTGGTGAATTTAGTGGAATGTTTTATGCTGATGCTAACCCTAAGATTATCGAAAGATTACAACAATTAGGGGCACTACTTAAACATACTAAAGTCAAACACCAATATCCACATGACTGGAGAACGAGAAAGCCGATTATCTTTAGAGCTACCCCACAATGGTTTGCTTCGATTGAAAAGCTAAAACCACAATTACTTCATGAAATTGAACATAACGTTGAATGGAAACCTAAATGGGGTGAAGTTAGACTTTTCAATATGATTCGTGATCGTGATGATTGGTGTATTTCGCGTCAAAGAGTTTGGGGCGTGCCAATTCCAGTATTTTACTGTGAAAATGGCGAACCAGTTATTGATCCAAAAGTTATTTTACATGTAGCTGATTTATTTGAAGAACATGGTTCAAATTATTGGTATGAAAAAGAAGCGATTGATTTATTACCTAAAGGATATCGTAACCCAAATAGTCCAAATGGAATTTTTACTAAAGAAGAAGATACCATGGATGTGTGGTTTGACTCTGGAACCAGCTTCTTAACTTTAGGTGAAGGTAAACAATCAGATGTTTACTTAGAGGGAAGCGACCAATATCGTGGTTGGTTTAACTCTTCACTAATTAATAGTGTCGCTTATCAAGATATGGCTCCTTATAAGAAAGTTATTTCTCATGGGTTTATTTTAGATCCAAAAGGTCAAAAAATGTCAAAATCACTGGGAAATGTTGTTGATCCAAATAAAGTATCAAATCAAATTGGAGCTGACGTTTTTAGAGTTTGGGTAGCAAGTGTTAACTATGAAAGTGATGTTGTTTTATCTGATGACATCTTAAAACAAGCATCAGAATCTTATCGTAAGATTAGAAATACATTTAGATTTATGCTTGGAAATATTAGTGATTTTAATCCACAAACAGATTACGTTGCGTTTTCAATGAGAGGAAAATTAAACCGAGTGATGACACTTAAGGCGATGGATTTAACTAATGATGTTATTGATGCGTATGAACAATATAACTTTGAAAGAATATTACGCTTAGTCATGCCGTTTATCATCAATGATATTAGTGCATTTTACTTAGATTATACGAAAGATATTTTATATATTTTAGATGAAAATGATTTTGAAAGAAGATGTGTTCAATCAACAATTTATGATATTCTTTTAAGATTATTAAAACTACTTACACCAATTATTCCGCATACAGCTTCAGAAGTTTATTCACATCTTCCATATCGAGAAAAAGAAGATATCTATCTAGAAGATATGCCAAAGAAACAAAGGTTAGAAATGGCTGAATATTTAGATGCTTTCGAGCAATTTGAAGTATTAAGAGACGAAGTCTTAAAAGAAATTGAAGTTGCCAGAGCGGAAAAATTATTATCTAAAACTTTAGAGGCAGAACTAGATGTAGTTATTACTAAAGAAATTGATGAAGCGATTAAATTACTAGAAATTAATTTAATTCAAGTTTTAATGGTAGCTGGTATTAACGTTAATATCGGTAATGAAGTCAGTGTTAAAGTATCAAAATCGAATCATGTTACATGTTCAAGATGCTGGAATTTAGTTCCAGAAATAAATGAAGACGAATTATGTCCTCGCTGTGCTAAGATTATTGCGAAAAGGAGTGTCTAAAGATGAGAATATTAGTTGTAAATGATGATGGAATTCAATCACCTTATTTAGAAACACTAGTTAAAGTTGCTTCTAGATACGGATTTGTTTATGTTGCAGCTCCAATTAAACCTCAATCTGCTACTAGCCACGGAATTACTATTGCTAATAAGATTCATGTGGATAAAGAATCATATCACGTATCAGGTTCTGAAAAAACGATTGCGGTTGACGGATTTCCAGCTGACTGTGTTAGAGTCGGTGTCGCGCTTTTTGACACACAATTTGATTTAGTTATTGCCGGAGTTAATGCAGGCTTTAATATCGCAAGCGATCATATTTATTCAGGAACGGTCGCAGCAGCAAGAGAGGCTGTTATTTTAGGTCTTCCAGGAATAGCTATTTCAACTCACTATTTAGATAGTCTTAATTTAGAGTTTAAAGTCGGATTAGTTTTAGAAGAATTAATTGCTAGCAAAAAATACTTGAACTTTAAATTACTTAATGTCAACATCCCAAGAGCTGAAAAGGTTAATGGAATTAAATATACGACTCAAGGAAGAAGGTTATTTCACGCTGAATTTAGTCCAATTCAAGGTCAAGAAGATTATAAGATAACTTATAGTCAAATGATCTATGATGAACCAAATGATACTGATGCTTATAACTTGGATAATGATTACATCGTTATTACACCATTAACAATTGATCAGACAAATTACGAAGATCTTAAAAAACTAAGAAAATAATAAACTTTAGTTTGTAAGATAAAAATAAATGTGTTATTATAATTATAATAAGGGGTTGGACTGATGACAACATTTAGCCTACATTTCTTTAAAAAACAAAATAGAAATGTCGATTACGGTTTGCTCAGAGCATTTTTTGAGGCAAATGAAGACTTTCAAGTAAGAATTCATGACTCAAGAAGCGCTGAATTTGTTTATACTCATCCAAGGCTGCTACATCAAGCGGTCTTTTATCAAACGAAAAGTTCACATGTTCCAAATATTTACCGCATTGATGCGGCATTTTTAGATGTCAATATTCATATTGAAATACCAGTTTTAACTCCTGATTATTTTGTTAGAGAAGTTTTATATATCGCTGAACAAGTAGCCAGTAAATTTGGTTTTTACATTTATTATGAAATCTTTAACAACCCAATGGAAGTTGATATTGATTTTATTATGCAAGTCTTTACTACCCTTAAAAAATCATATTTTGATCGTAATCCCGATAAATATGAAGAATATCACATTTTAAACAAACAAAAATCTCAAGCAATTTTTAGATATATTGATGAACTACCACAACTTCAAAATTATTATCGTGAGTTAGAAGTGTTTGTTCCGAAATATCATATTTTAAAAGATGAAACTAACCAATTAGTTTTAGCAATGGAATGGCGTGAAAATACGGCAACCGTATTTCCACCTTTTGTTGATTATATCTTTTACCGCTCACAAGCTGAAGTAAAAGTATTAAAATCAGATTTAGTCTACGAAGAAATTAATGAGTTTTTAGAACCAGTTCCTGGATTTATTAAAGAAACTTCAGTAATTAATCGTTCTCAAGTTAAGAAAGTTAATAAAATCATGAAGAAAATTCGCTTTCCAAAAAACAAATATAGTTTTTCAAAAGAGAGTTTATTATCGGTGTTAGATTAATGAAAATTTCTAAACAAACAGCAATAAAACTTTCGGTATACTTGCTGGGGCTTATTTTAGTTGGTATTGGTGTTCAAATAATTATTTATACAAACTTAGGATCAGCTCCGCTAGACGCATTTACTTGGTATTTAGCGAGAATCTATTTACAACTATTTCCAAATGCCACGTTAGCACATGAAAGTATTATGGGGATTGCTTCATTTATCTTTGGGACTTTAACAATTATCGTATTGTATTTAATATCAAAAAATAAAAAACTAATCCTCACATGGTTTAACAGCATCGCTATTTCTTTTATTATCTTATTGTGGGGTTTTTTATTTGCCGAATTTAAACCAATTGCCGATAATTTGTTGATTAAAATATTAGTTTCATTTATTGGGATTGTTATTTTATCATTTGGAGTTTTCTTAGTTATTGTGACTGAATATCCTGGTGGTCCACCAGAAGAAGTGATGAAATTAATTAATACCAAAACCAACAATCTATTCGTTGCCAAAATATTAACTGAAGGAATGTATTTAGTATTCGCTTTTGTAGCCATGCTAATATCAACAGTTTTAATTGGTAATGAACCACTTCAATTTACTCATATTAGTTTATTTACAGTTTTTACCTTAGTGTCAACTGCTGTATTAATCTCGTTATTTGATAAACTATATCGAAAGATATTTTCTAAAAGGAGTGAACCAGTAAATGAATGAATGTCATCATTGCGGTGGAATAAATTTTAAAAAGATTAAAATTATGGCTAGTAAACATCCAGGACTGTTTTTAATTCCGGAAGAAGAATTTAAAAACATTTTTTCTAAAAGTATCAGTAATGCAATATGGGCCGATATGTGCCTAAATTGCGGTACAATTAATCGTATTTACGTAGCCAAAGAAGATTTAGATAAGTATAAAAAAAGATTAAATAAATAAAGTATTGCTTTTTGGCAATACTTTTTTTGTTCTTGCTATTATATAGCAAAACATACTATAATATAAAGTGAAGATTAAAAAGAAAGGGAGTAGATATTATGAAGTTGAATCAATATATTGATCACACTAAACTTGGTCCAACAGTATCTAAAAAAGATGTAGTCAAATTAGTTGAAGAAGCGAAAAAATATGAATTCTTCAGCGTTTGTGTTAACACTACATTTGTCAAATTAGCTAAAGAATTAGCTCAAGGAAGCAATGTCAAAGTGGCAACAGTAATTGGGTTTCCACACGGAACACATACTCCAGAAGTAAAAGCTTTTGAAACTAAAAAAGCGATTGAAGATGGGGCCGATGAAATCGATATGGTATTAAATGTTAACGCCTTAAAAGACAAAGACTATGACTTAGTCTTAGAAGATATTAAAGGCGTAGTTAAAGCGGCTAAGGGAAATGTGGTTAAAGTTATTATTGAAACTTGCTATTTAACGAAAGAAGAAATTGTTAAAGCTAGTGAACTATGTGTCAAAGCGAAAGCGCATTTTGTTAAAACTTCAACTGGTTTTGGCCCAGGCGGAGCTAAAGTTGAAGATGTTGAATTAATTGAAGAAACAGTTAACGGAAAAGCGGAAATTAAAGCGTCAGGTGGCATTAGAAATTATGAAGATGCAATGGCGATGATTGAAGCTGGAGCTACTAGATTAGGCGCCTCAAAAGGCGTAGAAATTATGGAAGGAGAAAAAGTAGATGATTCCGACACCTCATATTGAATTAAAAGATAAGGATAAAATTGCAAAAGTAGTATTAATGCCAGGAGATCCACTAAGAGCGAAGTGGATTGCAGAAACATATTTAACTGATGTTGTTCAAATTAACGGCGTTAGAAATATGTTTGGATTTACCGGTAAATTTGGTAAAAAGAAAGTAACTGTAATGGGTTCAGGTATGGGGATGCCAAGTATTGGTATTTATTCATATGAACTATTTGCTTTCTACGGTGTAGAAAAAATCATTAGAGTTGGTTCGGCTGGAGCATACAGCCCAGATTTAAAATTATATGATGTTGTTTTAGCATCAGCAGCTTGGAGTGAGTCAAGTTATGCCAAAACGATGGGAGTTACTAACCGTTCATTAATTAGACCAACTAAATCATTAAATAATCGAATTTTAAGAAGTGCTGAAAAACTAGGAGTTCCTGTTCATGAAGCAGTTATTCACTCGTCAGATGTGTTTTATCGAATGAAGCCAGAAGAGTATAAAGAAATTTACGAAAAGCATAATGCTGTCTGTGTGGAAATGGAATCATTTGCTCTATTTGCCAACGCCAGAGCTCTTGGCAAAAAGGCGGCATGTATCCTAACTATTTCTGACTCTTTAGTGACTCATGAAGCAACTTCATCAGAAGCTAGACAAACTTCATTTAATAAAATGATTGAAGTTGTCTTAAATAGCTTATAATCATTTAGAACAAAACCCAACTTTTTATTACAATTCTAAGGCTAGGAGATTCCTAGCCTTTTTTCTTTTTTAACTTTATTAAATTATTATAATTTTAAAGATTTTATGGAATAAATTGATCCTTTTTGGCAACTATGTTATTTTCTTTTTATTTAATATAATCCTTATGAAAGGAGGATTTATGTTTAACCAAGTCTCATTAGTAGGAAGATTAGTTCAAGACCCAGAGATTAAAATATTAGATAGTGGCAAGAAAGTTTCTGAAGTAACATTAGCTGTTCGTAGGGCGTTTAAAAATATGGATGGCGAATATGATACTGACTTTATTAGAGTTACTCTCTGGGAAGGCTTAGCAGAAACTGTCACTAGTTATATGCAAAAAGGCACCTTGGTTTTAGTAATCGGTCGTGCTCAAATTAGAAGGTATGATATTAGTGAAGAAAGGTATTTAAATATTATTGAAATCGTTGCCGAACGCGTCACTTTCTTATCAAATCCTTTACGAAAAGAAGATGAATCCCGTCTTGATGATGAAAGCTCATTTTGAGCTTTCTTTTTTAAATAACTTTTCAAATGATAAATCTACTTATATTTGATACAATATAAGTAAGGATGTGACTAATGATGAAAATAGATTTCAAAAATGAAGTGTTAAAACGAAAAGAAGAATTTTTAAAAGATTTAAAAACTCTTATTAGTATAAATTCAGAATTAACGACTTATGATCCAAAAAGAATTGGTGCACCTTTTGGTAAAGGAAATCAAGAAGTTTTAGAAACGATGTTAAATATTGCGAAAAAAGATGGGTTTAAGGTGTTAAATGTAGACGGGTTTGCTGGACATATTGAGCATGGTAATCAAAAAGATTTTGTTGCAATTTTAGGACACTTAGATGTCGTTCCAGCGGGTAGTGATTGGACTTATCCACCATATGATTTAACGATTGTAGACGGAAAATTATATGGCCGCGGCGTTGAAGATGACAAAGGCCCAACACTAGCGGCATATTATGCGATGAAAATACTAAAAGAACTTAAAGTGCCACTATCAAAAAGGGTTAAATTAATTGTTGGGGTTGACGAAGAATCTGGCTCACGTTGTATGAGACATTATTTAAAAAAACACCCAGAAGTAGCAGTATCAGGATTTGTTCCTGATGCTGATTTCCCATTAATTTATGCGGAAAAAGGAATCGTAAGAATTGACATTTCCGGATATTTTAAAGATGAATTAATTTTATCAGCTGATGCCGGATTACGAGCTAATATGGTTCCTGATTCAATTAAAGTTTTATTAAAGGGTGATTTAGTTGATCAAATTAAATCAGTTGATAAGAATTTATTACCAACTTTAGAAAATGGGAACACCATATTAAGAGTAAGTGGTAAAAGTGCCCATGGATCAACTCCTGAATTAGGCGAAAATGCCGTCTTTAATTTAGTTAAAATAATTAAAAAATTAGGGCTAAATAGCCCACTTGTAGAAATGTTAGATAAATTCTTTGTTGATGATACTAAAGGAGTTAAATTAGGTGTTAATCGGACTTGCCCTGAAACTGGCGATTTATCGTTAAACTTAGGTATTTTAAAATATGACGGGAATGATTTATTAATTACTTTAGATATTAGATATCCAAAAGGAATTACTTTTGAAGAAATCGTAGTTAGAATTAACCGCAAAGTCGAAGTATATAAAGTATCGGTTTCAAGATCAACCAATAGCGATATGTTATATGTATCACCAGATTCAAAATTAGTTAAAACTTTAATGAATTCATATATTAAACATACTGGTGATAACGATGCTAAACCAGTCGTAATTGGCGGTGGAACTTACGCAAGAAGTATGCCAAATGTTGTTGCATTTGGACCACACTTCCCAGGAAGACCTTCATTTATTCATCAAAGAGATGAATATGTATTACTTGATGATTTACTAACAGCAACTATAATCTATCTAGAAGCATTATACGAATTGGCTAAATAATTATGAAAAACAATAAAATAATATTAACTGATAATTATAAAAAAGAGAGTTGGCTTCCAATCCTTAGTTTTATTGCTAGTTTAATGACGTCTCTTATCATACTTATAACAACTATACTTAAACTTAATAGGTATTATGTTTTTCCACTTGAAAAAAATCAATTAATCATAATATTTACTATATTTGGTATGCTTACGTTATTTGCATTTTATTATCTACTTGAAACACTGTTTTACAAGTTGGAAGTTACTGAAAACAAAATATATACAAGAACATTATTTAAAAAGATTGAATATAATTTTAAAGGTAGTGAAATATGTCGATATAAAAGACATAGAAATTCATCTTTATATCAATTTTCTTTAAGATCTGAAACAGGTGGAATTTTAGTAACTACTAGATATAAAGAGGAATTTTTAAAAATTTTAGAAAAACATAACATTACAACAAACGAAATTGGTAAAGGGGATAAATTATGAAACAATACTTACAAATGTGTAAAGATATTATGGAACACGGCGAGATTAAAGAAGACCGTACCGGTGTTGGTACTAAGGGCTTTTTTGGCTATCAAGCTAGGTATAACCTAGAAGAAGGGTTTCCATTACTGACAACTAAAAGAGTTTATTTAAAAGCGATTATTCACGAATTATTGTGGTTTATTAGTGGGGATACTAATATTAAATATTTAGTTGATAATAATGTTAGAATTTGGAATGAATGGCCATATGAACTTTTCAAAAAATCAGAAGACTACAATGGTGAAACTATGGAAGAGTTTGTTGAAAAGATTAAAGAAAGCGATGAGTTTGCCAAAAAACATGGTAATCTGGGCCCAGTTTACGGCAAACAATGGCGCAATTTCTTTGGCGTTGACCAAGTTCAAAGTGTAATTGATCAAATTAAAGAAAATCCTAATTCAAGAAGAATTATTATTTCAGCTTGGAACCCAAAACAGCTTCCAGAAATGGCACTGCCACCATGTCACGCTTTCATGCAGTTTTATGTGTCAAATGACGGTAAATTATCACTACAGCTATATCAAAGAAGTGCTGATGTGTTTTTGGGTGTACCATTTAATATTGCCTCATATTCTCTACTTTTAATGATGGTAGCGCAAGTAACCGGATTAAAACCATATGAGTTTATCCATACTACTGGCGATACTCACATTTACTTAAATCATTTTGATCAAATTAATTTACAACTTTCAAGGGAACCAAGAAAGTTGCCAACCATGAAAATTAATCCAAATGTCAAATCAATTTATGACTTTAAATATGAAGATTTTACATTAGAAGATTATCATCCACATCCCGCAATTAAAGGAGTGGTTGCGGTATGATTAACTTAATTTGGGCGATGGATGAAAATAGGTTAATCGGTGATAAAAGCCGCTTGCCTTGGCATTATCCAACTGATTTGAAACATTTTAATTCGCTTACTAGAGGTAAAACAGTCTTAATGGGACACGAGACATATATGTCTTTAAAAGGTTATTATAAAACTAAGCCGCTACCATATGAAAAAATCTATGTTGCTAACTTAGAAAAATATGATTATCCTGATGCCGAATTAGTTAGTGATGCGATTAAATTTTTAAAAGAATTTAAAGATGAACTATGGGTGATTGGTGGTAAGATAATTTATGAATTATCACTACCATATGCTGATAATTTATATATCACATATATATTAAACAAGCATGAAGGTAATATTTATTTTAAACCTTTTTCACTTGAAGATTTTAGGTTAACTGAAAAGAGAGTTGAGCCTAGTTTAATCTTTACTAAATATGAAAGGAAGTAATATTTTATGTTTATACTCATAACTTTTTTAATGTCGGTAGCATATGTACTTTTAATGACATTTTTAGTAAATAGCACTTGGTATTTTATTATTTTATGGGTTGTTACTGGAATAATATTGTTTTATATATTAGGTATAGCTTCAATAATTTTCATTATTGAAATTATTTTACCAAGATTAAAACATACATCAAAAGTTAAAAATAGATATCTTCGAGAAATGGGTTGGTGGATTAACCGGTTTTTACTAAATATGAGAGTTAAAGTTATTGGTAAAGAAAATATGCCAAAAGACGGTAAATTAACAATGTATGGTAACCATAAATCAAAACTAGACCCACTTTATTTAACGGAAGTAGTTAAACGACCACACGGATATGCCGCAAAAAGTGATTTAGAGCGGGTTCCAATTATTAACTCATTATTAAAATCAATGAACTCATTTTATGTATATCGTGAAGATAATAGAGCTAGTTTAAAAGAGTTATTAAAAGGTATTGACCGAGCTAAAGATGGTCATGTGTTTGCCATTTATCCAGAAGGTGGCACTAAGTATCGTGATCACGAAGATATTCGTGAAGTTAGAGTCGGCGCTTTTAAATTAGCCCAAAAAGCTGAAACTGATATTATGCCATTTACGATGTTAAATACTAATAAATGG
>Ga0209510_1001366_pt1 | contig 28038 bp, 22 predicted proteins | sample BiotimSIPDNA_FD_185749 | JGI IMG/M metagenome (GOLD analysis project Ga0209510, IMG submission 185749) | Anaerobic biogas reactor microbial communites from Washington, USA - Biogas_R1 time_0 SIP DNA (SPAdes) (version 2) | ecosystem: Engineered > Bioreactor > Anaerobic > Unclassified | place...
TGGCCCCAGGTTCCTTTGGCAGAAGGCGTCCACAAACCAGTCGATCTTCTTCACCGCATCCCACTGGATATAGCCGTGGCGCTTGCCGGAAACCGTCTTGCCCTTCATGTTGGAGTCCGTCCAGGTGACGGAATCCGTGTCCGGATCGTAATCCGCGGAGAACACCAGGCTGTGGGCGCCGGTGCCGTAATAATACTTGGCGGACATCTGGAAGAAATCCCCCCGCTGCACCTGGCGCATGAAGGCCCGGGCTTTCTCCCGGTTCTCCTCCTTGGACAGCGTGGTGTCATAATAAAAGCTGGCGGCTTCATAAAAGGGGTTGCCTTCGGAGGCCGGGATGTCCTTCCAGGCGATGCCGTAGGCATAGGGCTTGCTGTCCGCCCTTGGCAGGTTGTCCGGAATCACCAGGGACACCTCCGGGAACTCCGCCATGCGGAAATCGTCCCGGTTCTTCCGGAACATGTGCACGGTGAAGTTCTTGCACACATAGATGTCCCCCGAGGAATGGGCGGGCATGGCCCGGCCCCGGGCCTTGTCAAACTCGGCCTTGGCCGTGTCCAGCATCAAATCAATCAGCTCCTGGCGCGGAGTTTTCTCCGCCGCCTCCTCCAGGAGGCCCTGGGCCGGCAGCAGCAGCAACAGCAGCATCAACAGTGCAATCAGTCGTTTCAAATCAATCTCTCCTTCGTCGGTTTCGGGGTCCTGTCCCCATTGTACTCCATGGGGCAAAAAAGTAAACCAGCCGGCGTCCCTGTACATGAAACGGCCATCAGCTGTATATGATATACTGCAACCAGGAGGACACACCATGGTTCACATGTTGACAGGCCAGGCGGACAGCCTGCACCAGGCCGCCATGGCGCGCCTGAAAGCATCCTATGAAGCCGGAAACAGCGTCATGCTGCTGGTACCGGAGCAGATCACCCTGCAAACCGAGCGGGACGCCCTGAACACCCTGCAGGTCAAGGGCTTTTTCCGGGTGCAGGTCCTCTCTCCCACCCGGCTGGCCACCTTTGTCTTTGACCGGGCAGGCCAGGACCCCCGGGTGATGATTGACGAGCGGGGCCAGACCATGACCCTCTCCCGGGCCCTGTGGGACTTGAAGGACGAGCTGCATTATTACGCTCGGGCCCGCACCCGGCCAGGCTTTGCCCAGAAGCTGGCCGAGGCCATCAGCGAAATCAAAAGCACCGGCATCAGCCCGGAGGACTTTGGCGCCTGGCTGGACGCCCAGGAGGCCCCCCACCCCAAATTCAAAGACCTGGCGGCCCTGTACGCCGCCTATGAAACGGCCATGGAAGGCCAGCTGGCCGACAGCCAGGACAAGGAGCGGGAGATGCTGTCCCGCCTCATGGACAGCGACCTGTTCCGGGGCCATGACATCATCGTCCACGGCTTTGACCTGCTGACCCAGCCCATCATCCGCCTGCTCTCCGCCCTGTCCCTCAGGGCCCGGGGCCTGCTGGTGACCCTCCTGATGGACCGGGCAGGGGGCGCGGGCAGCGATGCCTTTGCCCCGGTGCAGGCCAGCGGGGCCCTGCTGACCAAGGAGCTGCAGAAGCTGGGCGTCCCCTGTCAGTGGGACACGGCTACCGGCGGCGAGCGCACCCGGAAGCCCGACCTCGCCCACCTGAAGGAACAGCTGCTGCGCATCCGACAGGAGCCCTACCCCGGCCCGGCGGAGGGCCTGCGCATCTTCGCCGGCAAAACCCCCCACGAGGAGATGCGCCGGGCGGCCCAGATGATCCATACCCAGTTGACCCAGGGCACCGACCCCCGGGACATCGCCGTGTTCATGGCCCAGGAGGCCTACGCCCCCCTGCTCCGAAGCGTGCTGACCGACTACGACATCCCCCATTTTGTGGCCGTGAAGGAGCCCATCCTGGCCCAGCCCCTGGTGCGCTGCCTGCTGGATGCCCTCACCTGCATCCAGGCCGCTGCCTGGCGACCCCCGGACGTGTTCAGCTACCTGAAATCCCCCTATGCCCCCCTGGGCCCCAGCGAGGCCTTCCAGCTGGAGAACTATGCCCGGGCCTATGGCATCAGGGGCAAGCGCTGGACGGAGCCCTTCACCCGGGGGGAGGAGGCGGAGCGCAGCGCCATGGAAGCCTTGCGGCTCATCGCCATCACCCCCGTCCTTACCCTGCGCCAGGGCCTACACCGCGCCCGTAGCGCCGCCCAGTCCATCGATGCCGTGCTGGCCTTCTTAAGGGACATCAAAGCCCAGGAGCGGGTGAGCCAGCTGGACGGCCAGCTGACGGACCGGGGCATGCTGGAGGAGGCCCAGCGGGCCCGCCAGGTGTGGGAGCAGCTCATGGGCCTGCTGGCCCAGATGAACCAGCTGCTGGGGGACACCCGCATCCCCCTGGGCCGCTTTGCCGAGTGGCTGCGGGCCGGCCTCTCCCAGACCGGGCTTTCCGCCCTGCCCCCCATGCAGCACTGCGTCCAGGCCGGCATGCTGGGACAGCTGATGACCAGCGCGCCCAAGGCGGTCTACATCCTGGGCCTCAACCAGGGGGCGCTGAACCTGTCTATGGAAACCCTCATCAAGGACCGGGAGCGGGAGCAGCTGGAAAGCGCCCTGGACATCCGCCTCAACCTCAAGCGCCAGGACCGGGAAAGCATCCGCCTGGTGGACCTGTGGAAGGCCATGGGCGCCCCGTCCGAGGCCCTGCATCTGAGCTATGCCCTCTCCGACGACCAGGGGCGCGCCCTCTCCCCCCTGATTGAGCTGGGCCGCATCCAGCGGATGTTCCCCCTGCTGGTGGCGGAGGGGGGCGCCCTGTACAACTTCAGGGAGCACCATCCCTACACCCCCGCCGTGGCCCTGGACGAAATCGCCGTCCTGATGCGCAAGGGGGAGATGACGGAGGGCTGGTGGCAGGCCTGGGCCTGGCTGCTCACCTCAGAGGCCTGGCAGCAGACCGCAAGGGGCATCCTGCCCGCCCTGGCCGGGGACGACCCGGACAAGGCCCTGGGCCCGCAGGCTGCCCGGGTGCTGCACCAGGCCGGGGTCACCAGCGTGTCCCGCCTGGAAAGCTATGCCGCCTGCCCCTTCCGGCACTTTGTGGACTATGGCCTGCGCCCCCGGGAGCGCCGGGAATGGGCGCTGCAGTCCCAGGACCTGGGCAGCTTCTACCACGACGCCATGGACGCCTTTGTGCGCCGGGTGAAGGACAGGCCGGACTGGCAGCACATGACCCGGGACGAAAGCCGGCAGGAGATGGACCAGGTGCTGGCCGAGCTGACCCAGGGCTGGGAGGAAGCCCCCTGGGCCGATACCAAGAGGGCCAGAAGCAATGCCAGGCGCGCCATGGACATCTGCCGGCGCATGGCCTGGGCGCTGACGGAAGGCCGGGCCCGCTCCGCCTTCCGGCCCCAGGAAAGCGAGATGGTCTTCGGCCCCGGCGCCGGCCATCCCCCCATCGGCATTACCCTGAAAGACGGCAGCCTGCTGACCCTGCGCGGGGTGATTGACCGGCTGGACATCGCCCTCACCCAGGAAGAGGAGCTGCTGCTGCGGATCATCGACTACAAATCCGGCATCAACGACCTCAGGGGCGGCGACCTGGAGGCGGGGGCCCAGCTGCAGCTGATGCTGTACCTCAGAGCCGCCCTGGACCTGATGCCGGAAGCCGTCCCTGCCGGGGCCTTCTACCAGCGCCTCACCGACCCCATGGTACGGGCAGAGGATGAAAACCGGGCCGCCGTCCTGGGGAACCGGGCCCTGCAGCTGGTGGGCGTGGCCCTGGCGGAGCCCGGGGTCCTCCGGCTGATGGATGACGGCACACCGCCCCTCACCCTGCCCCGGCACCTGAAGGTGGACGGCAGCCTGAAGGACAGCCCCCGGCTGCTGACCAGGGCGGAGCTGGACACCCTTATGGACCTGGCAAGGGACAGGGCCAGGGAGCTGGCGGAAAACATCTTCCGGGGCATCATCCGGCGCTCCCCCCTCATCACCGGGGACGGCAGGGCCGCCTGCCAGTTCTGCCAGTACCAGGGCATCTGCCGTACAGAAAAAATCCAGGCGGAGCCCTTGAAACGGCGCAGCCGCAAAATCAACCTGAAGGACCTGGCCCGGGAAAAACAAGGCCAGGCCGGGCCCTGACAGGGGCCGTCCCCCTGCCCCTGCGAAATCGTTTGTGATGGCGCCGGGGGCGGGGATGTGCTATAATGGCCACAAAGAAACCATACAAGGGGGGAATGTCCTGTGATACAAGTCATCCACGGCTTAAAAGGCTCCGGGAAAACCAAACGCATCATCGACATGGCCAATGACGCATTCAATGACCAGAAAGGTGATGTGGTTTTTGTTGACGACGACAACCGCTACATGTTTGACCTGCGCCACGAGATCCGCTTTGTCAACGCGGGCGAATACGGCATGGTCAGCCCTGAGATGTTCTTCGGCTTTCTCTGCGGGATGCTGGCGCAGAACTTCGACGTCACCGTGGTGTTTATCGATGCCTTCTTAAAGCTGGTGCGCGCCAAACCCAATGAGACCGAATGGTTTTTTGAGCGCCTGGCAGACCTGAGCGAGCGGCGGAACATCAAGTTTGTGCTGTCCGTCAGCTGCGACGATGCCCAGGCACCGGACTACATCCGGAAATATTTCATATAGCAAAGGCGAAGGGAACAGCGTATGAAGTGGATTTGTAACGTCTGCGGCTTTATCTACGAGGGCGAGGTGCCCCCGGACATCTGCCCGGTGTGCAAGGCGGGGAAGGAAGCCTTTGAGCTGCTGGAATCCGGCCTCACCCTGAAGGATGGCCACATCCTGGGCGCCGCCCGCCAGCTGGACCCCCGGGTGGTGGAAGCCCTGAACCAGCGCCTGCAAAACGACACCCGGGAGGTGGCCCAGTACCTGGCCATGGCCCGGGCGGCAGACCGGGAGGGCTACCCGGAAGCCGCCAGCCTCTTTGAGCGCCTGGCCCTGGAGGAAGCCCGCCACGCCGCGCGGCTGGTGGAGCTGCTGGGCGAGGGTCTGCAGGACAGCACCCAGACCAACCTGCAGCTGCGCATCCAGGCCGAAACCGGCGAATGCGCCGACAAGAAGGCCCTGGCTGACCTGGCCCGGGAGCTGAAGTACGACGCCGTCCACGACGCCCTCCACGAGATGGCCAAGGACGAAGCCCGCCACGCCCAGGCCCTGTACGGCCTGAAGGAGCGCCTGTTCCCGGAGGAATAACACGGCCTTCGCACCTTAACCTTATACTAATACAACAAGCCCCAGGCTGCCGGGTGGCAGCCTGGGGCTTGTTGTTGCGGGGCTGTCACTTCACATGATAGCCTTCCACCATCTTGGTGTCCTTGTTCCTGATCAGCATAAAACTGCCGCCGTTGGAAGTGGCGCAGTCGTATTCCGCATAATTGCCCAGGGGCAGGAGGGGCTGGCCGTGCCAGTCATCGAACGGGGTATTCCCTGGATTTTTCGTCGATGATCAACAAAAAAAGCTGCCCCCCGGACAGCCCTGAGCAATAAAAAATGAAAGTTATGAAACCTGGTTGGTGGCCTCCGTTTTGCCGGCGAAGCCGAACTGCTTGCGCCGCTCGTAAGGCAACAGGAACTTGAGCCGCAAGACGATGGTGCCGGTGATGCCCCCCATCACCCCGCCGATCACCACCAGCAGGGCTGCATAGGTGTAGAGCATGGGATAGCGGTACAGCAGCACCGCCACCAGCAACTGGCCCACGTTGTGCAGAACGCCGCCCACCACCCCGGCCCCCACGGGGCTGACCTCCCGCATCAGATAAATCATGGTGATCATCCCCAGCATGCTCAAGATGCCGCCGGCAAAAGAGAGGCTCAAGGTAATGGGGTTCATGCCGCCAAAGAGGATGGCGGACAGAAGCACCTTGGTGACCATCAGGGTGAGGGACAGGGGCACGCCAAACCAGTACAGGCACAGCAGCAGCACGCAATTGGACAGGCCCAGTTTGATGCCGTAGCCAAAGCCCAGGGAGAGGATTTTCTCCAGGTAGCCCAGGATCAGCATGATGGCCACAAACAGCCCGGCCAAGGCCAGGTTCCTGGTGTCTTTCACGGGCCCTCCTCCAGCAGCAGGGCCTGCTCCCGGGGGAGCAGCTCCAGGCTCAGTTGATGGGGCAGGCAGGTGATCCAGGATTGGTAGACCCGGAACCCGATGTTCTCCAGGGTCATGACCCCCTGGCGCATGCAGTCGTGGTTGGGGCAGTTGGCGCTGTGCATCACCACGGCGTTCTTGTCAATATGGATGATGTTCTCCTGGCCCTTGTCCTGGCGGATGATGATTTCCCCCGGGCCGTTTAAGGGCACCAGGTGGTAATACTGCTCCCCCTGCTTGATGCGCAGGTAGCTGTCCGCCTCCGCCAGCGGCCCTGCGGCATCCAGGTCCGCAGCGTTGGTGATGGTGAGGCTGGGGCGCCCGGTGAGGTCCACCCGGGGTTTGGTCAACTGGCCCAGCAGCAGCAGGATCAGGGCTGCCCCCACTACCCCCAGAATGATTACCAGATCCCTGCGTTTCAACGGCCATTCCCCCCTTGTTTACCAGGGTATCATACGGGATAAAATAGTAATTGTAAAGCAAGCCGGTGGCGGACAACGCAGTCGAAACACAGGATGATTGCCGGCAGTCGCGGTATTGTTTGCGCAGGGTCCGGCCTTCATGTATACTGCAGCCATGAGAAGTCCGGCCCCTTGCGCCGGGCGCAGAAAATGCATATCACCCGTGTGACATGCCAGAAAGGGAGAACCATATGGGCAAGTACTTTGGAACCGATGGATTCAGGGGCGAGGCCAACATCGGCCTGACGGTGGACCACGCGCTGCGCATCGGGCGTTTTTTGGGTGACTACTACGGCCGGGACCGCAAGGCCCGCATCGTCATCGGCAAGGACACAAGGCTATCCAGCTATATGCTGGAGGACGCCCTGGCCGCAGGCATCACCGCCTCCGGGGCCGACGCCTACCTGCTCCACGTCACCACCACCCCCAGCGTGTCCTACATGGTCAGGACCGAGGGCTTTGACTGCGGGGTGATGATCTCCGCCTCCCACAACCCCTATTACGACAACGGCATCAAGCTGATGAACGCGCGGGGCGAAAAGATGGAGGACGAGGTGATCCTGGCCCTGGAGGACTACCTGGACCAGGACCCCATGGCGATCCCCTACGCCACCCGGGAGAAGATCGGCAAGACCGTGGACTACTACGGCGGCCGGAACCAGTACATCGGCTACTTGATCTCCCTCTCCCGCAATTCCTACAAGGGCTATAAGGTGGGCCTGGACTGCGCCAACGGCAGCACCTGGATGATTGCCAAATCCGTGTTTGACGCCCTGGGCGCCCAGACCTTCGTCATCAACAACACCCCTTCGGGCACCAACATCAACGAAAACGCCGGCAGCACCCATATCGAGCACCTGCAGCAGTTTGTGAAAAACAACAAGCTGGACGTGGGCTTCGCCTTTGACGGGGATGCGGACCGCTGCCTGGCGGTGGACGAGCGTGGCGAATTGATCGACGGGGATGCCATACTGTACATCTACGGCGCTTTCATGAAGGAGCGGGGCAACCTGATTGACAACACCATCGTCACCACCGTCATGAGCAATTTCGGCCTGTACAAGGCCCTGGATGAGCTGGGCATCGCCTACAAGCAGACCGATGTGGGCGACCGTTTTGTCTATGAATGCATGCGGGAAAACGGCCACCTGCTGGGGGGTGAGCAATCCGGCCACATCATCTTCGGCAAGTATGCCAGCACCGGGGACGGCATGCTCACCGCCATCAAGATGATGCAGGCCATGATTTCCAAGAATGCCCCCCTGTCCAAGCTGCGGGAAGGCTTTGTGCCCTATCCCCAGGTGCTCAGGAACGTCCGGGTGAAGGATAAGGAGGCGGCCCTGGGTCATCAGGCGGTGAAGGCTGCCATTTCCGCAGCATCCGAGGCCCTGGGCAGCGACGGCCGGGTGCTGGTGCGCAAGTCCGGCACCGAGCCCTTGATCCGGGTGATGGTGGAAGCCAAGAGCCGGGACACCTGCGAGCGCCACGCCGGAGACATCATCAGGGCCATGAAGGACCACCAGCTGGTTGCGGAGGAGGCCTGACATGCTGCGGATTACCGACCTGTTTGACCTGTCCCGTTCCCTGGCCGGGGACTGGCTGGCCGGCTTTGAATACCCCCACGAAGCCCTGTCCGGCATCCCGGAGTTCATCCGGCAGCTGGGGGCGCGCCTGCCCCTGCAGGAATACAGCCAGCCCTCGCCCGAGGTCTGGGTACACAACACTGCCGTGGTCTTCCCCTCTGCCCTGGTGGGCGGCCCCTGCATCATCGGCCCGGGCAGCCAGATCCGCCACGGGGCCTATATCCGGGAGTCGGCCCTCATCGGCGCAGACTGCGTGGTGGGCACCGCCTGCGAGCTCAAAAACGTCATCCTCTTTGACGGGGTCCAGGTGCCCCACTACAACTATGTGGGGGACTCCATCCTGGGCCACAAAGCCCACATGGGCGCCGGGGCCATCACCAGTAACGTCCGGGCGGACAAGCAGCACGTCATCATCAAAGGCGGCGGGCAGCATCTTGCAACCGGACGCAAGAAGGTGGGCGCTTTTTTGGGGGACGATGCCGAGGTGGGCTGCAACGCGGTCCTAAACCCCGGCACCGTCCTGGGCCGCCGGGCCAGCGTCTACCCCACCGCCTGCGTCCGGGGCACTGTCCCCGAGGACCACATCTTCAAATCAGGCGGCAGCATCGTGAAGCGGGTCTAACGCCCCGCCGGACTGTAAAGAAACCGTGAAGCCCGGGGCCCTTGCTTGTGCAAGCGGCCCCTTGCATGTATAATATTCAGGTGCGCAGGCGCGTTGCCTGACAAATTGAAATTGGAGCGTACATCGATGAAATCCTCACTCTTTTCCCGTACAACCGCCCTGGTGGCGCTGCTGGTGGCTGCTGTGTTCCTGCTCAGCGGCTGCAACCTCATCGTCAAGGATCCGGCGGTGGACGCCAGGCAGGTGGTCCTCACCATCAATGGCGAGGACATCACCAAGGAAGAGTTCACCCGCTACTACAACAACACCTACCAGCAGGCGGTGCAGATGCAGCAGCTGTACCAGCAGTACGGCATGCAGCCCCAGCCCATCAACCAGAGCCAGGTGCTGGAAGACACCTTCACCAACACCATCAAGGACAAGGTGCTCCACCAGCAGGCCCACAAGCTGGGCCTGGAGGAGATGACAGAGGAGGAGACCGCCGCCATCGAAAAGCAGGCGGAGGAAGGCTTCCAGAACATCTTGGACCAGGTGAAGGATTTCTATTTCGCAGACACCCAGCTGGAAGGCGATGAGCTGAAAACCGCCCTGGAAGAAAAGGCCCTGGAACTGGGCTTTGACCTGGAGACCTTCCGCCAGTCCGCAGTGGAGGGCAAACTCCACGAAAAGCTGCACGACTATGCCGGGGAAGGCATCACCGTCACCGATGAAGAGCTGCAGGCCGGTTTTGACGAGAAAGTGGCGGCCGCCAAGGAAGAATACGCGAACAACCCCGCCGCCTTCGGCAGCGCCCTCACCGGCGGCAGGCCCGTCTACTACACCCCCGCCGGCTACCGGGCCGTGCGCCAGATCCTGGTGAAGCTGGCCGAGGAGGACACCCAGGCCATCACGGAAAAAGAAGGCGAACTCAGCCCGCTCAAGAGCGCCCTGGACAGCGCCCGGGTGGAAATCAACCGCATGGAAGGCCTGCTCAAGGCCGAGGATGCCCTGGAGGACGCCGACCAGGCCTACCTGAACGAGAAACTCAGCGGCTGGGCCGATGAAGACACCGCCGCCTTCCGGGAGCTGCTCAAAAAAGACAGCCTCACCGAAGAAGCGCAGCAGGCCCTGGATGCCTTCAAAGCCAAGTTGGCCGATTACGCCGCCCTGGCGGATGCCCAGGCTGCCCACGACAGCAAGCAGGCCGAGCTCATCGCCCTGCAGGACGCCGCCTTCGCCAAGATCCAGGAGAAGACCGACGGCATCCTGGCCGCAGCCCGGGCCGAAGGCGCCGATTTTGAAGCCCTCATCACCGAACACAACGAGGACCTGGGCCAGCCGGACACCGGCTATGCCGTCCACGCCGCCACCACCACCTACGTGCCCGCCTTCACCGCCGGCGCCATGGCCCTGGGCCAGGTGGGCGACGTGTCCGAGCCCATCCGCACCAACTACGGCTACCACATCCTCCGCTACGAGAAGGACTATGAAGAAGGCCCCGCTCAGCTTGACGACGTGAAGGACAGCCTGTCAGCCGAGCTCCTCCAGACCAAGCAGAGCGAGAACTACCAGAAGCTGGAAGACGAATGGGTCGCCGCCGCCGAGGTGGTGCGCTACCCGGAGCGCTTGAAGGACTGAGGACGGGGAGGACGTTTTAGGACGCTGGGGGCATTCTTGAAAGAATGCCCCCAGACCCCCTAAGAACTTTGGAATTGGATTGTTCCAAGCGAGGATAGTAAAACAGCACAAAACCCGGCCGCTTTGACAGACTGGCCGGGTTTTCTGTATCGGGTATTTGGAGCGGTTGAAGGACTGTGGACGGGGAGAACGTTTGGGACGTTTAGTAAGGACGCCGGGGGCATTCTTGACTTAGGTTTACAGTGCAAGTGCAACATTTAGCAATAAGGAGGTGCCCAAGTAGCGATAATCCTGTAAAATGGTGAGTGACGAAACCAACCATAACAGGAGGATCACCATGAGCACCTCTTACAGTCACTTTACACCAAGCGAACGGGAAAAGATACTCATTCTTCGCGACCGAGGTATCAGCATCCGGGCCATGGCCCGGATGCTGGGGCGGGCTGGATCCAGCATTTCACGGGAGTTGAGGCGTAATCTCAGTGTAGACGGCACTTACTGTGCGCATGAAGCTGAATCAAAGTATCGGCAACGGCGACAGCGATGTGTTAGAAAACGAAGGTTAGATGAACCTGCGCTTAGAGAACTCGTAGAGGAGAAGCTGCTTGATTATTGGTCCCCGGAACAGATTGACGGACGACTGAAGTTCGAAGGCAGCAAGCACCAGGTCAGTTACGCTACCATCTACCGCAGCATCCATAGAGGGATGCTCAAAATCCCAAAGAGATGTCTGCGCAGAGGAGGACGCGGCCCTTCACCACATACAGAAGAGACCAGAGGACGCATCCACGACCACAAAACCATCCATGAGCGTCCCAAATCAGCGGATAAAAGGTCATGGTTTGGTCATTGGGAGGGAGACACTGTCCGGGGGGCTGCAGGAAAAGGAGTTGTAGCTACCTTTGTAGATCGAAGATCCGGTTTTCTGGTAGCTGCTCTTATGCCCAACAGAAAGGCTGAGACCTTGAAGGATGCAATGTGTCACGCATTTTCAGGTTTTCCTGATTCTCTGAAACGCTCCTTTACTGTTGACCATGGAAATGAGTTCTTTGGCTACAAAGACGTGGAAAAGAAGCTTGAGACAAAAATTTACTTCGCCGATCCTTATAGTCCTTGGCAACGAGGCCTAAACGAGAACACCAACGGCTTGCTCAGGCAGTATTACCCGAAAAAGTGCGATTTCTTAAGCGTCACCGCCAAGCAATTCAAGGATGTTATTGCTTCCCTCAACAATCGTCCTCGAAAGCGCCTTGGATTTCGCTCCCCGTGTGAGTGTTTCCCTTGCCGGAGAGTGTTGCATTTCACTTGACAATGCAGCGAAAGAATACCCCCAGACCCCCTAAGAACTTTAGAATTTCTCAGATCAGCATATTGCAAAGAAAAAGCCGCTGACCTAAACCAGTGGCTATTCTTATAATTTCATTGAATTTTGATAAAGGATTAAAGTCTTTTTGCTTCTTTTTCTTCAGAAAAAGAAGGGTCCCCCCGTCTCCGGTCCCCCGTCCCCGTCCTACACGTGCTCAAAAAAAGCCTTGTCGTTCTCGTGCCTGAGGATCCTGGTCTCGTCAAAATGGAGCTTGGTGGGCTGGGACTGCATGTAGCGGAGGATTTCGTCCATGCGGACGGACTCCTGGAAAGTCATCATGGTGAAGGCGACGCCGTGCTTGCGGGCGCGGCCGGTGCGGCCGATGCGGTGGAGGTAGTACTCGTTCTCGTTGGGGAGGTCGTAGTTGATGACGGCCTCCACGTCGTCCACATCGATGCCCCGGGCGGCCACGTCGGTGGCCACCAGGATGGGGAAGCGGCCGGACTTGAAATCGTTCATGATGCGGGTGCGCTGGGACTGGCGCACGTCCCCGTGCAGCGCCTCGGCCTTGTAGCCCTGCTTTTGCAGGCGGTCGGCCACCCGCTGGGTCATGAACTTGGTGTTGACGAAGATCATGATGCGGTCGTACTCGTCGGAGTCCAGCAGGTATTGCAGGGCCCCCATCTTGCCCTCCCGGGGCACCACCATGGTGTACTGCTTGATCTGGGGGCGGTTTTCAGCGGTGGCTTCCACGGTGATCTCCACCGGGGTGTGCTGGAACTTCCAGGAGATGGTGAGGACGTCGTTGTTGGTGGTGGCGGAGAACATGACCAGCTGCCGGTTCGGGGGCGTCAGCTCGATGATCCTGGTGACGTCCTTCACAAAGCCCATTTTGAGCATCTCGTCGGCCTCGTCAATCACCATGGTGTGCACCTGGTCCAGGCGCACATGGCCGCGGTTCACCATGTCCAGGAGGCGGCCGGGGGTGGCCACCACGATCTGGGGCTTGCGCTTGAGCTGGGTGATCTGCCGGGCCATGGGCTGGCCGCCGTAGAGGGCTGCAATGCGGATCTGGGGGATGAAGCGGGCCAGGAGGCACAGCTCGTCCACGATCTGCATGGCCAGCTCCCGGGTGGGGGCCAGCACCAGCTCCTGGATGCGGGTTTCGGTGAGGCTGATGTACTCCAGCATGGGGATGCCAAAGGCGATGGTCTTGCCGGTGCCCGTGGGGGCGATGCCGATGATGTCCTGCCCCGCCATCATGGGGGGGATGGTCTCCAGCTGGATCTGGGTGGGGGTTACGATTTCCATGTGATGAAGCGCCTTCAATACCTCGCGGGATACGTCCAGCGCTTCAAAATTGACTTCTTGGGACAAGCTTGACTCCTTCATGGCCCAGCGGCCGGTTCTGTGATAAACCCCTACATTATAGGCAACAGCAAGGCCGCCTGTCAAATCTGGTCTGCCAGGCTTTGGGGCGGCTCCGGGTCAATCCTCCGGCTCCAGGGGAAAAAGCTCTGTGCAGATGACGCGGTTCTGGATGTCGATGAGCTCCAGCATCACGTGGATGTCCCCCTCCCCCTGCAGGGGAAGGAAGCGGGGTTCAAAGTCCCATTCCCCCACCAGGAAGTGGTCGATGTAGAACAGATCCCTGACAAGGGGCCAGCGGCTGATGGGCAGCAGATGCCCCTGGGCATCCCGGGCGGGAGCGAAGATGCCGCGCATCAACTGCAGCTCGTGCCAGCCCTCCAGCTGCAGGTCGGATTTTCCCTGGAGCGCGGGCTGGTCGCCGGCGGTCTGAAGCCTGGCCAGGCGGTAGGCTCCCTGGTCGTCCGGGCGGTACACCAGCTTGACCGCCTGGACGTCCGCCCCGCTTTCGAAGGCCTCGGCGTACAGCAGCCCATGAACCCACAGGGCGCCGTCCTCCTGAAAATAGGTGAGGGGCCCTGTGAGGCGTGTGCCGGCCGGATCCACCAGGTGCAGCGCTTCCTTGTGATAGCGCAGGTGCAGCACTGCATCCGGCGTCATCATGTATTGCCGGCTGGTGTGCAGGTAGGCATAGCTGCCCTCCTCAAGCTTGTCCAGGACATGAAGCTTCACCTTGACCAAGCCCTGGGCCTGTTGCATGCTCAAGGGCAGGCTGATCTGCAGATGGTCGGGTGTCTGCTTGATTTGCAGGGAGGAGAGGGCCTGCCAGTCGATGATGGACTGGCCCAGCCAGATCTCCGACATCCGCTTGGTGAAGGCGGAATAACCCGGGGCCAGTTCCTGAAAGCCCTCGCCTTTTTCCAGGTAGAGGGCGGGGTTGCCCCAGGGGAAGTAGAGGCTTAGGCCGTTTAAGAAATCCGTGTTGGAGCGGCTGTAGCAAACGGCCTGGTCCAGGGCTGAAAGGGCCGGGCTGCAGCCCGCCACCCCCTGCTGGTCCAGCACCTCCAGCAGGTCCTTCAGGTCCACCAGGTCAAAGCCGTATTCGGAGGTGCTGGCCACCTCCTTGCTGTTAACCCGGCAGTGGACATGGCTTTGGTAAGCGGCTTCCGTCAGCTCCTCCCCCAGCCGGGAGAACAGGCTGTCCACAGCCTGGGTGACAGCCCCGATCCGGCCCAGGTCCAAGCAGGAGAGGGTGACAGGCGACAGGCCTGCCCCCTCTTTTTCATAATAGCTGTCCACGATGCGGCGCCCCGTCTGCAGGCCGTCTGCGTCCTGCACCAGGTCCCGGATGAAGTCATAGCTCCAACCGGCCACAGGCTCGGTCTCCTGGGAGGCGATGAGGTATGCTGCATAGGGCGCCAGGGCTTGGGCCACCTCCAGGGTGGCCATCAGGCAGGCATCCAGGCCAATCCAGGCCAGGGGCTTGCTGGCAAAGGAGCTGCTGTTGAGGGCCTGCTGCAGTTCTGTCAGACTCAGGCTGTCCCAGCCATCCGCCACCGGAAAGCGCTCGTCAAAGCAGAGACCCAGGACGGGCCCAGCGCCGTGGTCCCACAGCAGCAGGGCATATTGGTCCGCAGGATGCTGCTTGACGCCGAAGTCCAGGAAGAAGGACAGGGTTCCGGCCTGCCCCATGGAGGCAGGGCCCAGGCTGTGCTCCTGCACAAGCCCGGCGGGCGTCAGCAGGTAGATGGCGGTCTCCTGGGCAGACACCTGCTGGTTGTGCCAGGACAGGGCGCCCCCTGCCATCACCACCACCTGGGCATCCCCGGGTTTCGGGAGGGCCTGCAGCATTTCCTCCACGTCCCGGGAGGCGGCGCTGTTTTTGCTTTCCAGGTCGCTGCCGCACAGGTAGACCAGCAGGGTGATCCGGGGCTGCTGCGCCCCTTTTGCCTGGGGAAGGCACAGAAAAAGAAGGGCCAGGCAGCAAAGCCAGCAAGCAAGCTGCCGCCCGGCCCAACCATGGCTCCGGTTCATTGATCAAGTCCCCTTTCCCGAACAGGTTTTGCCCCGGGCTTAATCCGTGTCATTGTGGACGTCCCAGTACAACCTGCTGGTGATTCTGCGCCCGACATTGTACTCGCCGTAATAATCCTCGGCAACATTGATGCCAAGGGCGTAGTAATCATAGTCGTACACCGGGCAGCCGCTGTTGCCCGGCTGGGTGTCGATGGTAAAATGCATCAGGTATTCGCTGTCGGTGGGATAGGTCCAGCCGTAGTCCATCTTGAGGACCCCATGGCGATAGCCGGTGACACAGCAGGGGGTTTTCTGAAAATCCTTGTCCTCGTGGGTGCGAAAGCCAAACCAGCCAGTGGTATCGCCCACATTCTTCTTGAGCTTCACATAGGCATAGTCCCACTCCATGCCCTGGTAATCATAGCCGTAGCTGCCGTCGCTTTTCTTGAACATGGTGCCCACCCAGAAACGGGTGCCCTCTGCGTATTTCAGGCCATAGTTCTTGGGTGATTTGTAGCCGAAGTAGGCGGTCAAATACTTGACGGGCTGCCCATGGTCCGTGCATACCAGGCAATGGGCTGCTGTGAGCATCACATCCTTGCCGATCATGAAGCCCGAACCCGTCCATTCGCAGCCGCATTTCCCCTCGCACTCCAGATAGGAGATGGCGCTGAAGGGATAGCTGAAGGTGTTGGTGATGGTGGTGCGGTCATCCTTCCCCACCACCGCCTTGTCCAGACCTTCGGGTATAAAGGGTTCACTTTCCTTGATGACGTCATCAGGCAGGGGCTGGATCTCCTCCTGGGAGGGGGTCCGCACCATCAGGATGGCCTCGCCCAAGCCCTCCTCTTCTGCCATGGCCACGGGCCCCGCCACGGACAGGGCCATCAGGAGGACGAGAAGGTACAATGTGAATTTTTTCATGGCTGCTCCTTTTCCTGTGCCCATGGCCTGCCCCTTCCTTCGTGACAACAGAAAGCGGCCCGAACAGGGCACCCGATTAGCGCTGGCTGCACAGGTTGATGCGCTATTTCATGGGTTGGATGGTAGCACAAGCAGAAAACCAAGTCAAACAAAAACAGGGGAGGCTGAACAAGCCCGGCCCCTGTTGGGCAGCCAAAGGTGCTGCCCCTCCCTTGCAGGCCTGGCCCGCTTCCTGTACAATCCAGGCAAGAAAAGCAACCGCACATGCGTTGGATGGTTGAGGAGGAAGCATGAGAACAGCTTTGTTGATTGGCGGCACCGGCAACATCAGCCTGCCCATTGCCAGAAAACTGGTGGCCCAGGGCTGGGAGGTGAGCCTGCTCAACCGGGGCAACCGCAACGACCTGGTGCCCGGGGCCCGCTTCATCACCTGCGACATCCATGATGCAAAAGCGGTGGAGGCAGCCCTGACCGGCCGGCAGTTTGACGTGGTGGCCCAGTTCATCGCCTATCACCCGGAGGAGGTGGCCCGGGACATCCGGCTGTTCACCGGGAAAACCCGGCAGTACATCTTCATTTCCACCGCTTCGGCCTACATCAAGCCGCCCCGCAACCCGGTGATTGACGAGGCCACCCCCCGTTCCAACCCCTACTGGCAGTACTCCCGGAACAAGATCGCCTGCGAGGAGCTGCTGAAGAAGGCACGGGACCTTGAAAACTTCCCCATCACCATCGTGCGTCCCAGCCACACCTACGGCCTGGGCGCCCTGCCCCTGTCCATCCACGGTCACAAGGGCAACTGGCAGGTGATCAAGCGGGTGCTGGAGAAAAAGCCCGTGCTGATTCCCGGGGACGGCACCAGCCTGTGGACGGTGACCTGGTCGGAGGATTTTGCCGATGCCTTCATCGGGCTGATGGGCAATGACCACGCCATAGGCGAGTCCGTCCACATCACCTCCGACGAGGCCCTCACCTGGAACCAGATCCACCGCATGCTGGCCGAGGCCCTGGACAGGCCCTTCATCCCCTGTTATGTGCCCTCCTCCCTGCTGGCCCAGGCCCAGGACTACGATTTCACCGGCAGCCTGCTGGGGGACAAGGCCAACTGCGCCGTTTTTGACAACCGCAAGATCAAGCGACTGGTGCCGGGCTTTGTGGCCAAAACCCGCCTGGACCAGGGGATGCGCATGTCCCTTGAACACATCTTGAACAACCCTGAAAAACAGGTGGAGGACCCGGATTTTGACCGTTTCAGCGACAGGCTGGTGGACATCATGAAAAAAGCAGAGGAGCAGGTGGCAGCGCTGTGAACACCAGGAATTTCAACAAAAAAACCGGGGCAGCCCTGCTGGCCCTTGTGCTGATGGCCTTGCTACCCCTGGGCGGCCTGGCCGTGACGGCCAGCCTGCCCGAATACGGCTTGACGGTGCCCTTCCCCGGCAGCCTGGACGTCTTCACCCAGCAAATGGACCCGGGGGACCCCCTGCTGAAGCTGTACAGCAAGACCGCGGGCCAGGTGGCGGAGGAGCTGCGGGCAGCCGGCACCATCGCCCTGGCCTATGACATCGCAGGGGCCTTCACCATCACCCTCACGGCAAGCAGCGGCTCCTTTGAGGACTACGGCAGCATGGAGGAGGAAGGCCTCCTGGCCCAGGCTGCCGCCCTGGGGGGCAGTGAATACGAGCTGATAGAAACTGCCCAGGGCACGGCCCTGCTGGTGAAGGCAGACAGCGGCCACCAGGCAGTGGCCCGCCTCCAGGCCGGTGGCCTGGCCGTGGAACTGCGGCTGGCCGCAGGCGGCAGGATCCGCTCCGGCATGCTGTCCACCTTGAAGGGCATCATCAAGCGGGTGGAGATCAGCCAGGGGCAATAGGATCGGAAGTGGACCCTGGGGGATTTCATCCCCCGGGCCCCCAGCCCGGGGCCATCGGCCCCGGACCCCGGAATGGGTGTAATGAAACCAAGTACAAACGGAGGCCGCGGCCTCCGTTTTTGCTGTGCATAATCCTGTTTTATGGCATCGGAATCCTTTCTTGAAACAGGCTGCCCGACATCCGCAAGGCTGCCTCGCCCCCCACGCTGCACAGCATGGAAAAGGCCCGGTCTTTTGCGGTGAAGGCCAGGTCCACCGGCTGGCCTTCGTACAGCTCCTTGTGGTAGGAGGCGATGACGCTGCGGACGGGGTGGTCCTCAATGTTGCTGGTTTCGCTTAAATAGCACAGCGCCCAGTCTGCCGCCCGGGTATTGTTCACATGGCCGTTGCGGTCCAGGTCGGTGTAGACCGGGTGCCAGACCTCCTCCCGGGCGCTGCCCTCCTCCAGGCTGTCCGGGGCGCCGGGGTTGTGGAAATAGGGCGTCAGGTCCCCGGTGTCCGGGAAGCCGGCGGCGACTTCCGGAAGGTCCGTCATCTGCCGGCTGTTCACATCCGCCAGGGCCCAGAAGCTGCTGCCCAGGATGAGCGGGCGGCCCGCCTGGTCCTCAATCCGGTAATAGCGGGGGTAGATGCCCCGGCGGGGGCGGCCCGGGAAAGTCTTCCCCACCACAGCCTGGCCGATGGCCGGGTACTGGATCACCTCAAACTCGTTGCGGGTCACCACCCAGACCGCCCCGTGGCGCAGGGTGTTTTTGAAGCTCCAGCCCAGCAGGTCGGAGTGCTCCCCCGCCAGCTCCTGCATGATCACCAGGATGCGGTTCATTTTCATGAAGCCGTAGCGGTCGCAGTCCGAAGACAGGATTTTGAAGGTGTTTTCCAGTTGGCGCATGGCCCTCCCCCTCCCACAGAAAACGGGCCGCTTGCGCGACCCGTCTTTGATAAAACCGTGTTATTTTGCGTATTCCACGCTGCGCATTTCCCGGATGACGTTGACCCGGATCTGGCCGGGGAACTCCATCTCGTTTTCGATGCGCTTGGCAATCTCCTTGGCGATGATCCGCACGCCGTCGTCGTTGACGTCCTCGGGCTTCACCATGATGCGCACTTCGCGGCCGGACTGGATGGCAAAGCATTTTTCCACCCCGGAGAAGGAGTTGGCAATCTCTTCCAGCTTGGTGAGGCGCTTGATGTAGTTTTCCAGCATCTCCCTGCGGGCGCCGGGGCGGGCTGCGGAAATGGCGTCCGCCGCCTGGACCAGCACCGCGATGATGCTTTGGGGATCCACATCGTTGTGGTGGGCCAGGATGGCGTGGATAACCTCGGGGTGCTCCTTGTACTTCCGGGCCAGTTCGCCACCCAGGGCCGTGTGGGTGCCTTCCTGCTCCCGGTCCACAGCCTTGCCCAGGTCGTGGAGGAGGCCGGCCCGCTTGGCCAGCTGCACGTCCACGCCCAGCTCCGCCGCCATGAGGCCTGCCAGGTGGGCCACCTCAATGGAGTGCTTCAGCACGTTCTGGCCGTAGCTGGTGCGGTATTTCATGCGGCCCAGGATCTTGACCAGTTCCGGATGGATGCCGTGCTGGCCGGTTTCGAAGATGGCCTGCTCCCCGGCTTCCTTGATCTGCTCGTCGATTTCCTTCTTGGCCTTTTCCACCATTTCCTCAATGCGGGCGGGGTGGATGCGGCCGTCGGCCAGCAGGCGCTCAATGGCGATGCGGGCCGTCTCCCGCCGGACGGGATCAAAGGCGGAGATGATGACGGCCTCGGGGGTGTCGTCGATGATCAGGTCCACGCCGGTGGCCTGCTCCAGGGCCCTGATGTTGCGGCCCTCGCGACCGATGATGCGGCCCTTCATGTCGTCATTGGGCAGGGAGATGACGGAGACGGTGGTTTCCGCCACATGGTCGGAGGCGCATTTCTGGATGGCCAGGGCGATGATGTTCCGGGCCTTCTTGGTGCCTTCCTCCTTGGCGTTTTGCTCGATCTCCCGCACCAGGGCGGCGGCGTCGTGGTAGGCTTCCTTCTCCACCCGGGCGATGATGGCCTGGGTGGCTTCCTCGGCGGTGAGGCCGGCGATGCGCTCCAGCTCCCCGGCCTGCTTGTCCCGCAGCTCCTCCGCTTCCTTCAGGCGGCGGGAAATTTCCTCGGACTTCTGGTTCATGCGCTCTTCGCGCTTCTCCAGGTTGTCCAGCTTCTTGTCCATGGTCTCTTCCCGCTGGGCGACGCGGCGCTCGGCCCGCATCTGCTCTGCCCGGCGGTCGTTGATTTCCCGGTCCAGTTCGCCCTTGAGCCGCAGCACTTCTTCCTTGGCTTCCAGGATGGTTTCTTTTTTCTTGTCCTCTGCCTTGCGGGTGGCGTCATCCAGCAGTTCCTTGGCGTATTTGTCCGCGCGGCCGATCTTTTTTTCCAGGGTGTTCTTGTAATACACAAAGCCGCCCAATGCGCCCAATATACAGGCCGCGACGGCGATTACAACCCAAACGATGGTTGGCATGGCTCCTCCTTTTTATACTCTCATTTACTTCAGTGGTTCGCTGCCTGCCCCGGGGGACAGCAGCGGCGTCCGGCCCATGCAAAAAAGCCGCGGGGAAACACTCCCTCGGCTTTGTCGCTGGTTTGATGACAAGCGCAAATCATCAGATGGCGATGCAATCTGTATGCTCAAGCGGAATGGAATCCGCAACGAAAGCTCCTGTTTATCGAAACAGCAATCCCGGCAGGCGAGCCCGCCGGCAAAGCCGGACAAGCACAGTTTAACAAAGAGGTAGGATTTTTGTCAAGATGAACAAGTTTTTAGGGGAAACTTCGTCAGAATCCGCAAAATTCTACTGCATCAAGCAACGAGAGTTTGACTAAATCCATATGTTATTATACAATTTCAATAGTTAGATAATAGGAGGAAATTTCATGATGATTGCTCGGAAGATTCTTTGTATCTTATTATTAGTATTCGTGATTGTTATTCCTTCAAGGGCCATGGGTTTTGATTCAATCATTTTTTCAGAAGGAAGCAGTATTCAGAGTTATGAAGATGGGACCGCACTTTGGACGGAAGTGACCTATATTAGTGATAAAGTTATAAATGGAAGCTATACTTTTCCTGAAGAAGTGTTCACGCAGACTGAAGATGGTAAATCATTGGGTAGTAAGCGTGTAATCGGGTTTGCCGCCAAGGATTTAGAAGATGAGACTTCCTGGCATAATGATTATGATGGTGTTACGCAAGTGATTCTTCCTTCCAGCTATACAATGATGCCGCAAAATACTTTTCACCTTGAAAGTATTCTTTCATCTTTTGATGTGAAAGACGGAAATCCTGTGTTGCAATCTGTGGATGGAGTCCTCTATGATAAGCAGGACAACAGGCTGGTTGCTTATCCCAACGCAAGAAGTGATGAATCCTATGAGGTACTGGCAGGGACTAAGGTAATCAGCCCGCGTGCCTTTGGTAAAAACAAACATCTAAAGAAAATTACTCTTCCAGATAGCCTTGAGAGAATCGAGCATCAAGGCATGCGTGTAGGAAGACAGCTGAAAGATTTAATTCTACCAGATAACCTGAAAGTAATAGGCAGGTATGCTTTTGAGGGTACGGACCTAGGCCATTTACATCTGCCTGAGAGTTTGGAGTTTGTCGATGGTAACCCTTTTATCTTCGGTATCGTGCCTAAATTAAGTGTAAGTGAAAATCATCCTGTCCTTATGCTTGCAGGTGGTCAAGTTCTATTCGATAAGGTTAGAATGAGCCTTTTACTGTATCCAACAGGCACCTATACTGAAAAAGATTATCAAGTGCCTGCTTTTGTTAAAACAATAGGCAGTGGGTGCTTCTATAACGTTGATTTTACTAGGGTGCCCGTTTTACAATTGCCCGAAGGATTGGAAGAAATACATGCTAAAGCTTTTTATTCAGCTAAATTGTCAGCAATCGAACTGCCTTCTTCTTTGAAAGTTTTAGAATATAGTGCGTTTTTACGGGCAGAGGGCCTTAAATCAATTATAATACCGAGCAATATTAACACGGTGAGCAAATGGTGTTTTGGATTAATTGACTCCCTAGAGGAAGTAGTTCTGCAGGAAGGTGTCGAAAAAATTGACTCAGCTGCTTTCTGGACCTGTTCTAATATTAAAACCCTTAGTTTACCTACAACCCTAAAAGAGATTGGTGAAGAAGCCTTTGTAAGTTGTGAGCAACTTCAACAGCTTATATTCCCCGAAGGAATAGAAGTGATTGGAAGTCATGCATTTGCGCACAATTATAGCTTGAAGCAGATCATATTGCCAAGTTCTATGAATCAACTAGGCTCCGCAGCATTTTCATATTGCAAAAACATAAATAAAATTGTCATTCCGGGCGGCATCAAACGCTTAAAGTATGCGTGTTTTAGCAATAACTCTTCCCTAAGTGAGGTTTCGTTAGCCGAAGGTCTGGAAGTGATTGAAGGTGGTGTTTTTGAGAACTGTCCAAATCTAAAATCTTTGATTTTGCCAAGAAGTTTGATATCTTTAGATGAATCTGCTTTTTATAATACCCCGGTCACTCTAAAAGTTTACTCAGGCAGTACCGTAGAAGATTTAGTGAAAAAAGCAGGGTTGAAGTTTGAAGTGCTGCCATAATTGTTGACTGATTATTTATTCGAGACATTAACAGCCTAATAAACCACAGGGAAGGTGCGAAGCACGCCTTCCCTGTGTGGTTTTCACAGGAGCATAACAACATCAATTAACCTACTTCCTGGTCCTGGCCCGTCTTCTCCGGGCGGGCTGGGGCTGTTTTTTCTCGATGGGAGCTTCGCCCCGGAGGTTGAACAGCTGGTCCCGCAGCTTGGCCGCCTGCTCAAAATCCAGGTTCTGGGCGGCGGTGAGCATCTGGTCCTCAATGGCGCTGGCCAGGGCCGCCCGCTCCTCAGGCGACAAGCCCCGGGCCTGGGCGTCCTGGTCGCTCTGTTCTGCAATGGCGATCAGTTCCCGGATGGCGGAGTTGATGGTTTCCGGGGTGATGCCGTGTTGTTTGTTGTAGGCTTCCTGGATGCTGCGGCGGCGGTTGGTTTCGCCGATGGCCCGCATCATGGAGTCGGTGGGCTGGTCGGCATACATGATGACCCGGCCCTCGGTGTTGCGGGCCGCCCGGCCCACGGTCTGCACCAGGCTGGTCTCCGACCGCAGAAAGCCCTCCTTATCCGCATCCAAAATGGCCACAAGCGCCACTTCTGGCAGGTCCAGGCCCTCTCTAAGCAGGTTAATCCCCACCAGGGTGTCATAGGCCCCCAGGCGCAGGTCCCGCAGCAGCTCCATGCGCTCCATGGTTTTGATGTCGGAATGCAGGTAGCGCACCCGCATGCCCAACTCCCGCAGGTAGTCCGTCAGGCGCTCGGCCATGGCCTTGGTGAGGGTGGTGACCAGCACCCGGAAGCCCTGTTCCACCACGGCGTTGATCTCCCCCACCAGGTCGTCCACCTGGCCGGTGGCAGGGCGCACGATGATCCGGGGGTCCAAGAGGCCTGTGGGCCGAATGATCTGCTCCACGGTGCGCTGGCTGTGGGCCGCCTCGTACTCTCCCGGGGTGGCGGATACAAAGACCATCTGGGGGATGCGCTCCTCAAACTCCGAAAAGGTGAGGGGGCGGTTGTCAAAGGCGGAGGGCAGGCGGAAGCCGTAGTCCACCAGCTGGGTTTTCCGGGCCCGGTCGCCGTTGTACATGCCCCGGATCTGGGGCACGGTGACATGGCTTTCATCAATGAAGCAGATGAAATCCTCCGGAAAGTAGTCCAGCAGGGAAAAGGGCGGGTCCCCGGGCTTGCGGCCGTCAAAATAGCGGCTGTAGTTTTCAATGCCGGAGACGAAGCCGATCTCCCGCAGCATCTCGATGTCATAGGCGGTGCGCTGGGCGATGCGCTGGGCTTCCAGCAGGCGGTTTTCCTGTTCAAAATAGGACACCCGCATGGCCAGGTCCTGCTCGATCTGTTTAATCCCTGCTTCCATGGCCTCCTGGTTGGTGGCGTAGTGGGTGGCTGGGTACAGGGCCGCATGGTTCAGCTGGCGCAGCACCCGGCCGGTGGTGACGGCGGTTTCAGACACTTTTTCCACCTCGTCGCCAAAGAACTCCACCCGCAGGCCATTGTCCTCCAGGTTGATGGGGATGATCTCCACCACGTCCCCCCGCACCCGGAACATGCCCCGGGCCAGGGCGATGTCGTTGCGCTCGTACTGGATGGCCACCAGCTGGCGGGCCAATTCTTCCGGCGTCAGCTTCATCCCTGGGCGCAGGGAAATCATCTGGCCCAGGTACTCGCTGGGATCCCCCATGGAATAGATGCAGGACACCGAGGCCACGATGATGACGTCCCGCCGCTCCTTCAGGGCCGCAGTGGCGCTGTGGCGCAGGCGGTCGATCTCGTCGTTGATGGAGGAATCTTTTTCGATGTAGGTGTCGCTGGCGGCGATGTAGGCCTCCGGCTGGTAGTAGTCATAATAGCTGACAAAATACTCCACCGCGCTGTCCGGGAAAAAGGCCTTGAACTCTGCGCACAGCTGGGCCGCCAGGGTTTTGTTGTGGGCGATCACCAGGGTGGGCTTTTGCACCCGCGCAATCACCGAGGCCATGGTATAGGTCTTGCCGGAGCCGGTGACCCCCAGCAGGGTCTGGCCGGTGAAGCCGGCCTTGAGGCCCTCGGACAGGGCCGCGATGGCCTGGGGCTGGTCCCCCTGGGGTTCAAAGGGGGCCACCAATTGAAATCTGTTCATGTGTTTTCTGCTTTCATGAAGACTATTCCTGGGCGGGGGACAGGCCTTCCTTCACCAGGCGCATCAGGGCTTCAAAGCTCTTCTGGCTGATGTCGTGCTCAATCATGCAGGCGTCCTGGTAGGCGGTTTCCTCGTCCACCCCCAGGCGCATCAGCACCTGGGCGATGCCTTCATGGCGCTCTGCCATCTGCCGGGCAATCTTCATGCCGCTGTCGGTGAGGTGGATGAGGTTGTCCTCATCCATCACGATGTGCCCGGCCTCCCGCAGCAGGCGCATGGAGTGGCTCACCGAGGGCTTGGTCACCCCCAGCTCCTCTGCTATGTCCACCGAGCGGGCGTAGCCCTTCTTCCGGTGCAGCAGCAGGATGCGCTCCAGGTAGTTTTCCTGGGATTCGTTGACTTTCATTTACACCACCCAATTTCCCTGTTTGAGCAAGTGTACCCGGCTGCCGTCCTCCTTCACGCCGATGACGTCCAGCTGGGGCCCGCCCACCATGAAGTCCACATGAATCAGGGACTTGTTCATGCCGGCCTGCTGCTGCTCCTCCGGGCTCATGTCATCCGCACCCATTAAGCACTCGGAATAGGCCTGGCCCAGGGCGAAATGGCAGGCGGCGTTTTCGTCGAACAGGGTGTTTTTAAACAGCAATCCGGTGCGGCTGATGGGGGAATCATCCCCCACCAGGGCCACCTCCCCCAGGCGCCTGGCGCCCTCATCGGTGTCCAGCATGTCCGCCAAAATCTCCCGGCCTTCCGTGGCGTCAAAATCCACCACCAGGCCGTCCTTGAAGGTGAAGCGGATGCCCTCAATCATCCGGCCCCGGGTGAAGAGGGGCTTGGTGGCGGCCAGGGTGCCCTCCACCTTAAAGGCGTGGGGCATGGAGAAAATCTCCTCGGTGGGGATGTTGGGCATGAAGGCCTCCCCCCGCTCCACCGTGGAGGAGCCCCCCATCCACACATGGCCCTTTGGCAGATAGACGGTGAGGTCGGTGCCCGGGGCCTGGAAGAGCAGGTACTGGAAGGCCTGATCGTTGAGGAAGTCGCCGTGGCGCTTCAACTCTGCCTCGTGGCGCTGCCAGGCGGCCACCGGGTCCTGCTCCGTCACCCGGGTGGCTTCAAAAATCTTCTGCCACAGGGCAGAAACGGCCTCTTCCTCGGTTTTGCCGGGGAACACGCTCATGGCCCAGGCCGGGGAGGGCAGGGCAGCCACACACCATTTGACCTTGTTGCCCATGGTGTAGGTCATCAGCCGCTCGCTGGCCTTGCCGGTCACCTTCTGCCAGGCGCTGATGCGGCCGAGCGCCACCTGTTTAAGCAGCTCCGGGTTGGGGGAGGACAGGTTGAGGACGTGGTAGTTATCCTTGTAGGCCGCCTCGGTGAAGTCCACAAAAAAGGCGGGATACTCTGAAAAAGCGGCCTCCGGCGCGTTCAAAAAGCGGGCCAGGGTCATCTCGTCATCAGAAAACACCGGGTAGATGGTGTGGACACCCAGGGCGTGGGCCTGGCGGGCAATTTCCCGGGCCAGGGCCAGGCCGTCCACGCTGAAGCGCAGCAGCAGGTTGTCTCCGGGCTGGATGTTGAGGCCCACCTTCAGGATGAGGCCGGCGTATTTTTTCAGGTTCTCTTGCAGGTTCATGGGCGTCTCCTTTTCCTGTATGTTTGTTGGTGCTTCCATGATTATACATGATTTTGCCCTGACCTGCAGGGCAAATGTTTCATCCGCTTCACGGGCCGTCCCTGTGGTAGAATCTGGACAGACCTGAAAAGGAGGTTTTTATGGAAGCGATCACCAACAACCTGGGCAGCATCCTGTTGGGCCTGGGCTTGATCCTGCTGCTGGCCCTGATTACCCGGGGCAACCTGCGGGGACATAAAACCAGCCCGGTGAAGGGCTGTGACAACTGCACCTGCGGCGGCGGCACCTGCGAACAGCAGGAAAATATTACTGAGGCGGACGAAAGGGCCTAATTATGGCCCAGGGACTGGCGGATTGCCCGGTAGAGGTAAACAAAGGCCAGGGTGAAGCCCAGGCCGCACAGCATGCCAAAGCCGTCCAGCCAGACATCTGCGATGGCGGCGCCCCGGTGGGACAGCATCTGGATGGATTCATCCAGAAAGCCCGCCACAAAGCCGCCCCCCAGCAGCATGAAGGCGTGCCGCGGGCGCCAGGCTGTCTGGGCCAGGGCCAGGGCGGCGAAACTGCCCAGCAGGGCATATTCCGCGAAATGGGCCAGCTTGCGGATGATCCACACGTCCCATTCCAGGCCGGTGAGGAAGGCCAGCATGTCCTGGACCCAGCTGCTTTGCCGGGCGGACACCTCCCCGGTCATGGCGGAGAAGCCGAAGATGATGAGCAGCATCAGCCCCGTGAGGGCGGCAAACAGGCGGAACAGCTGCCTGCTGCCCGTGATTTTGATCCCTGTGCCCCTGTTTTCTGTCATGCGTCTCCCATCCTGTCGCCCCTGCAAATGAGGCCCCTGTCACCGCCATTGTTCACCAACGGCCGCCAAATTTTTGTACTTCTTCTGTACCTACCTATCTTGTACCACAGAAACGGCTGATTTATCAAGGAATTTTAATAATACGGAAACATTATGACCGAATTTGACATACCCGGCCGGCTGTGTTATTGTGTAATCGAGCCAGAGAATACCCAAAAATGTGGCTCAGAAAGTAGGCGATTGACTGATTAACGTTGAGAACACCCAGCCCTTCGTTGTCTGCTTCGCCCGTTTAGATAACAAACGCACTTTCGGAAAGAACTGCACCTGACGACCCCTTGTAAGCCTACGACCGACCCTGTTGGATTTTCTAAACCAAAGGAACTACAAGACGTCACATCAGTCAGTTACTCCCCGCAGGGGGACACGCATTGTTCCCGGGTGAAGCGACGGACCCTCTGGAAACATGGAACCAGGTAACCTCGGACCCCTTCGTACCTACGGAACCCGAACCCAAGGAAACAACGGAACCAAAGGAACCAGGACCAAGGAAACCCCGGAAACCCAAGGAACCAGGTAACCAAGTAACCACGGAAACCTCAGTAACCCAAGGAAACTCGGAAACCACGGAAACCCAAGGAACACTTTTGGACACTCGGAAACCCAAGGAACCCGGAAACCAAGTATCCCGAAGAACCCACCAGAGGAAACGAAGGCCCAGAACAACTGAATAGGACCGATTGGCCCGCTGTCCCAGAGGCAGCGGGCTTTTGCGCCCCGGAAGACGGGCAAAAATCTGCCCCGAACCCTTGCCAAAACCCGGCCATCATGCTACCATACCAACTGCGCTCGTGGGATTATAGCTCAGTTGGCTAGAGCGCCACGTTGACATCGTGGAGGTCGTTGGTTCGAGCCCAATTAATCCCACCATGAAAAAGCCCTTGAAACCACAGCAGGTTTCAGGGGCTTTTGTCATTGAACAGGATGTTTGCCAGCCCAGCGA
>Ga0209510_1001367_pt1 | contig 28037 bp, 20 predicted proteins | sample BiotimSIPDNA_FD_185749 | JGI IMG/M metagenome (GOLD analysis project Ga0209510, IMG submission 185749) | Anaerobic biogas reactor microbial communites from Washington, USA - Biogas_R1 time_0 SIP DNA (SPAdes) (version 2) | ecosystem: Engineered > Bioreactor > Anaerobic > Unclassified | place...
TAACATGGCGGCAATTAAAACAATACTTTCCCAATTGATGGATTTATAAGCATCTTCCACATTACGGAAGCACCCAGAAAGAACCATTAAAATAGCGGCCAGAAGAACCGCTGTGACAGCAGGAACGATATTGGCTGCCATCAGCACCACCATAGCAACCATAATAAAAGCAGCGAGAGGCATCTTATGATCTAAAGTTTCTTTTGCTGCTTCTTCTAATGGCCGCCCTAAAACGACCCAATTATTAATTTCTTCAGAAAGTTTACGAATATTATCCCAACTGCCCTGAACTAATAAAGTATCTCCAGATAAAAAAGGAAGGCTTTTTAAATTCTTTACAATATAATTACCCTTGCGCTGCACGCAAAGAATATTGACTCCATAGCGCGTTCTAAATTGAGCATCTAAAACAGTTTTATTTTCTAAAAAAGAATCCGGAAGTAACAAGACTTCTGCTATTCCAACTTTGAAAAACTGGAATGATTTATTGTTGCCTTCTTCTGATTCTATCAATTGTAGATTATTCTCTTTTGCAAAAAAAGCGACATCTTTTGAAGCCCCTAACAAATGAATGGTATCGCCTGCAAAAAATACCGTACCTGCGCCAGCAATTTCTTGTTGCACTTCCTTCATTAATAATCTAGAGGAACGAGAGTAACGACGAATCTCTGTCACAATTAAGTTGTATTGCAAAGGAAGATTGAGATCAATAAGTTTTTTTTGTACAATGGGTGAATTTGCAGGAACGCGTACTCGGTATATGCTATCGACTAATTGATATTCATTCGCTAACTGATTCAGAGATTTTTGACTGGCTTTATTTTTGTCTTTATTTTTGTTCTTCCCTTTTAATAATTTGGATAATGGGATAAGCATGGCAAGACTCACCACCAAAGCCACAGCACCCACTGGTGCAAATGAGAAGAATAGAAGGCCATTTTCTCCAGCTTTGAGTAGAGTTTCATGAATCACCATATTGGGCGGCGTTCCTATCAAAGTAAACATACCACCAACACTGCTTGCAAAAGCTAAAGGCATTAGTAAGCGTTCTACTCCTATTTTAGCATTAGCCGCTAAACTGACAACAATAGGAAGCATCAAAGCCACAGTCCCTGTATTGCTCACAAAACAGCCCATAAAAGCGGTTACCAAGAATACGACTAATAAAAGGCTTATTTCATTCGTTCCAGCAAGATTCACTATACGACTACCTATCCATCTTGCTAGACCTGTTCTAAAAACACCTCCACCCACAACAAATAAGCCTAACATCATGATCACGATAGAACTAGAAAATCCAGAAAGAGCCTCTGGTACACTTAGAATTCCTGAAAGCATCAAAAGCACCGTCGCCGAAAGAGCAACTATATCAGAACGAATTTTGCCCTGAATAAAAAAGACCATGGCTAACAAGAGAACTATAAGAGTGAAATACATATTTTTACCTTATTCAATAATGACCACCTCTAAAAATTCATTTTCAAAATACAACCAGTATTCGTTACTTTTCGTTCCTGCTTTCGTTCGGTTGCAATCAAATTTCTTCACCAAACTCAAAAGATTCTTAGAACAATATACTCATTTCAATGAATGTATTCAATGCATTAAAAAAGACGGTATTCACCGACTTTTATGAATTCCATGGATAAGCCAAATTATTATTCTTTGGACTCAGTTTCTTTGGATTCTGTTTCTTCTGCTACTTTTTCTGCAATGACTTCGCTTGTGGATTCAGCAACAGAACCGTTCGCATGATTAGGAAGCCATGGTTTATCGAGATTCTTTTCCCAAGAAACACTCGGGGACTCTTCCATTTCTGAAGGCTCGATCATTTCTATTCCTAAAATTTCTCTAGCTCTATTTAGGGCAGCATCGATATTAGCAAGCACATTTTCTTCCCCTATCATGGACATTATCCCAGCACGAGTGAGGGCCACGACAGGTTGAGTATGTACACCAGAAAGAAGTAACTGAGTATTTTGCTTTTTTGAGCGAATCAAAAGTTCTTCAATCATTTGAATGCCAGTAGCATCAATGGAATGCACTTGCCGCATTCGCAAAATAAGGATTTTTGGATTATCCGCTACTTGTTCTAAGGTTTCTTTAAACTTGTCTACTACACCAAAAAATATAGAGCCTGCGATTTCATAGACAACCACGCCTTTTGGTACTTGACGTGAGCCAAGATTATAAGAATCAGCCACTTCTTCGTCATCGTCTTTCAGAGCTTGCGTTACAAAATCCACTTGAGCGACTTCTGACATTCTACGAATAAAGAATATGGCCGCAAGTAAAACGCCTACTTCAATAGCAACGGTTAAATCGAATAATACGGTTAAAGCAAAAGTCATGACAAGAACAGTCACATCACTCTTTGGAGCCTTAAATAACTTAATAAAGCTTCTGTAGCCCGACATATTGAAAGCCACTTGGAAAAGAATCGCAGCAAGAGCGGCCATCGGAATCATTTCTGCATACTTACCAAAGATGAGCATAATTAAAAGTAAAACGAGGGCATGAACCACACCAGAAATAGGACTAAATGCCCCATTACGGATATTCGTTGCTGTTCTAGCAATCGCACCAGTCGCAGGAATACCACCGAAAATTGGGCTGAAAATATTAGCAATACCTTGCCCAACTAGCTCTGTATTAGAACGATGTTTGCTTCCAGTCATTCCATCCGCAACGACAGCACTCAAAAGAGATTCTATAGCGCCAAGAATGGCAATAGTTAAAGCAGGTTGAAAAACCTTACGCATCATTTCTATACTAATATTAGGCAATTCTGGAATAGGAAAACCTGTTGGAATATGATTTTTTGCCCCAATAGTAATTACTCCAAATCTTTCATCTAAGCCCAATGTTTTCACAAGAATCGTCGTTACAAGAATTGCAATTAAAGATCCTGGTACTTTATTCGTTAGTTTTGGCCAATAAAGACAAATAACGAGAGCCAAACCACCTATTAAAAAGGAAACCCAATTAAAAGAAGTAATACTTGAGGCATATAGTTTTATTTTTCCCCAGGCTTCTACTGGTTCTTTGACGCCTTCTGGAAAAGTAAGACCTAAGAAATTTGGAACCTGGCCTAAAGCAATAATAATCGCGATTCCAGCGGTAAAACCAACCGTTACTGGATAGGGGATGAACTTAATAATACCACCTAACTTCGCGAGTCCAAAAATCACAAGCATCACGCCAGCCATCAATGTCGCTGTAGCAAGACCATCATAACCATATTCACGAACAATACCAAAAACAATCACAATGAAGGCACCGGTAGGACCACCTATTTGAAAGCGAGTTCCTCCGAGAACCGATATTAATAAACCAGCAATAATTGCTGTATATAAGCCTTTTTCTGGACCAACGCCCGAGGCAATTGCAAAAGCAATTGCAAGTGGTAGCGCGAGAATCCCGACAATCACGCCAGACATCGCGTCACTCATTAAATTAGACTTGGTATACCCTTTTTTTAGTACCTTATACAATTCAGGCGTACAAACTCCTGAAAAACCAGATACAAAAGTTTTTATTGAAACAAAAAAACTAGGCTTCGACATTTAGTTCTCCCATAAATTAAGGCGCGTAACTAAAAACCGAAGCAAACTTACAATAAAAAGCCCATTTAGTACAGGGGTAAGTGCAACTTAATGAAAAGAATCTTTTAACGAAGCTTACGTAAAGCACCACGCAAAAGGTTTTTTACCTGTCTATCTGTTGGAGGAGGAGGGGCATTTTCATTTCGCTTGTCTTTTGGAGCACATTCTGGACAGAGGTGTTTTACCACTGAACCAAAGCTTGCGGCACCGTCCGTCCGATCCGTTTGACGAAAACGATAGGATTTTACCATAGCTTCTTTTTTGCATTTATCGCAAATTCCTGAGACTGGTTCTGAAGAATGATGGCCTTTTTTTTCTTTCTTTTTTTCTACGGAATTCATTTCCCAAGCCCGACTCATTGCTGCATTTTTTGCTGAAAATCGTTCAAAATCACTCATGATATCTCCTTGATTTCTTTTAGTATTCGTTCTTGTAAAAATAAGCCGAGCAACATATGACATAAGGAAGTCGCACGAGAGTCTTCACTATATAGACGCCTTGCAAACTTCCCCTTTTGTAATTGAGTTTCTTTAAATTGTGCTGCCCTATCTGCAAAATCGAGCACAGTGATTCTAGGGTGAGAAATCGTCTTTAATAACTGATTCCACTCCGTCACTTGCAAAATTTCTTCCTTAAACGCCTCTTCGGGCAAAGTCACTAAGTTTAAGTGCGCCTTTGTTTTAGAAAGTAATTCTTCTAAAAAAACCTGGTATGTCTTAAAAATAACAGAAGCCTTTTGATGTAAGCGCAATTCTCTTAAACCAAGGCCTAAAACGATTCGCCCTGCCTGTTTTCCAATAATATCAGAAGGAGCTCGTTGTAACAAGGATTCTAAAGGAATTAAGACTGGCCCTGGAAGGACAAACTGCACCGATAAATCTGAAGCTAAACAAAGCAACAACTCTGAAAAATGAGAAGCGACCTCGCCATTATCACCAAAAAAGTCATCCGCTATTACTAGTATTCTGTTTTCCACAACATTAATTTACTTTGGTTCTTCTTCTTTGAGTACGTTTATTATCCAATAATCGTCTTTTTTTTCTCTTTTTTTGATAATATACCCTTCTGCGACCAGTGTTTGGGGCACATTTTGTATTGGATAACCCTCATCTAAAGCAATTTGAAGCTCACTCCCTTCTGGTAACCCAGCTAAAACCAGTTTAGCTCGAACCGCATTTCCTGGGCAAACAACACCTCTAAGATCAAGCATTTCCTTAAAATACTCGTTTTCACATATTTTTTTATTACGCAGTGTAATACTAGAAGCTTTTTCACAAAAGTCCACAATAGAAGATGCATATTGAAGAGGATTACTCATCCAATCAAGCATCGGCACATTCAGTTCTTCTTGATAAAACAAAAAAAAGAGTGAAAAAGCCTTTTCTAACGAAAAAACAGGCTTATTTGGAAAATTTCGTCGTAAAATATCCACACAAGCATGCCCCAAAAGAGATTGCAAAGCTTTATCAAATTCGGGTAAATTTCTATTTACATGAAGCCATTTTTGTATTGGTGTTTGATTCATAATAAAAATGAAGTGTTTTTCTTTAAAGAATGTAGCAAAGTTTAAATACCCTTTCTATATTTGGCACCCAAGCATACAAGTGCAAAAGGCTTTTTTATAATGAACCAATTTTTACTGAATCTTATGTTTGTAGTTTATGTGATCGCTGGTATCGGTCTGATTGCATATGGTTTTAACTGTTATGTCAGTATTTATCTTTTCTTAAAGAATAGTCGACGCGTTCGACTCACTGACCGTAAAAACATTCTTCGTTTTTATAGAGATCATTCCATGGATGATCTACCTATGGTCACCACACAACTTCCCGTTTATAACGAAGCCAACTGCGTCGAGCGCTTAATTGATGCTGTTTGTGCTATTGATTACCCTCGTGATCGCCATGAGATTCAAGTTCTAGATGATTCCACCGATGAATGCCTCGAAGTCACTACTCGTAAAGTAAATGAAATGAAGGCCAAAGGCTATAACATTACTTTAATTCATCGTACCAATCGCAAAGATTATAAAGCTGGTGCATTAAAAGAAGGTATGCTTGTTGCCAAGGGCAACTTCCTCGCCATTTTTGATGCTGACTTTGTTCCAGAAAAAGACTTCCTTTTGAAAACCGTTCCATACATGGTTATGGATCCAACCATCGGTCTAGTTCAAGGTCGCTGGGGACACTTAAACCGCACTGAATCTGGTTTGACCTTAGCTCAATCTATTGGTATTGACGGTCACTTTGTGATCGAACAGTCCGCTCGTAGCTGGGGTAACCTATTCATGAACTTCAACGGTACCGCAGGTATCTGGCGCAGACAAGCAATTGACGATGCTGGTGGCTGGGAAGGTGATACCCTTACAGAAGACATGGATCTTTCTTATCGCAGTCAGCTTGCTGGTTGGAAAATGAAATTCGTTTTTGATGTGATTGTCCCTGCTGAACTTCCTAACGACATCAATGCCTTTAAGGCACAACAATATCGCTGGGCTAAAGGTTCCATTCAAACAGCTAAAAAAGTTCTTCCTTTAGTAATGAAAGCAAAAGTACCTCTTCGAGTAAAGATTGGAGCTTTTATGCACACCACTCATTACTCCATCCACCCTTGCATGCTTTTCACTGCTATTTGCGCTTTCCCTCTTCTCGCTTGGTTTGAACCTATCGCTCAAGTACCAAGCTTTGTTTTCGCTATTGGCTTCGCCTTTATCTTCCTTGCAGCCATCGCTCCTTCTACCCTATATTTTGTAGCACAACGTTGCTCAGGCTATACTGGTTGGAAAGTTCGCTTACTTTCTCTACCTATTTTAATGGCTGTTGGAGTAGGTATTGCCGTCAGCAATTCACGCGCTGTCATGTCTGCAGTTTTAGGTCATAAAGGTGCTTTTGTTAGAACTCCAAAAAAAGGTCAAAAGCATTTAAGTTCTTATGCACAAAAATTCCCAATCATTGCTTCTCTTGAATTGCTCGTTGGTGGATACTGCATTTTCGGCTTGTTAGAATATATCGGTGCTCAGAAATTTATTATCGGCCCATTCTTAGCTCTCTATGCTATTGGCTTCCTCTCTGTTGGCGTATTAAGTTTCATGCATTACTTCACTAACTTAATCGAAGTTCACCGCGACAGAAAAGCTCAAGCTCAAGACATCGAAGTTCAACCAGAAGCTTAGGTCTAATACATTCCAAAAAATTATGATTTTTAAAAGCGGCATCGATTTGCCGCTTTTAATTTATATAGAGTTTTTATTTTCTCTTCTTTATCTGTGTAAAACAAAATGCATTTAGATCGAAGTCGTTCTTCTTCTTGCAACACTTGAATAGAGTATTCTAAGTCATCTAATTGCTTTTTAACCAAATCAGATGAAATGCGATGCATCTGGTAAAAGTAAGAAAAAGAAATAGAGAAAACAATTCCTGTAAGAATCACCCCTACACACAATTCTAATAAAGTAAATCCTTTTTTTACTCGCATTCTACTACCCTCTCTAATGAAGAAAAAAGCCGTTTATTTTCTTTAGAAAACACGTTTATTTGTATTAAAACTAGCGGATCCTTTTCAGTGATTCTTGTACGACTCAACTTGATACTACCCCATGTTTCTAAAGGCATTTCTTTTGCATAGTCTAAACAAAAAGGAGGAGAGTCTATTTCCGCTTCCATCCAAGCAGACGCTTCACGGAATGCCTGAAACCGTTTCTGTTCTAGAGATTGAATTTCTCTATAGCCATCTAAAAAGAACAAGAGCGATGTAGATAACACACTTATAAGAATAAGGCTAATCAGAGTTTCTATAATAGAGAAACCTTTGTTCATTCCACGCTCCAAGAGAAAATCCGTAAGGGATTCTCGTGAGCTAAATCCACCGCATAAAAAGTAGAATCTTTGTTTTCTATATCGTCTCTAGAATTAGACCAGAAAGGAAGACCTACGCTTTTTGAGAAAGGTAATACAACACTATCTTCGCTAAAAAAAACGCCTCGAGCCTCTATTTGATCTGAAATATTTATTATTCCACGCGCATAAAGATTCGCATCGTATATTTTTATTTGTCCAGAAAGAGAAATTACACCTGTGGCATATAAACTTAAAGAATCTAGAATTCCCTCCCCTTCGATAAGAACGTCCCCTTCTACATAAAAAGCCACTTTAGAAAACCGCTCTCCTTGTAAAGAGATACTTAAATCACCTGCTGCTACATATAGTACTCCAGGAAAATCTTTTATTTGAGGCTTATAATAATGAGTCGTTCCAAATAACGTATCAATATAAGACTCTTTTCGCCATTGCTCTTGATAGAATAACATACACCTCGTTTCTGCTTGCTCTAATTCTAATCGAGAAAAAGGGGGCGTCTTTACAGAAGAATAAAAGCCAGCAAAAGCTTTTACTTCTCGCTCACCTGCTTTCGATTTTAAAACAAGCCAAGGCCCCAAGGTATCTAAAATGACGATGGGATAATGCTTTTTACTTTGAGAGGCAGGGACACGAAAAAGACTTAATAAAATCGCAGACTCAGCGTCATATTGTTCTTGTAAACATTTTTCATAATAAGTAACACGAGGCATCAAGACTCGCGTGGAATGAAGAAGAGCACAAAAAATGAAGGATAGAGCTAAAAAAAGTAAGCACACTAAAGGTAAAATGGCTCCAGACTTCTGATTTTTCATAAATACCTTGAGATAGTATCTTGACCGCAAATCAATAGAATACGTTTCGTTTCAATGTTCTGAATTCGATAATCTCCAATAAAATCCCCCATCCTATATATTATTTTACTCCCTTCTTGTTCTACATGAAGAACACGGCGAGCAACGACCCCTTTAATCTGAAATAAAGGTAAACGACAGCTTTGGCTTTTTCTTGTCACCTTAATAGGAACGACTCTCTCATTTTCAAAAGGATTAAAATTCAAATATTTTTTCCGTTCTCGAAATGAAATCATTTTTTTGATTTTCATTTTAACTTCTAATTCCTGAATTATATGGTCTTTTAATTCGTTCGAATTTATGTGGACATGATTTAAGCAAACATTTTTAAGATAATACAGATTGGGCTTTGATGATTTTACAAGTTCAAATTGTTCGAAAGCCCAGTAGGGGGCTTTGATCCCTATTGCTTGAATAAAAGAATAAATAGAATCAAAATTACCTTCTATATGAAATCGATATTCATTTCCGCTTGCTAATACTTTAAGTTGCTTTAAGCCAAGAGACGATTCTAACGCCAAAGTCACTAAAGAATCAGGAGAAAATAAAGAATGATTAAAACTATTTTCCAATCGTTCCCAAGAGCCTCTAATGGAATCCCAAGAAGTAAAGGAAATTGGCTGCCGTAGTTGTTTCTTTTGTAATTCTCTTTTTTCAAAAATATTATGAATCGTTGGGTATAAGATAAAATAAGAGCCCAAAGAAAAAAACACCCCTATACCCAAAAGCCAAAGCACGATTTTTTGCTGTTGATTAAATTTCATAAGAATAAATCCATTTGAAAAGCCACTCGCCCGTCTGTAGTAGATTGTACAGGGCCTACCCTTATGTTTTTCACCTTAAAAACAGTGCTATTTTTCAATTTGTTTTCTAAACGTGAAGCTTCTTCAAAATGAATGGCTGAAAAATTTAACAGATAATAGTCCCCTTCTTCTGAGGCTATTTTCTTTAGAGCCTTTAGCCTTGTCCCTTTGGCTACAGCATTCCCTATTTCTTGTAAGAGAAGATCTAAATCTAAAGGAAATGGCAATTGAAGTATTTGATTTTGGAACGCTAGTATTTTTTGCCTTTCTGCATCTTGATATAACTCGTCTTTGGCTTGCTTTGCTAAAATCATTTCTTTAGATGAAAAAAGAAACTGATTTAAGAAAAAAGTACTTACAAAAAAGATCAGTAAAAGAATGAAAGCATAAATAAAACGCCTCTGTAATCGTTTCCATGCTCGTTCTTTTAATTCTACAGAAGGATCTAAATCAAAGCGCCTCCACAAAGGATCGTTAATGGCTTTTTCAAAAAAAGAATAATGCTTTTCTTCAGAGAGAATAGAAATAGGGCAATCTCCTAAACGAGAAAGAAAAGGATCCGCTTGAATAAAAAGTCGGAGACGGTGAATCCGCTTGTTTAGATCATATGTTTTAGACTCTATATGTTCCTGAATCCAGTGAACTAATTTGCCATTATAAAAAATCAATAAAAAAAAGTGATCTCCTAAAACCCCTCCACATATTAAATTTTCGTAACCATCCTTATTTATCATCTCCTCTTCTGCAAAGGCACTAAAAGCAATGCCTAAAGGTAAAACGCGATCACAAAAAGAACGGTTCTTAGAAAAATCTTTTAATGAAAAAGCCACGAGAAAACGATGCGTTCTCCCCATCGAACTATTGAAAGAAATCAATGGTAAAAAAGAAATTCGATTTTGAGCTCGTTCACAAGAAAGAGGCAATTCCTTTTTGATATGATCTAAAATCATCTCTGGATGCGGCTCTTCACCAAAAGGCGTTTGAAGTTCTAGCGTCAACGTAAAACATTCTGAAACGCCTTGAACCATTTCTTTTTCTCTTTTCACTAAAATCATGGCGTCCTCTTGTTCATCCCTTTACGAATCAAACGAGGCGTAATAAAAACAGCGAGTTCCATCGTATATTCTTCATTAGTATGATAACTAAACCATTTTCCAATCCAAGGAAGACTCCCTAAAAAGGGAATTGCTGATCGAATTTTTGCAGATGTTTTTCGAATCAAGCCACCTAGACAAAAAGTTTCCCCTTCTTTTAAAGAAACGATTGTTTTTAAGTTTCGAGTACTAATATCTCTTGGCCCTTCTCCAGTGCTTCTTGCTGAAGTTTTAATTTCTGGAATGATCTCTATAGTGATTTCTCCGCTACGTGCCACTGATGGAGTAATTTCTAAACTGACACCCTCATTAAAAGAACGATAATCTGTAATCGGAAACCCATCTGCAGAAACCTGACTTACCATATAGTAAGTCGTATTCGTCACGTTAATACTTGCTTTATTTCCATTTAAGGTGCTAATACTTGGCCTTGCTAAAATCTCGGCTTGATTATTTTCTTCAAGAGCCGCTAATTCAAAATCGAATTGGTCTGAAAGAAGCCCTATTTCTCCAAACCCTCTTCCCCAAGAGCGACTTTTATCTGTAATACGAATAAAACTATTTAAGCCTAGCCCACCTTCTGCTGTTTTTTTCCCTGATCCTGAGCGTAATCCAAACTCAAATTGTTTTCCCTTATTAAACTCTACAATGATGCATTCTAATAACACTTGTAGGTTTTCTACATCGATTTGTTTTAAAAATTGTGTGGCTGATTCTATTTCTGTAGAAGCCCCCATCAACAGCAATGCATTTTGTTCTTTCACTTCTAAAATGCGAAGCCCTCGATCTTGATACGCTTTTGAAAGCAACAATAGAGCTTTTTCAGAATGAATATGCTCTAAGTAATACAAAGAGTTCCCTGCAATCGCAGAAGGAGCCCCCCGTTCTCCGACTAAAATGGAGCCAAGAGAATCAAATGTATAAGTGTAACGGCTCCCTTGAAAAAGCATTTTTAATAACGCCTTTAAGGAAAGAGAATCTGCTTTGAGATGCACGTTTTCACGAAGCTCTCCATAAACCGCTAAATTCAAATGAGCAAGCGTAGCCATCTCATTTAAAACCTGCTTTAAGGATGCACTTTGCAAATCGACAAAAAAAGAAGAATTTCTATAAGCAAGATCTAAAACAGAAGAAGCCCCCTCCTCTCTTGAATGCCGATCTTCTTCAATAAGAAAAAAATTCTCTTTTTGCAGTACTCGAAAGCCATGTGCTTGCATTAATGAGACTAATGCAGAAAAAGGAGATAACCCCTCCAAACGCCCACTAATTTTTGCTTTTATATTTGGATCGATTAAGATGTTCAAATTAGTATTCGCAGCATATTCTTTAATAAACTCTTGAATGCCTTTATTCTGGACATCAATAGAAACAAGCCCCTCTTTCGATGAAAAGTAATTTTCACCTCGTTCTATTTTTTTTCGAATTCGATATAAAGACCCTTCTTGAAATACTTCAAGTCCATTGGCACTTGCAATCGCTGAAAGCCCTTCAAAAAGGCCCACGCTATCTAAATGGACTGTAATAGTTGCAGAAACCTCTTGATCGACAAGAATGGCGATATCATAGGCCGCAGAGATAGTGCGCGCGACTTCTTTAATATCGGTATTAACAAAATCAAGAGAAAGCTTAGGATCGCCTGCAAATACAAAGGCGAGCCCGAAAAAGAATACAAGAAGAAGAGAGCGATTTACCATACATCCTCCGCAAATACGTTGCAGCCTTTTCTGTAAGAAAAGCCCCCTGCAAGGGATGTATAAAAAAACCAGCTCTTAAAGCTGGCTCTTAATCTATAAAAAAGAAAAGGAAAAAGAAAGGAGTTAATCTTGGACAAAAATACGATGCCAAGACCCTTTTTCAATAGAAATAAAGTAAACTCCAGCAGAAACGGGAACTTTTCCAGAAACGGAGGTTCCATTCAAAAGTCTTAAACTAGGTACTTCCCCTTTAGGGCCACGAATTAAAACGCCTCCATCCATCCTCTGCATAGAAAACGATGGCCGTGGATTTTCAATGGACTTCTTTATACTGAAAGGAGGATCTTCTACAATTAGTTTTTCTTCTGCTAGTACGAATTTTAACGTCTGACGATAAATCACTTTATCTTTTGCCGCAGCTAAGAGATCTATTGCTCCCGTAGCTGATTCTAAAGAATCGACATTCCTAGACATCCCTAACGAATAACGAAAACCTCCTCCATCAACAGTATCCACAACATAAGCGATGGTAAGCCAACTTGAGGCTCTCATTTCTGGGGTCACAGATAAGAGAATATCCGTTTGATTCATAGGGTCATTCGCACTCCAATCCTCAAAACGATATTGAATCCAGTTATAAGAATTGGATGAATCGTATACATCAAAAAGAGATTCGTGAATATCATAAATTTGAGTCACGCAAGAAGTATCTTTTGCCGCCCATTTTTTGGCGTCCGCATCATAAAAAGCAATAGAACAGGCATTGTTAGATTTTAAGCATTGGGATTCAATAGAAACAGGAATAGTTAAATCCACAAAATTTTTACTTCCTCTAATCGGAGAAAGATCCTCAATGGAACGATAGAAATGAGAATTTATTTGATTATCGTTTTCGAATCTAAAATCATAAATGGTATCCAGACTAATCTTCATTGTTCTTTCTTCTGTCGTTTCACCAATACGAAGAGTATCGCATAGATTTCGAATATTATCAGGAGCTTCTTGTGCCATAAGAGTATTTGCAAAAAGCAAAGTGAAAAAGATTATTGTACGCATAATTTTCCCTCGTTGAAATGAATCCAAAAATCACTTTTTATTTTTCAAAACGCACACCACATTTTATCAAAAAAATCATTTTTAGAAAAAAATTTGTATAAAACACACATCTTAAAAATAACCTTTAAAGAATCATTTAACCAATAAAGATTATAACTAAGCAAATAAATGTGCGAAACAACAAAGAGAAATGATAGGCAAAAGAATCTAGTTCTAAAAAACTAAGTATTTGCTTTCAAAAAATCACTACAAGCTTGTTTATATTCAGCTAAGTATGCCCTTGCTTTTTCTGCCACGGCTTCTGGAACATAACCAAATTCTTTTTCAAGAACAGGTGCTGGTGCAGATGCTCCAAAACGTTCAAGACCAATTGTTTTACCCATTCCACCAACAACAGATTGGAATAGTAAAGGCAAACCACTTGAGAGAGCCATTACTGGTCTCCATGGTTCAATGACTTGGTTTTGATAAGATTTTGGTTGCGTTAAAAAGAGCTTAGGGCTAATCATAGAAACCGTTCGAACAGAAAGACCTTCTGCTCTTAAGATTTCTGCTGCCTTATGATTTAAGAGAACATCAGAGCCATTGGCCACCAAAATCAAATCTGGTTTTGCGTTAGGTTTTGTATTATCGCTAACGATATAAGCTCCACTTTTCGCTTTTGTGGCTCGTTCGTAATGAGAAACACCTTCGCTTGGTAAAACATCTACATTTTGACGAGTTAAAACAAGTGCTGTAGGGCTATTTGTGTTTTCAAAAGCCATTTCCCAGGCAACTAAAGTTTCATAAGCATCTGCTGGTCTTAGGACAAGCATCTCAGGCTTTCCGTTCGCTTTAGTTAACCCTTCTAAAAGACGAATTTGAGTTTCGTGTTCTATAGGTTGATGAGTTGGGCCATCTTCGCCAACTCTGAAGCTATCATGAGTAAATACGTATTTAACAGGTAAACCCATCAAAGCAGCCATACGAATCGCAGGCTTCATAAAATCACTAAAAACAAAGAATGTGGCACAAATTGGATAAAGCCCGCCATGAAGAGCGATACCACAAGCAATAGCACCCATTGTGAGTTCAGCTACGCCTACTTGTAAAAAAGCCCCCTTAAAATCGTTAGGGCGGAAAATACCAGTACGATCCAAGAATGCCTGAGTATTATCACTATTAGAAAGGTCTGCGGAACTACAAATAATATTCTTATAGTTTTCTGCTAAATGAGCAAGAACAGAGCCAGAAGAAACACGAGTAGCAACGCCTTCCTTGATTGGTAAATCAGAAAGGTTTAAACGTGGACCTTGACCAGAGAGCCAAGAATCTAAACGTGCTGATAATTCGGCGTTTTCTTTATCCCAAGTAGACTTTTTCTTTTCCCATTCTTTGACTTGCGCGCGAAGCTCGTCTAAACGAGAGGCAAAAGCCTTTTTTACTTCTGGGAAAATTTGGAATGGATCTTGTGGATTACCGCCTAAACGAGCTACGGTGGCTTCGGTAGAAGCACCAGCTGCATTGAGAGGCTGACCATGGGTGCTCACCTGACCTTCATAAGAAGTACCATCTTCAGCAATAGCACCTTTTGCCATAATCGTATGGCCAATCACAATCACAGGACGTTCTGTTTCAGCCCATGCAGCCTGAAAAGCTTGGCGAAGAGCATTCAAATCCGTGCCATCGACTTCAAAAACCCTAAAGCCCCAAGCCTTATACTGACTGGCAACGTCAAAGCACATGACGTCTTTTGTTTTACAAGAGAGCTGCACTTCATTGGCATCATAAAATAAAATCAAATTGGACAATTGAAGATGCCCAGCCACACGACCTACACCGTAGGCTATTTCTTCTTGAACACCACCATCCGAAATTAAGACCACCGTTTTATGAGACACAATATCACCAAAACGCTCTACCATAAAGCGTTCTGCAATGGCAGTCCCAAGAGCCATACCATGACCAAGACCTAATGGTCCAGAAGAGTTTTCAATAGCGCGATGCACTGCAAGCTCAGGATGCCCAGGGGTTTCACTATTAAGTTGTCTAAATTCAGCAAGATCAGAAAGCCCCATAAAGCCCGTTAAAGCAAGCTCAGAGTATAAAAGTGGGGACATGTGGCCTGGATCCATAAAAAAGCGATCGCGACCCATCCAACTTGGCTGATCTGGATTAAAACGTAAAAATTCAGCGAATAAAAGAGTTATTGCATCAGCAGCCCCCATAGCTCCACCGGGATGGCCCGATTTGGCTTTCTGGACCATTGCCGCTGAAAGGATTCGAACATTGTCTGCTGCTTTAAGAATTAACTCATTTTGCACTGAAAAACCTCTTTAAGGTAAAAAACATTTTGCGACGCAAATTTAATTTTTCTTTACTATTTCTACAAGCGATAAAACTTAAAAAACCTATATTCTTACTCAATCTTACGTTTTTTATTTTGAATTCAAATTTTATTATGAAAACAATCGTTCACTTATTCAAAAACTTAGCTCATCCTGTTGGACTCATCGGGACCATTATAGCCGTTTTAATCCCCTTTTTGATATACCTTTTACCAAATATTGATCAAAAAGAGTTCATAAAAAATGCGGATCTTCATTTTCCCATTTGGCTTTTCATTATTCAGTTCATTGCTGTTATTAGTCTTTTTATTTACTTACATAAAGATCTTACGAATTGGATTCGTGAACATTTTCCGTCAAAACATCTTTTTTTAGCAGTCATTGGATTTATTGCGTTTGCCACTATTTTTGCTGGAACACAAATTGAAGCAAGACACCGCGTTCAAAGCGATGAAAGTATTTTTCTCTCGGTAGCTCAGAATTTATACTACAATCAATCTTCTGGCACCTGTAATCAAGGGGAATTCAAAGATGGTGGCCTTGAGTGTTATGTTGTATCCAATAGTTTTAAAACGAAAGGGCAACCTTTTTTATACTACTTGGGTATGTACCTCTTTGGCACCGATCTACAATGGATTTTTAGTGCCCAGTTATTAATGTTTGCAGCAACATTACTACTCTTTTTCCTTGCTATTTTTGTCTGGACAAAGCAACCGATTCTTTCTTTCTTATCTGTCATCCTCATCGCCTCACAGCCAACGATTCTATTTCAATTTCGATCGATGTCTGTAGAACCTCTTTATTTCTTTTTATCAGCACTTTCCATTTTAGTCTTTAAATGGGCGTACGAAAAAAATACATTAACTCATTGGATTCTACTCGGTCTTATCCTTGCTTTTTTTGCACAAACACGTCAAGAAACCGTTTTTTGCTTATTCGCTTTTATTCTTTTTTCACTCCCGAAAATACTCGATCGTCGTGACGAAAAAGCTCCCGCTTTTTTTCTCATCCTTTCCATCTTTACTTTACCAGCGCTTTTAACCATCAGCTATTTTCAAGGTTATAGTTTTCAGGGCGGTGAGTTTAAGGCTCATGGCTATTTTCTAGAACACCTTGCTAAAAATTGGACTGTTATGACGCAGCCTCTTAAAAACGGAGAACTAGTCAACCCATTTTTAACTTACTTTAACTATCTCTTTGTTTTTGGTGTTCTTGCTCTTGTATTTTCCGCCGTTCGCGAATGGCAACAAGGTAAGCAAGGCTTTTCATTTTATTCTCTCTTATTTTTGTTACTTTACCATATCCAAACCTATGCTATTTTAGAAAATGTCTCTGGTGATTTTTCCATTGAAATCAATCAAAGATATAGTGTGGTGATGCTCCCGACCATGGCTTTTATAGCAGCCTTTGGCATCAATCTACTCATCAATCTTCTTCTAAAATTTACTAGAAAAGAAAATTTCCTTTCTAAGCCAATTGTCACAGCAGTGATTCTTCTTTTAAGTGCCATTGGATTCTTTGGCTACACCATGAACTATAAAAGCAGTTTCAATAAAAACATTATGTACAATAGAAACCACTTAACTATAGAAGAAAAAAGCATTTTAAGCTGGCTTGAAACAGAACCCGCTAAAAAACGGCTTTTCATCTATGGTAGGCCCTGGCATTTTATAGGCTATGGTATTTCTTCTGTTCACTATAATTTTGCTAGAAGTCAAAACGAAGCTGTATTAAAAAAATGGATAGACGACTACGATGGCGAAGTCTATTACATACGTGGTCTAGATTGTTGGGACAGTAAAACATACCATCAAAAAGCAGTAGAAACACGTATCCCCACCACTTGCGATGTTTTTGAAAGAGAAATGCAATTAGAAGCAGTGAAAAACATTCTGATCACCAATAATTATTGGGTACAAATCGCAAAATTCAAAGGCAAAAAAACGTATCAATACGATCAAGTCATTCAAGTTTCTCCGCCAGTCATTGATTCTACAAATGCGGTGACTGTTTCCTACATTCAACGCCATACACAGCAAGAGCCATGGGAAACAAGACTTTATATGAATCAAAAACTTCTTTGGCAAGAACCTTATGCAGCAAAAAATGACACTCGCTCTATAGAAGGAATAAATACCGTTCCAGGTTATAATACGCTTGAATTTTATATCCTAGATACTCTTAAGAATAAAAACATAGCTTACCACCAATCTGTCTTTTTTGCACAAAACCAAGGAGCCACAAAACTCATTGATCTTGCAATAATTTCTCACAAACAAGATTGGGGGGAATTGAAAAAGAACACCACAATAGAAGAAAACCCCTTTACTGTTGGAGGGAAACGATTTACAGAAGGTTTTGGCATTCACGCTGCCTCCACGACTGTTTTCTTACTAGATAAGCCCTACAGCAAATTAACAGCATTTATTGGGCTAGACGATGAAAGCCTTTGTAGCGATGGAGTCCAAGTAGTCATCGAAGGCGATGACCAAATGATTTATCAAAGTCAAGAGATAAGCCCTCAAAAAGTAATTCCTATTGAGGCTTCTATAAAAAATGTAAAAAAGCTTACCATAAAAACACTGTCACTTCAATCTCGCGATTGTGATCATGTGAACATTATCTACCCTACACTTTACGAATAATAATTGGAGAACTTATGCTTTTATCAGTCATTGTCCCCTTATATAACGAAGAAGAAATTGTTGAAAAAACATTTTTAACTTTAGAAGAGGAACTCAAAGGCCTTAATCATCAAATTATTTTTGTAAATGATGGATCAAAAGACAAAACGAGAGAAATACTTGAAAAGCTTTTAGAAAGCACCCCACATAATCAACTAGTTAATTTTAGCCGTAATTTTGGGCATCAAGCCGCTTTTAGTGCGGGCTTACAACACGCCAAGGGAGATGCAGTTGTTATTATTGATGGCGACCTTCAAGATCCTCCAAGCTTAATTCACGATATGATTAGCAAATGGCAAGAAGGCTACCAAGTGGTTTATGCCCAACGAAACAAACGCCGTGGCGAATCTTTGTTCAAACGTTTTTCTGCATACTGTTTTTATCGAGTAATCCATGCCCTCACCAATATTGAAATACCTCCAGATACAGGTGATTTCCGGTTGATGGACCGCGTGGTAGTCGATCAACTGAACAGCCTCCCCGAACGCAGTCGTTTTTTAAGAGGCTTAGTTTGTTGGGTTGGATTTAAGAAAGTAGGAATTCTCTACGATCGTGCTGAAAGAACTGCAGGGATTTCAAAATACCCTCTTCGTAAAATGATTAGGCTTGCGATTGATGGAATCACTGGTTTTAGTACAACGCCCTTAAAAATTAGTTTCTTGGTTGGCCTTCTCGCGACAATCATCGCTTTAGGTGTTTTTATTTGGAGCATTCTTGAAAAAGTACTATTCCCCGAAACGACAGTGCCTGGATGGGCTTCTTTAATGGGAGCGATTGTCTTTTTTGGAGGAATTCAACTCATTTCAATTGGAATTCTTGGCGAATACATTGGCCGCATCTACGATGAAGTCAAACAACGTCCTCTTTACATTGAGGATAAAAAATGAAACACAGATTATATGTCATGAGTGCCGCTAGTGGAGCGGGCAAAACAACCTTAAAAGACTTAGTCATTCAAGAGTTTCCTGACATTTGTTATTCGATTTCAGCAACTACAAGAGCTCCTAGAAAAGGCGAAATCAATGGTGTTCATTATTTTTTCAAAACAAAAAAAGAGTTTGAAGAAATGATTGCAAAAAATGAACTAGTGGAATGGAATCTTGTTCATGAAAATTATTACGGCACGCCAAAATCTTTTGTAGAAGAACAACTCGCTCAAGGGAAACGTATTTTATTTGATTTAGACGTCTTTGGCAAAATCAACTTTGATAAAGTTTATCCTGAATCTACAGGCATCCTGATTTTACCTCCTTCTATTGAAGAGTTAAAAAAACGTTTACTTCAAAGAGCGACTGACTCAGAGGAAGTGATTCAACTGAGATTAGATAATGCGGTAAAAGAGATAGATTATGCCAAAAAGCATGGTAAGTACGAGTACACCATTATTAATGATCAATTAGAAAAAGCCGCTCAAGAATTAAGGAATATCCTCAAGGATCCATATCAAGCTTAATCTCTGTATTCACAGGGATTCCAAGCGTTCTTAAATCAGATGTTAATGGCTTTATCGCATTTCTAATCGCTACCGCTGATTCCGCTTTTACGAGAAAGCGCATCCAAAATGTTTTTTTCAGCATCGGAATAAAACCCTCTACAGGCCCTAAAAGCTGAACACTTTGATGAGGTAAAATGAGGGTTTCTATTTTTTGCACCGTTTCTTGCAAAACAGTTTGATCCCGTGCACCGACTTCTATTGAAAGCAATTTGCAAAAAGGAGGATAACACGCTTCTCGACGTTGTTGTATTTCCATTTCTATAAAGCCTTCATAATCATGAGTCAAAGCGAAACGCATCAAAGGATCTGTTGGATTCATTGTTTGGATCCAGACTTCACCACCTTCTTGATTTCGCCCAGCACGACCTGCCGTTTGGCTTAACAACTGAAACAATCGCTCACTCATTCTAAAATCGGGGATGCCTGTTCCTATATCGGCTCCAACGATTCCCACCAGTTGCACCCTCGGGAAATCATGCCCTTTTGCCACCATTTGCGTTCCTAAAAGGACATTGTATTCTTGATCTCTAAAAGAAGTTAAAATCTCTTCTGCAGACCCTATATTTTGAGTCGTATCTCGGTCCATTCGAACCACTTTTGCACTTGGAATCCACGATATAATTTCTTCTTCTAATTTTTCAATAGCTCCACCTTGAAATTCAAAAGTAGGAGAACCGCATTCAAAACAAGGTGCATCTATGCGATGTATACAACCACAATAATGACAAAGTAAACCACGATGCTGCTTATGATAAACAAGAGGAATATGACAATTTTTGCAATACAATGTTGCGCCACAACCGCTACAAACTCTTGTTTTAGAATACCCTCTACGATTCATCAAGATAATCGCCTGATGCCCTTCATCGAGGCACTTCGTTAAAGCTTCTCTAAGAGGAGAAGACAATAGAATTCCCGTTTGTTGTAAAGAAGCTTCTTTTTTCATATCAATCAAATGCACTTTTGGCATTTGAATATCAGTAGCTCTTTTCGATAAATAGAAATAGGAGAGATTTCCTTCTTTAGCATACGAAAATGTTTCTACAGAAGGCGTAGCACTACCTAAAACCACTAAGGCCCCATGTTTATGAGCTAAATGAAAAGCAAGTTCTCGACAATGATAGCGAGGAGCAGGATCTTGTTGTTTGTAAGAAGAATCATGTTCTTCATCTAAAATAACCAGATCAAAATCAAAAGGAGCTAAAATTGCACTTCTCGTACCAAGCACCACTCTCGCTCGGCCAAGAAGAATTTCCACCCACGTTTTTCTCTTTTCAACTTTTGATAATGCAGAATGTAAAACATAGACAGGCTCATTTAAAAAATCAGAAAAGCGAGCGACACTTTGGGGAGTTAAACCTATTTCTGGTACAAGAATAAGAACTTTTTTATTCAAGGATAACGCTTTTTCCACTACTTCTTGATAAACTCTCGTTTTTCCTGAACCCGTAACGCCATGTAATAAGGCACCTCGAAAAGAATCGCCTTCAAGCATTAAAGTTAATTTATCTACAACTTCTTTTTGTTCCCTTGTTAAACATGGAGGAATAGTCTTTGCTTCTTTGTTAGAAGGACAAGTGGTTTCGAGAATGTCTGCCAGAGCCGCATCTAATAAAACAGGAAAATCGGAAGGTAAAAAAGCATGTAGAGCTGTCATTGGAGAAGACAAATAATACTTAGCAGTCCATTCTAAATTTTCCATGTAACGTTCAGAAAAAATATAATGACTCAAGTGTGGCACTGCTCTTTTCAATTTAAAATGAGGGCGTTCCGTAAACACTCTCGAAACAACGGCAAGTCCAATTTTTCGTCGATTAAATTGCACCCAAACAACACTGCCTTTTTGTACAACCTCCCCTCTTTGAACCCCATAAGTATACACATGAGGAGCCTGTGGAATATAAACATCACAAAACAGATCAAACGACTCAGGGGTCATGACCTTGTCCATATTTTCGGGAACAGGGGTTTTAGGTATTCGTTTAGTCATGGAATAGCTCAAAAATAGCTTCTAAAAGCTATAAAAAGCGTTTTTTTTTTATTACTTCACTTATTGATTTATTTAGATTATGTTGAGTTTCATTTCCTAAATCGGAAATGCCATCTTATATGGAGATCCTTATGAGCTTATTAAATGTATTTAGACCAAAATGGCAGCACTCTGACCCTGAAGTACGTATTAAAGCTTTACAAGAACTTGGCCCAGAAAACCAAGATGTATTTGAAACCGTCGCAACAAGCGACGAGGCTGTAGAAGTTCGCGCCATGGCCATACGCAAATTAACAGTCATTTCTGCTTTACGTCAATTATCTAAAGAGGAAAAGGATCCATTAATTAAACGCACTGCTGAAAATAAGCTCAATGAAGAAATTGTAAAAATCTTAAAAGAGTTTCGAGGAACCGCTTCTGATCTTGAACTAAGCTACGTGGATGAAATTGCAAACACTCGTTTTGCAGAAGAATTATTGAAAACGATGCCCTCTTCTGAGTTACGTCTTGCTTTAGTTCAAAAATGCAATAAGCCAGGTTTTTTATCTGTTGTTGCTCTTAAGGATTCAAAAGAAGAAGTGGCTCTTGCTGCTGTTAGTGCGATCGATAGCGAAACCCTATTACAAGACATTGCGAAAAATTCTCGCCACAATACTGTACGTCAAAAGGCAAATGAAAAATTAAAGGCACAAAAAGCAGAACCACAGACTGCGACTTCTGCTACCATGATGCTCTTTAAGAAAAGAGAAGCTTTAATTCAACAAGCAAAACGAATTATCGAAGACAAATCCTGTCTCAGTCATACAGATGAATTTAATGGCATTATTGCAGAAGCATCTGCTCTTGGCATGGGTCCTGCTCAAGCGGAATTAGACGGACTGCATGAAACATTCAAAGAAAAGTGCAGAGAAGAACTTGCCAAAAAAGAAGAAGAGCAAAAACAAAAACAATTACTCGAACTCAAAGTGGGTCAATTAGATCGATATCTCGAAGAATTTGAAAAAATCTTGAACGATAATAAAGTGAAAGAAAGTCAACTTCGCGTTAATGAGATTATTGATTTCTGGAATACTCATAAAGACAATGTGCCTGCAGCTTTAATCAAACGTTTTACTGCTGCAATTTCTCGCTTTGATCGTCTCTCGCTTGTGAAAGAAGAGAAAGACCCTTCTGATGAAAAAGCTGAAACCATTCATGACGATTCTATAGTTCAATCCATGAGACTTGAAATCATTGAGCAACTAAAACACCTAGCTCAAAAAGATTTTTCAGAAGTAGTAAGTCGTCAAGTGAAAAGTTTAATTAGCAATTGGGAATCTCTACCAGCCATTTTAGAGTCCGATGTACTCTTTGAAACCTATAATTCTTTGAAAAATCAAATCTCTGAAACATTTGATAAGGCAAGTGCTTTGCAAGATGAAATTTTCCAATCAAATCTTGTGAAACTTCAAAACCTGATAAAAAAGATCAAGAGTATTGATGAAAACGTTAATTTCCGTGATATAGCTAAGACTCTTAAAGATTCTTACCAAGAATGGAAAGAGATTGTTGGCGAAGATAAATATCGCTATCAAGAAATCTGGAAAGAATATAAAGAAGCTACTTCTCGATTCCAAGAAATGCAACAATGGGAATCTTGGCACAACGAACGAGATCGAGAAACGATTCTCGAAGAGATGGCCTTCCTTCTCAAAGAAGAGCCAAGTAAAGAAGTATTATTTAAGCTTCGTACTTTAAGCAACCAATGGAAAACAATTGGCCCTGTAGCTCCTTCTCGAATCACTGAATTACGAGAACAGTTCAGAGAATTATTCGAAAAAATAATGGAACGTTGTTCTCCTCTCTTAGAAGAACAAAATGCCGAACGCCAAAAGAATTTAGAACAAAAAGAAGCCCTCTGCGAGCGCGCTGAAAAGCTTGTAAGTGATGAAACCATTCCTTGGAAAGATAAATTCAAGCAATTTATAGATCTACAAAACGAATGGAAAACCATTGGTCAAGTTCCTAAAGAAATGAATCAAATCCTTTGGGATCGTTTCCATGCCATCACAGACTCTTTTTATGCTGAGCACAAAGAAAGAATCAAGCAAGAAGATCTTATAAGACAAGAAAATTATGAGAAAAAACAAGCTCTTTGTGAACAAGCCGAAAAACTTCAAATTTCTGAAAATTGGAATGAAACATCTAATAAATTAAAGAAGTTACAAGAAGAATGGAAAGCCATTGGTCCAGTGCCTAAGAGTCAGTCCGATGAAATATGGAATCGTTTCCGTACTGCTTGCGACAAGTTCTTTGAACAAAAAAGATCTCACTTTGAAGAAATGGATGAAGCTAAGCAAGCGAATTTGAAAGCAAAAGAAGCTCTTTGCGAAAAACTTGAATCCTTAGAACTAGACTTTTCAAATCCAGCAACATTGGATACCTTACGCTCTATTGAAGCAGAATGGAAAGCCATTGGAATGGTTCCTAAAGAAAATATTGAATCTATTTGGGAACGTTTCTCTTCTATCACGAATAAGATTCTTGAAAGTTATGCTGAGATTAATGAAGAAACAAGAAATAATCTGAATGAAATTAAAGCTAAAAAGAAAGCGATGATAGAACAAATCGCAAACTTAATGGAAAATGCTGGCGCCAATCAAAGCGCCGATATCACAAGATCACTTCAACAAGAATGGAAAACATTAGGTTCTTGCGGCATTGACGATTTCGATCTTCATAAGGAATTCAAAACCATTTGTGATGAATTTTTCACTCGTCGTCGTGATCAACTTGATATTCAGGAACATGCTAGAAAGAATAATTTGCAAAAGAAGTACATGCTTTGCGAACAAGCTGAACAGCTTCTTGAAAACCTAAATGAATCGAATAAAGAAGATTCCATGAATCAAGTAAAGCATCTCCGTCGACTCTGGAAAGAAGTGGGTGCAGTGCCAAGAGAACATTCCGATAAAGTTTGGAAGCGTTTTAATAAAGCATGTGATGCTATTTTTGGAAAAGATTCTTCTACGAATACCGATCCTGTTCCGGAAGCTTAATGTCCTACCCGCCTTGGACTAGCGTTTCCGAAGCGGCCGCTTTGCTCGCTTCGGGGCATATTGTAGCAATACCCACCGAGACCGTATACGGTCTCGCGGGAAACGCTTTGGATCCTCTTGCATTAGCTAAAATTTTTGCAGCCAAAGGGCGTCCTGTTTTTGATCCCCTTATTGTGCATATTGCAGATATTAATTCCCTAGATAATGTGGCACAAGACATTCCCGAAGCAGCATATACCCTAGCGCGTACTTTTTGGCCAGGCCCTTTAACAATGGTCCTTCCAAAGAAGCCATGTATTCCTGACCTGGCGACAAGCGGGCTTTCTACTGTTGCAGTAAGGCTTCCGCAACACCCTATAGCTCAAGATATTATTCGCCAAGCAGAAGTGCCTCTTGCGGCTCCGAGTGCAAATTTATTCAAGCACGTAAGCCCTACCACAGCAGAACACGTCGCAGACCAATTAGGTTCTAAGATCGATGGGATTGTCGATGGAGGCCCTTGTTCTGTTGGTGTTGAAAGCACGATTATTTCTTTTCAAAATGAAATACCTGTAATTCTAAGGCCTGGTGCAATTACACCATTAATGATTGAATCTGTTATTGGGAAAGTGATCTTAAAAAATTCCACATCAAATCCAGGAGAAGCGATGCTCTCTCCAGGAACGATGGATACTCATTACCAGCCTCATATTCCTCTTTATTACGGCGATTTACCAAAGGGCTATGTTCTTCCTTCAAATACGGTACGCCTTGCTTTTGGAAACACCGTTTCAAACATTCCAGCCTCATTAAATCTTTCTGAAACAGGCAATCTCACAGAAGCCACGGCCAATTTATACGCGTTTATGCATAAATTAGACGTAGAGCCCAATCGTTTTATTTTAGTAGATCCTATTCCAAATGAAGGATTAGGAATCGCATTAAATGATCGGCTGAAGCGAGCTTCTATAAAACGCCTTTGATTCCTTAAAAAGAAACTTTGGTGTAATTAGCCCGTACTTCTTTAGAGAGATAAGCATTAAAATGCCACCATTCACTTGGTAATGAAATAAAACCAGCTTGAATCATCACCTGACGAAGTAGATTTCTGTTCTTTATTTGCTCTTGATTTAAGCGGCCTTGTTTTAACGCCTCGGCTTCGCCTTGTTTACCTGCACATGGTTCAAAAGAATCAAAATCTGTACCCATATCTAAAAGATTCCCTGTACTATCTGCGATCGATAAATCTATAGCTAAACCAAAATTATGAATACTGCCCGATGCAGGGCTTGTGACATAATGAGAAAAAGGCGTTCCTCTCACCAATGCCCTAAGCGCTTCTTGAGCATATAAAGGGCGAGTGACATCAAAAATCACAAAATGATAATCAGGATATTTTTTCTTCAATAGACGTATAGCTTTCCTAAATTTTTCGGCGGCATCACGATGTAAAAAAGCACGTTTAGAACCACAATATAAATCATGCCCCGTCACATTATTAAAAGAAGCATATCTTAAATCGAATTTAACATCTCGCCATCTTGTTATTTCAACGAAAGATGAATCAGATTCTATTGATTTCAAAAAAAGTGACGTTGCTTTACAAAAGCGTAGAGGTTTTTCTGGTGGTTTAGGGACAAAAATCGAATCCGCGGCGAAAGCCATGAACGGAAAAAAAACCAATAGAAAGAATAGATTCAAAAATCTTAAAGAAAATCCAAAATTAGACGATCTAAAAAGCATCATAAAAAAATAATTCTAAAACAAGCTTATGAACTTAAATACTGAAAGTGCCTTCTACACCAAACTGGACAAAGAGCCCCATTCCTTTAGCCATAAAAGGAACAATTTCATACCCATTTAGATGATTAGAATCATTATCTTGAGTGACGACAGAGCGTTCGCGTGCATTTTCACCGCCTAAGAAGCGAAGTGCAGGCACATCTAGATTAGCTAAGATATTGTTTGCCTCAATATAAAAACGAACATTCCTAAAGAAAGCTCTTTTTCCAGGAAGGTCTAAGTTCACTCTGAGATCGGTTCTAAATAAATCCGTAAAATCCTCAATATCATCTACCCGTCTTGTACCATAGACTTCTTCACCGCCCTCGATCGCTGATGGGGTAATCTTGTAATAATAAAGTGGCCTATGCCAAGCCGCATGATGAGAGAGAATAAAAGAGAATAGAGAATCTTTTCTAGGGTAAAAGCGGAAATGAGAGACCATGTCTAAACGCGAATTCGCTTGCCATGGAAGAGAGCGATCCCCTGCAAGTTCATACTCTCCATAGACCGAACTAATATTTGTTCCCATAGAAAAGTGATGAGATGTTTTCCACTCTGCTTTTGCCTGGACACCATAGACCCATGCAAAATCAACGTCCGTTTGTTCTGTATAATGAGCGTATGCCTTAGGTTGTGGAAGTACAGGGTTTACATAATAGCGACCAAAGCCATGTGTTTGAACATCTAAATACTTGCTTCGATAACCAACACCAAGTTTTGCAGAAGCTCCTTTTACAAGAATACCATCTATATCATTTTCTTGATATACAGGAGTCCAATCAGCTCTCCATGCTGCATTACCAAAAAGGCGCCAAGGGCTTTTTTCTTCTGAAAATAATTTGCGTTCCAAATCAAAAGAAGCAATAGGCGATGCATGGCCACTAAAATCAGCAAGAGCCCCTAAAGCAAGAACCATATTTTGTTTTTGAGAAAGCCACCTCATACGAGAAGCCCCCGTCAAAATATTACCACTCTCTTTCATCTTTTGTACAGCATTAAAATCAGGATATTCACGTTCAATAATTTGATGTTCAAATAAAAGAGAAGTACTTAAATCAGAACCGAGAATATGACCCTGAAAAGGCTTTTCAGCACCCACACTAATCGTCGTTTGAACAAAATTAAAGCCATCAATAAACGATGCAGATTCCGCTACAGAATTTGCTCTAAAGCCAGTCGTATCACGAAGCGTGTCTGACAAGGACTGCCTTACAAATCCAGCATTCCAACTGAGACCCCATTTTGAGTTATAGTCTAAGCCGAGTACTAAATAATTCTGGCTTCCTTTAATAATATCAATACTATTGACTTCACTCATTAAGGTAGAGGTATCTTGACGAATGATATATTTGTCTGTGCTATATAATAAGTGAAGTCCCCAGTTATTGCCTAAAGAATCAGATCCACTCAAAGCGGCAAAAAAATCATAAGCACTTAAATTAAAAGGATCTGAAGATTTTACAACTTCATCAGAGCCACTATCCCTTTTCTTAAACTCAGTAAAAAACTTTTCGCCCATATTTTTGAGCATGGCTTCATCTAAACGACGGAATGCAAAACGGAACCCATCCCAAAAAAGAAAAGGGCCTTCCACCACAATTTCTTGTAATGTAACCCCCAAGGAGAGTTTGGCTCCAAAATCTTCACCTTCTACTGGTGCAGGTAAGTATTGAATAGAAGCAGCGAGCCCCTGACTAATAGGCCCAGATCCATAATGGTCATGTGCTTCAATTCCATTTAAAACACGAGGATTGATCACAGATAAATTACCAGGGAATC
>Ga0209510_1001368_pt1 | contig 28027 bp, 9 predicted proteins | sample BiotimSIPDNA_FD_185749 | JGI IMG/M metagenome (GOLD analysis project Ga0209510, IMG submission 185749) | Anaerobic biogas reactor microbial communites from Washington, USA - Biogas_R1 time_0 SIP DNA (SPAdes) (version 2) | ecosystem: Engineered > Bioreactor > Anaerobic > Unclassified | place...
CGCCGGACCTGCACCAGTTCGCAGCCATCGTGATGCATTTCAAGAACTATGATCCGGCCGTGCCGGGACCGGAGGGGCAAGAGAACCTGGCCCGGTTCGTGCGCGCGGGCGGCGGCGCCGTGTTGGTCCATTTCACTTGCGGCGCGTTCCAGGAGTGGCCCGAATTTGTCAATCTCGCCGGCCGCGTCTGGAACCCGAAACTCCGCGGCCACGATCCCTATGGCGTCTTCCGCGTGGACATCACCGACCCGAACCATCCGATCACCCGCGGCTTGGCCTCGTTCGAGGTGCCCGACGAGTTGTACACTTGTCTGGCGGGAGAGCCGCCTATCACGGTGCTTGCCACGGCAGTCTCGAAGGTCGACCAGAAAACCTATCCGATCGCGTTCACTCTGACCTACGGCAAGGGACGCGTGTTTCACAGCGTGCTCGGCCACGACGTCAAGGCCTTCCACACGCCGGCCGTCGGCGAATTGTTCCGCCGCGCCACTGCCTGGGCCGCAGGACTGGAGCCAGCCGCCCAAGGTGACCGCTGAGCACCAAACGGGAAACAGCCACGCAAAGTCGCTGTCTATGATGACACGGTCGCGCGAAATGGGGTCAGGCTTACAGAATTCAGTTTTGGCCGAGTTGGGTGCCAGCCACGTCGTACGACTCTACTCGGCCAAAACTGAATTCTGTAAGCCTGACCCCAGCACCGAAAGTCCAGGCGACAACCAAGGCTGATAAACTGGGATGTCTGGGAAGTCTTCTCCGGGTGTATCAAAGAATCTTCAGCAACCGGTGGTACCGGTCGATGAAGAAAACCGGGTCTTTTCACATGGGGGGGATATTCCATGAGAACCAGTCTGAGAATCTGTATGGTGGTGGGCTCGGTGTCGCTTCTGCTCGTGGCAGGGTCGGCAGTTCAGGCCCAGTCGTTGCCTTACCAACCGGTGGTGTTGCCCGCGCAAGCTCCGCCGGGTCTGCCCGGCTATGGCGTGCCGTACGCGGTCGCCCCGGTGGCCGTCAACGCGTATGGCCAGCCCGTGCCGGTCTTGACCCAGGGCGTCGCCGTTCCGGTCACGAAGACGGCCGAATTGACGCGTTCCGCAGACGGGCAAACGAGTCCGTCTTACCGCGTGACCGTGGTCGGCGACGAGATGCAGAAGTTGCAAAAGGACGAGAAGCAGCAGGAGCCGAAGGCGGAGTGGTTGGAGGACACCAGTTGCAAGGCCGGTGATTGCGGCACGAAGAGCTGCGGGCATGTCGGCCAGTGCTGCTGCCATCCGTACACGCTGCGAGTCTACGGCGAGTACCTGTATCTGCGGGCCCGCGACGCGGAAGTGTGCTACGCGGTGGAGACGAACTCCAGCTTGCCGCAGGAAATCTCCGCCTTCCCGGGCGTTCCCGTCCAAACTTCGCCGGTCGGCGTGTTGGACCAGGATTACTCGTCGGGATTCCGCGCCGGGTTCGGGATCTGCCTGGACGAATGCAGCGAAATCGGCGCCAGCTATACGTGGTTCGACACGTCCACGGAGGATTCCATCACGCGGAATCCCAAGTATCCGATCCGGCAGATCATGCCGATGGCGTTGCATCCCGCCACGTTTGACGCGATCACGGGGACGGTCGAGGCGGCGGGCCGCCACGACATCGAGTTCGATTTGATCGACGTGGATTATCGCCGGTTTCTGGTCCAGGATTGCATGTCCCATTTGGAATACGTGATCGGAGTCCGCTGGGGCGATTTGGAACAGAGCTTCGCGGCCCGCTACACGGACGATCTGGCCCAGACGGCGAATGCCTATACGGCAGCGACGGACATCGACTTCACGGGTGCCGGCGTGCGGCTGGGCCTGGAAGGCGAACGCTACTACTGCCGCGTGCCGATCAAGTTGTACATGAAGGGCTTCGCCAGCTTGATGGCCGGCGAATTCGACGCGACGTACCAGCAGACCGTGCAGAACATGGGCAACTACGGTGTGAACACGGGCTGGAAGGCCGGCCGGATTGTCCCCACCTTTGATCTCGAGCTCGGCGGCGGTTTCTACCTGCCCGGCGGAACGCTGCAGGCCACCGTCGGCTACGTCTTCAGTGCTTGGACCAACGTGGTCAAGACGGAGGACTGGATCCACGCGGTCCAGACCAACGACTTCCGCGACATGGACGACTCGATCACCTTCGACGGGCTTGTGGCCCGAGTGGAAGGCCGGTTCTAAGCGGCGGGTCGGCCCGTTCGCGGAAAAGGCCTAGTCCATCACCTGCTTGGATATTCTCCCGGAACGCCGGCGAGCGCAAGCCCGCCGGCGTTCTGGCTTTCTTGCCGCGTGCCTTCAATAACGGAACACGGCGACCGCCGGCGGCGCCGGGATCTGCTCGGCCGCCACGGCGTACACAGCGCCGCGGTGCAACAGGGTTTGCACGGCGGCCAGATCGAGGAGTTCGTCGTCGCCGCGCGGGAACGCCGCCGCGTGCTGGCTGACCTCGCCGGTGGCCGGATCGAAGACGCCCCAGCGATGCGCCGCCCGGTCCACAAACAACGATTCAATCCGGCCTTGGTGCGCCGCGGGCACGATCCGGCAGAGATCGTCCGACGTCTTGCCTGTGCCCGCCAACTTCCGGTATTTGGCGGCTGCCTCCTGCTGGGCGTCCGCGACGCGAGCCTTGATCAGCGGCCAGGTGCGGCTGTGCAGTTCGTGCTCCGAGAGATGGTCGGAATTTCCGAACAATTCCTCGTTGGCAAGGCAGGCGTAGCTGGAAATCTCGCGGTAGATCGGCAGCAGATACTGGACCCCCGCCAGGATCAACGGAGCCCGCTGGTCGCGCAACGGTTCGCGCAGGGCCGCGTCAATCGCGCGGAAATACTGGGCGAGTTCGTCTTTGACAGGCTCCCGCTCGCCGCCCAGACGGTGGACGACGGCGGACGATTTCCCCGCCTGGCTGCGCGGGGCCGCATGAGCCAGCGAAGGCCGTCCGCCGGAATCGTAATTCAAAAACTGAGCCAGGTTCTGCGGCAGGCCCTCCACCTTGACTTCCTGCATGCCGAACGGGCGGCCGACGAGCAAACGCACCCGATTCTGGCTGAGCGCCAGCACAAAGTACTGGTCGTTCGCCCCGATCAAAGGCAGAAGCGGCTTGATGTGAAATCGGCGATTGACCACAACCAGCTCGTCCAACGGCAGCGGAACGCGGAACCGGTTCCACTGCCCTTCAGTGACAAAGACGGCCAACCCCGAACTGCGTTTCTCCCAGAAGCCGGACTCCGCCGACAGTTCGCGCACGGGCTCCAACAGTCGCTTGATTTCCGAAACGCGGAGGCCGTGATCGAGAAGCCCGCGTTCGGCCTGCGCCAACAGGTTCTTGAGCCGCAACGTGTCTTGTTGCCCATCCCGCCCGGCGGCGTGGGTGGGCATGAAGATCGAGACGCACGGCTTCTGCTGGGCCGTTGTCAACCTCCTCAAATCACTGGTGCTGAAGGTGTCCATCGCTGCCCCCTTTCCCTAAAGCGTGACCAAGAACGCCAAGCACTGCACAGGGAACATGCTGCAATCAGAACGCGTCGGCAAATCGCGACGGAATCGGCGGAGGCGATCCGGGGGGCCGCCCCAGGCCGGACGATCGAAATGACTTCGGACGTGGCGTCGTAGAAGCATGGCACTCGACTCAGAAGCCGAGGGGAGTGTGCATATTCGCACACCCGCGCCCAACCCCTCTTCCTTTACCTTAAACGCAAACCTCGTTCAGGAACAGTCGACCAACCTCGGAAAAATGGCGTTTCGGCGCGCCGAAGGAGATTTGTCGGCACGGGCAGTGAACGGTACGGGGTTTGCAAATTCGTAGGTGTTTGTCCAGTCTCTGGACACGCGGGCCCAGCGGACGCAAAGAGTTCGGGGCGCGGTTTGCAGAACGAGGCGCTGGCCTCCGGGCTGACCGGGTCGGAGCGAATCCGATCTTCCGCGTCCGTTCCGTCGCGGTCAGCCAGATTGCGGTCGAGGAATCGGAAGCGAAGGAGAACGACGATGGCCCAGGAACGAGGCCCAGCGGTGGCGGGCACATTCTATCCCCGAGACGCGGCGCCCGCCCGCGAGCACTGCCTGGAAGTCCAACTGCCCTTTCTGCAAATCATGCTGGCCGACTTCCGAATCGTGCCCCTCCTGGTGGGCGAAGCCACGCCGAAGGAAATCGCGGAACCGTTGGAAGCCCTGTGGGGCGGCGAGGAAACGCTGGTTGTGATCAGCTCCGACTTGTGTCGGTAGCCGTCACACTCCGTCGGGTGCCTGCCATAACCACTGGACCTGCCGCCACCTTCGGCGCAATGACCGCGGACGCGGGCTGGGCAGTGATCCTTTCGCCGATCATCCGTTGCGAGTGAAATCCGCGGCGGCTTGCCAGAGCTGTTCGACCTGGCGCTGGAGACTGGCGTACGCTTCGTCGGCGCCGCTCAAGTCGCCGTCCCGGCCCATGCGCTCCAGCCGAAAGGCCGTCGCCACGACGGACTTGGCGGCAAGGTGCGTTGCAGCCCCCTTGAGGGTGTGCGCCAACCGCCGCACCTCGGCCATGTTCTGCTGTTCGATCGCCGTACGCAGCGCCGGCATCAGCTCGCCGGACTCCTGGACAAAGACCGTCGTCAGTTCTTTTAGCAGCTCCTCGCTGCCGCCGATCTGTTCCAAAGCAGCGTTCCAGTCCACGGGCGGTTCGGCCGAGACGGATTTGCGTCGGCCGCTGGCGGTGCGAGCCAGTCCTTCGACGATCTCGTACAACGTCGCGGCCCGGATCGGTTTGGACAAGTAGGCATCCATCCCGGAACCCAGGCACCGTTCCCGGTCTTCTTTGAAGGCGCCTGCCGTCATCGCCACGATCGGGATGTGGCCGCCCGTGGCCCGCTCCATCTCGCGAATGGTCTGGGTCGCTTGGAAGCCGTCCATTTTCGGCATCTGCACGTCCATCAGCACCAGATCGAACACCTCGCGCCCGAATTCCTCCAGGGCTTCACGGCCGTTGTTCGCCACAACCACCTCATGCCCGCGTCGCTCCAGGAATTCGCACGCCACCCGCTGATTCACCAAGCCGTCTTCGGCCAACAGGATGCGCAGCGAGCGCCGGGTTTCTGGGCCCCGCGTCGAAATCGCTCCGGCGGCACCGCCCGGTCCGGTCCGCGTGCTCAGGACCCGCGCGAGCGCGTCGCGCAGGTCCGATTGCTTCACCGGTTTGATCAAGTAGCGGGCAACGCCCAAGTCCCGGCAGCGCGACCAGTTCTCCATCTGGCCCGCCGAGGACAGCATGATCAAGCGGCACTCCTGCAGACGCGGTTGCTCCCGGATGCGTTCCGCGAGCATAAAGCCGTCCATGTCCGGCATCAGCACGTCCAGCAGAGCGACGCGGAAAGGCGTTCCGCGGCCGGCCGCGGCCTCCAGTTGGGCCAGCGCCGCCGGTCCGCTTTCCGCCAGGCTCGGCTGCATCCCCCAATTCGTCAGCAGGTCCTGGAGAATGCGCCGGTTGGTGCGGTTGTCGTCCACCACCAGCACCGGCACGCCAGCCAGGTCTTCGGGACTGATCCAGGCGTCCTGCGGGGCCCCTTGGGCGATGCCAAAGTGAGCCGTGAAGTGGAACGCGCTGCCCTTGCCGACCTCGCTCTCGACCCAAATCCGCCCGGCCATCAGCCGGACCAGTTGCATCGAGATCGTGAGCCCCAGTCCGGTCCCGCCGAAACGGCGCGTGGTCGACGTGTCGGCCTGGCTGAACGCTTCAAAAATCTGCTGCTGTTTCTCCGCCGGAATTCCGATTCCCGTGTCGCTGACCACAAAGTGCAAATCGACGTGCGGTTCTTCCCGCTCTTCGACAATGACCACGACGACGATCTCGCCGTGCTCGGTGAACTTCAGCGCATTGCCCACCAGGTTGATCACGATCTGACGAAGCCGTCCCGGATCGCCGACCAGCGTGTCCGGCACGTCCGGCGGGACAAGGTAGGTCAACTCCACGCCCTTTTCGTCCGCCTGCAACCCGAAGGTCAGCATGGCGTCCCCCAGGAGGTCGCGGAGCGAAAACTCGATCGACTCCAACTCCAGCTTTCCCGCTTCCACCTTGGAAAAGTCGAGGATGTCGTTCAGCAGCCGAAGCAGCGAGTCGGCCGACTGCATAACCATGTTCAGATACTCGCGCTGCTGGTCCGTGAGCGAGGTCTGCAGGGCCAGTTCCGTCATGCCCATGACGCCGTTCATCGGCGTGCGGATTTCGTGGCTCATGTTGGCCAGGAAATCGCTCTTGGCCCGGTTCGCCTTCTCGGCCGCCTCCTTGGCCACCCGCAGTTCCTCTTCGCTGCGGCGCAACTCGGCGGCCGTCCGTTCCAATTCCGCGTTGGAAAGCGCCAATTCCCGCGCCCGAGCCTCCGCCGCCGCCGTCCGTTCCGCCACGCGCTCTTCCAGGGTCTCGTTCAGCCGCTGCAGTTCGGCAAATCCATCGGCGTTCTCCAACGCCGCCCCGGCAATCGTGGCGATGAACCCGGCCAGCCGTTCTTCATCCTCGGCGAACAACCCGCTGACGTGGCGGTGGTCGGCGTAAAAGCAACCTGCCGGCTTGCCGCGCACGAAAATCGGCCCGCACAGCGCCGAGCGGACGCCGGCCAGCAACGCCCCCTCTTCTTCAACGTGGCCTTCGGAAAACACAACGACCCGGCCTGCGGCCAGCGCCCGGTCCGCCATGGCGCGGCTGTATTCCGTCCCGATTTCCCCGGACACCATGGTCAGCTCTCCGGCACCCGCCTCCCCCTGGCATTGCAGCACCAAGCAGCGTTCGCCGCGCAACAGCCGCTGGGCCGCGTCATGCACTTCCTTGAAAATCACGTCCCGCGACAACGCCGAAGCAATCCGCCGGCCGGCATCGAGCACGGTGTCGAACCGATCGACTAGTGAGAGCGTGGCCGTCTTGGCCGGTGCAGTTGGCTCCGGCGCGTTGGCTTCGCCCAGCGCCCAGTCCGCGCCCATCCCACGCAGCGCCTCGCGGGCACTCGTAAGATCTTCCTCGGCATCCGGCCAACCGACTTCCTTGCCCACGCGGCCCCGAGCTAGCAAAGTCTGGGCATGTTCGAAACGAGCACCTTGGCGTTGGGCGACCGCCAGACTCTCATCCAGCTGTTGACGCGCCCGGCCGATTGAACCCTGAATCGCCGCGACTAAACCGGCTTCCCGCAGCGCGTGGGGCAAATCGCTTTGAAACGTTCTGGCCACTCCTAACGCTTGCCGCGCAGCTCGGCGCGCGCTGAGGAGCAATCTGCGTCGGCGATCTGGGACAAGATCGTTTGATTTTTCCCATTGCAGGCGGTAGGCCGTCGCCAACCATGGCAGTATGGGTGCCACCCATGCGTTCATCCCGCCACTGCGGCATGCGTCATACGCTTGGGTCAGCACTTCAATCGTCCCATCCAATTCGTCCTGGTGCATACGCCGGACAGCTTCGGCCAGCATGACCAGTACGGTTGCCCACACATCGTTCCGCTTCTTCTTCATTTCCCGCTGGGTGACCTCAACCGGCACTCGTCCGCCAGAGGCCCGCGACCACACGTCGAGGGCGAACCCCGTTACCTTGTCGTCTCCCATTTCGCAACACGAATCGTACAGTCGCTGGGCTTCGGTGATCGCGCGAGCTAAGTCACCTTTGCGGTAGATCGCGTTGACGCTTTGCCACCAAGCCATGTTCCTTTCCCAAAAATCCCCGGTTCGCTCGCAAAGTCTCACCGCTTCCCGGCAGGCATTGATGCACTCGTCGTACCTCGCCGCGGCGAAAAAAACGACTCCCAAATAATGAAAGGACTGTCCCTGTCCGCAAACATCGCCCAGCTGCCTGCGGATGTCGAGCGATCTTCGAGCGTAAAGTTCACCACGACGGAACCACGGAATCAAGGACATGACGGGAGCATGGCTCGCCCAGGCGAATCCCAATTCGCGTGTCGGCGGATACCGTTCAGCCAAGTTGATACTGCACAGTTGCGTCCACAAACTGGGGATCTTGCCTCGCTCGAAGAAGTAGGCGCGAGTCAGATGCACGTGGAGGTCTGCGGCCAGCAGTTCCTTTTCGGCCCCGGCCAGACGCCGGCGAGCGAGGAACAGCTTGGGAAACAGCGTATGCGCGGTTTGCGCGAAAAGTTCCCAAGCCAGACACAGCAGGACGCCGGCGATACGCAAGGGGATTCTTCGGCCCAACAACCGCAACGACCGTTCCAGGGCCTCGCAACTCGTGGTGTTGTCACCTCCTTTGAAAGCCAGAATACCGAGCTTCGCTTCGATCTGGGCCCGCGTGAAATCGTCCTTGGTCAAGAGGCGGGCCGCTTCAAACATTTGGGCCGCCGACTGGTAGCGCCCGCGCAGCATCAGCATGTCGCCGAGTCCTTCCGCGATGCGATACCGGGCAGCATCATCGGTGCCCGAAACGCCACGCTGCGCAATGAGATACTGCTGTTCGGCAAGCTCAAACGCATGCCGGCTGCGAGCATCCTCCGCGGCCGCCAAGGCGTACGGCAAAGCTCGGTCGCTTTGGCCCGCTGCGTCGAAGTGATAGGCCAAGTCGTAGACGCGCTGCGGAGTTTCCGCCGCGATGTGCAACGCAGCGTGCAGATGCCATTCCCGAAACACCTGGCCGGGCAGACGTGCCAGCAAGGTCTCACGGAGCTTGTCGTGCAGGAACGCGCAACGGTCATCGGTGGCTTTCGCCCACACGATGTGCCGCTGCTGCGCCTCATGGATTGCGGCGATCGCTTGCGTCGGGGTTTGTTGCGCCAGCTTCGACGCGGTGAACAAATCGAATTCCTTGCCCAGAATAGCGCCCACCGTGAGCAACTTGATCGTGGTCTCCGGCAACAGTTCGATGCGTCGGGCAAGGAATGCGGCCGCATGCCGGGAGGACTGCACGTCGGCCATCGCCGACGGCTCAACGCGCCAGGCCGCTGGCTCGGCACTGCCGGGGGCGGAGTCGAGGATCGGCACCAGGGCACCCGACTCGACCAGCCCGCGCACGGCCGCAGCCGCCATGAACGGGCTGCCCTCTGCCAAACGCTCGATCACCTCAATCGCCTTGTTCGGCAACGGCCCCGCCATCGATTCGACCAGTTCGCGTACGTTCGAAGGTTCGAACATGGGAAGCTGCAAATGCGCCGCTGACTTGAGCGCACGCAACGGATGGTCCGGCGGGACTTCCTCCGACCGAAAAGCGACGACCACGAGAACCGGACGTCGGAGAGTATCAGGACGGCGTTGCCAGACGCCCAGAACCCTGGCCGTCAATTCATCGGCCCACTGACAGTCGTCCAACAACAGCACCGCCGGCCTGTCCTTGGTCCCCAAGGCATCCAACAGGGCCGCCAACGCTTGCACGCTCCGTGCTTCACCATGCTCTTCGGGCCCTAGTGGACTGGCCGGACGGGGGCCAAAGAGCTTCGCCAACTCAGGCAGCGCGGAACACGCTGCTTCCAAGTGATCCTCCAGACCGCTGCGGATACGCTCCTCCAGGTCAGGTTCCAGTCGCGCCGACGTCACGATCCCTTCGGCCACGCCCGTCAGGAGTTCGAAGGGACGCTGGGCCGTCTGGTCGAGCCCCTGACCGCGGAGAATCCAGGCCCCTTGTTGCGCCCCGCGCTGCGCGAATTCGGCCAGCAGCCGACTCTTCCCCCCGCCCGACTCCGCCTCCAGCAACACGAGCGCGCCTTGACCTGCCTGCGCGCGTCTCAGTTGCGCACTGAGCGTGCCTAATTCCGGCCCGCGGCCGACGAACGCCGGCTCGGTGAGCGTGTACCGCCGATCGTGTAATCCGACGACGAGCGCGGGCTCCGACTCGCCGCGTTGCAGCGCCTGTGAAACCACCGCCAGATCCGCCTCCACGGCTTGCGCCGATTGGTAGCGGTCGCGTGGATCCTTCCGCAGCAAGCGTTGGATCACTTCATCCAACGCGCGCGGGACCGACAAGCCCAAGCCTCGCAATTCAGGCGGCTGGACGGTCACGTGCTGCCGCAGGATTTCGCCTACGCTCCGGGCCTGAAAAGGCGGGCGGCCGGCAAGGCATTCAAAAAGCACGATTCCGACGGAGTACAAGTCGGAGCGAGCAGTGACTTCCTGATCGAGCAGGCCTGCTCCCTCGGGCGACAGATACTGGACGGTGCCGACCCACTGTTCTCGAAACCCAGTCTCGAGGCTGGCGGCGCGTGCCAGGCGGAAGTCGATCAGTGTCGCCTCGCGCAGCGGCTTTCCCTCGTTCACAATTACGTTGGTCGGTTTGATATCGCGGTGCAGCACGTCTTTAGCATGGGCGGCGCTCAAGGCGTTCAACAACGCACGCCCCAACGTGATCGCCTCCATCATCGACAGCGGGCCTTCCCGCAGCCTCGCTTGCAACGTGATCCCCGGAACAAAAGGCATAACCAAGTAGAATTGATCGCCATCGGCACCGTGTCCGAGCACAGGCGCCAGCGCCCCAGACTTGATCCGCGAGAGGACTTGGGCCTCGTGCTCCAGCCGCATCCGCACCGAGGCGGAAAACGCTGCCGCCAAAGCCGTCTTGATCACCACCGTCACATTTTGAGCGAGATCGAAAGCCAAGAGAGTTTCCGCATTGTCGTCGCGCTTCAGTTGGCGCAGCACGCGGTAGCGACCGCCAATGACTCGGCCGTCTTCCTGACCGTGCTGGGGACTGCCGACCATCGACGAATCCCTGAAAACGCTCGTCATACGAACCTCGCTCCGAGTCGCCTTGCGTTCCCATTACCGACCGAATCCCGCGGTCGTCAGCGTGCTCACGTTTTCGCCGGCCGCAGCCCGGAATTCGGCCGCGAGGTCACGAAATACGGCGGTGATCCGTTCGCGATTGCGATCTAAGAACCAGTGGTCGCCGTCGACCGCGATCAGTTTAAACTCGCCATCCGTATATTCGGCCCACTCGCGGATTTCGTCGGTATAGACGAAATCATCTTGGCGGGCCGCCAAGGCCGTGATCGGACAGCTCAACGGGGAACACGGTTGAAAACGGTAGTTCTTCAAGAGCGGAAAATCTCGCCGCATGCCAGGCAGGATCGCCTTGATGAAATCCGGGTTATCTACAAACCGCGACACGGACACGATGTATTCGGGGGTATTGTCCGTAACCAGGGCCTTCAGGAGGACTTCGCGATGTTGCCAGCGATGCATCAGGTGGGGCGCCGCAGTCCCGCTCAGCACGAAATGGTTCGGCTCCAGGTCAAATTCATCACGCAGACGCCGTATGACTTCCCAGGCGATCACGCCGCCGAAACTATGACCCCACATGACCAGCGGGCGATCAAAGAGCGGACGCAAGAGCGGCGTGATTTGCTCGACGAGTTCCTCAACGGTTTCGGCGACCTGGTCGGTCATACGGTTCTCGCGGCCCGGCGTCTGCACGGCCAGGATGTCATAATCGTCCGGTGGTTTGAGCAGGAACTTGGTGAAGAGCGACGCGCCTACCCCCATCGAATGAAAACACACCAGCCGGCAAGGTGCATCCGGGTTTCCGGCACCACGAATCAGCCACGGATTCAGAACGTTAATGTCGTCCATGTCCAACAGCGCGAAGGTGGCCGGGCCCTGTCCTGCTTTGCTGGCTCCAGCGGCATCGCTACTGTCTAACTGGGCCAGCAGGTCCGTTGCCAGACTCGTGACGCTCGGTCCCTTGAGCAGCTTGATGAGCGGCAAAGTAATGTCGAGCGTGCGTGCGATCCAGATTTGCAGATCCGTGAGCATCAGCGAATCCAGTCCCAGATTGTCGATGGACAAGGACACGTCGAGCTTCTCGGGCGAGGCGTCCAGGATCAGCGCCAGTTTCATCGCCAGTTCCCGTTCGAGCCGTTCCCGTCGCTGACCAAACTCCAATTCCGACAATTCTGCACGTAGGTTGGAACCTGTGGAGCGATTGCCGCGAGCCAGGGCGGCGTCGCTCAACAAGTCGACGAAGCGCGCATCGCGAACCAAGTGCGGGTACGCCAAGCGGAACTTGCCCCAATCAAATCGCCCGGTGACCCTCTGGACCGGCTGCTGAATCAAGGCCGCTTCCAGCTTGGCCAGTATGTCGGCGAGCGGCATTACGAGCAGGCCCTGGCTTTCCAGCAGACCGATGACGTCCTGATTCTCGTTCACAGTCCTCGACAGCCCGGCATATTGCCCCATGACGCCGACGTTGAGCGAGGTGGCCGGCAAGCCCTGCTGCCGACGGTACTGGGCTAGTGCGTCCTCGAAAAAGTTGGCGGCAGCATAGTTTACTTGGCCGACAAAGCCCAGAGCGGACGAGATGGAGGACAGCATCAAGAAGAAATCGAGATTCACTCCTGCCGCCAACGTGGCCTCGTGCAAGTTCCACGCGCCCTGCGCCTTGGGAGCGAACGCCCGCGCGAAGCGTTCCATAGTCATCGCAGCAATCGAAGCGTCATCCATCACGGCGGCACCGTGGACTACCCCGGCCAAAGGCGGCCATTCACGCTGGATTCGATCCAGCAACCGTCGGACCCCGTCTCGATCGGTGACATCTGTCTGGGCCAGGAGAACACGTGCGCCCTGTTCCATCATCGTCTCGACTGCGACGCGATCCGCATCCGTCTTAGGGCCGCTACGACTGACCAACACCAACTGCCGTGCATCGCGGCTGAACATCCAGCGGGCAATTTCCAAGCCGAAACCGCTGGCCCCCGCGGAAATCAAGTACGTACGATCAGGCCGGAAGCTGGCGCGCCCCGGCGGGCGCGTCTTCACGCGATCGTTCTGCATGTTGAGCACGACCTTACCCCAATACGTCGCCCGAACCATGAATCGCAAGGCTTCGGTGAGTTGGGAAATCGGAAATTCCGTGATCTCGTGCGGTTTCAGTTCTCCCCGCTCGAATAGAGCAGCCACTTCGGCCATCATCTGCTGATGCAAATCGGATCTTTGCGCCGCCAGTCGGTCGACATCGACGACGAAATACGACATGTTCTCGCCAAACCGTTTCAGGCTCAGCTTGCTGTTGCGATAGATATCTGACTTGCCGAGTTCCACAAAGCGACCGAACGGGGCGAGGCATTTCAAGCTCTGCGTGATGAATCGGCCCGACAAGGAATTGAGCACCACGTCCACGCCACGTCCGGCCGTAACTTCCATCACGCGGTTGTAAAAGTCCAGGGATCGCGAATCGAAGACGTGCTCGACTCCCATTCTTCGCACGTAATCGCGTTTGTCCTTTGTCCCCGCCGTGGCAATCACCGTCGCGCCGGCCCGTTGTGCCAGCCGAACCCCCGCACCGCCCACTCCGCCCGCGGCCGAATGGATCAAGACCGTCTCGCCGTGAGCCACGCGGGCCAGATGGTACAGCGAGTACCAAGCCGTCACATAAACGAACGGCACCGTTGCGGCCTGAACCGGCGTCAGCCGCTGCGGCTGGCGGAGGACGTATTGGCTGGGCGTCACCACGCGGCCCGAGAAACCCTCGGCGACGCGCGCAATCACTGCGTCGTCCGGTCGGACGTGCTTGACCGAAGGTCCCGTGCGGAGGACGCGCCCCGCGACCTCCAGGCCGAGACGATGTCCGGTCAATCCGCCAGCCACCGCCTGCATTGGCAGCAAGCTCATGGCGTTCATCGCGTCCTTGAAGTTCAACGCCGCTGCCTGAACGGCAATCTCTACGTCGTCCTCACCGAGGACGATCGGCGGCAGTCTGCGAAAAACAATCGGTTCGAGCGACCCAGGAGTGCTCACCTCGGCTCGGTAAGCACCGCCGACCCCTGCTTCTTCCGACATCGCGGCTTGCTCGGCGGAATCGCGATCCAAGGGAACCAGTTGCCGCACCAAGCGTTCGTCGCCACGCAGAGCGATTTCCGCTTCGTCCCGATCGCGGCGGCTGTGCAGCAGCTCGTAAAACAACGCATCGACTTCGCGCGGCGAGGCCGTGGGGCTCAGGTCGATCACGGTTAGCGGAACACTCGGCAGTTCATTTGTGATCACGCGCGCCATGCCATGCAGAATCGCTTGTCCCAAGTCCAGCGACTTGTCGCTAGCCGTACCCGCGGCGCCATTGGTGACCACGAACAAACGCGGCACTCCCTCCCGGCCCTGCAGCGTCTGGGCGAATTGCAGGAACAGCGGTATCGCAGGGCAACAGGACAAACCGTGCCAGCCCGCGTCGCGTCTCGAAAGACCGGCCGCGAACACGATCAAGGTTCGCCTGTCCAACGGCACATCGGCCAGCACCTTGTCAAGCCGACGCGAGTCGCCAAAGGGAATGCTCAGCGGCTGGATTCCCTCGGCCGTGAAACGTGTCACCAGTTCGGCGCCGATACCCGACTCGTCGGTGAACAAGACCGCTCGGGTGATGTCGAAGATGCGGCCGTGGAGGCGGGGATCTCGGGCGGCCGGTATCCACTGGTACTCGTAGCAACCTTCATACAGCATGTCCGACTGCCGGGATCCGGCTCCGACCAGTCGCTTGCAGGTCAGGCCAACGATCTCAGCAACAAGTTCGCCGGCCTCATCAAAGATCGACGTGTCAGAGCAGAGATACTGCTCGTCATTGCGTGTGATCCGGACGTGGGACCAGACATTCGGGGTGGGCCGGCGATAGAACCGCACGCTATCGATGCGGTGGGGCAGGAAGACCCGATCGACAGTGCCGTGGTGATGGACGTCGGCAAACATCACATGCAGACATGCATCCAGAAGTGCGGGCTGAACCGTGTTCCGTTGTGCTTCGGGCACCAGTTTATCGGGCAGGCTCAGGTGGGCAAGCCATTCATCACCGTGATGCCAAAGCCGTTGAACGCAACGGAAGTTCTCTTCATAGACCAAACCTGCGGTGCGAAGGGTCCCGTAAAACTGATGGACCAACTGCGGTAACTCGTCGCGACAGCGCTCCTGCAGTTTATAAAGCGAGACGGTCGACTGCTCAAACCGATCGTGCGACGTATTGATCTGGCCCGACGAGTGCTTCGACCAGGGCGTGTCGGCCGGCGCATCGGCGGGCCGGCTGCAGATCCGGTAGTCGCCTTCCCCGGACACGATTTCCAACCGCACGTCGAGCGGGTGGCGGCTGTTCTCGGGGAGGATCAAGGGGGAGTCGAAATGCAGGTTCTCCAGGAAGAACGGCTCGTGGCGGAATTGTTCGCTGGCCACGGCCCAGGCCAGTTCGATGTGGCCGCTGGCCGGGAAGACGATTTCGCCGTCTACCTGGTGATCGCGGAGGTAGGGGAATTTCTGTACGTCGATCGCGGCTTCCCAGACGGCCAGAGGTTCCTCGGTCACCAATTGGGTCTGGCGTTTCAGGAAGGGATGTTCGAACCGGCCGCGGCGCGTCTCGGCGGCGGCCGGGGCCTCGAACCAGTAGCGGCTGTGCTGCCAGGGATGCTTGGGCAAGCGGAAATAACGCCGGCTGGGACCGAAGAGCTTCTCTGTGTCGGGAACCAGCCCGCGCGCCGCGAGCTGGGCAACGCTCTGCAGGAACACCGTCACCTCGGGTTCCCGGCGGGTCATGGAGGGTGCGATGACGGCACTCGGAGCAAGCTTCTGAAACAGGGCGTTGGCGCCGCCGGTCAAGACCGGATGGGGACCGATTTCCACGAAGGTGTCGAAGTGATCCTGAAGCATCGCGGCCAGCGCGGTGGTAAACAGGACCGGTTGACGCACGTTCTGGAACCAGTAATCCGCGTTCAAGTGCAAGCCGTTTTCGCGGCGGCCGCTGACGGTCGAGTACAACGGCATGGCGGCCGCGACTCCCTGCGAGTGGACCAGCGTCTCGAGCATCTCGCTGCGGATCGAGTCCATGTGATGGCTGTGATACGCCACCTGGACTCGGACGGGCCGATTGAACACGCCCCGCGATTCGAGCGTTTCCGCAATCCGCGCGAGCGGCTCTACGTCGCCCGACAACGTCAGCATCTCCGGGCCGTTGACCGCGCCGATGGAAACCCGGCCGTCGTAGCCGGCGATCAACTGGCGGGCTTCTTCCATGCCGAGCCCGACTGCCAACATGCCGCCTTGGCCCGAGACGCGGTTCTGGGCCTGGGACCGGTGGAAGATCACGTGGACCGCTTGCTCCAGCGTCAAGGCCCCGGCTGCAAACGCGGCGGCGACTTCGCCGATCGAATGGCCGACGATGCCCTGGGGCCGGATGCCGTAGTGCTCGTAGAGTTTCGCGAGCGAGATCTGGATGGCCAGGACCGCCGGCTGGACAATCACCGTGTCGTTGATCTTGGAGTCCGCCTCGCTTTTGCCAAGCTCCGCCAGCAGAGACCAGCCGGAGAACTCCTGAAAGATCGCATCGATGGCTTCCATCCACTGGCGAAAAACCGCCTCGCGTTGCATCCATTGCAGGCCCATCCGAGCCCATTGGCCGCCCTGTCCGGAAAAAATGAACCCGAGCTTGGGATTCTTCTTGCGGGCGATCGTGGTCGCGAGCGTCGCGGGGTCAACTTGGCCGTCGGCAAACGCGCGAAGCCGGGCCTCCACCTCCCGCGCGGTCTCGCCCACAATCGCCATCAGGTGCGTGTAATGGCTGCGACGGGTAAAGGCCGAGAAGGCCGCGTCGCCCAGCCGATGCGGATGGGCGTTCAAAAAGTCCGCATGACGCAGCGCCAGCGTGCGCAGCGTTTCGCGCTGGGGAGAACTGAGGACGTACAGCGTGGCGCCCGAGGCCGGCCGGCCGGGCGGCACGAGCGGCGTTTCCTTGGCGGCGGACGTCGTCGAATCGGGCTGCTGCAGCACGAGGTGGGCATTGGTGCCGCCGGCGCCGAACGAGTTGACGCCGACGATCCAAGGCCGGCCGGCGCATTCCAACGGCGTGGGCCGCGTGGGCACTTCCAGATTGAGGTGCTCCCAGTCGATGCCGGGATTCGGCTCGTGGAAGTGCAAGTTCGGCGGAGCAACGCCGTGCTGCGCCGTCAGAACGCCTTTGATAAAGCCGGTGATGCCCGAGGCTCCCTCCAGGTGCCCGACGTTCGTCTTGACCGATCCCATCAGGCAGCGCTGACCCACGGGCCGGCCTCGGCCCAGCACGGCGCCAATCGCGATGCTCTCGATGGGATCGCCCACGGCCGTGCCGGTGCCGTGGGCTTCGACGTAATCCACCGTCAACGGATCGACCCCCGACTGGGCGTAGACGGTCTCCAACAGGGCGATTTGCGAGAACACGTTGGGGACGGTGAAACCCTCGGCCATATAACCGTCTTGATTCACAGCCGAACCCCGCACCCAAGCATAGATGGCGTCGCCGTCGGCGAGCGCTTTGCCGAGCGGCTTCAGGATGACGACGCCCACGCCCTCCCCGCGGACATAACCGTTGGCGCTGGCGTCAAAGGCTTTGCAGTACTGGTCCGGGTTCAGAAACCCGCCTTTGGACAGCACGATGGACGATTCGGGCCGCAGCATCACGTTGACGCCGCCCGCAATCGCCATGTCGGCCTCTCCGCCCCAGAGACTCTGGCAGGCCAGGTGCAGCGCCACGAGCGAGCCGGAACAAGCCGTATCGAGCGAGACGCTGGGCCCCTTCAAATTGAAATCGTACGAAATCCGATTGGACAACGACGAGACGGCCGTGCCCATGGCCACGTACGGACTGATCTCGTCGCGCTGTTCGCTGGCCGACTGGATGCAGAGATAGTCGTACATGAACGAGCCGATGAAGACGGACGTGCGCGTGCCGTCCACGTGATCCCGTCGCAGACCGGCGTCCTCCAGCGCCTCGTGCGTGACTTCCAGCAGCAACCGCTGCTGCGGATCCATCCGTTGGGCTTCCGTGGGAAAGTACCCGAAGAATTCGGCGTCGAAGAGGTCGACGCCGTCCATGAAACCGCCCTTGGCGTTGCGGATACAGCCCGTCTTCTCCGGATTCGTGTCGTGAAAGCGGGCGTGCCTCCAGCGGTCCTCGGGCACGTCGCGGATGCCGTCGAAGCCCCGCAGCAGCGCGTCCCAGAAAGCGGCCGGCGAATCGATTCCGCCGGGGAGACGGCAACCGATGCCGATCACGGCCAGGGGTTCTTTCATCATCTTCCGAAACCGAAAAAAATGATCGGTGCGGACTTGAATTCGCTACACCATTGATGGTAACGCCGAGCGTCTGGAAAGGGAATCCGCTGGATCGGAAAGCCGCCGACTTTCCCCCAAATTCTACGGCCTTCGCCGTGGATCGCTGCCCGGCAACGGGTTTTGTTCAAACCGTTTGAGCTGCTGCTGCAGCGTTTCGTCGTCCGGTCGCAGTTCCAGCGCCCGTCGAGAATGTCGCAGGGCGGATTGACGGTCGCCGCGCTGGAAGCACACTTCGGCCAACGTGTCCAGATAGCTGGCGTTGTCGGGAGCGAGTTCGATGGCCCGGTCGGCGTGCCGTTGGGCTTCCTCCAAGCGTCGTCCGCAGCGGGCCGCGGTCCAGGCCAGATTGTTGTGCAGCAGCGCGCATCCGGGATAGGCCTGCACGGCCTCGGAGTAGACGCCGAATACCCTCTGAAACAGTCCGTCGGCTTGCTCCTTTCGGCCGGCCTGCTCCAGCCGCGGCACCAATTCTTCGGAAACGTCGGTCTCGCCGGGCAACGCGGTCAGGGCCTGTTGCACGTGTCTCTCGGCCGCCTCCCACCGTCCCGCGTCCAACTCCGCCACGGCCCGCAGCCGATGGATCTTTGCGGGCGTGGCGAGGTAATCTCGGTCGCTGACGAGATAAAAGCTCGTCCGCAGATCGTCCAGCAAGGATTGTTCGAACCACGCGGCGGCTTGAACCGGGTTGTCGTTCTGGACGCGTTCGGCAAGCGAATGGACTGCGGCCTGCCATTCCCACGACTCGAACGGTGCGGTGCGGAGCACCAGCCGGAACTGCTGGACGGCTTCTTCGGTCAAGCCGTGGCGGCTCAGGGCGGTGCCCAGCGTCATCCGCGCCCGGCTGTCCAGGGCCATCGCCAGCGTCTGCTCTTTGCGGCGGCGGCCTTCGTCCTCGCGGCCGCTGCGCTCCAACGCTTCGCCGGACAAATACAGCGCGGCAAGTTGCTCGTGGTCCTGCTCCCAAACGCTCTCGGAGGCCGCGGCCGCTTCGGGCCACTGCTCGCCTTGCCACCAGGTCTCGGCCAACAGGCTGGCGGCCACGGGGTTGCTGTCCGCGACCGGCTGCAGGCAGCGGCAAGCCACGTCCAGCTGCTTGCGCCGCAACGCGGCCTCGCCCGTGGCGACCAGGATCAGGTTGCGGCGCGCGTCGGAGAAGGAGGCCGCCATCTGTTCGGCCTCCGCGGCCAGTTGCTGGAACTCGGCGGCCGCTTCCTGCGGCGTTGGAGTCATCACGCGGTGCATGCGCCGGAACGTCTCGGCTGGCGGTTCGGGCCTGTGGCGCTGCCGGAAGAAGGTCCACCAGCCTTGGGCCTCGCTGCCCCGCTGCGGATAAAGCCGATACAGCAGCGATGGCACAGATTGCGGATGAGGCAGAACGCGTGCCGCGATGGACCACGCTCGCGGCTGGTCGCCCATCGCCAGCAGCGCCAGGCACATGCGTTCCCAGCACTCCCTGCGGGCGGACAGCGAGTTGTCCCGGTCCGGCCGCTCCTGGGCGTAGGCCTCGACCAGATCCAGGATCCGCCCGGCCTCGTCCCGCCGGCCCAGCAGATGCAACGTGCGGGCCACCTGGATTGCGCCGTCCATCCGCTGCAGAGCCTGTTTTTCGGCGTCGGTTTCGTCCCGCGACAGCGACTCCAACCACGCCCGATCCGGCGGCACGCCCTGGCGCCATCCAAGCAGCTCCAGCGCCTGGCGATATTGGTAACGTTGCGAGTACCAGCGAAAGGCGCGCAGCGGGTCCAAGGCGGCCAAAACCTTCAGCCCGTCCTCGACGCGGTCGTTCAACACCAGGGCCTCGACGCAAAACCACTGCAGGGTTTTATCCTCCGGATTCGCCGCGGCCAGACCCTGGATCTCGCCAGCCGTCTGAGCCCAGGCGGCCCGGTCGCCCGCCAGCCGCTGGTAGGCCGCCAGCAGGCCCAGTTGTTCGATCCGCTGGTGCGTCTCCTGTTCGGGAGCGCGGAGGGCCGTGGCGATCGGCGGCGGACCGGGATGGGCGGCCTGCAGCCGCGCGGCTTCCGCCCATTGCCCCTGTTCCGCCAGCACGGCCTTGAGGAGCGCCGGGTCTTGAGACATCTCGGCGGCCTGCCGAGCGGTTGCGGCATCGCCGTTGGCTCGCGCCAGGTAGGTCAGCAGCCGGGCGTCGGCGGCGTCGGGCGTCTGCTGCAGCCGAGCGCGGACCTGGTCGATCCGCGCGTCGAGACGGCCGTTTGCCAACAGGAAGGCCGCCAAGTGGAGCCGGCCGAGATCGTCTTTCAGATCTTGTTCCAACCGCCGCTGAGCCTCGTCCAACTCGCCGCGGCGAATCCGGTAGGGCACCAGTCCAGACGGGGAACACAGGATTCGCTGCCAGCTCAAACGCCGCAGGTGCTCGTCCGCATCCAGCTTGGCGATTTCAAACAAGGCGTCCGCCTGGCCGCTGTCGACCAGCGTCTGGACCAGACGCGAATTTGCCACCACTTGCCGGGCGGTCGTCTGGCGTGCGTTGTCGTCGGTCTCCGCCCGCAACAGATCCGCCAAGTCGCCGCCCAATTTCGCTTCGCCCAGCGCCCGTCGGCACGTGTCGTCGTACACCAGGCGCTGGACCAATTGCCGCAGCAAATAGGGATCGTCGCTTTGACGCGCCAGCTTCACCAGCGGGTCGAATTTGCCGTCGCCCGCCAAGGCGGCGATCGCTGCCGGAGTGCTGACCAGCCGCATCAGGAACGCGCGGCGGACCTGCTCGTCGTTCTCCTGTTCCGCCATGCTCAGCAGCAGGCCGATGTTCTTCCGGGCCGTCAGGTGTTCGATTACCGCCGGCTGGTTGATCAGCATCGCCAGGAATTGCCCGCGGCGCTCCGGCCGCGGTTCCTTCCGGATCAGCGCCACAAGATCGTCGAACCGTCCTCGCTGGACGTGGATCGCCACGCATTCCGGCCGGCCGAACAAGGCGTAGTACAGCTGGTGCCGCGCCGATTCCGGCTGGGTTTCGATCCACGCCGAGAGCTTCTGCCACGGCTCGCCGTCGGCGATCTGACGGACCACGTCCGGCGCGTTCAGCAGGGCGGCGACCAGCGACGCGCGATGATGGTCTTCTTGGACCTTGTTGGCCAACGTCAGCAGCGCATCGAGCTGTCCCTGTTCCAGCAACGTGCTGGCGGCCTGCTGGTTGTGGAACAGCCGCTGCAGATAGTCGTTCAACTGGCCGGTCTCCGCGCAGGTTTCGCCGAACGCCAGCAAGTCGGCGATCTGGTTCTGATCGGCCAGTCGCTGCACGACCTTGGGGCTGGTGTACAGGCGGCCGAGCAGTTCCCGCCGCGCAGTCGCGTCCTCGGCGTGGTCGGCCAGGCCGAACAACGCCTCGTAGTGTCCCGTGTCGATCAGGCGGACCAGCGCCGGCTCGTTGCTCAACAACCGCTGCAGATATTCCCGCCGAGCCTCGGCACGCGGGGTTTCCTGGGCGAACGTGAGCAACGCCTCCAGCGGCTGCTTTTCGGCAAAAGCGACCAGGGCCGCGTCGGTGCGGACGAACTCGGCCCGCAACACGGCCTGACGCAACAGATCCTCCTCGGTCGTCACGAAGGTCCACAGGGCCTCGTAAAAGCCGCCTTGGAGCAAGGCTTTCATCGCCGCCGAATGCGCAAAGACGCTTTGCAGATAGTCGCCCCTGGCCGCGGCCTCCGATTCTTGCCCTGCCAACTCGACCAACTGCCCGGCCCGCTCCGCCGACACCTGCGCTTCGGGCGAGTCGGCCGGGAGCACGACTCCCGCCAGCAGACGGCCCCGCGCAGAGGCCGGAACGCTTTTCGCCAGTGCGAGCAGCGACTCCAGCGGCGCGTGCTTCTGCAGGGCCAGCCGGAGGTGGCTGTCGGAGACCAGCCTTAACAGGATTTGACCGCGCTGCTGGCCGGAGGTCCGGTCGCGAAGGAACCGCAGCAGCCAACCGATTTCTTCCGGCGTCCGCAGCCACGCGTCCTGCATGGCGTAGTTGAGCAACTGATTCAAGGCGTCGGCGCGCCAGTTCGCCGCCGGCTTTTCGGCAGCGGCCGTTTCCGTCTTGATCAAGGCCCACACCGCTTGACGGTTTTCCGAATCCAGCATCAGGAAGTAGCTGGCGTTGCCCGTGAGCAAGGCCTTCAGATATTCGTCCTTCGCAGCGGGGTCCGTCTCCTTCGCGGCCAGTTCGATGGCGAATCTGCGTTGTTCGGCCGTACCGAGCTGCTGCCGGAGCGAGGGCGATTTGACCAAGGCGGCCAGCAGCCCACCGCGCACGGCCAAGTCGGATTCGCCGCGGATCAAGGCAAGCAGACGATCAAGTCCCAGCCGGCTCAGCAAGACCTGGACGACGCTTGGATTCTGGAACATCTGCGGCAGCAGCGACGCCCGCTGTTCGGCTTCCATGTGCTCCTGGGCAAAACGCAGCACTCGCTCCAGCCGCTCGTCGCCGGCCAGGCGGCCGATCGCTTCGGCATTTCCCAACACCTGACCGATCCACGGCCCGCGAAAGCGTTTTTCGGGCTCTTTCTCGATCAGTTTCAGCAGCAGGTCCAACTGGTCCTTGTCGATCAGCACGGCCACGACCACCGCGTTCTTGAACAGGATGGACAGCATTTCACGGCGGACCTCGGCGGACGTTTCACGCTCGATCACCTTGACGAGAAGGTCCAGTTCGCGTTTGTCCGCCAGCCGCTGGATCATCTTTTCCGAGAACAGCAGTTGGGCCAGCACCTTGCGCCGCCAAGCCTCGTCCTGGTCGGCAGACACGGCGGCGACCAGCTTTTCCAATTGGTCCAAGTCAGCCAGTTTCTCGACGGCCAGCGGACTCTGGATCAGCATCACGAGCAGTTGCCGGCGCACGGCGGCGTCGGACTCCAGGCCGATCAGCCGCTGGAGCGTGTCGAAGTCGCCGCGTTGCGCCAGCGTCTGGAAGGCGGCCAGCCGCAACGGGGCGTTTCCGTCGCGGAACTGGCGGATCATCGCCACGGTGTCCGCCGGCACGCCGGGCAGAATGCCGTAACGGAAATCGTCCAAGATGCGTCGCGCCCTCACGCGCGTCTCCCGGTCGCCGTTCTGAACCGCCCGCTGCAGAAGGGGTTCCGCCGCCAAACCGGCTTGCCACAGCGTGCGGGCCGCCGCCTGCCGCACGGAGAAACGGGCGTCCCCCAAGTCGCGGACCGCCTGCTCGATCGCCGCCGAAGCGGCCGCTGGATTCTGCGATTCCGCTGGAGCGAACAACACGGCGACGAGCGCTGCCGACACAAGCCAGGCACTCATGGGATCCCCTGATCACCGACGGAGATTGGGACGAGGAAGTAGAAGGACCACCCAGACTCCAACATACGGGATGCGTCGGAACGCCGCAACCGTTTGACCGCAACCGTTTCACCGGCGCCCCGACGCCCGGCTTGAAACATCGCCAAAGGCCGACGACGGGCAAACAGGGAAGTACACGAAAGGAAGAAGGCAAAAGTGGCCCAAGACCACAGAGGGCGAAAGACGCAGTTCCAAGGGTCCACCAGTTCGCCGCTGGGGACCTGTCCGCACGTCGCGAGCATTCTGGGGGAGGCGTCTCTACCGCGGTTTCCGCCGCCGTCCGTCGCCTTCGGTCAGCGGAATCCGCAGCGACTTGAGCTTGCGAAACAGCGTGCTGGGGTTGATCCCCAATTCACGGGCAGCGGCCGCCCGGTTGCCTCGGCAGCGCCGCAACGCATCGCGGATGTGAAGCGTCTCCAGATCACGCAACGTCAAACCCTCCCGCAGACGCTTGCCCATCAGCGGCGGCTTGCCCCGCAAAGCCGGCGGCAGATGCTCCGGTTCGATCGGCCCGCCTGGACACAACACGAAGGCGTACTCCAGGATGTTCTCCAATTCGCGGATGTTGCCCGGGAAATCGTGGGCCGTCAGGATCGCCAAAACATCGTCCGAAACTTCGGTGACGCGCTTGCCCTGCAGCCGGTTGAACTTGGCGATGAAATGTCCGATCAGCAGCGGAATGTCTTCCCGACGCTCGCGAAGCGCGGGCAACTGCAAGCGGACGATGTTGATCCGATAGTACAGATCCTCGCGGAACGCACCCCGGTGCACCAGGTCGCCGAGATCTTGATGGGTGGCCGCGATCACCCGCACGTCGACCTTGACCGACTCAACCGAACCCAGCGGCTCGAAAACCCGCTCCTGCAACACACGCAACAGCTTGATCTGCATCGCCGGCGAAACGTCGCCGATTTCGTCCAGGAAGATCGTGCCGCCGTCGGCCAAGGCGAAACGGCCCGGCTTGTCCTGCCGCGCGTCCGTAAACGCTCCTGCCTTGTAACCAAACAGTTCGGATTCCAACAGGGTGTCCGGCAGGGCCCCGCAATTGACGGCGATAAAATTCCGGCTGCCACGCGGCGACAAATTGTGAATCGCGCGGGCGAACAGCTCTTTGCCCGTCCCGCTGGCGCCCTCGATCAGGATCGTGCTGCTGCTGTGAGCGAATTGTGGCACCAGCTGAAACAGTTGCTCCATTGCCGGGCTGCGCCCGATGATGCCGTCCAACCCAGGTCTGACCCAGGCCGGCCCCGCGGCGGGCTCCACCTTGCGAACGGGCCGCCACGTCGCCAAGACCCCCGCCGGGCGGCCGTCCGGGCTGCGCACGACCGTCGTCGACATGGTCACCGTCAAACGACGGCCCTGGCGGTCGCGAAGGCAGCAGGGCTGGCCCTCGGTTCCCCGACCACTCCGAAAGGTCTCGCCCAGCGGGCAGGCGTCGCCGTCCTCCGCCACACCCAGAACTTCGCTGTACGGCCTGCCCCAGGCCTCGTCGCGCGCCCAAAGCGTCAGCCGTTCCGCAGCGCAATTCAAGAACGCAATCTTCCCCTCCTCGTCGACGGCGAGGAGACCGTCCGGGATGGAATCCAGCAGCAGCGAGTGCGTGAGCGGTTCTTGGGTGGCAAGCATCGTGTGCGTCAGGCGTCAAGCCCGCTGGGTCAGCCGTGGTCGCTACAGGCGGGGAATCGCGGCGGGCAAGGTCGCGCCCCACTAGTTCATAGGTCGCCGGAGCGACGAAGTCGAAAGGCTTTCGACAGACGCGACACCGTCCGTCGCCGTTCGGCCGTTACATCCGTCAGATCTTGACCAGTCCGCGCAGTTTGCAGTTTATAGCACAGCACGCCAGCGATGAAAACACGCCGCACTTGGGCTCCTGCACAAAGTCCCCGCCTCCGCCGCCCCCCCCCGTGTGGCACGGCCCACTCGTCTGCCGTGCGCTGTGCCCGCGTGTGCAAGTCCCGCTTCTGTGCCACCGCCGGCCTTCGGCTCAGCGGCCGCCTGTCCGGCTTGGCAACGAAGCCCGCAACAGCCCGTACAGTACCTCGTACCGCTGCCGCACGTCCTCCGTTGGCTCGGGCAGCCAATGGGTCCCCATCGCGGAATCGTTGAACAGAGAGCCAAAGCCGATCACAGTGACCAAGCCCCGGCCGTGACGAACCTGGGCCGCCGTGGGAACGTCGCCGATCCGCGCGAGGGTCTCGCCGCCGTCCACCCGGCACGAGGCCTGTAATTCGGTCGGAGGAATCGAAAGTCTGTCCTTCCACGTCAGGTTTCCCTCGTTCTGCTCGGCCCCTGCCGACGTGGATGCCAGGCCGAACGGCCACAAGATGCTGTTGGCCGTCGAGCCTTGGACGTCCGGGGAATCCAGCACCAACAGCCGGCCGCCGCGCGCGACGAAGTCCCGCAGCTGCTGCTGATACTCCGCCGTGATCGAGCGGGTGGGGCAAACGATCACGAGCCCATCGCCCAGGAACGCCTGGCTGCCCGTCCGCCGCGAAGTCCAATTCCCGATCCGCGGAATCCACTGTTCGAACAGCCCGTACCCCAGACCGTCCTTGTCATCGGCAAACGCTCCCGTGAACAACGGGACTTCCGACACCGTGCGGTCGATCACCACGTGGGGCTCGGCGCGCTGGACCTGGGGCACCGGCATTCCGCTGCGATGGCCGGCGATCGCAAGCCCCGCGGCCGCAGCCCAGCCGGCGTAGCCCAGCGCCACCGGCAGCATCCAGCCGCTCCACAGCGCCCGGCTCAGTTGCAGCCCCCACGCCAACAGCAGGACCGCGAACAAACTCAGCGAGCCCGTCACCGCAAGCCGCACGGCCCGTTGGTCCAGGGCACTGCGGTGGTTTAGCCAGTCCAGCATCCCTCGCAATAACTCGGCCTTGCCCGGTTGAAACACGCAGAAATTGGAAAACAGCGTCGAATCCGCAAACGCCAGCACGCGGCCTCGGCCGTGGCTGGTCGCCCACATCTGGCACCAGGCGCCGAATTGCATGTTCGGCCGGTATTCCGCCTGGGGATGATAATTCGATTCATGGTAAGCCGGCGGCAGACTCCACAGGCCCGCGCTGCGGATCACCATGCGTCCCAGGCTGCGGCCGGGGTCGATCGAGCAGGACACGGCAAAGTTCATCGGCGGCACATGTTGAACGATCGGGTGAGCCACGACCGGCGGGCGATACTTCTGAACGTACGGCGTGCCGACGCGGAACAGCAGATCGTTGCGAAAGGTGAATCCGAATCGCCTCGCCACGTCGTTCAAATACGTGTTCATGTTAAAGACGTTGGTATGATCGCCGATCATCAGCAGCGCGCCACCCCGCTCCACGAATCGCGTCACCGCCGCGATCTCGTCTTCCGCATACCGGGCCGTGGGCGTCTTGATCATCAAGACATCGCACCGCGCCAGCGTCGCGTCCGAAATCGCATCCGTTTCCAGCAACCGCGACATCTGAAAATACTGGCCACAGTAATCGTAAGCCGCGGCATAGTTGTACGAACCGGCTTCGCCATAGACGCTCGTCCCGTAGGGCGTGATCGTCGGCTCCCACGTCGAATGGCGTTCGACGACCATCACCCGTCCGGCCTTCGGCTGTCCCACGGGGTTCCACTGCAGAACAAACGCCAACAGGCCCGTCCCGGCTGCGATCAGCAGTGACGACGCGACAAACCGGCGGTCCCCCACGGCGGGGCTCGTCGCACGCGGATTCACGCCGGATTCCGCGTGCTCGCCTCCGCCGCCACAGGGCCGTGCCGCCCAGCGCCGCCTGCCCAGAACGCAGATCGCCAGCAACGCCGGCCCCGCCAAGAAGGCGATCGACAGCCAGCTGTTGACGAACACGTCGGCCGTGTTCGGCGCACCGAAGTTGTCCGCCCGCAAGGCCCGCTGCAGCCACAGGCCGATCAGCAGCGCCGCTCGCAAGGGCGCCCACACTGCGTGAATCGCAGCCAGGCGAAGCGCATCGCTCAGCCAGTAACGAAGCCGGCTGTGCGGACGCCTGCCGGAGCCTTCGATCAGTCCCAACACAACCAGGCCGCCCGCCAGGAACGCTACGCTGCCGGCATCCAGCAGCAGATCCCAGGTCGCTCCGACGCGCTGCGCGGGCTCCAGACTTCGCACCGCAAGCCAACCGCCGTCCACCGCCGTTTCGATGCCGACGGCGCGCGTCGCGGCGGCCAGCAAGTGTGTCAGCGGCAACGGCAATTCGTGGGCGCGAGCCGTCAAGGCCGCATAGACTTCCAACGCCAGCGATTGCACCAGGAGGATGGCCGCCGCCAACGCGCTCCCGTGGCCCAAGGACCGCGGCCAGCGACTCGGGACGGGAAGGATGACCAGCACCAGGCCGCACGCCAGCAAGCTCGGAATCGCCCGGTAGGGCCAGGGCGCCAACCACACCGACGGCAGCAACAGAACGGCGGCGAGAATCGCCTCGCGGCGCTCGGGCCACCGCACGGGGCCGCCGCCAAGCAGCAGGACAGCGGCAAACACCAACCCGCACCAGACGGCCGTGTGGCCGGGTTGATAATAACCCAACCCAAACAGCCAGGAGCCTGCCAGCAAGGCAGTGGCGATCCACGCTCTTCGCATCACGGCGCCTCCTCGCTCGCCCCGGCGGTTTCGTCGGGAGCAGGCGGCGGAGCAGGCGGCGTCCACTCGGCTCGGCCGGTGACGCGGCTGATCAGCCAGCGCCAGAAATGCGCATTCTCGTAACCAC
>Ga0209510_1001382_pt1 | contig 27835 bp, 27 predicted proteins | sample BiotimSIPDNA_FD_185749 | JGI IMG/M metagenome (GOLD analysis project Ga0209510, IMG submission 185749) | Anaerobic biogas reactor microbial communites from Washington, USA - Biogas_R1 time_0 SIP DNA (SPAdes) (version 2) | ecosystem: Engineered > Bioreactor > Anaerobic > Unclassified | place...
GGATGCGTTCAGGGAGTTCATTTCCCCCACCATGGGGATTTGAATGCGCTTGTCGCAGTTGTTCAGAATCAGGCGGCTGATCCCTTCCCCCTCGCTGCCAATCACCAGGGCGCAGGGGCCGTTGAACGACACGGACCGGTAATCTTCCCCTTCCGTGTCCGCCGCGTAGAACCAGACGCCCTGTTTTTGGAGGGATTTGATGGTTTGGTTCAGGTTAGTGACCCGGGCCACTTTGATGTGTTCCACGGCGCCGGCGGATGCTTTTACTGCAGCAGGCGTCAATCCCACCGCCCGGTGCTGGGGCACGATGACCCCGTGGGCTCCTGCACAGGCCGCCGTCCGGATGACAGCGCCCAGGTTGTGGGGATCGGTAATCTGATCCAGAACGATAATGAAGGGATCCTCTCCCCTATCTTTGGCTACCTTCAGAATCTCTTCCACCGTCGCATACTGGTATGCCGAAGCAAAAGCAATCATGCCCTGGTGGTTCTTCGCCAGCTGGTCCAGCCGGCTGCGCTCAACTGACTGAATCATGATGCCGGCTTTTTTGGCCATGCTGAAAATTTCCCGGGCAGAGCCGGAGAGTTCCCCTTTGGCAATCATCAGTTTTTCAAGATCGCGCCCTGTTTTTACCGCTTCCCTAATGGGGTTGCGGCCGGTGAGTAGGTTCACCTGGGGCAGGTCTTCAGAAATCTGCACCACGTCTTCATAGTTGGCATGGATGTTTTCAGGCGCGGGTGCCGGGCGGCTGTGAGGCTGCTGCTGATAAGCCGGCCTGTCGGCGCTTCTGAAAGGACGCTTGCTGCCGGGGCCAAAGCGTTGCTGGGCAGGAGAGACGAAGGATTGCTGGCGCCCTGCATGGCCGCCCCGTTGCGGGCCGCGCTTTGTGCGGTTCATGGGGCCTGAAGCAAAGCCGCCCTGTTCCCTGAGGTTAAAATGGTTGTATTGGCGGTTGCTTCGACTGGCCTCCTCATACCCCATGTCCCTGTTCTGTGATACAAAGGGCTTCGCCGGAGGGATGTTGCCGTAGGTTTTCTTGCCTTTGGGGGCCTGTTTTTTTCTGGTGTCCTGGCCGTGGGTCCGCGCGGGCTGCTGGCCGCCCCTGGGCGCTTGGGCCCTGCTGCCGCGGCCGGCCTGCGGGCCAGGGTTTCTTTTGCCCTGGGTTCCTGAACGCTGGCCGCCCTGATTGGCTGGTTTGTTTTGTTTCGTCATACGATCCTTTCAATGGTGGTTCACAAATGATAGTTTGATTTGGTCAGGGAAATTGCTACTCTTCCCCTGCGTGCTCGTGCAGGTAGATGAACAGCTCTTTCAACCTGCTTTTGTTCCCGGTCAGGTAGTGATACCCAATCAAGGCCTCAAAGCCTGTGGAAGCGCTATATTGGGCAGAGGTGGCAGACCGCGGCGCCTGGTGCCGGGGATGGGCATTGCGGCCGCGGCGGACAATTTCTGCTTCCGTGTCGTCCAGGATGCCTTCAAGCATGCGCAGCGCCTTGGCCTGGGCAACAGCGTTCACCTTGCCTGTTGTGCGCAGGTGCATTTTTTTAAGCCCTGTGCCTTCCTGCAGCGCGCTCATGCGCATCATCAGGTTGTACACGGCGTCCCCGATGAATGCAAGCTGCAGGGCATTGAAGTTTTTGGCCTGCGGCCCGCTGATGGGCTCGATCACTGCTGCAGGGTGGTTTTGGTGTAGTGGGAGGGGCTCATGCCCACAATGTTCTTGAAGGTTTTGGAGAAATGGTAGGGATCTTCCATGCCCACTTCCACACCGGTCTGACGGACGGTGAGGCCTTCCTTCAGCAGGGTTTTTGCGCGCTCCATCTTGCAAAACAGCTGGTAGCTCTGGGGCGGCATACCCACTTCCGACACAAAGCGTTTGCGGAAGGTTTCCACCGGCATGCGGCTCAAATTGGCCATGTCGTTCAAGGAGAAGGAATCCTTGTACTGGTTCTTGCGCATGGCATCAATCACCTTGGAAATCTCATGGGACAGCACAGCGTCCATGGCTACAGGCTGGCCGGAGTGGGATGCCAGCAGGCCCCAGAGCAGCTGCTGGAGCTGGGCTGAGGATGCTTCCTGGGCGGAGCCGGTGCGCACGATGGCCTGGACGATGTGTTTGCTCAGCTTCAACTGGGACGGCAGCGCCCCCTGCTTCATAATCCGGTGCGGCAGGGCGCCCATCAAGGTCATAAAGTCATCAGACAAGCGGCCGGACACCGTCATCCAGATAATCCGGGCTTCCTGCTCGACGTTGAGTTGAACCTGCTCCGTGTTCATGGGCAGCATGCAGCATTCCCGGCTGCGGATGCGCAAATCATTGTGATTCAGTTGGAAGGAACCATTCTGACACATGATGATCAGCCAATCCTCCTGCTTTTTCAGCGGGTACTGGCCTTTGGTCAGCATGGCGGAACCGGCGGCAGAAATCCACAGGCCGCTTGCCGCGGCCAGCTGGTCGGGCACATGGGTGCCTTCAACCGAAACAGGCAGCTTCTCCGGCTGGAGCTGGGTGCCTTGGAACAAAACAGACTTGGACATTGGGGAACCTCCTTCAATCAGTGCACAAGGAATATATCAACCAATTTGAACATTGTCAATATATTGTTCCAGTTATTACATGAATCACATCGTTTTCTTGATGAAGCTTGCTAAATGGCGTATAATCAGGCCAATGACCACAAGGAGACTGCATTGAAACGCATTGTTTTTCACAGCCATTCATCGCAGAAGGCGGCTGATAAACTGAAAGAGTTGCAGCTGGAACTGCCCCGGGTGTGCACGGATTATTTCCGCTCCATCTCGCAGATTACCAGCGTGTTAACCCGCAGGGCCTACGCCTATGACCTGCGCCTGTTCTTCCGGTATCTGTGTCTTGAGGAAGCAGATTTCGCTGACACTGAGCCCCGGCTAATCACCGTTGAGCACCTGCAGCGGCTGACGGCGCGGCACATTGAAGGCTTTCAGGAATACCTGCAGTTTTACTACAAGGAGCTGGAAGCCGGTCAAAAAGAAGGCCAGTCAACACCTGTTTCCATCCAGAACAACGCGCTGGGCATCATGCGGAAGTTGAGCTCCCTCCGCTCCTTCTTGGATTTTTGCTTTAAAAACGAGCTGGTTCCCTCCAATGTGGCTACCCTGGTCTCCATGCCAAAACGGCACAGCAAACCCATTTTGTACATGGAAGAGGACGAAGTGCAGCGGATGATGGACGCTGTCATCAATGGTGAAGGGTTCAGCAACACCCAGCAGGCTTACCTGCGCAACACCCGGGCCAGAGATGTCGCTATCCTGATGATGTTTCTGGGCACAGGCATCCGGGTGAGCGAACTGGTGGGTCTGGACGTCGATCATCTTGATTTTGAAAAGAATTCTTTTGTTGTGACGCGCAAAGGCGGCAACCAAACCATCCTGTATTTCCCGGACCAGGTGGCCAGCAGCCTGAAAAACTATTTGAAGGAACGGGAAGGGATCGAAACGAAGCCCGGCCACGAATACGCCCTCTTCCTGTCCCTGCAAAAACGCCGGATTACCCAGCGGGCGGTGGAGAACCTTGTAAAAAAATACGCATTGATTGGCGCGCCACTTAAAAAAAGATTGAGCCCCCACAAGCTGCGCAGCACCTTTGGAACCAACCTGTATCAGGAAACCGGCGACATCTATCTGGTGGCAGACACCCTGGGCCATGCCGATGTGAACACCACCAGGAAGCACTATGCCGCCATGTCGGACGACAGAAAACGGGAAGCTGCGCGGCGTGTCCAATTACCTGACGTTTCTATAAACGACATCGTCCAGGAATAATTGATGATTTTGATATTGCAAACATATGTTTGCATGCTATAATAGAGGCATCACACGGTGGAGGTCAGCCATGAGTCAAATCCCGCAGAAAAAGCGCAAGCACGGTGAAACCCAAGGATTGATACTTGAGTATATCCGCACGCAGGTGGCTGAGAATGGCTTTCCGCCTTCCGTGCGTGAAATATGCGAGGCTGTGGGCTTGAAATCCACCTCCACGGTTCACGGCCACTTAAAGCGCCTGGAAAAACAGGGGCTATTAAAGCGGGATTCTATGAAACCCCGGGCCATGGCATTGATGGATCAGGAGACTGAACCTGAAAGAGAACTCATGCGCATGGTGCCGCTGCTGGGGCCGGTTGCTGCAGGCACCCCCATCCTGGCAGAAGAAAATATTTCCGATATGCTGCCCATTCCAGCGTTCATGTTGCGGGATGGTGCGCATTTTGCTTTGCTCGTCCGGGGCGACAGTATGATTCAGGCCGGTATTCTGAATGGCGACTATCTGGTGGTAAAACAACAAAACCACGCACTCAACGGCGAGATCGTGGTGGCCATGGTCAACGGGGACGCCACTGTGAAACGCTTTTACAAAGAAAAAGGACACTTCCGCCTCCAGCCGGAGAATGATGCGATGCAGCCTATCATCGTGAAGGATGTGGAAGTGCTGGGCAAGGTAGTGACAGTGTACAGGTCATTGTAAGCCAGCTCACAGTCTATCAAATAAGTCAAACCCGCCCAATGCAGGCGGGTTTTCTGATGTCATCAACTCAAGTTGCCAACAATAACAAACCATGCTCTATAAAAGTGTAAATAAAGGGAATAGTCTGTTTTAATGAAACGCGGTCTATAAGTCCAAGTTTGCAAAGTCATAAGCGCCCTTCAGCATCCAATAAAATGGCTTCAGGGCCAGGAAATCTTTTGCCAGCCTGTTTTCAAGGCCTGGTTCGAATACCCAGTCCGGGTTGATTCCTTGTTTGACCAGGTAGATTTCACGTCGTAGATACCATGGGTAAAGTACTTCTGGCAGGCTTTCGGGCACCTTCTTGCGCTGATACATCCTGCCGTCCAATACAAAATAATGTTCATCAAGAATCGGCAGAAGTGCCTCAAACTCTTTTGGTTTCGCAAGCATTTGACGGCGCAGCACGTCCATGGCTTTCAAGTTTTCCCCCCAGAAGCCAAGTCCCCAGCCCACAGCTTCCAACCTGATTTCAAACCAGAACATGACTGCTTTGTCGCGGGGTTCTGCCTGACGTCTGAATGCAATCCAGTGGTGGTCTCTGTATGGCAGTTTACTTTTGCTAAACCGCGTGTCCCGGAAGATGCGGGAGAGGCATTTTGCAGGACGCACCTCCATCTGTGGATCGATTTCAAGCATGGTAGGCGCCAGCAGGTCAATCAGCTGGTAGTATGGCTGCTTCATGGCCTTGTCATACCTGTCCCGGTTGTTATGCATGTACTCCTTGTTGTTGTTAAACCGGATGTCCATCATCATTTCCAGCATGTTCCGGGAGAATATGGCCTCCATACCGCGCCTCCTTAGGGCTTATCCGCAGGTTCAGGGCTTACATATTCAGCCCGAACATACCCTGCGGCATCATCTGTTTGAACCTGCAGCCAGGCATCCTCCAATTCGCTGATTACCAGCAGCTCCTGGCCATAGTATAGGCGGGTCAGGATATCTGAAAGGAGATCCGGCTTTGCTCTGAGGTTTAAAGACGAATCCCTGCTTACACCTGTGACAAAAACAATACGTTGCGTGGGGCCCGGGGTTTTGCTCTGGGGCATCAGGGTGGGCCTGGGTGTGGGGCTGGGAGCAGGTGCCGGCGTAGTCAGATACAGCACATCCAGGGGTGTCAGCTCATTGGGCTGCATGTGGAGCGTCTTCAGTTCTGTGCCTGGATAATAAAACCTTAGTATTTGCTGGTGATTCCATCCATATTTTTTGGCCATCCATTCGGCTCCCCGCTGGCTCATGCCCACACCATGTCCATATCTTGAAAACTGAATGACAAAAACATCCTGCTCATCTTTAATGCTGACAATCTCATTCTCATTCCGGTTGATGGACAGGGACAGCAGCTGTTCAATGTCTGGAAATACAGGACAATCAAGGGAAACTTCACTTGTTGTTGTTGTCATTCTGCCTGGCTGTCTGACGGCCTCAACCTGATATCCGCCTTCACCGGAAGAATCCGTCAGATTGATTTCTGTGTCTTCATCTTCTGCGGTCGGGGCTGTCACCGCCACCACCAGATCAAAACGCAGGGTTTTCATGACGCCAACAGATCCGCCATACCTGGTGGTGTGTGGCGTGATGCCTCTCAGTTCCTTGATTTCGTAGGTAACATCGTCCATGTTTTTATGGGTTTCCTTCAACCGGTCTTCCAATCTTTTGCCAAGATAGTCCTTCAGCTTATCGGTTTCACCGCTTTCGCCTGATCCCATCAACTTGGAGATTCTGGCTTTTCTCACGATGCTCAAGGGGTTCTCTACATCATGCCGGTCTTCCTGGATGATTAAATATGGAATCTGCTCCCGCCCCCAGGCGTTGTAGGCAGACTCTGTGAATCCGCCATTGCTGGCTGTATAGAGGCACATGGCCAGCTGTCCCTGGTATGTACAAACGGTGCCGCCGGTCTCTTTAACCGCCTGGATTGCATTTTTCTTGCCGGCATTCAAGCCCCGATATACCTGATCGTTGGTGTTGTCCACCAGGTCATACGCCTGATCGGGCTTCAGGTTTGCGATGGTATAGGTCCGCGCGGCTATGGCCTGGGCCTTCAAGGCTTCCAGTGGAAACTCGTCCGCCATTTCGTAGGGAACCACCCCAAACAGATATTCTTCAATAGGCACGGTGAGAACAGGAAACAAACGTTGATTCTTGACGCTGAGGTACAGATCCCCCGTGTACAGGCTGAAATCCCCCTGGAGGCGCAAGCCGTTTTCCTGGCCGTCTTTCACCGAATGCCTGATCAGCTTCAAACTGTTGCCGGCAGCATAGGACATGCCTTCGTAGTGCAGCATCAACTGATCATCAAGCAGGTAAACTTCCAGTGTGCTGCCGCGCTGGAAACTGAGTTTTGAATCCAGGGAATATGCACCATGGATGGTGATTTTCAAGGTGTTGGTTTGTTGAAAAGATGTTAACAGCACGCGCACATGGGCGCTTTGTTCCGGGGAGGCTGACATAGAAGGAACACCTGAAAACAACCATAGTAAGAAAAGCAAAAAACAAAACACGCACAACCAGGGTCGTGCTTGACATTCATTCATGCGCCCATTGACTGGCCCGCTCTGTCTGTTTCTACGCACAATCAATTGCTTGTGTTTTCGTGCTTGTGCGCGATGACGGTGGTATGCCTGCATCGGGATGAGCGCACAGACACATCCACAAAGCCATGCCGATTGAGTGTTTCCATGAGGGAAAAGGGATTGTCCGGGCTCCTCATAGCCAGGCTCCCTGTTGACAGGTGGGCAAGGCGTTTGATGAACAATGATCCCGGTAATGTGATGATAAATTGTGCGCCTGGTTTCAGCACCCTGTTGACCTCTTCAAAGAGCAGGTCGTTATGTTGCTGTCGCTGGTTGAACCGGGTGAAAAAAACCACATCAAAACTGTTGTTCCGCCAGGGGATATCATGCTGCGCCGCGCGCATAATCTCTGCTGTTGAGGGCAGACTGTCGTGGCATTCACCGGGGTTTCTGGTCATACCGCAGGCACGCACAGAGAAATGATTCAGATAATATTGCAGCAGCTTTCCTTCCCCGCATTCAAGATCCAGCAAGGCCTGATAGTCATCCACCCGGGCCCAGCGGACAGCCGCCTGCTGGGCAGGCAACAACTGCCAGCCTTTGTGCTGTTCCTTCAGTCCGTATCGAAGGGGAAGTGCGATTCTGCTTTGCATAACGATCTCCTTGTGCGCTGTTCTCGTACTGCAAACTCATTGTATCACACATCTGTAACAATTTCATCACATTATTTATTTAATTTTTCATCAAATGATTTTAATCGTAATAAATAGCCTGGTGTTTCTCCCTCAAGTGCGTTGCTCCCGGTATTTTCGTGCGTCCTGCAATAATACCCTGGCATGTTGCAGGCTGCTTTCACCCTGGGTTTTGATATCCCCCAGCATTTTGGCAATTTCTTCTGTCCGCTCCTTGATGTCAAGCGCATGAACCGTAGCTTGCGTTCGTCCTGCGTCTTCCGCCTTGCTCACATGGTATTGGTGATCCGCCATGGCTGCCAGCTGATGCAGGTGGGTGACGCAGATAACCTGGCGGTAGCGCCCGATATCAGCAAGTTTCTGGGCGATGACCATGGCAGTCGCTCCTGAAACGCCGGTGTCAATCTCGTCAAAAACCATGGTGGCCACCACATTTTTTTCTGCAGACAGGGTTTTCATGGCCAGCATCACCCGGGACAATTCACCGCCGGAAGCAATCCTGGACAGGGGTTTCATCTCTTCCCCCACGTTTGGCGCAATCATCATACGGACCTGGTCCATGCCATGGGCATGAAAGGCTTTTTTGTTTGACGTAACCTCGATATGAAACCGGGCAGCCTGCATGTTCAGCTGGTTTAAAACCTGTTCAATCCGTTTTTCAAACACGGAGGCCAGGTGTTTTCTGGAATTACTCAGGGCCTGCGCAGCTTTCAGATACTTGGCTTCGTTTTCTTGAAGCTGGTCCTTTAAGCGCTCCAGGTTCTCGTCCAGGTTCATTAACCCAGCCAGTTCTTCCTCAATCTGCTCCAGGAACTGCAGCATGTCCTCACTGGTGGGGCCATATTTGCGCTGCAGCTTTCGCAGCAGATCAAGACGCTGCTCTACCTCTTCCAGGCGCTGGTCATCATGGACAACGCCGCGAAGCTGGGTGTTCAAATCATGGCTGAACTCCTCAAGCTCATAATACAGGGAGATCAGCCGGGCCTGGAACGACTCCAGGGCAGGGTGGTATGGAAGGATTTTTTCCAGCTGCGACTGGGCCGCAAGCAGCAGGGAACCTGCGGCATCCCCGGCCCTAGCATCAAACAGGGCCTGGTTGATTTCTGACAGGGCGCTTGTGATTTTTTCTGCGTTGCGCAGCAGGGTTTTTTCTGCCTGCAGGCCCTCTTCTTCCCCGGGCACCAGCCTGGCTTCCTGCAGCTCCTTCTGGCGCAGGCTCAAAACCTCCATGCGCTCCACCCGGGACAGGCTGCTTTTCAAGGCATCATCATAAGCTTTTCTGGTTTGATCAAAGGCTGAAAAAGCGGTTTCAGTTTCCTGCAGCAGCTTTTCATGCGCTGAATCCCCCAGCAGGTCCAGATAGCGCATGTGCTTGCTGTCGTGAAGCAGGGACTGGTGTTCGTGCTGGCCGTGTAGGTCAATCAGCAGGCCCGTTATTTCCTGATACATGGCAAGCGACACCGCCATCCCGTTGATGCGGTACACGCTGCGGCCGTTGTTGGCATACTCCCGGGACAGAATCAGCTGCCCATCTTCCAGGTGGATGTCCTGCTGATTGAGCAGCTCCAGCAGCTCCTGTTGATCCTGAACCTGAAAAATGCCTTCCACATAGGCCTGTCCGGCTCCTGTGCGCAGGATGCCCCTGTCCATCCTGGCGCCGCATAGAAAATTGACGGCGTCAACAACCAGGGACTTGCCTGCTCCGGTTTCACCGGTTAACACATGAAAACCGGAGGAAAACTGGATGCGGGCTTCCTCAAACAGGGCGATGTTGCGGATGAGCAGCTGTTCTAACATAGACCTCTATTTTAATATTTCATTAAATTTTTTGACAACCTCGTCTGCGTCCTGATCATTGTGGACGATGACGAAAATGGTGTTATCGCCAGACAGGGTGCCTACAATTTCCGGCCAGCGCATGCTGTCGATGGCTTCTCCGGCCACGTTGGCAGAGCCAGCCAGGGTTTTGATGACGATGATGTTCCCGGCTGCTTCAATGGAGATGACAGAATCCACGAACATGCGGACAAAACGGTCCGACACAGAATACTCCGCCTGGTCGGCGGTGGCGTACTTGTACTCCCCCAGGCCGGTGAGCACCTTCAGCAAGCGCATCTCCTTGATATCCCGCGAAACGGTGGCCTGGGTCACATCAAAGCCCTGGGTCTTCAGCATGTCTGCCAGTTCTTTTTGGGTTTTGATGTCATGTTTGTCAATCAGATTGAGGATTGCTGCCTGTCTAGTGCTTTTCATATGTTCCCTCCATACACGTGATTGCTCCACTTCCTGAGTTTGAACTGAAGCCTGGTCAAAAACTGTTCTGGCGCGAAATGGATGAACCGCGCAGTTTCTGTCGCCTGTGTAATCACCACCTCACTGCTTTTTTCAAGGTCCAGAACAATCTGTCCGTCCATGCTGATTTGGTGCCGGATGCCCCGGTTCATCCGCACCCTGAGGCGGACCTCCCCGGCCTGGGGCAAAATCATGGGCCGCTGGTGCATGATGTGGGAGCAGATGGGCACCACGATGTGGCAGGGGATGCCCGGGAAGATGATCGGGCCGCCGGCTGAGAGGCAATACCCTGTGGTGCCTGTTGGGGTGGACACCAAGACGCCGTCGCCGTGAATGGTGTAAACCAGTTCATTCTGATAGAACACATCCACCACGATGCTGCTGGGGTTCTGCCCCCTGGTGAGGGCAAATTCGTTCATCACCAGGTACAGGGAATCATTGTTGATGCTGCAGGCCAGCATGGAACGCTCCAGCACCTGGTAATCCTGGTTGATGAAGCGGTCAATGATGTCCGGCACTTCCTCCGGGCTGATTTGAAGCAGGAAGCCCGTGTGGCCCATGTTGACCCCCAGGACAGGGATCTGCTTCACTGCCAGGTGCGGCAGCAGCCGCAGGATGGTGCCGTCCCCGCCAAAGCAGACAACCGCCTGGATGCTTTCGTCCAGCTGGGCGGTGGTAAAAGGCTTGCCTGTCTGCAGAAGCTCATACAGCCATGTATCCAGCAACACCTCGCATTGCCGCTGGCTCAGCAAATCTGCAAAGGCCCTGACCGCCTCTATCGTCTCTGGTTTTTCGGGGTTGGCATAAAGAAAAAACCGATGCATGCGCACGACCCTCCACTGTCTGAATTATACACGAAAAGAGATTTTCATGCAAGGATATGCATGAACCTTCCTGAAATATTTACAGCAAAATCAAAGAAATTTCCGGAATCTTCCGGGAAGTATCTGTGACTTTGCGATGTATTATACGCACAAAACCGCCTGCATAAACATAATGCCTGCGGTTTCATGAAGGTATACAGGATTTCAGCGTTTGGTCGCACCCCGCCAGTAGATGGCGGGCTTCGCATTGAAGGTGTCGCTGGAAATCAGCTTGGGTTGCTCCACCAGTTTGCCGTTCTGGTATTTTTCAAGGTAGGTTTCCACCACATAGCCTTCCACAGCCTTTGATTTCAGCTTCTCTTCATCGGTGTAGGTCACATAAAGGCCGTTTTTGTCCGTCTCGTATTTCTTTTCAAGGGGCGGCTGGATGGTTTCCACGGTTTCCGAGCGCAGGCGGTAGGATACTCCGTCCCCCAGGCTCAGGCCATACATCTTGATTTCGGTCACCAGGCGCTTGGAATTGTTCCGGGCCGGTTTCACATGGGCGGTGATGTAAATATTCCCGGCGGTTGTATTTTTGAACTGGAAATCAATATTCCGGTCGGGCGTCAGGTAGACGGTGGCATCCTGCCCCATTTCCGTGTAATCAATCTTGCCGGAATGGGGATAGCGCTTGTTGATGGTCAGGCCTGCCGTGACTGCCGCCTGGTACAAATTGGTGCTGGCCTGGCAGACCCCGCCGCCAATGCCATACACCAGGTCCCCATAGGCATACTCCAGTGCCGGCTGGAACCCGGCTTTTTCTGTTCTGGGGCCCACCACCTTGTTGAAGCTGAAGGTCTCTCCAGGCTTCAAAATCTTGCCGTTGAACTTGGAAAAAGAAAGCCGGATGTTATGGTTGCGCTCAGGCGTTGACGAAGAAGAAATGGATGTCTGGATGCTGGTGCGCAATGCAACAGTCTGCTCCAGCTCCTCTTTGGTGATCTGAGGGGAAAGCAAGACCGGCTTTAACTCATAGGTGCCGGACTGGCCGCTGGCAGCCATCTCCATGATGTCCCTCATGGCAGCTTCGCTGTCCAACTGAGCGCCCGGCACTTCATCACGGATGATAAAAGGCTGGCTGTCATCCGGGCGGAATTCCAGCAGCGCTGCGTCCACCGGTGTCCGGTTGACATAGGGCGCTATCTGGTCAAAAATCAATTTCAGCTGATTGGATTGCAGCTCCTTCTGGCTGGTGTACGTGCGGTGGGGCTGCGCAGCCAGGGCTTCAATGGCAGATTTCTGGTCATGGATGCTCCCTGAATGCGTCAACAACCAGGCTTCGTTAAGCAGCTGGGACAGTTCTTCATCAGCCACCTGGATGCCCAGCACGCCATAGTTGAGGTTGGTAAAGACAAAGCCCTGGTAGGAAACTGCCAGCGTCCAGCTGTTGATGCGCTCCTGCATGGCGTTTCGAAGCAGTTGGAAGGATTCTTCCTGTGTTTTCCCGCTGATTTCGATGTCATTGATGAAAATATTGGGGCCATAGACCTGCTGATAGGGCGCAATGATTTTACGCACCTGGCTGTCCCTGAGGGCGTTAACGCCCATGAAGCCGCCAACACCAAGCAGCATCAGAACAAGAACGATCAGAATATAGACAACAGGGTTTCTGGGTCTTTGGGGCTTGTTCTTCTTGCCCGGACGCTTTTTATCCGGCGTGCCAGGACGGTATGCCTGCGGCGGGGGTTGCAGGGGTTGCTGCGGCAAAGAGGAATATACGGGCTGCTGCATCTGCTGTGGTGTGCCAGGGGCTTGTGTCTGCGCAGGCGGCTGCGCCCCAAAGGTAACAAAGCCCTGGGGCGGCTGATTGCTGCTGTTTGGCTGTGGCACATAGCCCTGGTTCATGGTTTGGCTCTTTCCTTCCTTCTTACGGACGCCAGGACATGAAGCGTTCCATGTCCTCCTGCACCTGTGTCCAGCGCTTCAGCTGGCTGCCGATGGCGCCGTGACTGTCGTTGTCGCTGTGGTAGTCGCTGCCGCCTGTTATTAGGAGGCCCAGCTGCCGTGCAACAAGCTCCCAATGCCTGCATTCTTCTTCTGTTTGCTGGGAATGAAAGGCTTCCAGGCCCGCCAGACCAGCTTCTTTCAGTTCAGCGAGCGCTTCCCGGGATTTCAAGGAAGGGTCCCTGATTAGCTCCGGGTGTGCCAGCACCGGCAAAGCGCCGAGCTTTCTTGCCATCTGGATGACTGTCATCGTCTCATAGCGCTTCCGTGGCACATAGGCCGGTTTCCCTACATCCAGATAACGCTCAAACGCCTGCTGTTCATCCTGAACAATACCCAGTTTTTTGAGGGCTAGCGCCACATGCAGGCGGCCGATGGCGGTGTCTTCCTGAATATCCAAGTCATTCAGGCTGATGTTGATGCCCTGCTGGTTTAGTTTGCTGATGATTTTTGGGCCGCGCGCCATCCGTTCCTGATAGATGTCAGCCAGCATGTCCATCAATTCCCCCATGCCTTCGTGAACGAAATAGAGGAGGATGTGGACCTGGTCGCTGCCGGCGGTGTTGATTTCCACGCCGGTAATGAATTGGATGCCAAGATCCCCGGCAACCCGTTTAGCTTCTGGAATCCCTGAGATGGTTTCATGGTCGGTGAGAGCGATGTGGGTGAGGCCTGCACCGGCACATGCCTGCACCAGCTCTGAAGGCGTCAGGGCGCCATCAGACGCCTTGCTGTGCAGGTGGAGGTCCGCTCCCACAGGCCGGACCTCATCCAGGATGCGCTCGTTGGTCATCAGTGCATCAGGCGCCTGAGGGCAGCAGGCTGTCCGCCGGCGTTCCATCCATAAAATCAAGGAATTCTTCCCGGTTGATGGTCTCTTTTTCTATGAGCAGCTTTGCCAGGCCATGGAGCTTGTCGATATGGGTTTTCAGCAGGTTCATGGCCACGTCGTAGCTTTTGCTCATCATGCTGCTCACCTCGTGGTCCACCTTGGTGGCGGTTTCTTCGCTGAACTCCCGGGACTGGCCGAATTCCATGCCTACAAAGATCTCCTGGTCGTTGCCAAGGTAGAGGGTGCCGATGTTTTCGGACATCCCCAGCTTTGTAATCATGGTGCGGATCAGTTCCGTCGCCCGCTTCAAATCCGACTGGGCGCCGGTGTAGATGTCGTTTTCAATCAGCTTCACAGCTGCGTGGCCGCCCAGCATCATGGAGATGGTTTGCAGCATCTTTTCCCTGCTTTGCATATAGAATTCTTTTTCAGGCAGGGACAGGGTGAATCCGCCTGCATCGCCCCTGGGGACGATGGTGACGGTGTGCACCTCGTCGCACAGCGGCAGGTAGTGACCCACCACTGCGTGGCCGGCCTCGTGGTAGGCCACGATGCGCTTGTCCTCCTCCAGCACCTTGCGGCTTTTCTTTTCAGGACCCATCTGCACCCGCTCCACCGCTTCAATCAGGTGTTCCTGGGAAATCTTTTTCTGGTGGAAGCGGGCGGCAACAATGGCCCCCTCATTCATGATGTTTTCCAGGTCAGCGCCGGTGGCAAAAGGTGTGCGCTTGGCGATGTTCTCAAGGTCCACATCATCCGCCAGGGGCTTGCCTCTGGAATGCACCTTCAGAATGGCAACCCGGCCGTTGATGTCCGGATAGTTGACGGTGATCTGACGGTCAAAACGCCCGGGCCGCAGCAGGGCCGGGTCCAGGATGTCCTGGCGGTTAGTGGCTGCCATCACGATGACGCCTTCGTTGGTGGTAAAGCCATCCATTTCAACCAACAGCTGGTTCAAGGTCTGCTCACGCTCGTCATGGCCGCCGCCCAAACCAGCGCCACGGTGGCGACCCACGGCGTCAATCTCATCGATGAAGACGATGCTGGGGGCCATACGTTTGGCCTGCTCAAACAGGTCCCGGACGCGGCTGGCGCCCACGCCCACAAACATTTCAACAAAATTGGATCCGCTGATCGAGAAAAACGGCACTTTGGCTTCCCCGGCAACCGCCTTGGCCAGCAAGGTTTTACCGGTGCCTGGAGGGCCCACCAGCAGCACGCCCTTGGGGATGCGCGCGCCCAGGTCCAGGTAGTTCTTAGGGTTTTTCAGGAAGTCGACAATCTCTTTGAGCTCGTCCTTCTCCTCATCCGCACCGGCAACATCGGCAAAGGTGATCTTGTTTTTGGTGGGGTCCACCATGTTGGCGGAGCTTTTGCCAAAGTTGAGCACCTTGCCGCTGCCCCCTGCCTGCTGGCGCATGATGAAGAACCAGAACACCATCACCAAGCCCATGGTGATGATGTAGGGCAGCATCTCCATATACCAGGGGGTGACGATGGGCGGCAGATAATCAACGGCAAAGCCCAGGTCATTGACGCTGACCTGTTCCACAGGCTTGTTGTTTTTGTTGGCAAACATGGTGCGCACGGTATCAATGAAATCAGGCCCAATGGTGGTCTCAAAATCAAAGCGCGCGGGATAATCCGCCCTGGCGATGGCGCTTGTGCGGTTTAAGCCAATCAGGGTGTTGCCGCGGATGGACACCCGGTCCACCGCGTTGTTCTCAATTTTGGTGAGCAGTTCAGGATAGGTGATCCGGTTGGTGGGAATCCGCAGGCTGTCGGAAATAAAATAGGCCAGCATTAAGAAAGCCGCAATCATGATCAAGTAGCCAAATGGGCCACGGGTTTTACGCAAAGGGCAATCCTCCTTGACAGTGATTCAGTTTAAGTATACCACGTTCGTGTTCGCTTCACAGGCGGTTTACAGGGCATCCTCTGAGTAGATCCTGGGATGCAAAACCCCCACGAAGGGCAGGTTCCGGTATTTTTCCTGAAAGTCCAGGCCGTAGCCCACCACAAACTCATTGGGGATGGTGAAGCAGGCATAGTCGACTTCCAGCTCGATCTTGCGGCGCGCGGGCTTGTCCAGCAGGGTGGCCAGGCGCACGGAGCGGGCACCCCGTTCAAAGAGCACTTTCTTGATGTAGGACAGGGTCAGCCCGCTGTCGACGATGTCCTCCACCACCAGCACGTCCTTGTTTGAAATATCATGATCCAGGTCCTTCAAAATGCGCACAACACCAGAGGTTTTGGTGCTGGTACCGTAGCTGGAGATGGCCATGAAATCCGTGGTGATGGGCAAGTCCACCTTGCGGATCAAATCGGTGAAGAAAACAGAGGCGCCTTTTAAAATGCAGATAAACACCGGGGATGTGTTTTGAAACTCCCGGGTGATGACTTCCCCCAACTGGCTCACAGCCTGGTCAATCTCATCCTCCGTGATGAGGATGTGATCCAGGTCGTTCTTCAGGGAATACTCCTTCATGTCTCCTCGCCTCCAACTCGTGTGATTTCATGGGGTAAGGTGCCTGTAAATACCAGCCTGATCCGCGAGGCGGTGTCCGCCGTTACAGCGGCATCGGCTGACACCCCGCAGCCCGGCACCCACAATACCCGGCTGCCCCTGGCATATACCGGCCAGAAAGGGCGGAATGGCTGGTCCACCTTCCGGGCGCTCAGGTACTTCCAGATGGTCTGGCTGCCTGAAGTCCCCAGTGGGCTGATGACATCACCCCGCCTGGCCGGGCGCATCTCCGCGCCCTGAATGCGGTCGGCATCCACCACCTGATCGCGCAGCCCGTCCCCCATGCCTTCCCCTGCCGGTGCCATCAGGGGCTGGGGCCAGAAGCGCTTTGTTAATTTTACATCATCATGCAAAATATGCAACCTTTCACGGGATAAAAACCCTTTCAAGCCGCCTGGCAGATTGATGGGGCCAGGCTGATTTTGCAGCACCTGCGCACGCAACCGTTCCGTCTGCTCAAAATCAAGGCTGATTTCATAAACGGCTGCCAGTCTTCGAAGCAGCCTGCGCTGCAATGCTTCCGGTTCTTCCATAAAAGGTGCAGTCAATAGAAACACAAAGGGCGGGTCCATCCTGGCATATTCCATCAGCCAGCTGTCTTCAAGGGATTTCAGCAGCCGGTTCTCATCGCGCAGCATCTGGGCTGTCTTTGCGATGCGGACAATGGCGCCTGGCGCATGACCTTCCAGCCGGGTGAGGACATTGTGCCTGAGGTCATTTCTTAGAAAACGCAGATCCAGGTTGCTTTCATCCAGGACATGGGAGATTCCCTCATCATCCAAATATTCAAGCAACAGGGCTTTTGAACAAAGCAGCAGCGGACGCCAGTAAGGTGCACGGTATTCCTCCATGCCGGACAAACCGTCCAGCCCTGCACCCCGCATCAAATGCATCATCACAGTTTCCGCCTGGTCCCCGGCATGATGGGCCAATGCGAGCACATTCGATTGGCTGGCTTTCAAAACCTCAACAAAGGCTGCATACCTGGCTGTTCTTGCCGCAGCCTCCAGGTTGCCGGTCCTGGACACCGATACTCGCTTGATGTGCAGCGGCATGTCTGATGCAGCTGCCAGTGTCCGCACGAATTCCTCTTCCTTGGTGGAGGCTTCCCGCAAACCATGGTTAATGTGAACGGCAGATAAAGTGAAGGATTCTTCCTGTTGAAGCATCATAAGCAGATGCAGCAAAGCCACCGAATCTGCGCCGCCAGACAGGGCAAGCAAAACTGCAGGCGGCTTGCCAATGCGCCTGTAGGAGTCTCGGATTGCCTGAAGCAGCACCTCTTGCGTGTTCATGGCCTCATGGTATGTCAGAAGCCTTGTTTCATCAAGGGAAGAATGATGGTTTTTGAGCAGCATGCTGCTCCCTGCGCAAATGTTCTCGGATTGTTCATAATATTATTTGACCTTCTTTGACTTTCGTGGTATACTCTAATTGCTGATAGCAGATCAGCGCCCTGAATTCATCATGATTGAGGAGGAAGTAGAATGTTTACCATGGTACCTTATCGCCGTTACGTGTCCAGGCCTGTGAAGCCCTTTGAGTCATTTTTGAACGATCCGTTTTTCCGTTCGTTCTTTAACAGCCAGGATGACCAGATGAACGGCTCATTCCGGGTGGATATCCGGGAAATGGATGACGCCTTTGTGATTGAAGCAGAAATGCCCGGCCTGACTGAGGAAAACATCAACCTGGAAGTGGATGAAGGCATGCTGACCATCAGCGCTGACTTCAACACCCAGACCCAGGAAGAAAATGCCGGCAGAATGTATTGCGAGCGCAGGAGCGGCCACATGGAGCGCAGCTTCAACCTGGACAATATTGACGCTGAAAACATCATCGCCAACCTGAAAAACGGCATCCTGTATGTCAACCTGCCCAAGGTGAAACCGGTGGAGAAAACCGCCCGGAAAATCCCTGTGCTGGTGGAAAACACCGAAGCAGAGCAGAACTAAGTTAAAGTAAAAACCATGAAAAGGCGGGGTACTCCCCCGTCTTTCTTGTTTGTCGGGCAACTCGCCACGCTTGACTGAGCAATCGGCTTCCCTGTAAAATTGATGCATCAATACTTCGGAGGCCGTGATGAAATTACTCAACCAGCTGGAACGCAGGCTGTACAAATTCAGGGTCCAGCCCTTTTTCAGCTATATTGTGTTCGCCATGGCGGGCATCTACCTGATCGACCTGTTCTTCCCCCAGTTCTTCCTAATCAGCCGCATGAGCCTGATGACCCACAGCGTGATGCAGGGCGAAATCTGGCGCCTTGTGACCTTTATCATCATTCCTCCGGGCGGCAGCATCCTGCAAGTTGCCCTGACCCTCTATTTCTACTATTTCGTCGGCACCGCGCTGGAATCCCGCTGGGGTGCCCGCCGCTTCCTGATATATTATGTCATCGGCATCATCGCAGCCATCATTTCCGCTTTCATCATGGGCTATGGCACCAACCTCTACCTGAACCTGTCACTGTTCTTTGCCTTTGCCATCCTCTTTCCTGATTTTCAGTTGCTGCTGTTCTTCATGCTGCCCATCAAGGTGAAATGGCTGGCGCTGCTCAATGCCCTGTATTATCTGTATGGCTTTGTCAACGGCACCTGGGCCATCCGGGTGGCCATCCTGTTCAGCCTGGCCAACCTGCTGCTGTTTTTCGGCGGCGATTTGTACAACCACCTGCGCTTGGCCATCCAACAGTGGAAGCGCCGCCAGGCCTTTAAAAACCGGTCCAGATAATTATCTCTACACAGTCAACACCGCCTGCAGCACGGATGCCGCAGGCGGTGTTTTATTCAATGAGCGCAGACTGTAAGCCGAGTTCTGTCAAGAATGATCATCTATCTGCGCAGCCAGTCGCCAGGCTGCTGAAGCGAAGGTCGGAAGCCAAACGGGCCGCTTGATATGCTTCCAGTTATCTTGCACCAAGTGGGGTTTACATGACGGGCCAGTCGCCAGGCCGCCGGTGCGCTCTTACCGCACCTTTCCACCCTTACCGCGATTGCGGCGGTATCTCTCTGTTGCACTTGCCTTGGAGTCGCCTCCACCAGCCGTTAGCTGGCACCCTGCCCTGCGGTGCTCGGACTTTCCTCATGCCATTAGCACGCGATCATTCATCTGCCTCAGGTTGAAACAATTTAGCCGATAATCAGCCTTCCGCAGGTTTCACATTCCACCTGCTTGCCTGCCCGGATGGTGGCCAGCACGGAGGACGGGAAACCCATGTTGCAGCCGCCGCACTGGCCATTGACCAATTTGGCCATGGGCGGGGTGCAATGCTGCTTGATGGCTGCGTAACGGGCCAGATACTCAGGTTCGATGTTCTTCTTCTTCTCCTCTGCAGCAGCCCGCAGGCGCTCCAGAATTTCAGACTTTTCCTTGTATTCCTCGTCGTATTCTACCCGCAGCTGGTCGAACTCTTCCTTGGATTTGATGGCCCGCAGTTTGATGTCCACCTGCCGCCGGTCCCGGTCTGATGCGCTTTTTCGCACCTGACGCACCTCATGGTCGTATTCGTTCAATGTGCTGGTCAGCAGCTCTGCTTCCTTGATATACAGCCCGATGTCTTCGCTGTTGGCGGGCGGCTCTTCCTGGACGCGCTTCTGCAGCGCCTTGAGCTGGTCATCTGCCAGGGAAATGGCTTCCTTCAGCACATCCATCCGGTCGGTCATGGCCATGATTTCGCTTTCCAGGGTCTTCAGGTTGTCCTGCTGATCACGAATATAGTCCCTGAGTTTCAGCAGCTTCTGGCGCTTCGGGGACTGCCGAATGGAATGGGCCAACATATCTGCTTCAGTATCTGCAGTCTGATACTCCCACAGCAAGTCTAATTGTGTCATCGTCTACCTCCCTACAGGTTCATTGCAGCTGGTAGGAAACACAGCGGCTTACATAAACCTGTAAAGAATATTCTAACTGATTCATCGCTTTTTGTAAACCAAACGCCAGGGGCGGGAGCATGAGCGCCTCCGTGGCATAATGGCCGCCGTCAAAGATCACCATGCCGGACGCCGTGGCCTCCAGGGCGTGGTGATGTTTCACTTCGCCGGTCAGCATGGCCTGGGCACCGGCTGCCCGGGCTTCCACAAAACCATCACTATAGGCGCCGCCTGCAACCGCCAGGGTGCTGATCTCCTTATGCGCTGCGCCATATAGCCGGGGGCTGGCGTCCAGCGCGGTTTTGATGGAGGCCGCCAGTTGATCGGCCCTTTTGGTTTGAGGCAGGTCCCCAACGAACAGGTAGGGACCTTCCTTTCGGACATTGAGCAACCCCAGCCGCCGCGCCATTTCGGCGCTGGCGGAATACTGGGGGGACTGGTCCATGTTGGTGTGGGCGGATATCAGGGATAGGTCATGCTTCAGCAACAATTCGATGACCCGGGGCACATGGTCTGCCAGGTTGAGGCTTTTCAGCGGCGTGAAAATGAGGGGGTGGTGTGTGATGATCAGCTCCGCCTTTTGTTCCACCGCTTCCCGGACCACTTCTTCCGTCACGTCCAGGGCTAAAAGCGCCCCGGTGACCGGGGCATCCAGGCGGCCCAGCTGAAACCCGGCGTTGTCAAACTCCTCCTGGTTGTCAAAGGGGGCAACCTGGTCCAGCCAGCGGTATATCTGTTCAACGGTTACCTTGTTCATATGCATACAATGCCTCCTTAAGATGTTGCCGCGTCTCCTCCCCCCGCTTGCCGTGCCAGGAGGCAGTGACCTGAAGCTGCCAGCGCAGGTAGTCGCCATATGCAGCCTCCGGGGTGTCCTGCACATTGAAGCCCAGGGCCTTCTGCACCGGGCTCAAGGTTTGCTCGCCTGGCAGGCTTTTGATGATGCGGTAAAACCTGCCGTTTTCACGGGTCAGGATTTCTGTGAGGATGCGGTAGCCCCGTTTTATCAGCGATTCGCGCACCAGCGGCAACTCTGTCTGCGCCCCCAGCAGGAGCAGCGCGCCCTGCACGTCCACATCCTGCTGGAGTATGCGGGCAATCAGTGCGCCGCCCATGCCTGCGATGATTACGGCGTCTGCCTTTTGACCATCCAGCGCATGCAAGCCATCTGCAGCGCTCAAACTGACCCTGTCCATCAGCCGATGGCGTATAAACAAATCCCGCGCCTTGTCGCGGGAGTGCTGGCTGATGTCGCTGACAATCATCCGCTTTACCCTGCCTGTATGGAGCAGGTGACAGGAAAGCTTGCCGTGGTCTGCCCCGATGTCGGCAGCCAGATCGCAGACGGGCACCTGTTCTGCGATCCGGGAAAGGCGGCGGTCCAGGGCTGGCAGGCGCAAGGGGGAAACTGGCTTCAATCCAGAAAATCCTTCAGTTTTTTGCTACGGCTGGGATGGCGCAGCTTGCGCAGGGCCTTGGCTTCAATCTGCCGGATGCGTTCCCGGGTGACGGCAAACTCCTTCCCCACCTCTTCCAGGGTGCGGGGGTTGCCGTCATCCAGGCCAAAACGAAGCCGCAGCACCTTGGCTTCCCGCGGGGTGAGAGAGTCCAGAACATCCCACAGCAATTCCTTCATCAGTGCGTTGGATGCAGCGTCTGCCGGGGCAGGCGCGTCCTCGTCCTGGATGAAGTCCCCCAGGTGGCTGTCCTCTTCTTCGCCGATGGGAGTTTCCAGGGACACGGGCTCCTGGGCAATTTTAATGATTTCCCGCACCTTGGCTTCGGTGATGCCCATGGCTTTCCCGATTTCCTCCGGCGTGGGTTCCCGGCCCAATTCCTGCAGCAGCTGCCTGGAGATGCGGATTAACTTGTTGATGGTTTCCACCATGTGCACGGGAATACGGATGGTGCGGGCCTGATCGGCGATGGCGCGGGTGATGGCCTGGCGAATCCACCAAGTGGCATAGGTGGAGAACTTGAACCCCTTCCGGAAATCGAATTTCTCAACCGCTTTGATCAGCCCCAGGTTGCCTTCCTGGATCAGGTCCAGAAACTGCATCCCACGGCCCACATAGCGCTTGGCGATGGAGACCACCAGGCGCAAATTGGCCTCTGCCAGCAGGTGTTTGGCGGTCTCATCCCCCGCTTCCATCCGCTGGGCCAGCTCCACTTCTTCCTCTGCCGTCAGCAGGGGCACCTTGCCGATTTCTTTTAAATACATCCGGACCGGGTCATCGATGTTGATGGCTTCCGGGATGGACAAATCAATTTCGTCCTCAGCTTCCTCTCCCTTGGGGGCTTCCGAATCCAGCTCGCCATCTTTGGTCACCTGTACCCCCAGGTTTTCCAGGGTATCCAGCACCTGCTCAAATTGATCGGGCTCAAGTTCAATGGAGGACAATGTATTCACAACTTCTTCGTTGCTGATCACGCCCTTTGATTTGGCCATCTCATAAAACTCTGTGAGCTTGGTTTGCTGTTTTTCATTTAACTTGGAGTCCAAGGGTAGCACTTCCTTTCTTAGCGAGCCTGAAAGCGGGTTTGCTTCTGAAGTTCTGTCTGCAGTTCAGTAATCAGATGGAGGGTTAAGGTGCGCTGGTCGCCTTCCTGGGTTTTCATTTCTTCCGTCAGTTGAAGAATGCGGGCGTTGAGCTTGTTGATGCGGATGGCGCGCAGACAGTCTTCAGCGGCAGTCAGGGTGCCTGCTTTGTCCAGGTCCGGCAGGCTGTTGAACAACTCCCCTGCCAGACGCCTGCCCTCCTCGTCCTCCATGTCTTCCATGATGCTGGTGGGCTTGCGGCCTGACAGCAGGGCGCCTGCAATGCCACGCAGGCGGTCGTCCTTGAAGTCTTCCAGCACAACCAGATTAAGCGGCAGCTTGCCGGTCGCCAGCAGGGCCGCCAACGTAAACTCTGATTGGTTGTAGCTGGGGGTTTCCCGTTTGGGTTTGCGCTCAAGCGGGGCTTGATACAGCGGATGTTTGCCGCCCTTCTGGTTTTGCCGCATCTGCAGCGCGAGGACTTCCTTGGCAATCCCTGTTTTCAATGCTATTCTACCCAGATAATAGTCTGTCTCAACCGGTTCCGTGATGATTTGTAGTGTTTCACAAGCTTTCCTGGCATATTCCCGCTTGCTTTCATCATTGCTCATATCAAACTGGGATTCCAGATGAATCAAACGGAAGGCCATGGCCGGCAGCGGTTTCAAAGCCGAAAACCCCTCAAGGCCCCGCTGGTGGATGAAATCGTCCGGATCCAGGCCATCCGGGAAGCGCAGCACCCTGGCTTTGACGCCTTCCTGGTGCAGCACATCCAGGGCCCGGAGGGTGGCCGTCTGGCCGGCTTCATCCCCATCATAGGCAATCCAGATTTCGGGGGCGTAGTTCTTCATCAGCCGCGCCTGCTCCTGGGTCAGGGAGGTGCCCAGGGTGGCGACCGCATTGCCAATGCCCACCTGGGACAGGGCAATTACGTCCAGATAACCTTCCACCAGATAAAGTTGATCCAGGTTGCGCATTTTCCGCAGCAGGTTGATGCCGTAGACATTGTAGCGCTTGTTGAAAATCAGGCTGTCGGAGGTGTTGAGGTATTTGGGCTGGGCATTGCCCATGGCCCGGGCACCAAAGCCGATGGTTTGAGCGTAGCGGTTGATGATGGGAAACATCACCCGGTCCCTGAAGGTGTCATACCGGGAATTTTCCTTGACGGTAATCAGGGCTGCCTGCTGTAGTTCCTCCATGGTAAAGCCCTTTGATTGCAGGTGCGTCAGCAGGCTGTCCCATTCGTTGGGCGCATAGCCCAGGCCAAACCTGCGGATCACCGCATCATCCACCCCCCGGTCATGAAGGTAGGACAGGGCTTCATGGTGTTCGGGCAGCCAGATCTGCTCATGATAAAACACAGCCGCCTCCCTGGACGCTTCGTGCAAGCGCTCCCTAAGGCTGCGCCGCTGGGCTTCCTCCGGATCATCCTCCAAAACAGGCGGGGGCGGCAGATGGAACTGCTTTGCCAGGTACAGCAGGGCTTCCGGATAGCTGAGCTTCTCCATCTCCATCACAAACTGGGCCACGTTGCCGCTGGCCTTGCAGCCAAAGCAATAGTACAGGTTCAGTTCCCCGTTGACGGAAAAAGATGCTGTTTTCTCGTTATGAAACGGGCACAGGCCCCAGTGGCGCTGTCCCCTTTTCTGAAGTGGCACATAGTTGGAAACGATGTCGACGATGCTGGATGCTGCATACACTGAATCGACCCATGCTGTTGGAAACCGTGGAGCCATCCACACACCGCCTTTCTACCATACTTTCAAATCAAAACACAGAAAACGCCTCGGGCATAAACAGTTGCCGGAACAGCCGGATGGCGTAGCGGTCCGTCATGGATGCAATGAAGTCCACCACAGCCCGCGGCACCCCTTCATCATCTGCAATCTCCCGGAACTCTGCCGGCATCTGGCCGGGGTTCCCGATGAAATGCTCATACAGACGCTTCAGGATAAAATCGCATTTCTGTTCTTCATCGCTGCGCCAGGAATCCTGGTAGACATGCTCAAAGAGGAAGGCGCGCATGGTGTCTGTGGCCTGCTGCACCGCTTCGCTCATGCGGATCACTTCCTGGTCTTCGCTGTGCACCAGGATGTCGGTGATCATCGTGTTGATGCGTTCGCCATGGGTCTCCCCCAGCACCTGGATGGCGTCCCGGGGCAGCTGGGCTGGGTGGAGGATGCCGGCCCGGATGGCATCATCAATGTCATGGTTGATGTAGGCGATGCGGTCCGACCTGGCTACCACCATGCCTTCCAGGCTGGAGGCCTGGGAGGAACCGGAATGGTTGACGATGCCGTTGCGCACTTCATAGGTCAGGTTCAGTCCGCCTTTTCGCTCCAATTTGTCCACCATGCGCAGGCTTTGCATGTAGTGCTTAAAGCCGCCTGGATAGACCTCGTTTAAGGTGCGTTCTCCGATGTGTCCAAAAGGCGTGTGTCCCAAATCATGGGCCAGGGCGATGGCTTCCGTCAGGTCCTCATTCAGGCGCAGGCCCCGGGCGATGGTCCGGGCCACCTGGGCCACTTCCAGGGTGTGGGTGAGCCGGGTGCGGTAATGGTCCCCTTCCGGCGCTAAAAACACCTGGGTTTTGAATTGCAGCCGGCGGAAGCCCTTGGAATGGATGACCCGGTCCCTGTCCCGCTGAAACTCTGTCCGGGTGTGGTCCGGGCTGATGGGCTTTTGCCGGCCTTTGGAATGGAGGCTTTTGGCTGCGAAGCGCGACAAATGGACCAGTTCTGCCTGTTCCAGCATCATTTTTACGGTCACGTGCTATTCCTCCCACTCACGGCATCGCTGGTAACATCATACCCAAAGATGGGATGAACTAACGAAAAAGCACCTGCAGAAACGAAAAAGCCGCTGGTCAGCGGCTTGCTTAGCGGGAGGGCTGCATCAGAAGCCTTGTTCCTTCAGCCATGCCCGTTCAGCCCCGGTGAGCCTGGCCTTTTCCAGCAGATCAGGCCTTCTTTGCGCGGTCGCCAGCAGGCGCTGCTGTCTGCGCCAGTTCTCGATTTCAGCATGATGCCCGCTGAGGAGCACCTCGGGCACGGCCATGCCCTCAAACTCCCGGGGACGGGTGTAATGGGGGTATTCCAGCAGCGCATCATCAGAAAAGCTTTCCTCATCGGGGCTGCTGTCATCCCCCAGGACGCCCTCCTGCAGACGGCTGATGCAGTCGATGAGCACCATGGCCGGCAGTTCGCCGCCAGTCAGGATGTAGTCGCCGATGGAGATTTCCAGATCGATGTATTTGCTGATCACCCGCTCATCTACGCCTTCATAGTGGCCGCACAGAATCATCAAGGCCCGCTGGTCCTTCAATTCCAGGGCGAGTGCCTGGGTCAGGGGCCGGCCCCGGGGGCTCATGAAGATCCGCAGCCCCTGGTAGGGATCCGGTGCCACCGCCTTGATGGCATCTGCGATGGGCTGGGGGGTCATCAGCATGCCGGCGCCGCCGCCGTAAGGATAGTCATCGGTGTTTTTGTGTTTGGCGGCAGAAAAAGGGCGGATGTCCGTCACCTGAAGGTCAATCAGGCCGGTTTCCCTGGCCCTGGCGATGATGCTGGCATTCAAGGCTTCAAACATCTCCGGAAAGATGGTGAGCACATCAATCTTCAAAGATGGAGACCTCCCAGAGCCTGTCCGCATCTGCCAGGATGATTTTTGCCGCAACATCCACAGAAAGAATCACATGGCGCAAGGCGGGCACCAGCAGCCTTCCCTTGTCTGTTGCCACCACATAGACATCGTTGGCCCCGGGCTGCAGCACATCCTGAAGCACGCCAATCCGCGTACCCTGGGTGTCTGTCAGGGTGCAGCCAATCAAATCCACAATGAAGTTTTCGTAGGCTTCAAGGGGCACGGCTTCGCTGCGGGGCACCAACAGCATGGCGTTCCGCCGCAGTTCTGCATCTTCTATGCTGTTGTCTTCCCCCAGGTTCAAGTACACAAAGCCGGAGCGGATGCTGATCTTGCTGACTGCCACCTGCTCTGGCGCCTCGTTTCCATGGCGCAGGAATACCCGGGACAACATAGAAAAACGACCGGGGTCATCTGTGTCCGGTCTGATTTTCACCTGGCCCTTTAGGCCTTGCGGCCGGAGGACCTGTCCAATGGACAGGTAGCCTTCCAGGGGTTTGTCCATTACTGAATCTCCACGAAGACGGGCTTGCCGCCTTTTTCGGTGGCTGCCTTCACCACCGTCCGGATGGCCTTGGCAATACGGCCCTGGCGGCCAATCACCTTGCCCATGTCGTCCGGGGCCACGTTCAGTTCCAGGATGATGGCATCCGGCCCGTTGGTTTCAGTCACCTGCACCTGATCCGGCTGGTCCACCAGGGATTGCGCGAGAAATAAAACCAGCTCTCTCATCCTGTCCTCAGCCTTCAATTGCGCCGGTCTTCTTCAGCAGGATGCGCACGGTGTCGGAAGGCTGGGCGCCGTTCTTCAGCCAGGCAACCGCTTTTTCGTTGTCAATCTTGATTTCAGCGGGCTGCTTCATGGGGTCATAGGTGCCGATTTCTTCGATGAAGCTGCCGTCCCGGGGGTTCCTTTCATCGGTGACGACCACGCGGTAGAAGGGGTGCTTTTTCATCCCCATCCTCTTCAAACGAATCTTAACTGCCATGTTGGTTCCTCCTTGATTAATCTATCTGGAATCAGGTGTCCTGATTTCCTGCTTACATAAAGGGCAAGCCGCGCATGCCGCGGGCCAGCCCGCGCTTGTTGCCCATCATTTGTTTGAGCATCTTGCGCATCTGGTCAAACTGTCGCATCAACTGGTTGACATCGGCCACGGTGACGCCTGCCCCTGCAGCAATCCGCTTGCGGCGGCTGGCGTTGAGAATGTCCGGGTTCTTGCGCTCCCTGAGGGTCATGCTGCGGATGATGGCTTCGGGTTTTTTCAGGGTCTGGTCATCCACTTCAACATTTTTGAGCTTGTTGCCCACCCCTGGCAACATCCCCAGCACGTTTTGCAGGGGCCCCATTTTCTTCAGCTGCTGCATTTGCTCCAGAAAGTCGTCCAGGCTCAGGTCCTGGGGCTGTTTCCTGGCCGCCTTTTCGGCTTCCTGCATGTCAAAGGATTCGGTGGCCTTTTCAATCAGGGTAAGCACATCGCCCATGCCCAGGATGCGGGAGGCCATGCGGTCCGGATGGAAGGGCTCGATGTCGGTCAGCTTCTCCCCCGTGCCCGCAAACTTGATGGGTTTGCCGG
>Ga0209510_1001383_pt1 | contig 27830 bp, 26 predicted proteins | sample BiotimSIPDNA_FD_185749 | JGI IMG/M metagenome (GOLD analysis project Ga0209510, IMG submission 185749) | Anaerobic biogas reactor microbial communites from Washington, USA - Biogas_R1 time_0 SIP DNA (SPAdes) (version 2) | ecosystem: Engineered > Bioreactor > Anaerobic > Unclassified | place...
CACTTTTACAGGACATAGTGGTAATTTTCTCCCTGGCAGTAGTAGTTTTGTACCTGTGTCATAGCATTAAAGTACCTTCAATAGTTGGATTTCTGTTAACCGGTATAATAGCCGGACCCCATGGTTTGGCTCTGGTCAAATCCATTGAGCAGGTTCAGCTAATTGCTGAATTCGGCGTTATACTCCTGTTATTCAGCATTGGTCTGGAGTTTTCATTTAAAAGTCTGATGAAAATGAAAACTACAGTTTTAATAGGTGGAAGCTTGCAGGTGGGTTTTACTATTGCCCTTGGGGCTATGCTGGCATACCTGTTTGGTTTATCGATTAATCAGGCTGTTTTTGTTGGATTTCTGGTTTCTCTTAGCAGTACGGCGATTGTTTTGAAACAAATGGGGGAACGGGCTGAACTGGATAGTCCCCATGGCAAGATTAACCTGGGGATATTAATATTTCAGGATATCATTGTTGTATTAATGATGCTGTTGGTACCTTTGCTGGGCGGAGCAGAGGGTATGAGTGAACCGGTATGGTTTATTCTGGCTAAAGCAGCCGGAGTTATATTCCTCATAATCATATTATCCATTTATGTAATACCTCCCCTGCTTTATCAGGTTACGCGCACCGGCAGCCGTGAACTTTTTATGCTCTCAATAATCGTTATCTGTTTTGCTGTAGCTGAGTTAACTAACAGTGCAGGTTTATCGCTGGCTTTAGGAGCTTTTATGGCGGGACTGATCATTGCCGACTCTGAATACAGTCATCAGGCCCTGGCAAACATTATTCCTTTCTTGGATACCTTTACGAGTCTGTTCTTCGTTTCCATAGGTATGCTGCTTAACCTTTCTGCTATATCGGGACATTTGGGCACCATACTGCTTATAACTGCCGCAGTATTACTAATGAAAGCAATCATAGCTTCCCTGGCTACTCTTGTACTGGGTTATCCTTTACGTACTGCCATACTGGTAGGTTTCAGCCTGTCACAGGTGGGGGAATTTTCATTTATTCTTTCTCAGACAGGCATACAGCACGGATTGATCAGTCAGGGGTTATATCAGGGATTCTTATCCGCATCTATATTAACCATGATGCTGACCCCATTTATAATTGCTTTTGCCCCGCAGGCAGTAAAATATATTACCCAACTACCTATTCCGCAAAGACTGCTCACCGGGACTCATCCGGAAGTCCTCGATAAAGAAATTGACGATTATCATGATCATCTGATAATAATTGGCTATGGACTAAATGGCCGAAATCTATCCAGAGCTGCTAATTATGCCAAAGTCCCTTATATTGCCCTGGATTTAAATTCTGAAACTGTACGCGTAGAACAGGCCAATGGTGAACCCATTTATTATGGGGATGCTACGCAGGAAGTAGTGTTGGAAAAAGCAGGTGTTGAGAAGGCCAGGGTTATGGTAATTGCCATTTCAGATCCGGCTGCTACCCGTAGAATAATTACTACCGCCAGGAGAATGAGTCCGGGAATTCATATTATCGTTAGAACCAGATTTATTTCTAATGTTGATGACCTGCACAACCTGGGAGCCAATGAGGTAATTCCGGAAGAATATGAAACTTCCATAGAAATATTTGCCCGTGTACTAAATAGATACCTGGTACCAGTTGATGAAATAGAGAGTTTTATTAATATGGTTCGCAGTGAGGATTATGAAATGTTTAGAAGCATTTCCCGTTTAGAAGCTCAGGATGATTTTTACTTACAGTCTATCAATCTCTGGACCATCCGGGTAGGAGAAACCTTTTTATATAGGGATGCCAAAATATCTGAAGTTGATTTTCGTAACCGTTATGGCATTAGTGTAATTGCCATTCGTCGTAATGATGGATTAATATCTAACCCGGGTGCGGATGATATTATCAGCATGGGAGACTTATTAATTGTAATCGGGGAACCGGAACAGATTAATCAGCTGTTTAAACCGGTCGCATCATAGTTTCTTTCAGTTTTGGTTATAAATCATGACTTATTCCTAACACGTTCTCAACTGGAATAACAAAAGCAATCCCTTTTCCCGGCTTGGCCAAATCTACATCAGCAACTATCTTATCGAGCGTTTCTTTACATTTATCTTCTTTAACCAGTATTAGAACAATCTCTTTTTCCGGTTCGATGGTAATCCCGAAAATTTTTGCTTGTTCATGAATGCCGGATCCCCGCCCATATAAGACTGTACCCCCCTTGGCTCCAGCCTTTTTGGATGCTGCAATAACCTTTCCAGCCATACCTTTATTGACAATAGTCACAATTAATTGGTAATCGGTTAAAACCATCCTTTATACCTCCTCATATTGCCGGGCATTCTTTTTCTCGATCATGGAATATAAAGTACCCAGGAGTAATACTGTAATAATTGGTGCCAAAGCTACTAAACTAATTAGGCCAAAACCATCCAACATGGGATCCCGTCCTTCAATATTAGATGTAACCCCAAGTGCCATAGTCAAAATAAAAGCAACTGTCATTGGACCTGTTGCAGCACCTCCCGAATCAAAGGCAATGGCAACAAAAGTAGATGAACAAAACTTAGTTAATATAAAAGCTAAAATATAGCCTGGAACTAGTAAATACATTAGTGGAATTCCATACAACACTCTAGCCATAGCCAAAGCAACAGAAATACCTACTCCTATACACAAGGTTATCAGCATGGTATTTTGAGTAATATAGCCACCTACGCCTTTTTCCACCTCATAATTCAATACTCTTACAGCAGGCTCAGCCATAATTACAACAAAACCTAACACAAAACCCAGTGGAATAAGCATCCAGGAATAAGAAAGGTTGCTTAAAACAATGCCAATTTTCTCTCCAACTGGCATTAGCCCGGTATAGACACCCTGTAAAAAAAGCGTCAAACCAATTAAAACAAACAGTAATCCCACGATAACCCTTATTATTTGTTCGCGGGTAGTTTCCAATAAAAATACCATAGATACAATAAAAAGCACTGTTAAAGGAGCTATAGCCCGCAAAACTTCCAGGAAAGTATATTCTATATCATAAAAGGCTGTAAATATAACTTCAATCAATGTAACACTCCTAATAAAAGTACAGCAATTATAGGCCCTACTGAAGCCAAACCAACTAGTCCAAACCCGTCTGTGGCAGAGTCTTTACTTTTAAAAACAGATGCTACCCCTAACCCCAGAGCCAGGATAAAAGGCACTGTTATTGGACCAGTTGTAACTCCTCCAGCATCCATACCAATTGGTACAAATCTCTCATCAACTATTACTGCCAGTAGAAATACCAGAGCATAACTTGCCAAAAGAATATTGCGTATGGGAATAGATTTAATTATTCTAACCAGAGCCAAAGCAACAAAAATACCAACTCCCAATGCGATAGAAATAATCAGGGTACTTTTACTTATCGTTCCTCCGGTTACCATATCAAATTGCGTAGCTAGAACTCGCACATCCGGTTCTGCTACAGTTACAACAAATCCAACCAAAAATCCGCATAGTATTATTATCCAAAGATTACCGAACAGGGTAATTTTAGTGCCAATATCTTCTCCTATAGCGAGTAAGCCTAAATGAATCCCTAATAAAAATATTATTAGACCTGTGCTTATTAAAATCATACCAATTGTAAACTGAATAACATCATCTATGGGGAGAGAGAGGACTGAAAATTGCAAAATATATATAATTAATATAATTGGTAAAACAGCATATATGACTTCTAATACCGTTCGTTTTATTGACTCCATCAAAGACTCCAATCTATACAGTTATAAGCTATTTTCACCAGCATAACTACATCCTAGCATAAGCACTACATCAAGTAAAGAGAGGCTATTACTGGGCAGGGCGACATGAGGAGCCCGTTTTGAAACTATTTTAAAAATGCTGTACGGAATGATATCATTAAAGAATTGTTAACCATATGGGATAATTGATTCGAAAAATTGCTAAATTTATTGGACATAAATCAGAAGCAAAAAGAACGTCAGACTGCTTCCATCAATAAAGAAGAACCATGCATTTGATTATTAAAGCATGGTTCTTCTTTATTTTTGATTGTATAACCAAATTACATGGGGGACGATATTTCAGGAGGTTCTATATAATCTTTATTACGCAGTACAAAAACAATTATTGGTCCGGGTATGAGGAACAAAATAGAAACTACCGTCAGAATTATAGGGGTGGAATCGGTAGTATAACGAGAAAACAGGAAATAAAGAGCCCCGCCCATCAAAACAGCGGTGGCCAGGGAGAAAATAATTCCCAGGAGAGGTATTAATGATAAGACCCACAGACCTACGGCGCCGGCCAGCAGATAAAGACCAGGCTGGTCAACATTATAATTAGCAATTTTCACCGGACCGATTAGTTCACCCATAGTATAAAGCTGTGCAACTGGAATAAAAGCCAACCATGGATTTTCAAGGTTGCGTCTTTTAGCCATGGTATACAGGCCAAAACTGAATAAAAGATAAAGAACAATACCAACCAGAACAAATAAAAATGATAGACCTGCTAGAAATGCTAATCCCATGGCATCTCCCGGGCCTGGTCCATAACCGGGTGTTGGACTCAAAAAAATCGCCTCCTTTAAATTTGTTAATATTTCTTTCTATATATATGCGATATTTTCCTTTATTGGCTATATATGATGGCTGGAAATTATTATGTGCTTGCCAGTTAACCGTTACAGGTGGTATTCTGTAGATGTAGTAAGGTAGGGCAAGATCTTGGTAAAAAAATTGTAGGACGGAAGTATGGTGGGAAAATATAAACCGTGGGTAAACCATTGGTGATATTTCGCCATGGTTTTTTTGTTTTTCTCACCTCAATCATGAGAGAGGAGATTATTGGTATGATTATCGTAATGGAAGCTTTTACTGAACAGGACCAGATTAATATGGTCAGTGAAAAATTAAAGGAGAAAGGTTTTCAGGTTCATCTGTCTCAGGGAGTGGAACGTACAATCATAGGTGCAATAGGGGAAAAGACTCCCGAAGTGATGGAATTGTTTGAAACCCTGCCGGGGGTGGAAAAGGTAGTTCCAATATTACAACCCTTTAAACTGGCCTCCAAAACATTTCAGCCTCAGCAAAGTGAAGTGCAGGTTGGTACTCAGGTAATTGGTCAGGGGCAAATACAAATAATTGCCGGTCCCTGTGCAGTGGAAAGTCGTGATAAATACCTGGAAATAGCTCAGGCTGTTAAAGAAACCGGAGCTACAATGCTAAGAGGTGGTGCTTTTAAACCTCGCACCTCCCCATATTCTTTTCAGGGTTTGGAAAAAGAGGGCCTGGAGATTTTAGCAGAGGCTCGGGAATTAACCGGCCTGCCGGTTGTTACTGAAATAGTTGACCCACGCATGGTGGATGAAGTTGCCCAATATGTAGATATGCTACAGGTAGGGGCTCGTAACATGCAGAATTTCTTTCTGCTTAGAGAATTAGGGAAAATAAATAAGCCGGTGCTGTTAAAGCGGGGGCCTTCGGCTACAATAGAAGAATGGATTATGGCGGCTGAATACATTATTTCCGGTGGGAACAAACAGGTTATAATGTGTGAACGGGGGATTCGCAGTTTTGAAACCTACACGCGTAATACCCTGGATTTAAGTGCAGTGCCATTAATAAAACAATTAACCCATTTACCGATTATTGTAGACCCAAGTCACGGAACCGGTAAATGGAAATTGGTAGGGCCTATGGCTATGGCAGCAATTGGTGCCGGCGCTGACGGCATTATGGTGGAAGTCCATCAGAATCCCAGTGAAGCCTTGTCAGATGGACCTCAATCACTAACACCCGAGAATTTTGCCCGTCTGGTTACCCGGGTTAAAAAAATGTCTGAGGCTCTGCAAGATAATTAATGAGGGATACTATGAAAACGGATGTTACAATTATAGGCCTTGGTCTTATTGGTGCTTCGTTGGGTCTGGCTTTTAAAAATGCTAATCTGAACGGGACCATAATTGGCGTAGATAATGATCAGCAGGTAGTTGAAAAAGCTATTGCGATTGGAGCTATAGATCGGGGGGACTCTTTAAAATCAGCAGTTGTGGCAGCGGATATAATTATTATTTGTACGCCGTTGGCCGCTTTTCCGGAGATACTGGCAAAAATAAAACCGGTGATAAAATCAGGCAGTATTGTAACTGATGTAGGCAGTACCAAAGCAGAAGTGATGCGACTATTTGAGCAGCTTCCATCCGGGGTATGGGCTATAGGCGGACACCCAATGGCCGGAGCAGAGTTAAAAGGCATCCGTGGCGCTGACAGCTACCTGTTTGAAAATGCGGTTTATGTATTAACACCCGGACAGGATACGCCAGAACATATAGTTAAAAGGTTAAGTCAGCTATTAACCATGACCGGAGCAAGAATACAAATATTGGATGCCGCTCTGCATGACCAATTGGTTGCCACAGTAAGTCATGTACCACATTTGGCAGCGGTTGCCCTTGTAAATTCCACTGAAGGCAATCCTGATACCCTTAGATTAGCTGCGGGCGGATTTAGAGATACTACTCGTATAGCTTCATCCAATCCGGATTTGTGGATAGATATACTGCAATCGAACCGGCAAAGCATAATAGCGGGTTTGGAAACATTAACCAAACTGCTGACTGATTTGACCCGACAACTGGCCAGTGGTGAAGATAAAAAACTATTGGAGGGGTTATACCGGGCTCGGGATATCAGAGAAATGATACCCCAGGTTAAAAAAGGATTATTACCTGGTTTTGTGGATGTAATTTGTATTGTACCTGATCGACCGGGAATAATAGGAGAGCTGGGTAGAATTTTAGGCGAAGACCATATAAACATAGTTGATATTGAGATTCTAAGGGTCCGTGAAGGTGATGGGGGAACCATTCGTCTGGGCGTTCCTAACCTGGCAGATGGAATCAGAGCAGTTGAAGCTCTGCAGAATTATGAAATTAAAGCCTGGGTGAGATAGGAGAGAAGGATGCAAGAAAAAATTAATCCTGTAAAAGCTTTACGCGGTGATATTGAAGTAAGTGCAGATAAATCTATTTCTCATCGATCTGCGATTTTTGCTGCTTTAGCCCAGGGTGAAAGCCGAATTAAAAATTATCTGCTGGCTGAAGATACCCTTTCTACCTGCCATTGTATAGAGCAGTTGGGGGTAAAGATTGTACAGGATAAAAATAACTTTATAATAAATAGTCCGGGAATAGAAGGCTTAATTGAACCAGCTGCAGTTCTTGATTGTGGAAATTCAGGCACTACTATGCGCTTAATGTCCGGTTTGCTGGCGGGAAGACCATTTTATTCGGTTTTAAGTGGAGACGAATCGTTAAGTAATCGCCCCATGCGCCGTATAGTTGAACCGTTATCTTCTATGGGAGCCCATATCTGGGGGCGTGAGAATAATAGCAAACCCCCACTGGCTATTCAGGGCAGTAAGTTGCAGGGTGGTATGTTCAACATGTCAGTAGCCAGCGCTCAGGTAAAGTCAGCCTTATTATTGGCGGGTTTGCAGGCGGATAATTCTACTGTAATAATTGAACCGCATCGTTCCCGTGATCACAGTGAACGTATGTTACAAGCTATGGGTGCTGATCTCAGTATAGAAGATAATAAGATTACTCTAAGCCCAGGTAAACCATTATCTGTATGTGACTGGACGATACCAGGTGATATTTCTTCCGCAGCTTTTTTTCTGGTAGCAGCCACCATAGTTCCAAATTCAGAGTTGAGAATTCGTCAGGTAGGTATAAACCCAACCCGTACGGGTATTATTCAGGTACTTATGAAGATGGGTGCCAATATAAAGATTGAAAATAGTACCATTATTGCTGGAGAACCGGTTGCTGATTTAATAATTAAAAGTGCGCCATTAAAAGCAATAACCGTAAATAAAGAAATGATCCCGGAAATGATTGATGAAATACCGGTTTTGGCAGTAGCTATGGCTGTGGCCAAGGGTGAATCAATAGTTCAGGGGGCCAATGAACTAAGAGTGAAAGAAACTGATCGCATTAAAGCCATATCTACAGAATTAAGAAAAATGGGAGTAGATATTACCGAGCTGGAAGATGGATTTGTAGTAAAGGGGAATCCAGAGGGGCTAAAATCTGCTCAGGTATTCTCATATGGAGATCATCGTATTGCCATGAGTTTAGCGATAGCTGCCCTGGTAGCCGATAAAACTACGGAAATATTGTCATCGGAAGCTGTAAATATATCTTTTCCAGAGTTTTGGTGTATTATGGAAAGAATTATTGCATAGTATGATATCAACCCGAAAACAATTTTTTAATAGCCCTTCCCAGCGGGAAGGGCTATTAATTTCGGATGACTATTAAAGGTGAAAATGTTTCCCCGCCGGAAGCAATATGATAAAATATATAGGAAATTAGCTGGGTGGTACAAAATGAAAATTGCTATAGATGGACCGGCTGGAGCTGGAAAAAGTACTCTAGCCAGACGTTTGGCCGAGAAACTTAATTATATTTATATTGATACCGGAGCTATGTACCGGGCTTTAACCTGGGAAGCTCTGCGTAAAGAGATTAACATAAATAATGCTACAATAATGGCCGAGCTTGCTCGCACTACTGACATTCACTTCATGATTAATTCATCACAAAGAGTAATATGCAACGGAATAGATATAACCGAGCAAATTCGTACTCCGGAAGTAACCCTGGCAGTATCACAAGTAGCTGCCCATAGAGAAGTACGGGAGTTAATGGTAAGTAAACAGCAGCAAATGGCACAGGCAGTATCAGTAGTAATGGATGGCCGTGATATTGGCGAGTGCGTGATGCCTGATGCTGACTACAAATTTTATATTACTGCCAGTATTAAAGAAAGAACCCGCAGAAGAGCAGCAGAATTGAAAGCCAATGGTTATGAGGCAAGTGAACAAAACATAAGCAAAGAAATCCAGGATAGAGATTATAATGACACCCATCGTACAACCGGCGCATTAAAAGTCCTGAAAGATTCCATTATAATTGATACCAGCAACCTCACTATAGATGAAGCATTGAATACTCTTCTGGAAATTATCGAAAGGTGAAATTATGTTCTATAGAATAATGCGCGCTTTGGTACGAGTAATATTTTTGGTGTTGGGCATGAAGTCAGAAGGGTTGGACAACATACCAAATGAGGGAGCAGTTATAATCGCAGCCAATCATGTCAGCATTTGGGATCCGATAGTAATTGGCGCAGCTTTAGAGCGTCCGATTAATTTTATGGCCAAAGCGGAATTATTCAGGAATTCCCTGTTCTCGTTTATATTTCGAAACTTAAACGCTTTTCCGGTAAAAAGGGGATCTGCTGATCGGACTGCGCTTAGAAACTCCTTGGAGCTTTTACAAAATGGCCAGGTATTGGGGATATTTCCTGAAGGCACCAGGAACACAGACGGAATGGCCAAAGTACAGAATGGCGTAGCTATGATTGCTCTAAAATCGGGTGCTCCAATAGTTCCTGTTGCCTGTATCGGCACCCAGTATAATATTCCCTTTGGTTGGTTCAGACCTTTCATTGTAAGAATAGGAAGACCAATATATATGGACAAATATGCCGGTAAAAAAGTTAATTCAGCCACTTTAGACCAGGTAAGTGATGACATCATGAAGGAAATTGATCGTCTTTTGTGTAAATAAAGAAGGATTTATTAATACTAATACGAAATATATATAATTTTGTGGAGGGTTAACCTTTGCGTATAATTTTAGCCCGGCAGGCAGGTTTTTGTGCCGGAGTTAAACGGGCCATTGATATTGCTGAGGAGTGCTGTGACCAGGAGTATAGTTTCTATTCTCTGGGACCGTTGGTTAACAACGATGAAGTGGTTAGACGATTGGAAAGCAGGGGGATTATTCCTATTGAGACTCTGGAACAGGTAAATCCACCTAATCGTCTAATTATTCGTTCCCACGGAGCTTCCCGTGGTCTGCTGCTCGAGGCCCAATCCAAAGGAATAGAAATTATTGATGCTACCTGTCCGCTGGTTAAACAAGTCCATGAACTGGTCGCGTCGCTTCGAGGTGAAGGTTATGATATTGTAATATTTGGCGATATTAATCATCCGGAAGTACAGGGTATATTAGGATGGTGTGATAATAAAGCATTAGTAATTAATGATGTAAATCAGGTATCACAAATTAAACCGGGACAAAAAATAGCAATAGTATCACAAACCACGAAAGATGAAAATAAATTCTATGACCTGGTTGAAGCAATTAACCTCAAAATAGGGGAAGTAAAAGTTTATAATACCATTTGTGCTGCTACTAAAAAGCGGCAACAAGCTGCCCGTGAGTTAGCTCAGGAAGTTGAGCTTATACTGGTAATAGGTGACAGGAAAAGTTCTAATACAACTACTCTTTTACGGGAGTGCCAAAACACCGGGGTAAAATCATATCAGGTACAAAATGCTGAAGAAATTGAGCCTGATTGGTTTGAGGGAGTTTCAACGGTAGGAATTACTGCCGGGGCTTCAACTCCGGATTGGATAATTAAGGAGGTAATGGATAGGATGACATTGTTGGAAGAAAATGACAAACAGGAAACTAATGGAGAAATCACTAACGAGGAATCATTTGCCCATATGGAGGCTGAAATGGCTGATTTCACTACTCCTTCCCGAGGAGATATTATAAATGGAAAGGTTATTGAAGTCCGGGATGATGAAGTTATGGTAGATGTAGGCGGGAAATCAGAAGGAATTATTCCTAGGCGGGAACTAGCAGTTCAAGATGTTGAATCTGCCCGCGACCTTGTAGCAGTAGGAGATGAAATTGAAGTAATGGTTCTGAAATGGGATGATGACGGAACTATTCTCTTGTCCAAAAAGAAAGTCGACTCACAAAAAGTAATGGATAGCCTGGAAAAGGCTTTTGAATCCGGAGAAGTAGTTGAAGGCACAGTAACCGGCAGTGTCAAGGGTGGGTTATTGGTAGATGTTGGCGTAGTAGCCTTTTTACCAGCCTCTCATGTTGAAGATGGTTATGTCAAAAATTTGGATGACTATATTGGCAACATTTATCGTTTTAAGATTATTGAGTTCAATCGTAACAAAAGGCGGGGTTCCCAGGTGGTATTATCCCGTAAAGAACTGGTAGCGGGAGAAAAAGCCAAATTAAAAGAAGCCTTCTGGCAGAATATCGAAGAAGGACAGACTAAAAAAGGTAAAGTTAAGAGAATAGTTGATTATGGAGTGTTCATTGATCTGGGTGGATATGAAGGCTTATTGCATGTTTCTGAGCTGGATCATCACAGAATTGATCATCCCTCCAATGTGGTAAGCGAGGGAGAGGAAATTGATGTATTTATTCTGGCTCTGGACAGAGAGAAAGAGAGAGTTTCATTAAGCCGTAAACAGTTAATTAAGAGCCCCTGGCAAATTGTTCTGGAAAAGTATAATGAAGGCGATATAATTGAGGGTAAAGTAGTTCGTTTAGCACCCTTTGGCGCTTTTGTGGAAATTGAACCTGGAGTAGATGGATTGGTTCATATTTCTCATCTAGCTAATTACCGGGTAGAAAAACCCGAGGATATTGTTCAGCCTGGTCAAACGATTAATGTAAAAATATTAAGCATTGATGCTGAGCAAAAGAGAATTGGTTTGTCGATCAGAGAAGTTGCCGCAGATACTGAACGCAGCGAGGTAGAAGAATATCTGGACAACCAGGAATAGATTGCTATTGAGGTGATCCATAGTGCCAATTTTTGAATTCGAGTGTAAAGACTGTGGCCAGAAGTTTGATTTAATGATATCCAATGCCGACAAAGATAAAGTTAAATGTCCGCAATGCGGCACTGGTAACATAAAACAATTAATATCGCTGTTCAATAGCAGCGGCGGGGGAAGCAAATATTCCAATTTGCCGCCTGGTTGTGCCGGATGTGCACAACAGGGAGGCTGAGGGGCTGGATTTTAAGCTGCCGGGAGGCAGCTTTTTCCTTAGGTTATTAAAGGGTATTGTCAACTTAACTAAATTTGAAGGGTGCAGCCATTATGAAGGCCAGTGGAGCAATTCTAGCCGGGGGCAAAAGTTCCCGTATGAAGTTCAATAAAGCATTTGCCCAAATTGACCAGCAAATGTCAATTGAAATAATTATACATAAATTTAAGTCAATATTTTCGGAGACTATTATTATCAGCAACGAACCGGAACTTTTTCAGGGTTTTAATTTACCTGTATTTACTGACGTTTATCCCCGCCTGGGACCAGTTAGTGGAATACATGCAGCGTTATACTATGCTAATTATGAACCGGTCTTTATTTTAGGATGTGACATGCCGTTTTTAAGTACCCAACTTATCGAAAATATGATTTCCAGAATTGATAACTACCATTCTGTGGTTCCTTCAATAGACGGGTTTCTGCAGGCAACGGCAGCAGTATACAGTAAAACCAGCCTTCCCATATTTGAAGGTTGTTTAAAAACCCAAAAACTTAAACTAACCCGTATCCTGAAAGAAGAACTGAATTCCCTGGTTTTAAATGAAGATAATATGCGCCCATTCGGGGAAATAAGTGACATGTTCTTTAACCTTAATGATAATGAGACTTTGGAACAGGCAAGAAAGATAGCAGGGAGGTTAAGACAATCAGGACTAATCGTAAGGCCGAACATATCAGAATAGCCAGTAGTCTTCAGGACGGTCCGGCTAATACCGGTTTTGCTGATTTGCATCTTATTAATCAATCAGTTCCCGACCATGACTTTGAAGATATTAATCTGCAAGTTGATTTTCTGGGCAAACAATTGGAATATCCAATAATTATAAATGCTCTGACCGGAGGTACTTCTCAGGCGCAAAGAATTAACCGGGTACTGGCACATATGTCCGCAGCCTATGGAATAGCTATGGCAGTTGGTTCTCAAACAGTTGCATTCGAAGACCCGGGTTTAAGGGATACCTTTACTATAGTAAGGGAGGAAAATCCCGACGGAGTAATATTGGCTAATGTAAGTGCTTTAAGTACAGTAGAAGATGCCTTAAATGCTATTGACATGATTAGGGCAGACGGATTACAACTGCACTTTAATATACCTCAGGAATTGGCTATGACCGAAGGGGACCGCCAATTTAAAACTATGCTCACTAATGTAAAGGAGATTATAGAGGAATCTCCGGTACCAGTTATAGCTAAAGAAGTAGGCTTCGGATTAGCCAGAGAAGCAGTATTGCCGTTATTTAATGCTGGTATAAGAATATTTGACGTTGGGGGTAAAGGCGGGACTAATTTTCTGGCTATTGAAGATCAGCGCAATGGTAAATTCGGGCATGAGATTGATGAATGGGGCATCCCTACCGCAGTAAGTCTGGCAGAAATTCATAATCTGGATTTACCGATTAAGATTATTGCTTCCGGAGGAGTCAGGACTGCTCTGGATGGGGCTAAGTCATTGGCCATGGGGGCAGAATTGATTGGAATGGCTGGTCAGTTATTGCGTATACTGTTGCATGATGGTGCAGTGGAGTTGGACCGGTTTATGGAAGACTTTCTTTATCGACTAAAAGCCGTATTTCTAATGACTGGTGCAGCTAACCCGGCAACAATTCAGAGCAAACCGGTTATTATTCTGGGTGAAACGGCTGAATGGTTAAAAGCTCGTGGAATTGACCCCTTGCGCTGGGCTCGTAATTAGTAAACATATAAAAAGGCCATGACTTGCAGCCATGGCCTTAAAATTTATAAATGAATTAATTTAGAATATCATCAATATTTCCCAACAACTCTTCTATATCCTCAACGGTGCAATCTGCCATATGGGCTATGCGGAAAGTTTTATCCTTCATTTTCCCGTAACCATTGGAGATTTGGAAACCTCTTTGTCCCAGGGCACTGTTTAAAGTAGCTACATCAATATCCCGGGTATTTTTTATAGTAGTCAGAGTATTGGACAGATACTTTTCATCAGCAAACAGGGCAAAACTATTTCTGGCCCAGTTTCTGACCTTCTCGGCCATTTCTATGTGACGGGCAAAGCGATTATCCAGACCCTCCTCAAAGATGCGCTCCAGCTGATAATCCAGAGCAAACATATGTGACAGGGACGGGGTGGAAGGATACTGATAATCCTTTTTCTCAATATAATCGTACAGAGCCAGCAAATCCAGATAATAACCCCGATAGGGCACTTCTTTGGCTCTGTCTATCGCCTTACGGGAAAAAGAACAAATAGCCATTCCCGGGGGGAGTCCCAGGGCTTTTTGGGTTGAAGTTATACAGATATCAACTCCCAGACGGTCAACCTCAATTTTACTGCCACCCATGGAACTAACTGCATCCAGGCAAAAAACCACCTCAGGATACTTTTTTACCGTGGCAGCAATCTCATCCATAGGATTCATCAGACCGGTTGAAGTTTCGTTATGGGTTACCGTAATCAGGTCATATTTGCCGGTGGAAAGTACTTCATCAACTAATGTTCCGCTAGTAGGTTTTCCCCATTCAACTTCAAATAAATCTGCGGGTACATTATTAGCTTCAGCCATTTCAAACCACCGTTTACCAAAAGCCCCCACACTAAAGCAGGCTGCCCGCTTTGCAGTACATGATCTGACCGCACCTTCCATTAATCCGCTTCCGGAACTGGTAGATAAAAGAATCGGCTGTTCAGTATAGAACAATTGCTGCAACTTTTGAGTAATTCGGCGTTGTAGTGCTGAGGCATCCTTACCGCGATGTCCAATCATAGGTGTGGACATTTTAGCCAAAACATCCGGTAAAACCTCTACCGGACCGGGAATAAACAACTTCTTATGCACTGCTGACCCTCCATAATATTCAAATTAAAAATTACTTCTTATTATTCTAACAATCTATCCTAACTGCTACAAGCACCAGTCCCGCGGGCAACTAAAATTTCCTTGGATAAGCAGTTGTGTTTCTGCCATGCTCCGTTGTCAGCTCAAAATATTTATTTTCCCCAAACCAACTAATGGAGTTGTCAGGTAAAGTCAGGTTCAATTTATGGCAATGGAGATCATCGACAAGTTAGGAGTAGCGGAAACCTTTTAGTTTCTGCACGGAAGCAAAGCTTCCGCCATTGCTTTAACGTTTACCTAATCATCAGATGCGATAAAAGCCCCATTGTTTCCAGGCCCAATTAGTATACTGTTTACCTAGAAACAAAGCATGACCACAGCAATAGAAACTGTAACGGCCCTCCACAACGGCCAGATAACTATTGTCTGTTGAGTCTCTTTGTACAGAAAAACTGCGGATAGGTTTATCCAGAGCAGATGAGCACCAGCGTGGTATCAGCTTATTTTTGCTTATCTGATATAAAAATAAATGACAACTGTATTTATTATCTTCTTTTTGACTGTTCCACATCGGCTTATGGCGGCCGAAACTGCCGGGTTTCCATAATACCATAACCAACTCCGGTTTATTATCTCCAGTAAGATCATCCACAACAAAAGATTGAATATTCCACTCCGGCGGGGAACTCCATACTAGACCATCCGGTTGGGTTATAGTAAGCTTTCCCCCGGTGAGATGGTATTTCTCCATAATACCATCATTATTTAGATCATAACTTAACTGCTGTTCCAGCGCGTCTGAAAAAAATAGCCGCACCAGCAGCAGTATTAATACTACTGCCAGTACGGCAACGAATTTTTTCCTCAACGGCATCATTTAATTAAAACTCCTGGGGTATATTTATGGAGGCAGTTCCCTTTATGCGATAATTTGTGGTCCATTGCGGAAGAGCCGGGGCCTTATCACTATATATCATCTCCTGCCACTTCCGGTCAGTTAGCCGGTCCGTAGCTGCCCAGGGGAATTCATAATAGGAATATACTCCACCTTTGGCTATACGCAATGTCCCATCAATCGGTACTACCACATAAATATTATCTACATAACCAGTACCAACTTCCAAAACTTCCGCTGGAGGATTAGTGGCTACGTCAGCAATCAGCATAGCCGGAAAATCGGAAATTTGCGAACGGCTTTGCAGGCCATCTCCCCGGTGAACCTCAAACCAGAAGTGTTCCAGCTGTCCGCCAAAAGTACGAATAAGTTCATATTCCTCCTCTGTCAAAGGTTCTTCAGCCAATTCTTTTTCAGAAATTACCTTCAACTGCAATACCAGCTCAAAAAGCTGGTCCATGTTCTGAATGTCCTTTTGGTCGATTAAACCGCGCATTTTTAGTCCATCGCGGGTCATGGCAGTAAGGGAAGCCAACCGGGCATACAGATGAGGATTAGGTTCTACATAACCCCGGTCATCAATTTCATCCATACCGCCGCCGCCCATTTCGGCATAATTTTGTTTGGTATAAAGGATAGTATCGTGTTTTAACTCTGCCCAGCTGCCCAGGAAAGTTGCCAGTTCTTTATGTTTCCAGGCCTCATTAAGCATAAAGGAAGGATAACCAGCCGGTTTATCAATAGTAAGTGGCAGCAAAGTATATAACCATGACCAGTATAGGTTTTGATGCCACTCATCAGTAAGTCTGGCAATATAATTTTGCATTTTTGACATATTGGCAGCATAATTTTTAAATTCAAATGCTCCTTGTTCTTTTAAAATTGTTTCAGCGGTTCCAGACCCCATGGCAGCGGGGACATCCAGGCCGCTGGGCAACATACGCCGTTCACCGGCCGGGTTTTCCAGTACCTCACGATAAATTAAATGCTGGAAAATCTCCGCATCCAGTGTATATCTTTGTCCCATAAATCGAAAACCGGCTATTTCCTTATCCCGATTCGGCTGAATAGAAGCATCAAAAATGGGAATGGAATTAATAACCGGCGGCTCTAAATCCTTGGCCAACTGACGAAACTTATCAAAACCATTATTATCTGTGGCTATTTTTTTGGCAGTTAAATTATTACCATAAGCCTGTTTTAATAATTCGGCATACTGGTTATAACCAATATCATCACTCTTGCCTACCATAAAACTAGTGGTAGAGTATATCTTTTCCCATTCCCAGGTGCCAACACCGTTCTGTAGAGCCAGAGTCATGAGGATAGCTGAACGGGTTTCATCAGCATCTTTTAAACGGAAGGTAATGCGTCCGTACCACATCATACTTTGAAAATACTGCTTTAGTTCATCAGTTTTAGCATAATGACCTCGGGGAATATACTGGGTATAATCTTCCTTCAAACCTTCTATTACATCCGGTTTGGTTCCCATGGTCATTACTGGTGATAATTCAAGGGAATTATGGTTTTTAATCAAACTAATTTCCTTATTTACCTCGGCCTTAACTGCAGAGGGAACCTTGGTATCGGGACTTAACAGTACACTGCCTACAGTAAAAAAAGCCAGATTCCGACGGGCGGCATTTTCCCACTCAGTGCCCTTTAATTCCTGGTAATCCTTTTCCGCCTGCTTTAAAAGAATAAGATTTAATTTCTTTAATTCCGGTATCAGGGCTTGCTGTTCAACATTTTGCAACAAATGAGAATAAAAAAGATGGTAATTGTGAACCACCGCATCGGTAGTAATGAAATTAGGTACACTGTCATAACGGTTTATTTCATAAGTCATAAAAAATTCATGGCCCATAGCAGGAATTACTACGAAACCGTTTTTGGCTAACGACTCGCGAGCATTATCTGAAAAATTAAATCTTTCAGCATTAAACACATTGGATAAATCAGGTGCTACGTGGTAGGGCTTGACTTTGGCAGTATCCTGTACCGGTATTTTCTTATAAGGTGCAAATTCCTGAGCTAAAGCAATTGAGCTGGAATCAGGGTCCAGTCCACCAATTGACCCCGAATTGCAGCCTGCCATCATTAACATCATTAGGATCAATAAACCGCACAACAATTGCCGGTTAACCGGGCTATGTTTCATAATCTTACCCCCATCCCAATTATTTATTATATCTGATACGATTAATTTATCATATAACTTACATAGATATGGAAATTTGAAAAACAGGCGGGAGATAATATTATATTTGCTTTTTTCTTAAGAGTGAAAAAGCTATCTATTTTCCAGTCCCCTGGCGACCAAAACCTTCACCCAGCTTTATAGAGTGTAATTGACCACCACTGGCCCAGTTATCACGGGTATATTCATCAATTACCACTGTTACCCACTCAGGTTCAACCTCCAAAATTCTAGCTGTTTCTCTGGTCAAAACGGTTACCAGTTCCTGTTTCTTTTCCTGACTGCGGCCGGCAATCATTTTAACATTTATGATAGGCATAACAACTCTCCTTAATTTTATTTTGGGTTGAATATTCCCCCAATATTAGGCCCAGAGCAAGGTGAGTAAAGCAGCCACCGAAGTAAAGACAATGGAAATAGCCACTGCCACCCGTATGACCTTGGATTCAATTCCCATAGCATCAATTGTAGCAGCTGCATTCTGCAGTTTAGCCGGTGATATAACACTGGCCAGGCCGCCGGCAATAGCACATCCGGCAGTTATTACCAAAGGGTTAAAGTTAAGTAGATCTGAAGTAATCATATTGTATTTGGTAAACAGGGCAATAGTGGAAGCTTCCGAACCGGAAACAAACCCACCCAGCAAACCCAGGTAAGCGGCTGCAACCGGGTATAAACCGTTAAAAAAGTCAGCTGAACCTACTGCCAGCACTGAGATCATATTATAGTCGGGGTTAAGCAAGGCCCAGGTACCTCCCTGTGGAGCATAACCGGAGTACATCATAATATAAGCAATAGAAAAGAAAATTGCTGCTGAAAAGACCGGCCGCGGTGCACGTTTTAACCACTTCCTGCCAATATCTTTCCATTGTTCACGGGTCGGCTTGATAAATGGTACTGCCAGTAAAGTGCTTATAATTACCCAGGTATAGGCATTCCAGAGCATGCGGGTGTTAATCGGTTTAGCACCGGGAATAATCTCCAGCGACATGGACAATTCTTTGAATAAATAATTATGCAGTGCCGGCCAGAAATTAATAATCAGACAGCAGGAAATCAGAATAATCCAGGGCGATAAAGCCTTTAACAATGGCATGGACTGTTCAGCTTTTAAATCTTCCGGGGTAAGAACCGAACGATCCAGGACTGGCAACCCCTGAACCTTTAAAAACAACACCATCATTAAAATGGTAGCCATTCCACTTAAAACTCCAGTCAAAACAATCCCATTTCCTATATGGGCAATAGCTATGGCCGTCATCCCCATAGTCAATCCTGCCAGCAAACACGGCCAGAAACCTTCCCGTATCTTTGACCAACCACCAACTATGTATAGCATACCAAAGCCGATCATAGTAGAAATTACCGGCATATATTGAGAAAATACCAGAGCAGCTTGATTTAAGGTGGTACCTGACATATCAGTATAAACTACCAGGGCAGCTCCCAGCATAGCATAGGTACACAGAGCATCAAAACCCAGGGCCGGCAAGGCAACTGCAACAAAAGTAGAATATCCCAGGGCCAGCATAATCGGGGGCAAAATCGAAACCGGGGTAGCTCCAACTGATACCAGCAGGGTGCCGATACCCATGTTAATAATCATAATCTGCACCGTCTGGTTTTGACTGGCTACGGTTTTAACAAAAACTACGATACGTTTTAATGCACCGGTACATTCCAGAAAAGTAATCTGGAATATTGAAGTTAAAACCATCAGGGAAATCGGAAACGAAGCCACTAATCCTGCCAGTGAGGCAGTTAACCCTACCTGTAAAGAGGTATGAAAGAAAAGACAGGCAATACCAATGGTGAAAACCCATCCTGCCAAACCACTCAGGTCAGCAGGCCATTTGACTTTAATAAGTAAAATCAATACAACAACAACTGGTACGAGCGTTAAGAAAATATTCAACTCATAAACCTTCTTCCTGTACTACATTGGCTCAATTATCTGTTCCTCAATATCCTACCGTTCCACCTTGCTATCCGACCTGGTTAGCGTAGAAAATCAGATCAAAACTATTTTAACATAGAAGATGAGATTTTCGGGGATAAAATATTTTCTTTTTTTAAACATTCTCTTTCTCAGTTACCCTGATGCGTTCGCAGCCAGGTTTACAATCCGAACAGTCCTCATCTTCGCAGGGCTCAGCATGGACCAGTACATGTACCATAGGCAGACGGTCCTCAATTTCCTGTTCAATACGATCGCAAAGGTCATGAACCTCGGCGATGGTCATATCCCGCTGAACTACCAGATGCATGTCAACATAGCGCTCAGCTCCGGCTTTACGGGTTCTGAGCTGATGAAAACCGACAATTCCTTCAGTATTTATCAGTTGCAGGGCATTTTCTATTTCCGCTTCTTCTTCAGGTGGCAGGGCCACATCCAGCAAGGGTACGAGCGCCTTAATAGTAAGTTCATAGGCAGTTTTAATTATTAACAGTGCAACCGCAATTGCAATTAAAGGGTCGAGGATTTGGATGTCAGTAATGGATAAAAGTAGCAACCCGAACAGAACTCCAACCGAAGTATATACATCAGTGCGCAGATGCAGAGCATCGGCCTCTAGGGCTACCGAATCGGTTTTACGGGCAGTTTTCATTAATATTCCGGATATAATCCAGTTTACTAATGAGGCAAAAGCCATAACCCCGATGCCAAAACCAATGGTTTCAACTCCTGCACCTTCCACTATTTTTTTATAGGCTTCAATTATAATCCAAATAGCAGCCACAAATATTAACAGAGCTTCAATGGTCCCGGACACATTTTCAAATTTACCGTGTCCATAACGGTGTCTGCTATCCGGAGGACGGCTGGAAATTTTTACAGCCGTAAAAGCGATAATAGCAGCTACCAAATCCAGAGCCGAGTGGATGGCTTCAGAAATAATACTTACTGAATTGGTAAGTACTCCTGCCACTAATTTTAATGCTACCAGCAGGGTGTTTGAACAAATAGATAAGGCAGCCACTCTTTGTTTTTCATCTGCCAATAATTCTTTAAAAAAATTAATTAGACCCATAAATATGCTCCTCCATTATAAATAGTATAAAAAAGCGGGGCTTCAAAAATTTGAAGTCCCGCGTTTCCGCTGCTCATTTTAGAGCCGAGTCATATGACCTGACCATTTGTATAATTCAATTATCGTAATTATATGATGAACCCATAAAGAATAGCAACAATATAATGCTAAATATTGCTTAAAAATTTCCAATCTTTTTCGTTTGCAGTTTCAACAATAAATAGATAACATATAAATAGATAATATGTTACCTAAAAAAAGAGGTGCCTTAAAATGGAGTTTACCGATTTAATCTGTTTTCGGCTGGGGGCAATCACGCGGCGAATTTCACGTTATTATAACAGCCGTTTTGCCGAATTGGGGATTACACTGGGACAGTCTTTTGTGTTATACAGTTTACTGGAACGGGATGGCAGCAGTATAAAAGATATTGCTATTGCGGTGCAATTGGACAGTCCAGCCGTTACCGGTCTGGTTGATCGTCTGGTCAAAGAGGATCTGGTAATACGGAGCGAAGATCCGGATGACCGGCGCAGTATACAAGTATTTTTGACCGACCGTGGTCGTCAGGTAGCTAATGAATCTCTGGCTATTACCAGAGAATTTAATCAGTACCTGTATGATAATCATTGTGAGACATCTGTAGCTGAAATTGAACACTCTCTGTTGCAATGGGAAGAAGTTTTATCGAGCCAAAAGTAATAATTATGATGGGAGGCTACCTGATGGAGAAGTCTGTGAAAGAAGCAAATGAATCAACAAGTGTAGTATGGAAGAAGACTGGTTGTGCGCTCTGTCCTCAGAATTGCGGACTGGAAGTCCTGGTAGAAAATAATCGAATTATCAAAGTAAAACCGGATAAAGAAAACCCCCGCAGCGAGGGTTATTGCTGTCGTAAAGGCTTAAACATAGCTTATTATGTACATCATGCTGATCGTCTGACCCATCCATTAAAGAAGGTGGGGAATGATTTTGTCAGAATATCCTGGGAGCAGGCTATAAGTGAAATAGCTGAAAAATTAGGCAAGGTAGTCAATGATCATGGTCCGCGTTCGGTAGCTTTTATGGGTTTGGCCGGCCCCACCTGTGCATCAGAAGCTGCCTATGGTTTGCGCATGCTGAAAAATCTGGGCTCCCAGTATTATTATAATGCCCTGGCAGCTGAACTTACCGGTATTTTCTGGAGTTATGGCCGTATGCTGGGCAAACAGTATCTGGGTACCATACCTGACGATCACCAAACTGATATGTTGATGATCGTTGGCTGGAATCCCTGGATGAGTCATCAAATGCCGCAGGCCAGAAGATTTTTGCAGAAGTTTTCCAAAGACCCGGATAAATTATTGGTAGTTATTGATCCACGGCGGTCGGAAACAGCGGAGAAAGCTGATATTTACTTACCGATACGCCCGGGTACCGATGCGTTATTTACGCGGGCCATGATTGCAATTATTTTTCAGGAGGGGTGGCAAAATCAGGAGTATATTGACCTTTATACAGGCGGACTGGAGCAAATAAAGCCCTGGTTTATAGATTTTGATGTTCATGAAGCTTGCCGGGTTTGTGGTCTGGAGTATGATGTGGTAAAAGAAGTTGCCCATTTGTTTGCAACTCGCAAGTCATCCCTGCATCAGGACCTTGGGGTTTTGATGAATCGTCACAGTACGCTTACAACCTATTTGCAGAACATTCTGCTGGCTATCTGCGGGCGACTGCTGGTTCCGGGAGGTAACGTGGTGCCATCAAGCCTGGTTCCATTAGGTTCACATACTGACGAGCGTAAAGATAAATATTGGAGAACAGTTCAAACCGATTATTTCCCGGTTTTAGGCATATACCCGCCCAATGTAATGCCTGAGGAGATAAACAATGACCATCCTGAAAGGCTAAGGGCCGTAATAACTACTCAATGTAACCCGCTGCGTTCTTATGCAGATACTACTGCTTATGAAGAAGCATTTGGCAAATTGGATTTGCTGGTAACCATGGAAATAGCCATGACTGAGACAGCCCGTATGGCAGATTATGTACTGCCAGCCCTCTCGGCTTATGAGTCCTGGGATACATCCTATCTGCAATTCACTTTTCCGGAAGTGTATATGCAAATGCGCCGTCCAGTAGTTGAGCCTGTAGGTGAACCGTTGGAGTTAAGTGAAATCTGGACCAGACTGGCTGATGAAATGGGATTTATTCCGCCTATTCCAGAAGCTTTATATGAAGCAGCATATAAATCACGTACTGAATATGCCCAAGCTTTATTTTCCAGTGTACAGGCTGATCCAAAACTCATGGGAGCTATGCCCTTTGTAGTAGCTAAAACTTTGGGTAAGGCTATGGGATCAGTTCAACTGGCCTGGACATGGGCTATATTACAGGTAGCTTCCGGTGAATTCCGGGAGAATGCGGTAAGGGCAGGATTTAAACCGGGCGCCAATTTAAGTGATGATATATTTCAGGCTATAGTTGACCATCCGGAGGGACTGTGGATAGGTAAAGCCGATATGAATAATAACCTGGCCAGCATTCGTACTGAAGATAAGCTTATAAACTTGTATATACCTGAAGTTGAAGATTGGCTGCTTAGCGTAACTCCGCAGATTGAAGAACAACAGTTACAGTTGGATGAACAATATCCTCTTATTTTAATGGCCGGCAGACATATGGATATGAATGCCAATACCAGTATGCGTAATCCGGAATGGAACCGGGGCAGAAGAGCCTGTAGCCTGGCTATGAATCCGGCTGATGCTGAAAGGCTTGAAATGGTTGACGGACAAAAGGTAAAAGTTACTACCGAAGCCGGAGCGGTGGAAATTGAGCTGGAAATTACTGAGGATACGCGTCGTGGCCAGGTGATTATGCCACAGGGCTTTGGTCTGGAGTATAATGGTGAGGTCTACGGTGCCAATGTCAACCGTTTAACCAAAAATACCAATCGTGACCGTTTAGTAGGCACACCTTTGCATCGTTTTGTACGCTGCCGGGTGGAAAAACATTAAAGGACACAAATAGATAACTGGGTACGGTTTTAGAACACTGAATAAGCATTCTCAAATGTGCCGTTGTTAAATTCAGGGCAGGGGGATTTATAATATTGAGTAGCAGCAAATACGAAGATATAATAATCAATCGGGGCGTATGTTCCCTTTTTGGATACAAGATTCTTATTTATCTATATTTAGTAGACGGGCTATTGATTGATTGCGCACCTAACCAGCTAAAACGTGAAAGCAGTAAATTCTTTGAAGAGAATAATATCGAGCAGGTTGCTCTATCCCATGTTCATGAAGATCATTCCGGAATGGCTGCCTGGATTCAGCAAAATATGAATATACCGGTTTATCTGCATGAGATGTCTATACCGCAAGCGCTAAAAAAAGGCAAATACCCTTTATATCGTCATATAATGTGGGGTAAACGTCCGGCATTTAATCCTCAACCAATGCCGGATATACTGAAAACTCAACAGTATACTTTTGAGGTTATTGAATCCCCCGGTCATGCCGAATATCATAAGGTTTTTCATGAAAAACAACAGGGGTGGCTTTTTACCGGCGACCTGTATGTAGGCACAAAACAACTGGTAGCTTTCAAGGATGAAAATATGAAAGACACTATTGTATCGCTAAATAAACTCCTTCGACTGGACTTCCAAACCGTTTTTTGTGCACATGCCGGGGTAGTAGAGAATGGAAAAGCTGCACTTCAGAAAAAACTGGATTACCTGTTGGACTTACAGATGAAAGTTGAAAATCTGCGCCGGCAGGGCATGACTAATCGTGAAATCGATCAAAAGCTTTTTCCGGTAATTCCCCTTATAACCCGGGTATCACACGGAGAATGGTCGTCCTACAATATCATAAGCACCATTTAAATATGATCGCATTTGCCAAGAAACCAAAACGTTCCTTTGTGTCGAATAATCTATACTTTTTGATAAAACCTTCTCACGCCCGGTTTTGTATGGTAAAATGATGCAAAATATGCAGGAGGCAGATTATGAAGAGAATTGGTTTATATTTGCTCGTAAACCTGCTGGTATTAACCACAATAGTGATTGTTACGACGGCATTGGGGGTTAACAACTATATGACTTCCAGTGGTCTGGACTATTTTAGCCTGTTGATATTTGCTGCAGTGGTTGGCTTTAGTGGCTCATTCATCTCCCTGCTTATGTCAAAATGGATGGCAAAAAGGATGATGAATGTAAAAGTATTAAACCCTGACAGCCAGCTTAATTCACAGGAACAGCAATTGGTAACCATGGTTTACCATTTAGCCCGACAGGCAGGTTTACAAAAAATGCCCGAGGTAGGAATCTACCCTTCTGCAGAGGTTAATGCTTTTGCTACCGGTCCATCCCGGAATAATTCTTTGGTAGCAGTCTCGCAAGGCTTGTTAAATACAATGGAGCGGGATTCAATTGAAGGGGTTCTGGCCCATGAAATTGCTCATGTGACCAACGGAGACATGGTTACCATGACGCTTTTACAGGGTATCATCAATACTTTCGTAGTATTTCTATCTCGAATTATTGCTTATTTCGCCTCGATGTTTGTAAAGGAAGAGTTGCGTGGAATAGTCCATTTCATAAGTGTGCTGGTTTTTCAAATCCTGCTTTCCATTCTGGGCAGCATTGCAGTAATGGCTTATTCGAGACGGCGTGAATTTGCTGCAGACAGCGGAGGTGCATCTTTAGCCGGTAAACAAAAAATGATAAAAGCTCTTAAAGAGCTTAAAAACACCTCGGGTCTGATTGATAATGAACATGAAGCCCTGGCAACTTTTAAGATCAGTGGAGAAAAAAGAAACGGTTTACGGCAATTGCTGGCCAGTCATCCTGACCTTGATGAACGCATTGCGCGTTTAGAAAGCTCATTATAAAGATATTAACTACCTAAAAGGTACCTTGATGTGAAGAACATTTCATGGATAAAAAAATTAATATATACGCTTATATGCATAGCTTTCATTTTGGTGACTTATAATCTGCAGGTTTTGGCTTCGGAAGAAGAATTGCTGGTTGAACATTATGAACAAGCTGTTGTAATAAAGGATTTTGGTATCAAATCTATTGAAAACTCTGCAGGATTTACCGGTGCCGAGCAAATGCTGGAGGTTGAGTTTATCAGCGGGCCTTACAAGGGCAATAAAATTATGGTTGCGAATGGCCTCTCAGGAATGGAAGGCATGGATATAAACGTGCAGGAAGGTAGTAAAGTTGTTATATGTTATTTTGAAGACCAAAATACTACCTTCCCCGACAATATACAACAGGCTTATGTGTCAGATGTAGTTAGAACCGGCTATTTAAAATTATTGGTATTTATATTTGCGTTATTAATGGTCCTGATTGGTGCCCGCCAGGGAATAAAAGCATTGCTGGCACTTAGTCTGACCATTCTTTGTTTATATAAGATATTATTGCCTGCACTTATGAAGGGTTATTCTCCATTGCCCATTACGATACTGATTCTATCTATGGTAACGATAATTACAATGCTGTTGGTAGCAGGGTTCACCCGAAAAGCCCTGGCGGCAACCCTGGGAACTATAGGCGGTGTAATTATAGCTGGATTGTTAGCATATTTAGGGGGAGACCTGGCTTCTTTATACGGATTGTCAACGGAAGAAGAACGAATGTTATTGTTTGTGGAAAATATCAAAATTGATACCCGAGGTTTGCTTTTTGCAGGTATTTTAATTGGTGCAATAGGTGCTATTATGGATGTAACTATTTCAGTTGCATCTGCACTGGAAGAGGTAAAAAAAGCCAATCCGGATTTATCTTCCTGGCAATTAATCCAATCCGCCATGCGCGTAGGGAATGATATCATGGGAACTATGGCTAATACTTTAATATTGGCTTATGTTGGTGGAGGGTTGCCTTTTCTAATCCTGTTTACGGCCTACGATTTTACCGCCATCAGGATATTAAATTCCGAACTTATAGCAACTGAAATTGTTCGAGCCATGGCTGGAAGTATAGGGCTTGTTATTTCGGTGCCTTTGACAGCTCTGGCCGGAGGAGTTCTTAATTATCACAAAAAGCTAGACTGAAAAACGCTTTATATCAATTCTGCAGGTTCTAAAAATACTTTTATGATCTGCCAGAATTGAACAGGCAAAGAAGTGAGTATCATTGGATGAGAATATTACCCCAGCACTGGAGGATTATCTTGAGGTAATCCTTCAATTATCAGAAGAAAATGGTCGGGCTAAAATTAGTGATATTGCTCGTCGCCTTAATATCGCCAAACCCAGTGTTACTCAGGCAGTAAATAATTTGCGTTAGGAGGGTCTTGTTTCCCAGGAACGTTATGGTCCCGTCTATCTTACTGAAAAGGGTATAGCCAAGGCTCAGCAAATTTGGAAACGGCATCAGATAATTAGAGATTTTCTAATGAAAGTATTGCATGTGTCTGTAGTGGTAGCCGACCGAGATGCTTGTATGATGGGCATGCTATAAGTCAGGAGACCGTAGATAGAATGACAGCATATTTAGCTGAAAAGCAGCTAGAAACCAAATCAATTGCTTATGTATTAATGATTTTCGTTTTAATTTATTTACCCTGTCTTGCCGTGATAGCAGTAATGAAACGAGAAACCAACGGTTGGAAGTGGCCAGCTTTTACGGTATTTTATACTATAACCTTAGCTTGGTTAATTTCTTTTGTAATTTATCGCGCTGGTCTTTTACTGGGAATAGGAATATAAGATACTGTTATACACTGAAGCGGAGATAAAATCTCCGCTTAAATATTTTTTATACCTTCAACTATCATATCTCAACTTAATACCATTAGAATTTTAAAAAATACATAGCTTGACCAACGCAGGGGAATTATAAGCTTAAATAGTTATGAAAGGATGTGCGCAATGGCGAATTTTCCTTTTGGGTTAATTGCCCTGCTGGTGGTTTCAATTTTAATTT